>ORMF012064686.1_pt1 | contig 10309 bp, 10 predicted proteins | sample 1779871 | NCBI WGS metagenome assembly ORMF01 (sample SAMEA104232316, study PRJEB22302) | groundwater metagenome | biome: forest; feature: aquifer; material: groundwater | place: USA | collected 2011-08-07 | depth 5.4 m | reverse complement strand
TTAAGGAATCCAGCTTCTCTGCCGTGCAGATAATCAAATCATAATCAGCCAGGTAGGGATCGGAAGAGTCCAAGTCCCCTATCGAGATGCCAACCCGAATGAAAGAGCCGTAACGCTTCTTGAAATCATTGTACTTTTCAGTTGCGAGAGCCTTTAGAGGCACAACGTAAACCGCTTTTCCCTTCATGTTGAGAACTGCTGAAACTGCAGCCAGCTCTGCAATCAGAGTCTTTCCAGAAGCAGTTGGAGTGCAAACAAGCAGGTTCTTCCCATCAAGCAAGCCTGCCTGCACTGCTTTCACCTGCGAAGGCCTGAGTTCAGCGATTCCTGCGGCTGCAATAGCAGCGTATAGCTTAGCTGGCAGTTTATCCTTAACCTTATCAAGCTCCATAGGGCAAATGGCCAATGCTGGAGTTTAAAATTATTTGCAGAAAGGCCATAAGATTTTTCGGAAATCTTCTCAAATGCGTAAAATTTGCGAAGAACCCTGAAACATATTTTGGCTTGACAGAAATCTTGCGCAAAAGCTGCCGAAACGGTTAATAACCTGGAAAATTGGAAAGTGATATCAGCAGCGATAACTTTATATATTATAACTTATTATAATATGATATGGCGGAGATGTTCAAAGCAAAGATTAGGAAAGTCGGGACGTCGTTTGGAGTGCTGATACCAATGGACATTATCACTAAAGAAAACATAAAAGAAGGAGAGGAAGTAGAATTAAGCATTATTAGGAGAAAAAAACTAGATGCGCTGCTGGAAAAATTGTGGGGCTCTGCGAAAGGAGCAGGGCCGTTTGAAAGGGACAGGGAAGACAGGCTTGACAGGGAAGGCTACTGAGATGATTCTTGATACTTCTGCGTGGGTAGAAATTTTTGAAGGCACTGAAAAAAGCAGGTATGCCGTAGAGGTGCTGCGAAAAAATAATTGCTTCACCAGCATTGTCACGGTTGCAGAGACAGCTGAATGGTGCGCAAAAAAGGGCCTGCAGCACAAAACCAGCGAATTTATTGAGCTTATTAAAACAGGCTCACGGCTTTTGGGATTGGATGAAAGCATAAGCAGAATGGCAGGCGAACTTAACCAAAAAAGAAAAAAAGAAGGCAGGAAATGGGGCATGATTGACTCGATAATAGTTGCCACGGCACAGGCTTATGGACTCAAGGTACTGACAAAGGACTACGGATTCAGGGATTTGCCTGAGGCGCAGATGTTATAACTGTTGTAACGTTGATCATTGGGATTTAATGGCTATCATGCTTATTTCCACTCTTGCACCGAGTGGCAATTCCTTCACGCAAACTGTCTCGCGGGCCGGGAAAGGTTCGCTCATATAGCTGCCATAAACCTCGTTAATCTTGCCATAAACACTCATGTCTGTTAAGAAAATAGTTGTTTTCACGACATCTTTAAAAGAATACCCTGCTTCCTCAAGGACTGACTTCAGGTTTTTCATAACCTGATGAGCTTGCTCTTCAATAGTCCCACCAAGCAGTTTTCCATCGGGAGTTAAATGAATCTGACCTGAGGTAAACAGCAGATTCCCTATTTGAATTGCCTGCGAGTAAGGCCCTGCTGCCTTAGGGGCACTTTTGGTTTCTATTTTCTTTTTCATATATTCATAATATTTACTGAAACTTATAAAACTTCTTGTTTTTTAACAGGTCTTGGAGTATTGGACAAAACTACGATTATTCGAACCATTAACCCAAGCAGAACCTTTTTACTAAAATGTGTAGAGCCATTAGCACTTAGAACTGGAAGCCTTCTATTCGGACTGAAGATAGAACAAGAAAAAAAGAAAGCGGCGTAACTGGTTAGCCGCCTAACTGTTGCCCAACGGTCTGTTGCTTATTAAACAGAGCTTGTTAATAAACTTTTCTGAAAAAGGTCCGAAAATTATTCAATGTTCCTGTAATTTTTTCAAAAAATTGACAAAAAAGTGAAGAAAATCTTGGCATAACCGAAACATCTGCAAGAACTGTGAAAGAATAATGGAAAATCAGACCGAAGTCATAATAACAGGAAATGTTAAGCAAAAAATGTGCCGGGATGGCGAAACCAGGTAGCCGCGCTCGTTTCAGAAACGAGTGACCGTTGCCCAACGGTCCTGCGGGTTCAAATTCTGTCTCGAGCAGAATGAGACTCCCGCTCCCGGCGCACTATCCAATCCTAAAACAAGTGGTGGGTGACAATAAGCGTGGCTGCCAGAAGTGCAATCGTGTTCAGCACCTTTATAAGCGGATTAAGCGCAGGGCCGCTGGTGTCCTTGAACGGGTCGCCAACTGTGTCGCCGACAACTGCGGCCTTGTGGGCATCGCTTCCCTTGCCGCCCAGGTTGCCTGACTCAATATACTTCTTTGCATTGTCCCATGCGGCGCCGGATGTAGTGAGAGTGATTGCGAGGAGAAGACCGGTGACTATTGAGCCTGCAAGCAAGCCGCCGAGGGCTTCAGGGCCAAGCACAAAGCCAACAATAAGCGGGGCAGCAACTGCGATTATGCCAGGCAGAATCAGCTCCTTCATGGCAGATTTAGTGCTGATGTCAACGCACCTCGCATAATCAGGCTTGCCCTTTCCACTCATCAGGCCAGGGATTTCCCTAAACTGCCGCCTGACTTCCTCAACCATCATCAAGGCAGCCCTGCCAACCGCCCTCATTGTCAACGAGGAGAAAATGAAAGGCAGCAGGCCACCCACAAACAATCCAACAACAACATTTGCGTCGTAAAGGTTTATCACATCAACCTTTGTAATGTCCTTATAGGCTGCAAAAAGAGACAAAGCAGCAAGCCCTGCAGAGCCAATCGCGAACCCTTTCGTGACCGCCTTGGTCGTGTTGCCAACAGCATCAAGGGGGTCTGTTATTTCCCTGACAGAAGAAGGCATCTTGCTCATCTCAGCAATACCGCCAGCATTATCGGTTATAGGACCGAAAGCGTCAACAGTGACTATAATGGCTGTCATTGCCAACATCGCTGTCGCGGCAATCGCAACACCGTAAAATCCGCCTCCGAAAGTGTAAGCGAGAAGTGCGCCAGCAGCAATTGAAAGGACAGGAACAAGCGTGCTTTCCATGCCCTTGGCCATGCCGAGGATAATCACAGTTGCAGGCCCGGTTTTAGCGGAATTAGCAATCTGCCTGACAGGCTGGCGGTTCGCCGCAGTGTAATACTCAGTAACGTAGCCTATGATTACAGTAACGACAAGGCCAATAAGCGCAGCGTAAAAATACCTCAAGCTGCCGAACAGCAGCTCAATCACGACAAGAAAGCCGACAGCTGACAAGCCGGCGCTGACTAGTATGCTGTTGTTAAGCGCAGGCCATATCTTGCCTACTGTTGATGGCCTGGCAAAAAGGCTTCCAATAACAGAAGCAATGATGGCCACTGCGCCCAAGAGGAGAGGCAGCACAACCTCGTTCGAGCCTTGGCCGAAAGCTACCCATGCGAGCAGCATCGCTGCTATCATCGTAACAGTGTAAGACTCAAAAAGGTCAGCAGCCATGCCAGCGCAGTCTCCCACATTATCGCCAACATTGTCAGCAATGACAGCAGGATTTCTCGGGTCGTCCTCAGGAATTCCTTTTTCAATCTTCCCAACAAGGTCAGCACCAACGTCAGCGCCTTTAGTATAGATGCCACCACCCACCCTTGCAAACAGGCTGATGAGGCTGGCACCAAAGCCAAAGCCAATCAGGAGATTTGGGTCCTTAAGGACAAGGAACAAGACTGAAACTCCGAGCAGGCCAAGTCCGGCAACAGCAAAACCGGTGACAGAACCGCCAGTAAACGCGACATAAAAAGCCTGCTTAAGGCCCTTGGTTGCTGCCTGGGCAGTCCGGACATTAGCCTGGACAGAAACCATCATGCCAATGTAACCTGCAATGGCTGACAGCAAGGCACCAAAAACAAACGCAATGGCAAGCACATACGAATTAAGAGCAACAGCAATGACAATGGCAAGAATAACAGTGATTACTGCTATGGTCTTATACTGCCTGTTAAGGTAAGCAACAGCGCCCTCCCTGATTGCTGCCGCAATGCGGCGCATGGCATCATTGCCGGCATCTTGCCTCATGACGCTCATTGTCGAAAGCAAGGCAAACAGCAAGGAAATGATGCTGCCTGCAATAGCCGCAACATAAAGAACCGACAAGCCTACAAGCATAACCAGACCACCCCAACAAATTCAGCTTTAAAGAGCATCATTTCAAGCTAGTCGCAAGATAAACATATTTAAAGGTTTTCTTCTCCCTACCAGAAAAATGCCTAGACTTGAAGAGCTTACGGAGCAGGTTGAAAGCGTGATTGCACAGCTGCAACAGCCCGGCGTATACGAGGTGTTTAAAGCATACGAGGGCGAGGAAAGAACAAGAGCCGACCAAGAAAGGCGACTCAGATTAATGCCTTTTGTAGGAGCAGGGAATACTGATTTGCCCATTTTGTTGGGAGAAAATAGAAGGGATGTCATAGAAGCATATTTTTTTAACATAGAAAGGATTGATAATCTGCTTCGCGCTGCGCAATCTCTTTTTTTACCTAGAGTTGACCCTCGCTCAGTACTTGAAGCTTTTCGCGAATGCAAAACCACGGTAAACTCACATTTTCTATACATTTTAAGACATAATCTAAATACGGTTCAGAGTTTGCAAAAGCACCTGACAGCTGGCACCACAATTGACGAGATAGTGAATAATAGACTACTTCTTGACAAAGTTACTCGGGAACGATTTCCTACTGCGGCAGACTACAGAAATCACGTTCAGTTACAGCTTAAAAGCCAACGACATGTCCATGCTTGTATAACTAAGGCATATGAAGCGTTAGGTGCATCGAGTTTTGTAGTATCACAAAACCTGCCGAGTAGTAACTCATTAGAACTATATGCAAACGCTGCTCTTGATATAAACCAACAGGAATGCAACCGGATTTACGGAGCCCAGCCACAAACATAAAACTGACAATCTTATGTGCCGTTCGAATTAGCTCGTAACCGCTGCTCAAGCCACTCTACACCCTCCTCGGTTAGAACATAATGACCTGCAGTAATACCTGCACACCGCTCTGCGCAATGCACTGGCAGGGTATAACCCCACGAATTGCCTCCAAATGATGACGTGATAAGTTTTTCCCGAACATCAGCCCGGACTTTAGGTCTGGGGGTACCTCCCAAAATGCTGTGCAGGCCATTATCCCCCATAATGTAATCAACAATCCCATCAAGTGTTGGGCCAGCTTCTTTGTGACTCAGTTGATTATCAGTTCGGTTTTCAGGAGTTTGAGAAGATGCAACAGTTCCGGTTAAGCTTCTGATCGCCTTGAATATGGCTGCATAGCGAGGCTCAGCCATACGTTTGATACCGGATGTCCGTCCCATTTTCAAAACCTAGAAATACACAGAGCCCATGAACCTTTTTCTGTAAGGTACTGATTAACCTGACTTAAGGACTTTTTAAAAAGAGTCTGGTCTGCACTTGTTACAGGAAGTATTGGAGTTTTCGCAAAGGATCGGAAAGCCTCTACATCTTTTCCTATCTTTGATGCCACAATTTCATTCGCAAACCAGTACGCTAAAGAATCACAAAGGCCATAGTAAATCTTCGCAACGGCAGAACTCTGATGCCTTGAGATAGGATAACCTTCCCTATAACAATCATCAATCATTCTTGAGACAATATCCTTAATACGGCCATAATCTCCTGTAGTTTGTGTAGCAAGACTAATTGTATCAATATTATATTTAACACGGTTTAGCAGATTACTTCTTCTAGCCTCTTTCGGTGTGCCAGCGTTCATACCTAACTCAGTCAACAAATAGGCACTACAAAAGAGGTCAGGAGCTTCTTTTTTTGCTCTTGGAATTACAACGCCAAGTGCCAGTTCTCCTGGCAGTATTAAAGTTGCAACTCCGTTCCTCGACTCCAATTGGGTATGTTGGACTAATCCGCAATTAAACTCAACCATCCCTCTAACATTATCACCGCCAGCTTTTCTGTGATAAAAATGAGCAAATTCAGAGCCTAAATCACCATAGAAGTGAGCCGGACCATTCTGAGCTTTTAATGAATCCTCAGCATTAAGAACAATGCTGCCATCTGATCTTATAAAAGAGCCGCCATGGCCAACGACATTTTCCTCTTTCTGAATCTGCGCAATTTGTTCAGATGTGGCAAATGTCACAGTTCGGGGAAGAGAAGGTGGTAACTGGTAGAGCTCTGCGAGTATAGTTGATACTTTCTGGACAGCGTCTTCTACGCTCTCACCCAACATATTAGCAACAAGTTGTTCAAGTTTAGGCATATTAGGCCAAACAGGAATGCTACTATATTTAAATGTTTCTAAAGTAGTCACTCTTTAGTTACTACAATTTGCTTGCAGTGGTCAAAGAAGCGACATAACCTTATCCATGAAATCACTGCCCTTTATTGTGCCGAAGCCGCCACTCTGGCAGTAGCTCTCGCCAAAGCGCTCAACAAAATCCGCCTTGACCTTGCCACCAGATATCAGGAACGGCACAGGGTCATCAGAGTGCCCTTTCATGCCGCACGGGGTAGCATGGTCTGCCGTGACCACAACAACAACATTATTGAGGTCTATTTTTTGCAGCAGAGGGGCGAAAAAATGCTTGTCTGCTTCCTCAATGCACTGCCTCTTTCCATTGTAATCCCCATCGTGGCCAAAAAGGTCTGGACCCTTGATGTGTATGTACAAGCAGTCAAACTTCTTCAAAGCTGCCAGGGTCTTCACAAGGCGAGCCTTGTAATCAACCGCGGTAAAAGTTGGAAAAGGCAGCTTCACAATGCTCATGCCAGCCAGCTTGCCAATGCCAATCTCAAGCGGCATGTCAGCCAGCAGAGCCCACTTCCTGCCATACTTTTCTGAAAGGCTGTAAAGCGGAGGGAGGCGATTGCCAGCATCCCTGCAAATGATAGTGTTAGCAGAAAGCAAACCACGCTTTACCCTTGACTTGTTAACAGGGTGAGAATTCATCACTTCAAACGACTTGGCAGTAAACTCATTCACAAGCTCGGCAGCACTTATTGTCTCTTCATCCGGATTACCAGACAGCGGAGCAGCCGCCTTGACTTTCTTTTCAAAAGTGCTCAAAGCGTGAGGAATTCCGTTGCGAACCTCGTACGCCGGGTCAGTGTTTGAAATGCTGGCAGACAGATTGCCTGAATGTGAGCTAATGACGAGAACTCCCCTGTGGGCAACCGAAGCGTAAAATTTGAAATCAGCACCAGTAAGCCTGACTCCCTTGTTGATGGCAGCTGCAAGGGCGGCGGCTTCCTCGCTCGTCAAAGTCCTGCCAGCCCTCCTGTCAAGCAAGCCAAGGCCGTCAGAAGTCGTGGCGAAATTGCAGCGCAGGGCAAGCATGCCTTCCTTGAATTCAACACCAGTTCCAAACCCCTCCAAAGGCCCCCTGCCAGTGTAGTATTTATGAGGGTCATAGCCAAGCAAAGTCAAAACAGCAGCGTCAGACTCAGGAGCAACCCCTTCAATCACCCTTAGCATGCCCCCGCTTCCCTTGGCAGCAAGGCTGTCAAGCGCAGGAGTATGCGCAGCCTCCAGTGGAGTCTTGCCTCCAAGCTCTGCAACAGGCCTGTCCGCCATTCCGTCAATGACAACGAAGATGAGTTTTGTGCTTGCCATCAAACGAAAAGTTACAAACAAGCTCCTTAAAAAAGTTTATCCTTTTGAGCTGGTTCTTAACAGTGGAAAAAAAAAGGCAGCTGCCATAACTGCTTGCCTTGCCGGGCTATTCAAAGTAGAACTACAATCATATTATATATTCACAATAAATAAATACTACGAGCCATTTAGACCACATATGCAAAGCGATGCGCTATCACCGCTTAATCATGGTTCTCTAAGCTTAGCAAAGGCTATGATTGAATTGCCACGGCTGGCATTGCTAACCGTTCTAAAGAGAGCAGATAAGCTCAGGAGGGCGTCACAATAATGGTGCAGCAGGCTTTCAGCCAAATACGAGGAGGGCTTGAACAATTAACACTGATTGCTGAGACCGCCGAACAACGTATGCATATGCTGGGTTTATACCGGCTTGGATCAGAAACTGCCAGACGGTATGGCCAAATTGAATTAGCAATGCAGTTCATACAAGAAGGACAAAGATTAGTGCCTAAGGTTTTTCCTGAGCCTCTCAGACCAACAGATAGCCCTGCCCACTACGCTTTGTTTAGTTATTTCACTCAGGGCATAGACCTTGCAAAATTGTATCCGCAATTAATGCCACCTATGCCTGTTGCACCTCCTATTGCAAAACAAACTGGTTCTCCCTCAAATCTTGAGAAAACAATTACAAGAAGCGGTCCAAGCGAACAAGGGCATCCTTCGGTAACCACTAAACCTATCAGGTGGGGATACTTAACTGATTTTGTGAAGAAGAATAATTCAGGAAATAACGACGGTTTTCTAGCGGATATGGGATATCTTAGAGTAAATTACAATAGCTTGCCTAAGGGCATTTCAAAGCAAGAAGCAGGAGGCCGTAGGCGATTAATGTATGATTTGGATCGTGAGGGAGAACTGTTACAATTGTTGGAACAAAGGAGACATAGAGACAGAAGCGGAATACTACCCAAGTCACCACGGCACTTGACTGTCGGCTTGGGTGTAACACACAAACCGGCAAGCGCTGGTAGCCCAGATAGCACAGGACCAGCTCAGGAATACGAAAGGCCGAAACAACTCACGTATGCTGCCAGACCTCCAACCGAGAGGCCTCCACAGCCACCGCCTCCGCCAGCACAGCCAGGAGTAAAGACATATGACTTCAGTATTACATACGATGCAGGTTACTTCCAAGTTGGTGATAAAATCAATACGTCAACAATTACTAATGGAGAAATAATAAAAATTGAATGTTTAAGTGCTGGCATTCTAACAATGACCATTAAAAGGGAAAATGCAGACCCAAGGCTTTTATCTGTAAAAATAAAATAGCTCAGTCCTAAATACTTCCGAAACTGCTATTCCCCATAGTTTCTTCTTCGATGTTTAGAAGCCTGTTGTACTTTGCAGTCCTCTCTCCCCTGGCCGGAGCCCCTGCTTTTATCTGGCCGCAGCCAAGGGCGACTGCCAGGTCTGCTATAAAAGTGTCCTCAGTTTCACCGCTCCGGTGGCTCACCATCACGCGCCAGCCCTCACTCAGTGCCAGAGTTGCAGCAGAAACCGCTTCGGTAAGAGTGCCGATTTGATTGACTTTCAGGAGCAAGCAGTTACACGCATTTTGCCTGATGGCTTCCCTGATGCGGCTGACATTAGTGACAAGCAGGTCGTCGCCAACAACCTGGACGTTCATCAAAGCCAGCTTCTTCGTCAGCTCGGCAAATGCTGAAAATGATTCCTCCTCAAAAGGGTCCTCGACTGACATGAGGGGAAAATCGCGGGCGAGCCCGGCATAGTAATCAACCAGTTCGGAAGCGCCAAGCATCATGCCTGACTCAACCTCATATTTTTTCTCCTTGCTGCTGTAAAACTCAGAAGCGGCAGCATCAATGGCAAATTTAACCTTCCCCGAATAGCCAGTGACTGCAGCTGCTGACTCCAGAAGCCCGAGAGCCTCACTGGATGAATTCAGCTGAGGCGCGAAACCACCCTCATCACCCACATTGACGGATGATTTTCCAAACTTCTTCTGCAATAACACTTTCAAAGAATGATAAATTTCTGAAGATGCCGTGATAGCAGCCCTAAAAGAGTCAAACCCTACAGGGGCCACCATGAATTCCTGAACCTTAAGGTTGCCACCAGCGTGCTTTCCGCCGTTAATCACGTTGCAAAAAGGAACAGGCAAAACAAATTTCTTATTCTTGCCGCCACTGCCATTCCCAATAACAGAGTCTGACAGATACCTGTAAAGAGAACTCCTTGATTCGACAGCTGCTGCCCGTGCAACAGCAAGGCTCACGCCCAGCATTGCATTAGCGCCCAACAGGGACTTATCAGGAGAGCCGTCCATTTTTACCAGGGCATCATCAAGAATCCCCTGCCTGCTGCAATCAAGCCCGACTAGCTTCTTAGCAATCACAGAATTGACATTTTCAACCGCCGTAAGGACGCCGAGGCCGTGAAACCTTTTGCCGCCATCGCGCAGCTCATGGGCCTCATGCTTCCCTGTTGAAGCGCCTGAAGGCACAGCAGCCCTGCCCATGGAACCGCCCTCGAGAAAAACATCGCACTCAACAGTCGGGTTTCCCCGGCTGTCAAGAATCTCACGGGCAAGAATCCTCTTGATTTTGAAAGACATGAAAAAGCCAAACAGGTAAAGAATATTTAAG
>ORMF010417573.1_pt1 | contig 10309 bp, 9 predicted proteins | sample 1779871 | NCBI WGS metagenome assembly ORMF01 (sample SAMEA104232316, study PRJEB22302) | groundwater metagenome | biome: forest; feature: aquifer; material: groundwater | place: USA | collected 2011-08-07 | depth 5.4 m | reverse complement strand
TTTAATCAACAATGTCGAGAGAGTGTTTGGAAGTATTTGAGTGAATGGATCGAGTTTACCAAGCGCATGGGATATTGGGTGGATTTAGATGATGCCTATATTACTTATAAACCCGAATATGTAGAGTCCTTATGGTGGTGTATCAAACAGATTTGGGATAAAGGACTTTTGTATAAAGACTATCGCGTGACTCCACATTGTCCGCGCTGCGGAACATCTCTTTCTTCTCATGAATTGTCACAAGGGTATAAAGAGGTGGAAGATCCGGCGATTACTATTGCGTTTAAAGTGACTTCACGGGCGGACGGATCAACGCCAAGCGAACCGGAATATTTGGTTGCTTGGACTACAACTCCTTGGACGCTTCCAGGAAATGTGGCTTTGGCTGTTGGAGAAGAGGTGGATTATGTGAAAGTAAAACAGGGGGATAAATATTATTGGCTTGCAAAGGCACGGTTGTCTTTTGTGATGAGTGGGGAGTATGAAGTGGTGGAAGAGCAAAAAGGGAAGACATTGATCGGTTATGTTTATGAACCTTTATATCCTTTTGTCAAAGACGCGATTGCCGGAACGCCAGAAGGGGAAAAGAAAGCATGGATCGTGGTAGGTGCTGACTTTGTTTCAATCGAAGATGGTTCTGGGATTGTGCATACTGCTGTCATGTATGGAGTGGAAGATTTTGAACTTGGACAAAAAGTAGGGCTTCCTAAATATCACGTGGTGGATTTAAACGGGAAGTTTGTGGATGGAGCCGGGCCTTATGCCGGGAAGTTTGTGAAAGGTGCGGACGGGGCGATTATGGACGATTTGGAGACGCGCGGGTTACTTTTGAAGCGAGAAAAGATTACTCACACGTATCCATTTTGTTGGCGCTGTAAGTCACCGGTTATTTATTATGCCAAAGACTCTTGGTATATCAGGATGAGTCAGATGCGAGAAAAGCTCATTGCAGAAAATCAAAATATTCATTGGGAGCCCGAGCATTTGAAAGATGGGAGATTTGGTGAGTGGCTGCGCGAGGCAAAGGATTGGGCATTTTCTCGCGAACGCTATTGGGGGACTCCGCTTCCTATCTGGGAATGTGCTTCTTGTGGAGAACGAGCATGCATGGGGAGTTTTGAAGAGTTGCGCACGCAAGCGACGACCCCAATGGCTGATCCTTTTGATCCCCATCGGCCATTTGTGGATCAGGTGGAGGTGAAATGTCAGAAATGTGGAGGAAAGGCAAAGCGCGTGCTTGATGTGATTGATGTTTGGTTTGATTCAGGATGTATGCCGTTTGCCCAGTGGCATTATCCATTTGAGAATAAGGAAAAAATTGATGAGGGGATCGAGTATCCAGCGGATTTTATCTCCGAGGCTATTGATCAGACACGCGGATGGTTTTATACCTTGCTTGCTGTGGCAGTATTACTTGGTAAGGAGCGACCATTTAAGAATGTGATTTGCTTAGGACATATTTTGGATGCGGAAGGAAAAAAGATGAGCAAGTCTTTAGGGAACGTCGTCATGCCCATGGATATGATGGAAAAATATGGAGCTGATGCTGTACGTTGGTACATGTACACGATCAATCAACCAGGGGAAGGAAAGCGTTTTGATGAAAAGGCGCTTTCTGAAATGGTCAAAAAGAATTTTACGATTTTGCTTAACGTCGTGCGGTTTTATGAGATGTTTGCCAAGGATGTGCTATCAATAAATCAAACAGAGTCAATCCATATCATGGATCGATGGATTCTTGCACGGTTGCACGAATTAGTCCGCGATAATACGAAGTGGTTGGAGGAGTATAAAGTTTTGGAACCGGCGCGGGCAGTCAGCGAATTTATTAACGATCTTTCCACCTGGTACGTGCGTCGCAGTCGAGAACGCTGCAAGGGAGATGAGGATGAAAGCGCTCCAGCTATTGCGACCTTACGCGTTGTTCTTTCGACACTCTCTAAGCTCATGGCCCCTTTCACGCCTTTTATTGCCGAGACAGTTTATAAGGCTGTGGATCACACAAAAGAATCTGTTCATTTGGAAGATTGGCCGGTTGCTGATGAAATAAAAATCGATCAAGAACTTTTGGATGAGATGGGAAAGGCCCGATCTGCTGTGTCAAAAGCCCTGGAAAAACGGGCCGAATCAGGGATCAATGTGCGTCAGGTATTATCAATGATGACGATTATTCGTCCTTCAGGGGCAATGTCTGATGATGTCATTGAGGTGATCAAAGATGAAGTGAACGTCCGCGAGATCAGAATAGAAAAAGGAGAGAATGCGGTTGATCTTAATCTCACTCTTACTCTAGAGCTTGTGCGAGAGGGGACTGTGCGTGAGATTATGCGTCGTGTGAATGCCATGCGCAAAGAAGCCGATCTTACCATTGGGGATCGTATTGTTTTATTTGTGACAAGTGAGCATCCAGAGGTGAAATTAGCGTTGGAAGAACATAAAGAGGCGTTGCTCAAAGGGACATTAGCCAATCAACTTGAGACACAGGGAGAACCACCAGAGCGTGTAGAAGCTTTTCGCGTAAATGAGTATGATATGACAATAGGTTTCAAAAAGTTTTAGAGCTCATGTAGAATAGAAGACGTATGTCTATAGATTTTTCCAAGCTGTTTACCATGCTCGGCCTTTCGGAAACCGAGACAAAGATTTATTTTGCTTCTTTGCACTTGGGCCCCACAAGCGTTCAAGAGATTGCAAAGAAAGCGAGGCTGTCACGTACCGCTGCCTATGATGCGATTGCCTCCCTGCAAGACCGCGGTTTGCTTTCCACTTATGAACGTGGAAAGAAGAAATTTTTTACGGTTGAGGATCCGGAACGCGCGATCTCCTATTTCCGCAATCAAGTGAGTAAACTCAACGATCAATTAGGAGTTTTACATACTTCACTTTCTGAATTGAAGATGTTAGCTGGAGGGGAAAGACCGTCTGCACGTTTTTATGAAGGAAAGGATGCGATCCAGGCGGTTTTTCATGACGTTGCTTTGGTTTCACCGCCTATTCGTTATGAGGTGGCCAACTATGATGATGTGTATGAACATTTGGATATAGGACAACTTGAAAGTTATCGGCGTATCTTGCACGAAAAGAAAATAAAAATGAAGATGATCTTTTGTGGCAAGTTGCGAAAAATCTCTCCTCATACCGAGTATTATCGGATGCCTTCGAGTGTGGGGGAGTTTCATGGAGACATTTGGTTGTATGGAAATCGTGTGGCTTTTGTTTCTTTTATCGGAAAGCCAATCACGGTTATTATCGAAAGTGAAGCCTTTTCCCATGTGGCAAAGGCGCTTTATGAGACAGCTTTACTTGGGTGTGAAAAGGTTGAAATCCCGGATATTTCTCCTCAGAACACAGAGAAGTAGTCTGTTTTTGTCCAGTAAAAAAGAACAACTTTTTAGGCTTATTTAAGCCTTTTTTCTTTTCAGAGCACCAGGAACCATTGACAAAATGCTGTTTGTCATGATAGTCTAACGCGTTCGTAAAATACGAACTATTGAGAGAGAGGCTGCAAGATCGCAATAGGAGAGAGTCAGTGAACATTGTTTTACCAACAGATTCATGTTTGTGTGCCCAATGCTTGCACATAAATACATTTTTGGATCAAAAGGGCTGCCCATATAACAGGCAGTCTTTTGGTTTGCGGTATAATGGGAAACATATGGAAAAGAAAAAGACCGTGGTCATTGTTCCAACAAATGATGCAGAAGCTATGTTGATCGCCCAACTCGCAGAAAAGAAAGGATTTGATGTATTGCGCTCAAAGCAAAGCCACGGAGCTTCTTTGGATCATGGACGTGATTACATGGAAGTTATAAAGAAAGGGGAGTGGCAACGGGTTATTGTTGTGGAAATGCCAGGAGTGAAGACTGAAGAGCGTCTACGTTCTTTGGGGTGTGAGATTGTGATCATCGATCATCATAACTACACTGGATTGGAACGAGCTTTTTTTCCAGGTTCTCGTCGGACTCTTCCTTCTTCTTTGGAACAATTTTTACGTGTGGCTCGGATCACTGATTGTCAATTGGAGGAATGGGGATTTTCTCCAAAACTTGTGAAAGGGGTTGGGCTTTTTGATCGAGGATTTATTTGGGCGTTGCAAAAAGAGGGATATACAAAAAAAGAAATTCGCGAAGTTCTTCGTTACGAGGAAGAGTTGATGGGGGAAAGAAAACCATTATCAGAAGATAAAAAAAGATTAGAGGCCGTGGAAGAGGCATGGAAAAATCATAAGAAATGGCAAGAGTTTTTTTTGGTGGAAAATGAAAGTGTCTATCTTTTGCGAGGAGCTCTTTCCATTTTTCTTGCATTGAAACGTGGGAAACCAACTCCTCTTATTCTTTGGGAAAAGCAGCACCATCGCTTTTATGTGCAAGAAACAAAGTGGGCGCAAGTACTTTACAAACACTTTGGAGGATTTACTTATGGAACGCAGCAAAATTGGGGGTATCGAAATGATCAAGAGAGAAAAAAATTATATTTTGAGGATATTTTAGAATTTTTAGAATCGAGAGGAAAAAAGAAATAACATTCCCTTCCTTTTTTGTTATAATAAACCCATCATCAACGCGAGTTTTGAAAATTTTATGGAGGATTTACAAATGTTCGTAAAAGAAGCAGCAAAGCAAGGGGCGTCTGATCTTCATCTTGTAGCTGGATCTCTTCCTTTTGTGCGTGTGAAGGGAGTTTTAAAACCAATAAAAGAGACATCTCTTAAAATGGAAGAGGTGTACAAAATGGTTGTTGGATTATTAACTCAAGAACAACTGAAGGAGCTTGTAGCCACAGGCGATGTGGATGTGGGGGTTAAAATTGCCGATGTTCAATTGCGTTTGAATATTCACAAACAAACAGCAGGGTTCTCTATTGCTGCCCGTCTTCTTCCTTCTGAAATTCCCACTCCAGAAAAACTTAAATTTTATCCCATCATGCTCGATATTCCTAAGTATGAAAACGGACTTGTGATCTTTAGCGGGCCTGCAGGATCAGGAAAATCCACTTCGCTTGCAGCTATTATAGAATCCATCAACAAAACACGAGCGCAACATATCATTACCTTAGAAGATCCTATTGAATATCGTTTTGAGCAAAAGAAAAGTTTAATTGAACAAAGGCAACTCGGAACAGATTTCCCTACATTCGCAAAGGGGTTGCGGCATGTTTTACGTCAGGATCCCAATGTGATTGTGGTGGGAGAAATGCGGGATCCTGAAACCATTTCCCTTGCTCTGACAGCCGCAGAAACTGGACATTTGGTACTTTCTACTTTACATGCTCCCAATGCTTCTGAGGTGATAGAGCGCATTGTCACCATTTTTGAGGGAGCAAAACAACAACAGATTTTAGTACAACTTGCTGCTTCCATTCGCATGGTGGTTTCTCAACAATTAAAAGTAAATGTAAAAGGGGATTTAGTAGTTGTGAGAGAAATTTTAACTTCGACACCAGCGATTCAAAACGCGATTCGTCAAAATAAGCTAGGAACTATTCGCTCTGCGATTCAAACAGGGAGAAAATATGGTATGATTTCAATGGAGCAATCTTTAGCTCTTTTGGAAGAACAAGAAGGAAAAGGTGGATAGTTTTCACGTTATTTTAAAAGAATATGTTATACTTTTTTACAAAGTAACTCATTTATTTATTACCTTCATGTCTAAAAAAGGTTTTACCTTGATTGAGTTGTTGGTTGTCATCGCGATCGTCGCCATCTTAGCCGTGGTGGTGTTCGTCGCTTTGGATCCAGCAACTCGTTTCCAAGACGCACGCGATGCTGTGCGCACGAGTGATACTGTGGAAGTATTATCTTCCATGAAGCTTGATCAGATTGATAATGGAGGCACCTATATTGCAGCAGTGAGCGCATTAACCAATGGTCAGGTGTATATGATTGGAACAGCTGTCGCAGGTTGCGATGATCAGAATGCCTATTGTGATACTGATGTGACTGCAGATATCAATTGTGTCACCTTAGCAGGGCTTGTCACTGAAGGGTATCTTCCCGAGATCCCTATTAGCCCAAATGGTTCAGGGGCATGGACTGCGGTGACAACAGGATACACTCTTCAAAAAGATGCTACAGGTGTGATCACGGTCCGCGCATGTGAATCGGAGAATACAACGGAAATTTCTTCCGCGCGATAGTTTTCAAAACAGAACACAGGGGTCACCCCTGTGTTTTTGTTTTCCAATACGATACAATGAAAGAAGAATTTTATGCCATTTCAAAGAAAAAAAGCTTCGGGAGAAGCTACAACGATTTCCAAAAAACTTTCGACCCCTCTTAAAAATCCTACTCGAGCGGAAATGGATAAACTGATTGAGAAATCTGCAAGTGGACGCATTGAAGAACCCTTGGAATTATTTTTAGGATTGTTGCGGCATGCGCATGCAAATCGTGCTTCAGATATTCATTTCGAACCCGATCGTGAGCAAGCCATCATTCGATTACGTATTGATGGCATTTTGCATGACGAGTTCATCCTTCCCCTTCCCATTCACAATCGTCTCATTTCTCTCATAAAGATTTTGACGCATATGCGTACGGACGAGCATCGTGCTCCACAAGACGGACGTTATGAGTTTGAATCTGAAACAGGTGATGTAGATGTGCGTACTTCCACGATGCCCACTTCAGATGGAGAAAAGGCTGTGATGCGTTTATTATCAAGTGAATCCCATAGTTTAAATTTGGAACAATTAGGGTTTGGAGAAAAAGATCTTGAGCGAGTAAAGCGAGCAGTGAAAAAACCTTGGGGCATGATTTTGGCTACAGGACCAACAGGGAGCGGAAAGACAACAACTATTTATGCTATTTTGGAGATGCTCAACAATCGCGGAGTGAATATTTCCACAATTGAAGATCCTGTGGAGTTTTATATTCCTGGGGTAAATCAAAGTCAGGTAGATCGAGCAGCAAAGGTGACCTTTGCCAACGGATTACGGGCACTTTTACGACAAGATCCAGATATTATTATGGTCGGAGAGGTTCGTGATCAAGAAACAGCTAAAATTGCGGTCAATGCTGCTCTGACTGGTCACAAGATGCTCTCAACCCTTCACACCAATAACGCCGCGACAACGATTCCGCGTCTGTTAGATATGGGTGTAGAACCCTTTTTGGTTGCTTCCACCCTCATTTTAGCGATTGCTCAACGTCTTTTGCGTCGTATCTGTCCGGATTGCGGTGTGACAAAAAAAGTGACGTATGAAGAAGCAAAAAATATTCTGGATGTACAGGCTTTAGGAGAACTATTTAAGAAAGAAAAAACGATTGAAGTCATGGAAGCAAAGGGGTGTCGTGCTTGTAATGAGTCGGGATATCGTGGGCGTGTGGGGCTTTATGAAGTGATTGCCATGTCCGAGGAAATTCAAAAACTTATTATTCGTCGAGCAAGCGCAGATGAAATTGAACAACAAGCAGTTCTTGAAGGCATGACCCCCATGACGAGGGATGGCGCAGAAAAGGTATTACAAAAAGAAACAACACTCGAAGAATTTGTGCGCGTGATGTATGAGTAAGAAAAAAGAAACCCCTTCTTTACCTGCCAAACTTCATTTACAGAAGGGACAAAAAGTGAGCGCTTCTTTTTGGGAACAACTCAATGTTCGTCTTTCTAATAAAGAACGCTTATTGTTTACCAAGTACCTTTCTGTCTTATTGAAAGCAGGTCTTCCTATTGATGAAGCTATACGTATTTTGTGCGAACAAGCCAAAGGATCCATGAAAGTGATTTTGAAAAATCTTCAGGAGTATATACAAAGAGGAGAAACTTTAGCGGATGGGTTGCATTATTATAAATATATTTTTGGTATCGTGTATATCAACCTTATTCGCGCAGGAGAATTATCTGGTTCTTTGCAACAAAATTTAGATCATCTCGTTGAGCAGATGCAAAAAGAATATGATCTTAAGCAAAAGGTGCGCGGCAGCATGTTTTATCCCGCTATTATTATTGTGGGTTCCATTCTGATCAGTATTGGAATTATTGTTTTTGTTCTCCCCAATCTCATTGATATTTTTTCTTCTCTCAAGATTGAACTCCCTCTGACAACGCGTATTTTATTATGGGTAGCCAATCTCACAACCACTCATGGTTTTGCTGTAGCTCTTGGGTTTTTGGGATTTATTTGTTTTGTTTTTTTTATTCGTAGAGTTTCTTTTTTGAAACCTTTTTTTCACACCACGCTTTTGTATATTCCATTACTTGGAAACATTACACAAAAAGTGAATCTTGCACGTATTACGCGATTGATGGGCACGATGTTAGAAGGAGGATTGACGATTGATGAGGTTGTTCCCATTGTTCAACAAGTGATCAAAAATGTCTGTTACCAAAAAATTTTCGCGCAAGTATATATACAATTGCAACAAGGAGAAGCCATGAGCATGGTTTTTGAAGGGAAACCAAAACTTATTCCCCTCATGGCATTACGTATTATTCATGTTGGAGAATTGACCGGTTCTCTTCCGGACATGCTTTTATATCTGGCAGACTTTTACGAAAAGGAAGTAGATGAAATTACCCGCAATCTTGCCACACTTCTTGAGCCCATGTTGTTGATTTTTGTAGGAGTGCTTGTCGGAGGTCTCGCCCTTTCGATCATGATGCCCATCTATCAGGTGATTGGAAGTTTTTAATATGAAAGGCGTGACTCTCATTGAAACGATTCTTGCTGTTACTATTTTTGCTCTGATTTCAGGGGCAGCTCTTGTGGGTATTTCACGTCTTTATGACCGCTTTGTTTTAGAGGTTGGTGATGCGGCACTGCGACGTATTTTTGTGACTGCACAACGGGAGGCGCTTTCTGGAAGCCAAGGAGTTTCTTGGGGCATTTATCTTCCTTATGATGAAGAGACACGCAAAACAGATAGCATTATTGTTTTTGCAGGGGAAAATTATGAGATGCGTCAGGAAAATCTTGATCGCATCTATCGTTTTCCATCCCATGTCGCATTTACAAGTGTGGTATTAAGCGGATCTACTCCTTCAGAGGGCAATGATCATGAAGTTATTTTTCAAACACTGACTGGGGCGACGAATGATTATGGAACAGTTTCTTTAACTATTCTGGGAAATAGCTACACGATAACAATTTCTCCAGACGGTATTATAAGTCGATAACATGGAAATTTTTTCAAAAAAACGGGGATTTGTTTTTTTGGATGCTCTTCTTTCTTTAGGGCTGGCAAGTATTTTTTTTTCTGGTCTCATTGGATATTTTTTAACAGCTAAGAGTTAATGAAACTCTTTAGTTGGTTTTTGTCCTTGTCTTAAAGCCAGATACCAGGCAGCTAAAGTCAATTTCCTTTGAAGAGAAAATCCTCGGTGACAGCGAAAGAGTTCCTTCAATCGGGCGTTTAAACCTCCTTCCACATGGTTGGAGGTTTTTGGTATGGATGGATCGGATACGAAACGAAATAAGTCTGGGATCGCATTCTTAATGAGCGACCTGTTTCCTCGAAGGATTCGATGTGTATACCACCACCTTCCCGAGAAGCTGTAACTGCGTTCTTTGAGAAACTTATCGTGTTGTTTACACCAATAGTGAAAGGCTCGTATCCATCGTCGCTTCTGTCGTTTGGTTTGGATCTGAGGGAGTTGTTTGACCAAAACAAGAAGGCCTCGTCCGGCTTTCGTTTGTGGATTTTGCGTAAGCCAGTTGGATGCCTGACGTACCACATGGATGAGACATCTTTGAATCTTTACCTGAGGCCATACTTCATGAATAGCTTTTAAAAGACCACGTTGTCCATCACAAACAACAACCTTAGGGGTCACACCATGCCAGGAGAGATCTCGAAGAAAGATATTCCATGTGTCATAACACTCTCGAGGAACATCAAGCCATGAGACTGGTTTAGCCGTGTCTGTATTGCCTGCAATAAGTAACATACACATACGCTTCATAACGGATGTTCCATCCAGAACTAAGACTCGAACTCCTGTTTGGATATCTGGTTGAGGAGGCATGTTCCAAAAGGGAGTAAACCACTTCATCAACGTTTGCACACTCACTTTTGTTTGAGCTGCTATGTTCACAAGACTCTTCTTACTCACAAGCCAATGCACGAACAAAGACAACCGCTGTTTTTGGCGGTTGTCTTTACGTTTACGGATAGTTGACTCATTACAATCAAGGCAGTGCCATCGTTGTTTTCCTGATGGGTGATATCCCCATCGTTGCATGGGTTTAGAGCACTTTGAACACCATCTTCTTGGTCCACTTATGGTCATAGACTCATAAGTTTTCCAGAATGCTGCTTAACTTAGAAGAGAAACGTGATAATTACCAACTTTAAAGTTTCATTAACTCC
>ORMF010836061.1_pt1 | contig 10312 bp, 10 predicted proteins | sample 1779871 | NCBI WGS metagenome assembly ORMF01 (sample SAMEA104232316, study PRJEB22302) | groundwater metagenome | biome: forest; feature: aquifer; material: groundwater | place: USA | collected 2011-08-07 | depth 5.4 m | reverse complement strand
CGGTGCCGCCGCCGTCAACGAGGAGGACCTAATGGGGGTGTAGCGCTTTGAGCGCGGCGATCGTCGAGCCGATGGATTTCTCTTCGTTCAATACCGGTATGATGACTGAGATGCGCATCGCAGTTCTATGGCCCTGCCGGTGTCGTCATGGTTCGGACCCTACGCCGTTCAGCCGCCAATCGTAATCATGGGCCAGGCCGCCGCTGTAGTTCGACAGCGCGTCGGTCAGCTTGCCCTCGGCATAATTCTGCCAGTGCTCCATCAACCCTTCGGCCGCGCCGCCGAAGTCCTCTTGGAACCACACATAGATGCTCGATACTTGGAGTTTACCGTTTTTAATGGTCACACCGCGCGGATGATTGATGTATTCCCGCGCGCCCTTTTCCAGCAGCGCCTCGGTATTGTCAGCCGTGTAGGCGGTCGGCTGGAGATTCGGACAACCGAGGCTCGCGCAGTTTACGGCGTAATGGGCCCGGTTGTCCTTCCAGATCGGCCGCAGGATGCGATGCTCGATGTCATCCAGCGACAGTTTCTCTCCTTCTATGGCAAGTACCTTCGCGCCCCATGGTCCGCGGGTGAAAAGGCCCGGCGAAATATTAACGTCTCGAATCGACGCCAGCGGAAACCGCGATATGATGATGTCCGCTGTGAGCGCATTGTAGAGATTGATCCAGAACGCCTTCTGTTCGGCGCGGTTATAGTTGGAAATCGGCAGGTCCTGCAGCGCTCGCAGGTAGCCTTTCAGGCTCTTCACAGCCTCAGGCGTCACCGCCTGGTAGCGTACACGGTTAATTCCCGACGGATGGTTAGCGACCACAAACTCGCGCAAAAACCTGTCCCAAGCGCCATGGTCGATTTTCTGCGAATTGGAGGGATCGTGCTTCTGCCAGCGAGGCCAGAGTTCCGCCTTCGGCGCAGCTTGCGCCGCGTTAACTGAAAGCAGAATAACAAGAACTACCAGCGCTCGAACCGAGCTGCTTTGCATCAAGAACTCCTCACTCCTAACCCCTTACTCTTCACCGATTTATACTAGCGCCGCCACGCCAGCCATTTCTCGAAGACTCGTTTCACCATGGGCGTCAGCTTGGTGCGCATATAGGCGTCGCCGATCTTGCGCAGCACCTCCACCTGGGTCGGATACGAGTGAATGGTTGAAGACAAAACAGTCATGCTTTGTTTCGCGACCATCGCCAGCGTCAGTTCGCCGAGCATTTCACCGGCGTGGCGCGCGACAATCGTGCCGCCCAGGATTTTACCAGTTTTCTTATCATAGTGAACCCGAGCGAAGCCTTCAGCTTCGCCGTCCAGGATCGCACGATCCACGTGATCTAACGACTCCGTTATCGTCGCCACGTCGAATCCTGCGGCGCGCGCGTCTTTCTCGTAGTAACCGACGTGGGCAACCTCCGGGTCGGTGTAAGTGCACCAGGGGATCACCAGATCGATCACCTTGCGCCGCGCCATGAAGAGCGCATTGGCGATCACGATGCGCGCCATGGCGTCGGCGGCATGGGTAAATTTGTAACGCGAGCAGACGTCGCCAGCGGCGAAAATTTTGCCATTGGTCGTGCGCAGCCGGTCGTCCACCGTCACACCCTGGGCCGTGTACTCCACCCCTGCCGCTTCCAATCCCAAGTTTTCTAAATTCGGTTTGCGCCCGCCGCCGACTAAGATCTCATCGACACTGATGTCGTAGTGGTTTTCATGCGAATCCAGGGTCAGCCGTTTACCGCCGTCGGCCTTACTGATTTTCAACTCCTTGCCGCAGCACATGAGTTTTATACCGTCGCGTTCCATCAATGACCGGCGCACGATCTCGCTGGCATCGGGATCTTCGTTGGGCATAATGCCGTGCACGGCTTCGATCAGGTAGACCTCGCTGCCGAAACGAGCAAAAGACTGCGCCAGTTCGCAGCCGATGGGGCCGGCGCCGATGACCGCGATGCGGCGCGGTAATGCAGTCAAGGTAAAAACGGTCTCGTTGGTCAAGTAACCGGCCTCTTTCAAACCGGGCACCGGCAGATCCGCCGCTCGGGCCCCCGTGGCGATGACGGCGCGGTTGAACTCCAGACGTTTGTCACCCACCTCTACGGCGCTGGGTCCGACAAAACGACCGTTGCCGATATAAACATCGATGCCGAGTTTCTTAAAGCGTTGTGCGGAGTCGTGGGCGCTGATGCCGGCGCGCAGCCTGCGCATGCGCTCCATCGCGGCAGCGAAGGCGATTTTTGGCTGACAGTCGAGTCGGACGCCGAACTCTGAGCCGTTGCGCGCGTCGTATGCCGCCCGTGCCGCGCGAATCATGCCCTTGGATGGGACACAGCCGACGTTGAGACAATCGCCGCCCAAAAGATTACGCTCGATGAGCGCGACCCTGGCACCGAGCCCCGCGGCGCCAGCGGCGCTGACCAGACCCGCCGTGCCGCCGCCGATAACCACCAGGTTGTACTTGTCGGCGGGAGTGGGGTTAACCCAGCCCGAGGGATGGCAGTTCTCGATCAGTTGCTTGTCGTGCGCGTCATCGACGAGCATCATCTCGTCGAACGATGCCGGCTTGTGGTTGGGATCGAGGCGCGGTTTGCCGCTGACGGCGCTGCCGTCGTGGGCCAGCTCCGCATCCCGCAGCGCCTTGCGCGCGATGCGCGTTACGATGACTACCACGGCGACGGTCGCCAGCAGGCCAACATACTTCAAGATTTGCTGGTAGAAGTCCGTTGACCCGTCTGTTTGCCCCGCCAAAGCGTCCCGCGCCGCCGCCCCGATATAGACGTAAAGAAACGTCCCCGGCAGCATGCCGAAAAGATTCGCTAAGACATAGGAACCCGTCCGCACCGCCGTGAGTCCGAGAAGATAATTGAGCAGAGTGAACGGAAAGGCCGGACTGAGACGCGAAAGAAAAACCATTTTGAAACCCTGTTGACCGATGGCGCGGTCGAGGGAACGAAACTTCGGGTTGCCCTCCGCCCAGCGCGCCACCTTATCGCGGAGCAACGTCCGCGCCAGTAGGAATGCACACAGCGCGCCCAGATTGGCACCCGCCAAGACCACCAGGAAGCCTGTTTTCAACCCGAAGAGCGTGCCGGCGCCGATCGTGATAGCGCTTCCCGGTATCAACAGAACGGTTGTCAGGACGTAGGCCAGGGCCACCGCGATGGGTCCGAGACTGCCGAGACCCCGGATATAATTTTCAAAGCCCGCAAACCAATCCCGAAACGGCAGAAAAAATATCGCCGCGACGATGTCGATGATCAAGAAAGCGACAAACAGTTTCTTGGCCGTTCTCATGATTCTTTTACTGTTTCTATGCTAGCGCTACCCGAGACAACAACAGGTAAATTAAACCGGCGCTCACCGCCGAAAATGGAAGAGTCAAAACCCAGGCGAGCAATATCGTACGGATCACGCCCCAGCGGGCCTGGCCGCTGGCCGCGCCGATGCCGAACAGCGCGCCACAGGAAACATGTGTGGTCGAAACCGGCAAACCCCACTTCGAAGCAAAGATCACCAATCCACTGGTGACGAGATTCGCCAGAAATCCCTGATCCGCCTCGAGTGCGGTGATGCGCTTGCTCACCGTCTCCGCCACTTTTCGCGCGTTGAGTAAGCCGCCCAGAGCCATAACCACGGCCACGAAGCCGATGGACCAGCTAAGATTCAGCGTGCCGCCGGCCAAGCCAAGGGCGACGATTTTCGGCGTGTCGTTAAGGCCGTGGGCGAAACTCACCGCGCCGGCGCTGAAATAGTGGCCATAGTCGATCAACCTATGCACATCGAATCCGAACATCGTGCCGGCGAGTCGCTGCACGCATCGGCCCGGTTGGTCGACGATGATGCGAAGGCCGGTCGATGCATGGGAGAAAACATAGCCTTCAGGAGTAACGGCGGCGGGCACCACTTCGCTACCGACGCAGACGCAGGTTTGTTTGTCGACGCCGGCAAAACGCAGAGCCGCGCTCAAAAGCGGGTAGGCCGCCGCCGACAACGCCACTGCGAGGAGCGGACTGACGAGCAGCGGCAGAAAAAGACTTTGCCATACGGTTGCGCCGGTCAAATTGAATCCCACCGCCGCGACGCCCCCGCCGATCAGTGCTCCCGCTAAACTATGCGTCGTCGAGATCGGCATGCCGATCTTGGTTGCGGTGAAAACCGTCAGTGCCGCGCCCAGAATGACCGCCATGAGAAACGCCGGCGAGTGAACGAGAAACGACGGAACCAGACCATTTCCTTGGAACACTGCAATGAGATTTCCAGCGAGAAAAAAGGCCGCCAATGATCCCGCGAGAGTGGTCGCCGTAGCCCACCACAGAGCCTTGCGATAATCGCTGACACCGCCGCCGAACAGCGTTGCGACGCCCTTGAAGTTGTCATTGGCGCCGTTGGCATACGCGATAAGCAACATCGCGCCAACGATCAAGATGGCGAAATCGAACATCCTGCGCTCCTTCGCGTGAATTTAAGATACAAGCGCACCGCCGCAGCTGCTTCCTGCCCCCGCGGTGCAGGCATAGCAGTGGTTGCCGACGGCAATGGGCCGGCTCAGCACCTGCTCGATGGTTAGAGTGGAGATATTGAGCGCCTTGCCGTCGGCACCTAGAATCGGCAACCGAAGCATTTGATTGAAGTCGCAGTCGTGGATCGACCCTTGCCAGCCGACGCTGATGAGATTGCGGCACATGACTTGGTCCAGGGTGGCGGCGTTGAAGTTGGACTCCAGCAATTCCATGTACCGGTCGTACTCGCCGCGCAGTTTGAGGTGCATCGCGTGGCGCGTGATCGGCATGTTGGCGAGGCAATAGAGACGGTTGAACTCGATGCCGAATCGGTCGTGCAGAATGTGCTTGTAGTCCTGCTCCAGCTTTTCCTGCGGCGGCGGCAAGGTCGCACCGACGGGGTTGTAAACCAGATTTAAGACCAGACCGCTTTCCGGCCGGCCGTAGCCTAGTTGATTGAGAATCTTCAACGCGCGAATGCTCAAATCAAAAGTCCCCTTGCCTCGTTGCTGGTCGACCTTTTCTTCCGTGTAGCAAGGCAGCGAGCAAACCAGTTCCACCCGATGGCGCCGGAAAAACTCTGGCAAATAATCTTTGCCAGGTTCAAAGATCACCGTCAGGTTGCAACGATCCATCACGTGGCGCCCGAGGTTCATTGCCGATTCCACTAGATAATTGAAATCCGCGTGCAATTCCGGCGCGCCGCCGGTGATATCAAGAGTCGGAATCTTTGAATCACTGAGAAATCGTAAGACCGCTTCCACGGTGTCGCGGCTCATCATTTCTTTGCGCGTCGGGCCCGCTTCGACGTGACAGTGGATACAAGCCTGGTTGCAATACCGGCCGAGATTCACCTGCAAGACGTCGATCGCGCGCCTGTTCAGGCTGTTGCCGTTCAGATCCATCCTTTGGGCGAAGGGTTGCATGGATTTTCGATTTTGGATTTTAGATACTTACCTTGGAGAGGTTGAACAGAAAGACTCCAGGAACATTTATCCCGCCAAGCATGTCCTGAGCTTCGCCGAAGGGGCGCCAAGGCGCAAAGTGACGCTCCGTGTCATTTCGACCGAAGGGAGAAATCTTTCTTAGATCCCTCGCATTCGCTCGGGATGACGGGCCGAGGGCACGTCACTTCGCGTCTTTGCGTCTTTGCGGGAGACATGGTTTTTCCGATCTCTTCTTAGTTTCCGAATTTCAAATACCTTTGGTTAGATTTTCGATTGAACCCAGATCGTTGAATCGCTTCCCGATTTGCGATTCTCTATCCTCGATCTTCGATCCTCGATTTGTTTCCTACGGACAGCAATTCGAGTCCGGGCCGCACATGCTGCTAGATATTCGAGTCACTTTGTATTCCAATCCCTTGGTCTCGCGCGGATGGCGGCGCTGGTCGCGGGAGCAATCGAAGGCGCCGGCCTTCTCCGGCGCCACCTCTTCGCGCGGCGGGACTAAAATAAACTGGCCATCGTACGGCGGTTGGGAATAAAGTTTAAATGTCTTGTCGCACACGGCGATGCGCGCGCCGCGGGGCAACACGTGATTGTCGTCGTCCACCACTTGTTTCCACGGGCCGCGGTATATCACCGCCTGGTTGCGCTCGACGCAGGGGCCTTCCTTGCCCTTGTAAACCGTCACCGTTACGGCGCGAAACTCGATACCCTCGACGGTTTGATAGGCTTCCGAGCGCAGCTCTTCGATTTGAATACCGTGAAACTTGGCTTCTTCGAAAGCGCGCAAAAACTCTTCTTCTTGGAAAGCGCCGGACACACAGGCGCTCCACAGATCGGGATCTTTTGCCAGATGTTCCGGCACCGGCTCGTCGCTGACGATATCGGAGATGGCGACCCGGCCGCCGCGCTTTAACACGCGGTACATCTCGGCGAATAGCACTTTTTTGTCTTCGGGCCGGACCAAGCTCAGCACACAGTTGGAAACGATGACGTCGATCGATTCATCCGCGATTAAAGGCTGTTCATGTTGGATGGTATTCTGGAACGCTTCGAAGCCCGTCAAGTCCGCCACCGAACGCACCGGGTTGTGCCGCAAGTAGCGATCCACCAGTTCTAGATCGGTTTTCAAATCTTGAATCTTGCCGCGGCGAAACTCGACGTTGTGAAAGCCGAGCGTATCGCCGATGGCCTTTTGATATTTATGCGCCAACTTGAGCATCGGCGGATTGAAGTCCACGCCGATGACTTTACCCTTGGCACCGACGATCTGCGCCATGATGTAACAAGCCTTGCCGCTGCCGGAACCGAGATCGAGAACCGTCTCGCCTTCGCGAACGTAACGCGACGGATCGCCGCAGCCGTAATCTTTTTCCAGGATCTCTTGTGGAATGACGTTCAACAGCGCCTCATTATAACTCACCGGCAGACACAAACAGGCTTCGACTTCCTGTGCCGCGCTGCCGTAGCGCTCGAGAACGGCGCCCTCCAGGTCGGCAGTCTGTCCTTGGTTGCCATTGCCATTGACTCCGGTAACCGATTCACCGTTCATGAATCCTCCCTAAATCCATTGAAGCTTAAGTAAAATTCTAACCCCTAGAAGATCATTTCCATTCAACCGGCGCAACGTGAAACTGGACGCACCTTCGCCAGCAAATCGATATTGGATGTTATCTAAACGATTAAAGTTGCAGGAAAGTTCCCCGCGGCCCGGAATATTCTCCGGTTCCATCGCGAAGGAAAAGATGATGGCCGGATGGGACGGCCTACGAGCTTGCCGGATCGCTGGTCTGCAATAAATACGCCTGGATGAACTGATCGAGATCGCCGTCGAGCACGCCGTCTGCGTTGCCGACTTCGACGTTGGTGCGGTGGTCTTTGACCAGACGATAGGGAGCGAGCACGTAGGAGCGGATCTGGCTGCCAAAGCCGATATCTTTCTTGGTTTTATGATAGCTCTCCATCTTTACTTTTTGCTTTTCGATCTCCAGATCGTAGAGACGCGATTTCAAGATTTTCATCGCCATCGCCCGGTTCTTATGCTGCGAGCGCTCGTTTTGGCAGGCTACGACGATGCCGGTGGGAAGATGGGTCAGGCGCACGGCGGAATCGGTTTTGTTGACATGCTGGCCGCCGGCGCCGCTGGAGCGGTAAGTGTCGACGCGCAGGTCCGCCTCGTCGATCTCGATCTTGATCGTGTCGTCGATTTCCGGGTAGACGAAAACCGAAGCGAACGAGGTATGGCGGCGCGAGTTGGCGTCGAAGGGGGAGATACGCACGAGCCGGTGGATGCCGGCCTCGGCTTTCATATAGCCGTAGGCGTAGTCGCCCTCCACTGTGAACGTAACGCTTTTAACTCCCGCCTCTTCGCCCGGTTGGTATTCTAAAATCTCTTTGCGATAGCCGCGCCGGTCGGCCCAGCGCAGATACATGCGTAGCAGAATCTCCGCCCAATCCTGCGCCTCGGTGCCGCCGGCGCCGGGATGGAGGGTGACAATCGCGTTGCGCCGGTCGTCGGGACCGCCGAGAAGCTGCGCCAGCTCGGTCTGCGCCATCTCCCGGGTGACCTCGGCGACCTTGGCCGCCGCTTCGCCGAGCGCCTCTTCGCTCTTTTCGTCCTTGGCGACCTCGAGAAAAAACCGCGCCTCTTCGAGCCCGGCCCGGTGTTTTTCCCAAGCATCGATGACCGATTTGAGCCCGGACTGCTCTTTGAAGATGCTCTGGGCTTTTTCGCCGTCGTTCCAGAAATCCGGCTGGGAAGTGAGTTGGTTCAGCTCCGCGACCCGCTGTTGTTTTCCTTCGACGTCAAAGCCGCCTCCGCAAGAGTTCGAGTCGCTCTTCCAGGTGGGCTAACTGTTCTTTGGTTTCTTCCAACATTTTTGTGCTCTCTGGATTCTACTTGTTCTTGTGACCCGTCGATTCTGTCGGTCACTATACCTGTAATCGCCCCCGGTCACAAAGCGCCCTATAGGTCTTCTTTTCTAGCCGACCCATGATCCGGGCATCTTTCGCTGAGCGCTCGTGATCGTAGCCGAGAAGGTGCAGTACCCCGTGGATCAGTAGAGTCGTCATCTCCTTATCCAAACTCCGGCCGCGCTCCTTTGCCTGCTCCTTGGCTTTATCAACCGAAATGATCACGTCGCCGAGCAACCGGACCCCATCCGGCATGTCCTGCGCGGCCGGAAACGACAACACGTCCGTTGGGTAATCTTTCTTCCGATAGCGGGCGTTCAGCTTGCGCATCTCGCCGTTGCCGATCAAAGCGACGCTCAACTCGGCCTTGTCCGTTTTCAGCAACTTGAGAATCCTTGCGGCGACCCGTTTGAGTTTAGCTGCGGGATACCGCTTACCGGCGCCGCGCCGGACGATCTCCACGGGCATCGTGCGAGTGTAACTTTTCCGGGCTAATCTTGCGAGGAATCACCCTGGCGATTGAGGCGAACGTTGCCGTTAGGCAGTTTTTTCCTGCTTTGCAAGCTCCTCTTCAATCTCTGCCTCAATGTCCTCCAGTGGAATTCTTTTCGCGCTTGCTGAGCGCTCGTCAAGAAATCGCTGAAAAGCCCGACTTCCTCGCAAAGTTTCTACTTCCTTCTCGAAGTCGTCAGCTTCAGCGATACAAAACTCCTTGCCATCCGGGGTCACGAGCAATACCGGCTCTCGGCGCGCAATCTTAATGACTTCCGCTAAGTCCATCTTCTCTTTCTCTAAATCGATCGTTTTCATATCTGTACCTCCTTGCCCCCAATGAAAAGAATATTGTGCTCCTTGTGACCGACAGACACAATACTGACCATTTGGGCCGGTTCATTCACTTCATAAAAGACCCGATATTTGCCTATGCGCAGTTCCCACGAAGCAATAGGATTGTCCCGCAGCGATTTGCGGTTCTTGGTTTCAACCAATGGCTCATGCGTGAGTTGCTCGCGAATCTCCGACACCACGAGCTTCCGCTCAAACGCGGTATAGTGAGAAAGGTCAATCTTCGCTTCTTCTGTGACGTCGATCCGATAGCTCACCATATAGGAGTTTCTACAGAGGCAAGGAAGAAAAGCAACAAGAAAAACTTTGCTTTGGACAATATCGAATATCGGGTCAAATATCGGGCCAGGCAAACCTTTTCGATCTGTTTCTAAAACAAGAAACCAACAAAAAGGTTAGCCTGACACCTTCACTGGCGCGCGTCTTTTTAGTCGTCGGGTGCATGGCCTTGTTCGGCTTCCAGTGCCGGTGCAACATTCGGCTTGCCATCGACGTAGAGTGTGTCATAGCTCAGATGGAGACCTCCGGGCCACTCGATAGAACCCGCAATGACCCTTACCCCGCGAAAGAGTGCGAGGTCGCGGAGGCGCACGAAAATTCCGCGTCCGAGATAAGGTTTCACGTCGAATCTCCGCGATTCACCGTTCTCGAACGAGACCTCTAATTCGTAGTTGTCCAACGGACGGACATCTTTGACGTGTGGATTCATTGATCCTCCTATTTCAGTGGGTCGAGTTTAAACACCTCTTCGCCGTTGACCGCCAACTTCCATGTTGAACTTCGCACCGCCGCCACGGCGGACGATCTCAACGGGCATCGCGGGAGTGTAACTTTTCCCGGCCAAACTTGCGAGGAATCACCCTGGCGATTGAGGCGAACGCGAAGGCTGAGCAGCCGAGGCCAGCGAGTGTTGCGAGCGGGTCCGAAGGTCTGTCTTAGGCGCTGTAAATAAATAAAGGTATCAATCTTTCTTCGCGTTTGGCTTGATGAGGTAGTTCCACTCGCCATGAAACTTGTTGCGTTCCAGGTTGACGCGCTGCATCTCTTCATCGCTCACCTCGCGCCCGGTTGGGTATTTGCGCCGATCCAGTCGGCAGGTGACTTTCAATCCCTTCG
>ORMF010691348.1_pt1 | contig 10314 bp, 11 predicted proteins | sample 1779871 | NCBI WGS metagenome assembly ORMF01 (sample SAMEA104232316, study PRJEB22302) | groundwater metagenome | biome: forest; feature: aquifer; material: groundwater | place: USA | collected 2011-08-07 | depth 5.4 m | reverse complement strand
TAGAACTCGGAACTTTGAACAGCTGGGGGGAAAACGACCAGAGAGGCTTGCTCTTTGGGAACAGTCGAGCCGTAGAAACTCCTGGATAGGTCACATCGCATGCCCGAAAGCCAACCCTGGGGTACGCTTCCGCCTTTCAAAAGAGCTCCCCTGCCCCCGCTTCCGGGCATGCTCGCCGCCCTCGGGCCGGGCATTATCTTTATGGCCTTGGCGCAGGGCAGCGGCGAGCTGATCTGGTGGCCCTACATCATCGCCAAGTACGGGCTTACTTTTCTTTTTCTTTTACTACCGGCCTGCCTGCTACAGTTTCCGGTCACCTACGAGATCGGCCGTTACACGGTGCTCACCGGCGAAAGTATCTTTCAAGGATTTATCCGATTGAACCGCTACTTTGCATTGTTTCTGTGGGTCCTGATGACCCTTTCATTTCTCTGGTTCGGCGCTTTCGCCGCCGCCGGCGGAACCTCCTTGGCCGCGCTGACGAATTTTCCCGCGGGCTGGACGCCTCGGGGCCAGACTCTTTTCTGGGGCTACCTTTCGATGTTGATATTCCTCTCGGCAATTCTCCTGAGCAAAGTGGTTTATCGCCTAGTAGAATCTTTCATGTGGGGCGTAGCGCTGCTGACCCTCGTCGGTCTGCTCTGGGCCAGCGCCAACGTCGAAGCGCTGCAAGCACTACCGGCCTTCGTCAAAGCCTTGTTCATCCCGGCGACCTCGATGCCGCGACCCTGGGATCCCGCCGACGCCACCAAGCTGCTGACCGCCATCACCTTCGCCGGACTGGGCGGCTTTTGGACCCTCTTCTATTCCTACTGGATACGCGACAAGGGAGCCGGGATGGCGCATTACATGGGCCGGCTCACCGGCCCCATAACCGGCAAAGCGGAGGCAATTCCGGCGTCGGGGTTTCTGCCCGGTAACGACGAGGGTCTCGCACACGTGGGTCGCTGGCGCCGCTACTTGTTTTGGGACGTGAGCATCGGTATCGGCGGCAATATTCTGACCACTCTAATGACCTGTCTGTTGGCCTACGCGCTGCTATTTCCCAAGGGCCTGCTGCCGCAGGGTTACGAGCTCGCCGTCGTGCAGAGTCGTTTCTTTGAAGTCAGCTGGGGCGTGCTTGGAAGAGTGCTCTTTTTGATCATCGCGGCGGCATTCCTGTCAGATACCTGGCTTGCCACCGTGGACGCGGTGAGCCGTATTCATACCGATTGCCTCTATGCATTTTTCCCCCGCTCGCGGTCTGTTTCGGTGCGTTCCTGCTATCTGATCTTTTTGTTTTTGCTGACGGCAATCACCTCCGCGACCATGGGCTTCACCGAACCCGGCCCGCTTATTCTGCTGTCCGCCGTCATCGGTTTTGTCGGCACCGTGCTTTTTTCCGTGGCGCTGATATTCCTCAACCATGTTTACTTGCCGCGCCATCTTCCGGCCGCAGCCCGGCCGGGTCGGCTGAATCTAGCCTGCTTGATCGTGTCTTGCCTGGCCTACTTCGCCCTGGCGACGATGTATCTGCTGACGGTTATGGGAGTCATCTAATTTTTCGAACCGTGCCGCCAGTCGTTTTGTGACGCCATGACTCGTGATCGGAGCGCCATCGCCGTGATAGAATTGTCGTCGCGAAGCTGCTACCTTTTTGCGGTCTTGATGGAGAGAAACACCTTTGTCTGAAATTTTGACCTGGATCATGGATTCCATCCGCGCCTACGGGCCGTGGAGTGTGTTTATCGGTGTCATTATCGAGTCGGTGATTGTGCCGATTCCTTCGCCGCTCATCATCATGGGAGCGGGCTTCGTGCTGATCAGCGCCGAGCTTAGATTTTTGGATGCGCTTATGCCGATCCTGTTGCAAATTGTTTTGCCCGGCGCCATCGCTTCGACGCTGGGCGCCTACATCGGCTACGCCATCGGTTACTTCGGCGGTAAACCCCTGGTCGACCGTTGGAAAGGTTTTCTCGGTTTCAGTTGGAGCGACGTGGAAGCGATGGAGCGGCGTTTTCAAGGTGGTAAAGCGAATACCTCGATATTTTTTCTTCGCGCCCTGCCGATCTTTCCGCTCTCCGTGATCTCGGCCGCGGCCGGCCTATTGCGCCTGCCGATCAAAGAATTCAGTCTGTGGACGTTCTATGGAACCGTCCCCCGCTGTCTCTTTCTCGGTTATCTCGGCTGGGGGCTCGGCGAAACCTATCAGGGTATCGCCAAAGGAATCGATAAAGCAGAGTCGGTAGTGTCAGGGATTTTGATACTGCTGATTTTCGCCGTGATCATCTGGCTGCGCGGCCGGGTGCGAGGACGCATTCTAAAAGGCAATTAAAACAGCCCTGCGTTGAAGCCAATGTCCCAGCCCAAATGCAGGCCGAAAAGCATGCTCGCCACTCCGGCAGCCACTTGAATCCAGCGGTTCATGCGGCTGAAACGCTGCGCCGTAAGGATGAACGGCAAACCGATCAGCCCGCTCAAAAGCAGCATGCCGCCCACCGAGCCGATGCCGAAAACGACGATATAAGCCACGCCGGCTAGCGCCGACGGTATCGTCGATAGCACCAGGAGCATCAGCGCCGCGCTGCCGGCGAGCCCGTGAACCATGCCGACCACAAAGGGCTTGCGCATCGATTTAAAAGGGTGCGTGTGACCGTGGTCTTGGCCGGGATTTTCATGAACGTGGAAGTGGGCATGGGTTTCCGGATTGTGCGCGTGAATGTGGAGATGAATTTTCTCGATACCGAAAGAGCGCCACAAAATTTTCAATCCCAGCAAAGTGAGCATGAGCGCAACTAGAAATTCCAGCCCCAAGGCCAGGCGGGGCGGAATGGTTACCCGCAGCCCGATCACGATTAGGCCAACCAGGAACAGGGTCGTCGTGTGGCCCAGCCCCCAGAAGGCGCCGATCAACGACGCCCATTTGAAGCTCCTATGCTCGCTGACAATCGTCGATACGGCGATCAGATGGTCGGCATCCGTGGCATGTTGGATACCGTAGAGCAAACCCAAGCCGAATATTGCGAATAGAGAAGATTCCATCGAAAAGCAGGTGTAATTGAGGCTCTATGACTTGAGGCTGGTTAGCGGTTGGCCGGTCTGGGTGCCGATCCAGACCTCGCCACCCTCGTAAACTTCCTTCTTCCAGATCGGCACGGTCTTCTTGATTTCCTCGATGGCAAACCGGCAGGCCGCAAAGGCCGCGTCGCGGTGCCCTGCCGATACCGCGATGATGACGCTCGCTTCCGTGATCTGCACGGATCCGAGCCGGTGGATGATCGCCATGCGGCAAATCGGCCATTTCGTCTTAGCATCCTCGCCGATGCGCGCCAGCTCTTTTTCCGCCATTTCGGGATAAGCTTCGTAATCGAGTGCGATAACTTTTCGCCCCTCGTTATTATTTCGCGTGGTACCGATGAAGGTCGCAATGGCGCCGGCTTCGGGATCGCCGACATAATCCACCAGCTCTTGGAGATCGATGGGACCATTCGTAACGCGAAACATTTTTCTTACCCCCCGCTCACCGGCGGGACGAATACGACTTCGTCCTGGTCGCTGAGCAGGTGATCTGCTTTAACGTAGTTTTGATTGACCGCGTAAAGCAGGCGAATTCCTGGCACGTCGATTTTGGGGTAATCCTTCTGTAGCGCCCGCCACAGGTCTCCCACCGTACTGCCTTCTTCAATGTCCTTGGTAATCTCGGCGGTGCCGACTTTCTCCCGAAGAATCGCGAAGAATTTGACTCGAACCTTCATTTTCCCTGCAGCTGAGAAACCATATGACGCAGCTCGGGCAGAATCAGCTTTTCCATCGCCAGCGAGACCGCGCCCTTCGATCCGGGCAAAGAGATCAGCACCTTTCCCCGCGCCGTCCCCGCCGCCGCCCGGCTCATGATCGCAGCCGAGCCGATGTCCAAATAACTTAGATAGCGAAAAATCTCGCCGAAGCCGTCGAGTTTCTTTTCCAGAAATCGGTTCACGACCTCGAAGGTGCCATCTCGCGGCGCGATGCCGGTGCCGCCGTTGACGATCACCGCATCGACGTTCTCGCTCCCGAGAGCTTCGTTAAGTAGCGCGTCGATTTGCGCTGGCTCATCTTTGACGATGCGATAGCCGTTAGTCAAGTGCCCTTCCCCGCTCAAGAGCGATTTGATCGTCTGCCCGCTCGTGTCGGTCGCGTCATCGCGGGTATCGCTAACCGTGACGACGAAGCAACGAACGCTCTTCTGCCCCTTCTCTTTGTGCTCGTGAACCGACATTTCTTGTCCTCAAATCGATACCGCCGGGAACTATAACAGCCGGGTATCCTGCTTTCAAACCTCCCGCCGACCATCGAATTTAACATGTTCCGCCGCTGTCAAAATGCTTTTCTTCCAGCTTGCCGAGGATCTTGGCAATATCTTCGCGTGAAAGACCGGAAAACAGAGGAATGTTTCTTATGGTGTCAGCGAGGTCGGCCATAGCGTTGGTGAATAATCAGAAGCGGGATAGCGGAGCCTGCGATGACCCATCGTCATAACACGCAGCCATGTTCTTACCCTTTTTTTACCCTTCCTACCAGTGAAAAATCCAGTCGAGCCGGCGGACCTTCATATTGCACAAGGTCTCTCTGACCCATAAGATGATGGCAGCGTGAATACCTGCGAAAACCAGTTTTCCCTCTACATCCACATCCCCTATTGCATTAGTAAGTGCCCGTACTGCGATTTCAACTCACATGTGGTGCCCGAGATTCCGGAAAAACAGTACACCGAAGCGCTACTGCGGGAGCTGGACCACTACGGCTCGCGGGATGAGTGGCAGAATCGACCCGTGCAAAGCATCTTCTTCGGCGGTGGCACGCCGTCTACGTTCAAGCCCACGAGCATCGGCAATATCCTCGCACGGGCGGGCGCAACCTTTCCGCTCGACGCCGACTGCGAGATCACGCTGGAAGCGAATCCCGGAACGGTGGATCAGGAGAACTTTTTCGGCTACCGCGACGCGGGCGTGAACCGCATCAGCGTCGGCGTGCAGTCTTTCGAGCCGCGCCTGCTCAAGTTTCTCGGGCGCGCCCATTCGGCGGAGGAGGCGCGCAAGGCTTTGGAGGTTGTTCGCAAAGCTGGCTTCGACAACTTCAGCCTGGACCTGATGTACGCGAATCCAAGTCAGACCCTGTTTGAATTGGAAGCCGACTTGGACTCAGCCCTCACATTTCGGTCGCCCCATTTGTCGGCTTACAATCTGACCTTCGAAGAGGGCACGCCGTTTGGCCATGAATACCGCTCGGGCAGGATGAAATCTCTCACCGAAGACGAAGAGATCGCCATGGCGGAACTCGTTGAATGGAAACTCAAAGAGGCAGGGTTGCAGCGCTATGAAATCTCCAACTACGCCCGGCCCGGCTGCCAGTCGCGCCACAACGTCAACTATTGGCGCGGCGGCGACTACCTCGGTCTCGGCGCCGGCGCCCACAGCTACCAGAGAATGAAAACCGATGGAGCAATGGGCCAGAGATGGAGTAATGAAACAAATCCTGGGCGCTACATGGCGCTGGGCATGGAGTCCGGCGTAGCAGTTGTCGATCGCGAGACAATTGACGAAACCAAAGCGGTGGGCGAGTTCCTGTTTCTCGGGCTGAGGATGACCGAGGGGATATCCAATGACGAGTTTTGTTCCCGCTTCACCAAGAGTCCCGTGGACTTCTATCCACAGATTAGGACGTGGAGCGAGGCAGGACTGATGGAGGAGCGGGACGGACGCTTGCTTTTTACCCCCAAGGGTCTCTTGCTTGCGAACTCAATCTTTGTTCAATTCGTGTAGCATCAAGGTGACGAAAACCTTCGGAGGAAACGATGGCACAGTTGGTAACCACTGACCTAAACAAAATTCGCATCGACCATATCGGCAGCCTGGTTCGCCCGGCGAATCTAAAAGATGTCTTTGCCCGCCATGACCGCGGCCAAGGGTCGCGTGAGGAATTGGCCAAAGCCCAGGACGACGCGATCCGTGACGTGGTCCAAAAACAAGAAGCCCACGGCTTTCCCGTCGTCACCGACGGCGAATTTCGCCGCCATAGTTTTCAAGAGAGTTTTTCCGAGTGCGTCACCGGCTTCGACGTGCCGAAGAACGTTTCTCTCTACTACGAGAAGCGCGATTTAAATGAAACTCCCCTCGAACGCGCCGAGCAGAACTTCGAGGAGGCCGGCCCGGCGATCATCACCCACCGCGGCGCCGTGGAACGGTTGAAGCTCGTGCGCAATCTGCCGCTGGAAGAATTTCGTTACGCCCAAAGCGTCGCCAAGGCTCCCGCCAAAGTTACCCTACTCGGTCCAGACCGCATCGCCCAGCGCTTCAAATGGGAAATATCACGGAACGTCTATAACGGTCTCGACGACTTCGTCGATCACGTCGTCGAGATCGAACGCCGGATAATCGCTGATCTGGTGAAAGCCGGTTGCAAATATATCCAAATCGACGCCCCCGGCTACACCGCCTACGTCGACAAGGTCTCACTGGAACGTATGCGCTCCCGCGGCGAAGACCCCGAGCGAAATCTTCAGCGTTCCATTGACGCCGACAACGCGCTCATTAAAGATTTCCCCGGCGTGACCTTCGGCATCCACGTCTGCCGAGGCAACGCCCGCACCATCGACCCCAAGACCGGCAAGCTCGTCCCCCAATGGCACCGCGAAGGTTCCTACGACGCTATCGCCGAGCGACTATTTACCAGCCTCAACCATCAGCGCCTGCTGCTCGAATACGACAGCGACCGTGCCGGCGGCTTCGAGCCGTTGCGCTTTGTACCGAAGGACAAAATCGCCGTGCTTGGGTTGGTCTCGACGAAAAGCTCCGACATGGAATCGGTGGATGACCTACAACGCCGCATCGACCAAGCCAGCCGCCACCTGCCCCTCGACCAACTCGCCCTCAGCCCCCAGTGCGGATTCGGCGGGATTGATTCTAAAGTTTTAAGCGAAGAGGAGATGTGGCGGAAGCTGGATTCGATCGTGGAGACAGCGAGGGAGGTATGGGGCTAAGCGATCACCTGAGATATCTTACCGTGAACACTTCGGTCGAATCGTAGCATGAAACGTTCAGGCATCGCCGATCTTCCTCTCCACGGTGGCCGCGTTCCGCGATGGCTTGCCGAGCGGATGGCCGGCCTTGGCGCCGCCATCACTGAAGTCATTGTCCACGATTACGGCACATCGGCGTTTCTCTCGCGTCTGAGCGATCCTTTCTGGTTTCAAGCCCTGGGCGCCGTGATGGGCATGGACTGGCATTCATCGGGTGTCACCACCTCCGTCATGGGAGCTTTGAAGCGCGGCCTGGCGCCGCGCGCGAACGAGCTTGGCATCTATGTCTGCGGCGGCCGGGGCAGATTTGCGCTAAACACGCCGCAGGAACTGCGGTCGGTCGCCGAGCGACACGGCTTTGACGGCGACGCCCTGGTCCGCAACAGCCGGCTCACCGCGCGTATCGACAACAATGCCATCGCGGACGGCTTTCAGATTTACCTACACAGTTTCGTTGTAACATCCCAGGGCGAATGGGCCGTCGTGCAGCAGGGTTTGAACGACCGGAGCGCAACGGCGCGCCGCTACCATTGGCACTCCGCGTCGGTGGTCGATTTCGTCGCCGAGCCGCACACCGCCATCGTCGGCCCGCCTCAGGGCGTGATCATGAATCTCGTCGATGCCCAAGCGCGACCCGCGCAAGATGCCCTCCTCGAACTCGCTCGCGAAAAACCGGAGAAGACGCTGGCAGCCGCGCGCCATCTCCGATTGCCGGCCCATCATGAAATCCGGGCGGAAAACATCGACCTCAAGCGTCTCGGAGCCGTGCTGGCGATCGCCTACGAGCGCGATCTCCACGGCTTCGCCGAACTTTTGCTCCTGGAGAAACTCGGACCTCGCACCCTTCAGTCGCTCGCCTTGATCGCCGAGGTCATTCACGGCGCGCCGAGCCATTTCTCCGACCCCGCCCGTTTCTCCTTCGCTCACGGCGGCAAGGACGGCCATCCCTTTCCCGTGCCGCTAAAGACCTACGATGAATCGATCGACTGGCTACGCAACTCCCTTGACGGCGCAAAGATCGGCGACAACGACAAAATCGACGGCCTGCGCCGCCTCGAACGCTTTGTGCGCTCGGTCGAAACCGAGCTCAAACCGAAAACCGATTTCGATGCGGCCATCGCCCATGAAAAAGCGATTTCACGATCGTTGGACGGGCGCACCGTGTTCGACCTCAAGCCGAGACAGCTCCGGCTTTTCTAGGTTTGAAAGGCAGAGATTCGGGAACGGGAGTGACAGCGTCCGTTTAACTGGTGCTAAGAAGATCGTGGGTAATCATTTTTGAACTTCCTGCCGCAACTTGCTCAACCACTCCTCATGCACATCGACCCAGATCGAGTCCTGATCGTGGCAGGTCGACACTTCGCTCAGGTCGAACCTGACCGTGTAGAGCGGGTTGTGGATGCCACGGTGGTCTCGGATGTATTCGAGAAGACCGTGAACCATGCCGACGACGCCGCGTTTGCCTCTGATGTATTTAGGCGTGCGCGGGTAACCGGTGGGATTCTCCGCGGCTACGACCACCGCGTCGCCGACTTTGAATTTTGCTGCCATAATTCCACTCAATCCGGCCGGACTCGCGGCGATTCCGGAGCGGCTCCTAATTTCATCGCCTGTTTCTGCTGCGAAGGTTCCAACGCGTAACCGGCGCCGATCAGACTATCGACGGTGACGAGCTTGGCCAATTCTTCTTCCGACATTCCTTCTGTACCGGCGGGCCGCTGCGGTAGAACGAAGTAGCGAACGTCGGAAGTGCTGTCGTACACTTGGACTTCTTTGGCCGCGGGAATCTCCAACTGAAACATTTCGTTTACGCAGGCGCGCGGGTTTTGGACGATGTTGGTCCGGTAGCTCTCATGCTTGTACCACCACGGCGTGTCGCCGAGAATGTCGTAGGGATAACAGGAACAGAGTGTGCAGACGACGACATTGTGAACCTTGTCGGTATTCTCCACGACGACCAGCTTGCCGACTTTCCCCTGGTGTACGCCCATTTCTCTTAGCGCCTCCCGCCCGGTCGTCAACAACGCCCGCTTGAACGCTGGATTAGCCCACGCCTTGGCGACAATCACGCCACCGGCCCAGGGGCGCTCCTCATGGAGTTGCTTCCAACTTTTCTTCAACTCCCTCCGAGTGGACCAACCGCGCTTGATCAGCGCCTGGACGAACACCTCGATCAATTCCTGATAGTCCTTTAGATCTTGCTCCAGATTCGCCATGCGCTGTTTGAGGGTGCCCTTGTGCTCCTTCTTCTTGAATTTGAAAAAGTCGTCGTAATCGCCGCGCTCCTTGCGATTGTCCTCGGTCACCATGTCCATGGCTTCGACGGCGCGCGCCGAGACCAGCGCGATGCCTTTCACATATTCATCGAGCCATTCTTCCAGGTAACGCACCCGAGCTTCAATGTTTTTCCCCTGTGGCTTTCTGGGTTTGAAGAATTGATTTCTGCGCTTGAGCGCCACGCGGGCATTGAGCAGATCCGAAAACGTCACGACGCCGCGCCGAATCAAATAGAAGATCCGCGGCTCGAATCTCTTGGCCCGGTAATATTCCAAATCCTCTTCGACCGCTCGAATGTGAGCCTCGAAGTCATGCATATGACCTTCGAACGGCTTGTGGCCATGTTTTCCCGACATGTTCGTTCCTCTGAAGTGTTCCGAATCAGTGCGTATCGAACACTTCTTGATACTGTTTTAGCTTCGCTTTGGTCGCCTCAGTCTCCGCGGCGGTTGGTTTCGCTGGATCAACCGCCGGCGGCAAACAGCCAAACTTCATCAAGCAAGCCATCAGCAGCAACCTGGCTTTGGTCGCGGTGAGATTGCTTCCCGCGATCGCCAGCGGATCGCGCGTCGGGTCGACGTAGCCACCGGCGTTGCCGCGTCCAACCTTTACCACCGGCATGCCACTGAACGTTGCGCGCTTCAGCGCCGCGTCCACGGCGTTGCTCATGGCGCCAAACGGCGCGGACCCTTCGGCGACGAAGCCCGCCAGCGGCGCGGCACGCAGATTTTTTTCAATGCGCGCAAGGATATCCACTTCGCTGCTCGCGTCTCCCGAAGTATCTTCCGGCAGGTAACGCGCATGTTTGGCGATCATGACGGTCGAGATCGCTGTCGGCCGCAAATCGCCGTCCGAATCTTTGACCGCGACCGAGATCGTCTGAATCGTTGAACCTTGAACCCTTGAACCTTGAACCTCTCTGGGCAATTGAGCGAGATTTACCTGCGAATTGTGCGTGTGCCGCTTTACCGTCTTGAACGAAAACTGCGGCGCGCCCGGCT
>ORMF012192479.1_pt1 | contig 10317 bp, 10 predicted proteins | sample 1779871 | NCBI WGS metagenome assembly ORMF01 (sample SAMEA104232316, study PRJEB22302) | groundwater metagenome | biome: forest; feature: aquifer; material: groundwater | place: USA | collected 2011-08-07 | depth 5.4 m | reverse complement strand
TATCGCGCTTCGCCACTCCCTTCCCGAATTTCTCTTGAGTTGTGCGAATAACCATACCCTCGCGAAATTCATCGTCGATCGACAAGACCCTGATAGGATGGAGGTATTCCGAATGGCTTCATGACGAGAAGTCAGCACTCAAGAGTATCTATCTACTCCCGCAAAATGGCGGCGTGCACATCGAAGAAGGCCGCTATTGTGTTAATTCTCTGAAGCGGACGCGTTCCTACTAAAGTCATGCACCTCCCCGGCAGAGCCGGAGGGTTGATTTGGTGTTTTTTCCGTCCCGCGAGTGTGGTTCAAGAGGATCCCAAAGCAAGATTGCTGCAATGTCTCAGGCCACTCCATGGCGATTCTTGCAATTTTTTGCACTTTCCAGCTTCACGAAGTAACCGGTCAATAGCGATTCTAGTCTCTGCTTGGGTTGGCATAACCCAAGGTCCATTGTCGCATGCACTGTACGATCCTCGCTAAGACTATAAAATTTCGAGCTTCTACGCGATTTGGAAGCGAAAGAGCAAACAGGTCCGCGCACGAGCGAAAGCGTCAAAAGGTTTCGCCGTAGGGTCGGATATCGATTTCCTGCGTCCAAGCATTACGCGGCTGGCGGAAGGCATTGAGGACGGCAGCGGCAATGGCATCCGGTTGAATAACGGTTTCGACGGCGCGATCAGGGTCCCGCGCGCGAAGCCGCGGGGTGTCAATCTGCCCGTCAACGATGACGTGGAGTACGTGAATACCCTTAGGGTGAAATTCCCGAGCAAGTGATTGTCCCAGCATACGCAACGAAGATTTGGCGATGGCCAGTGGCGCGAAACCGGCGCGCCCACGAAGGGCCGCAGTAGCACCGGTGAGCGAAATAAATCCGTATCCCGCTCTGAGCATATCGGGGATGACGGCCTGCGCTAGATGGACAGCGCCCATCACCCCGACATCGAAAGCCTGGCTGATCTGACCGGGGTCGAGTTCAAGGAAAGAGCCCCTGCCATAGCCGCTGGCGTTGTAGGCGAGGACCGTTGCCGGACCCAAGTCCGCGTAGATCTTGGCGACGGTATCATTGGCCGCCTGCCAGTTAGTGACATCTGTCGGCATGACGACCGCCGTACCACCTTGGGCGCGTATTTGCTCGATGACCGACTTGCTGGAATCGGCCTCCGGCGACAAGCGAGCTACCGCATGGCCTTCGCCGGCAAAGGCATGTGCGAGCGATGCTCAGGTGCCTGGCCCCACGCCAGCTATGAGCGCGACTTTCTGACTCACGCCTGCGTCTCCGTACCAATGAAAAGCTCCTCAAGGGAAATTTTTCTGCCGAGCAGGCCCTGCTCGCGCGAATACTGCATCAAAGTCTCCAGGGCTTTGCGATTAACCTCGCCGAGGCCGTAAACCCAAGGATCGGCGCCCAGGATATCTTCTTGCTCTTCGAGAAAATGGCGGAACCATGCCAAGGGAACGATACGCGGGTTTTCCATCCGTTTGTAGGCGGCTTTCTTCGATGCCTCGAATGCTTGCATGAGGTTGATCGGCACCCACGGGTACTTATCGACGATCTCTTGCTTGATCGCGGTGGTGTGCATGATCGGGAAGATCCCCGTGCGCTTGAAGTAATCGATCTCGAGGTCGCGGTAATTCGGAAAAAGCCGCGCAACTCTTTTATCCTTGTCGAGAATCGCCTGAATAAGGTCGGGGTGAATCAAAGCATCGAGCTCGCCTTCGACGAGCATCTTCTCGACGTCTTTTCCCGGCGCGATGCGCTGAATCTTCAAGTCGGCGGGTGGCGTCCAGTCCACCTCTTCCTCATCCTGTTTGAACCAATGGATGCTGCGGTGCGGCACCCCATGCTCATGCTCCAAGATGCCGCGAATCCAGAGGTTGGCGGTCGCTTGAAAGTTGCGCAGGCCGACTTTCTTGCCGATCAGGTCGGTCGGTTGGGTGATGCCCTTGCTGGCATTGAGAAAGACGAAGCCATGACGAAAACGACGATGGAGAAAAACCGGAATCGCCGCAAACGGCAGGCCGGTGTATTTGGCCATCAGGTAATTTGACATGGACAGCTCGGCGACGTCGAACTCACGATTGCGCAGCATGCGCCAGTGGCGCACGTCGGAGGTCATGTCGGTGAGAACCGTTAGCTCGATGCCATCCGGTTTCACCGTGCCGTCCTTCAAGGCACGAATGCTTTCGTAATCGCCGGTCGCGAAAGTGAGATGTAGTTTTTTACTCATGCGGCCTATTTAACACGCTTCATCCGGTTTTGCCAAATTGCGGGTCCGATATGGAATCCGGCGTCCAAAAAAGGTAATTTGTTTCGACATCGATGAATTCGTAGGTCAGTAAATCAAGAGACAGGAGTGAAAAATGAAACCCCATGGCTTAAAAAGTTCGCTTTTATTCCTTTGTTTATTCATCGCCACGCCAGCGTTGGCGCAGCTAAAGACCCGGATCAATTGGACTGCGGTCACCGGCGCCCAAAGCGGCATGTTCATGGCCCAGCAGGAAGGGTTGTTTAAGAAAAACGGTCTCGACGTGGAATTGCTCCATATCCCTTCGAGTTCGCGCGGCATCCAAGCAATCTTGGCCGGGGAAATAGCTTTTTCTTTTATGGATGGGTCGAACGCTACGCAAGCGACTTTGAAGGGGGCCAACATCGTTTTGATTGCGGCAGGCACCAACCGGCAGGTCTTTTCTTTGATGGCGAAGCCGGAGTTCAAGCGAATCGTGGATTTGAGAGAGAAAAAAATCGGCATCACGCGGATCGGTTCATCGACGCACACTTCCGCGCTCTACGCCCTCACCTCGGCGGGATTAAAAGGCTCGGATTATCAGCTTCTGCCGTTGATGGAAGTCCCCAACATATTCACCGCACTGGCGGCGGGCCAGATCGATGCCGGGGTGATGTCGCCGCCGACCAACGCCCGAGCGAAGAGGGCGGGATTCGTCGAGTTGATGAATATCGCAAAAGAAGGGCCGGAGTTTGTCTCGGTCGCCGTCGGCACCAGCCGGGCCTACATCAGGGCCAACGAAGAGATCGTGAGACGCGTCGTGCGCGCCTACGCGGAAGGGATACAAGTATTTAAGTCCAACAAGGCGGCCTCGTTGGCGATGATTCAAAGGCAGCTCAAGGTGAGCGATCCAGAGATTCAGGAAGATACCTATACGCAGTTCCGCGATTATCTCGAATATCCGCCCTACGTCAGCCGAAAAGGAATGGAGGCGGTCATCGCTGAAATCGCCGAAAAAGAGCCGACAGCAAAGAGCCTCAAGCCGGAAGACATGATGGATATGCGGTTTGTCGCCGAGCTAGATAAGAAGCCGGGTTCAAAATAGGCCGCGACAGTTCCAGGCTGGAACGAATCCTAGCGAGGCAATTCGTCGGCGACGGGCAGCTAGCTCGACTTACGAAACTTTTTGGCGCGCCGTACGAAGTATTCCCACATCGATGATAATCGATGGGGCGTGTAAATCTGTTCGTACTTGACCGCAGCCTCTTCATCGCTGGTCCATGAAGGGTCGCCCGAAGCGGTGGCCATGAGCTGTATCCGCGCAGCCTTTTCCAAGAAGACCGCGTACAACGTCGCGACTTCGATGGATTCGCCGACCACGGTCGAACCATGGTTTTTCATCAGCACGCCGCGGCACTTGCCGAGGCTCTTGGCGACTTCCACGCCTAACTCCGGCGTGCGGATCAGCGCCGTCGTGTAATCGAAGGTCGGCAGCCCTTCATAGAAAATGTTGCCTTCGTGACTGATGGGCCTCAGCCGCTGGCCCAACGCGCCGAAAGCGGTTGCGTAGGGCGGATGGGAGTGCACCACGCAGTTGACATCGGGACGCGCCTTCATGATCTCGGTGTGAATGAAAACTTCCGAGTGGCGTTCGTACTTGCCCTGGACTTTTTTGCCGCTGTCGATGTCGACGACGATGATATGCTGGGGGCGGATTTCTTCGAAGCCGAAGCTGTGGGGCTTCATCAGGATTTTGTGCTGCCCGGGAATACGCACGGAGACATGGCCAAGGATATTGTCCCAATGACCTTCGTACGCCAGGATATTGCACGAGTAAGCTAACTTCTCTTTCATCTCGTTGATGTTTACAGCCATGATTTCTCCTTGTCGGATAATCGAGGATCGAAGATGGAGGATGGAAGATCGATCGTCCATCTTTTATTTTCGATCCTCAGTCTTTTTGACTCCGCAGTCTGAAACGCTGAATCTTACCTGTCACGGTCTTGGGCAGTTCATCGACGAACTCGACCCAGCGCGGATACTTGTAAGGCGCCAACTTGCTCTTTACATGATTTTGCAGCTCAACGCGCAGCTCATCACTGGGCTTGTGCTCGCTCTTGACCATGACAAAGGCTTTTGGCTTGAGGAGCCCGTCGGCGTCGGTGTCGCCGATGACTCCCGACTCGAGCACCGCCGGATGCTCTATCAAGGTGTTCTCGATCTCGATGGGGGAGACCCACATGCCGCCGACTTTCATCATGTCGTCGGAGCGGCCGCAGTACCAGTAATAACCCTCGGCGTCCCGGTAATAGGTGTCGCCGGTCTTGAGCCACTCGCCTACCATCATACGCTTGGTCTGCTCGTGCTTGTTCCAATAATAGGGCGCGGTAGCGTCGCCGCGGACCATCAGGTTGCCGACTTCGCCGATCGGGACTTCATGCCCATCGTCGTCGACGATTTTTGCTTCGAACGCCGGGGTGACTTCGCCGCTGCTTCCTGCTTTAGCTCTACCGGGGCGATTCGCCAAGAAGTCGTGGGTGGCTTCCGTCGAGCCGACGACGTCGAGTAATTCCACCCCGGTTCTCGTTTTCCACTGGTGGAAAAGCGCCGGCGGCAACGGCTCACCGGAAGATAGGCAAATGCGCAGCGAACTCAGGTCGTATTGCTTGTCGACCCGCAGATAGCGGGCGAAAAGCGTCGGCACGGAGTAAAAGAACGTCGGCCGGTACTTATCGATCACCTGGAGGACTTTTTCCGGGTCGGGTTTTTCCGGCCACAGGACCGTGGAGGCGCCGAAGCGGAAGGGAAAATAGAGCGAGTTCCCCAGTCCGTAGGAAAAAAACATCTTCGACGCCGAAAAGCAAAGATCGTTTTCGGTCATGCCCAGCACCGGCGCGACGAACAGCTCGGTGATCGTAATCATGTCGTGCTGGAGATGAACCGCGCCCTTTGGGTTGCCGGTGCTGCCCGAAGTGTAGCACCAGAAACAGACATCGTCTTTGGTGGTTTTCTCGGCTTCGAGTTTGTCCGAAGCTTTGGCGATCAGGCTGTCGTAAGAGAGCGCCCTACCCCTGGGCGCGCCGACGATCAGAATGTACCTGAGGAATGGAGTGTTGTCCCAGATTTTCTCGATTTCGGGCAGCGTCGATTCATGGACGATGATCGCCCGCGCCCGGCTGTCGTTGATGAGGTACTCATAGTCCTTGGCGAACATCCATGGATTGGTCGGTATCGCAACGGCGCCGATTTTAATGGCGCCGAAGAAACAATAGGCGAATTCGGGAGAGTCCGGCAGGATCACCAACACCCGGTCTTCGATGCCGATGCCGAGATCTTTGAGCGCGTTGCCAGTGCGATTAACTTTCTCGAAAACTTCCTGGTAGGTGATTTTTTGCTCTAGGTAGTGGATGGCGACTTTGCGGCCACGACCTTGGCGGATGTTTTCATCCACGAAGGTCGTGGCCGCGTTGTAGGTTTCGGGGAGTTCAACTCTCATGGGTCTTCGCTGCGCGAGCAATCTCAAATTTAAGATCTCATATTTGAAATGTGAGATTTGTCATTTGAAATCCGCGAAGCGGCTTATTCGCCGCCGATGATCTCCGACTCGGTCTCGGTGGCGATGACCACTGACTTCGAGTCCGTATAGTGCTCGATGGCCTCTTCGCCATGCTCTTTGCCGAGACCGCTCTGTTTCACGCCGCCGAAGGGCAGCTCGTCGTAAATAATTTGCGCCGAGTTAATCCAGGTGTAGCCGGCTTCGATGCGCTCGGCGCCGGCCATGGCGCGGTTAATGTCGCGGGTCCAGATCGACGATCCCAGACCGAAAATTGAATTGTTCGCCTGTTCAATGGCCTGGTCGAGGTTCTTGACGCGCACGATCGGCAACGCAGGTCCGAAGACCTCTTCTTGCAGCATGCGCGAAGCCGGGTCGACGTCGGCGACCAGGGTCGGTTGCAGATAGAAGCCTTTATCGTACTCGTCGCCTTTCGGTCGCTGGCCGCCGAAAAGAATTTTGCCGCCGCGCTTGACCGCGTCTTCCACCTGTTCTTCGACCTCTTGGCGTTGTTCTTTGGTATGAAGCGGTCCCATCAACGTGCCCTTGCTCAAACCGTTGCCGACGCCGATCTTCCGCGCTTTTTCGACCAGCTTCGCCATAAAGTCGTCGGCGATGCTGTCGAAGAGATAGAGCCGCTTGACCGCTAGACAGGCCTGGCCGCAATTGAAGAAACGGCCCACCGAAGCGGCGCTCACGGCGCGGTCGATGTCGGCGTCGTCGCAAACGATCATCGGATCGCTACCGCCAAGCTCCAAAGTCACATGCTTGAAATCCTTTGCCGCCGACTGCAAGACCCGCCGCCCGGTGTCAGTCGCGCCGGTGAAGCCGATCTTACGCACGGTCGGATTGACTAATAGCTCTTCGCCGACCACGCTGCCGGCGCCGGTGACGACGTTGAGGACGCCCTTGGGGCCACCGGCATCGACAATGGCTTTGTCGATCAGCTCACAGCAGCGAAGATCGGTGAGCGGCGAAGTGCCCGCCGGTTTGACGACGACGGTATTACCGACCAGCAAAGCGGGACCGAGCTTGTTGCCCATCAGAGAGACCGGAAAATTCCACGGTACGATCGCGCCGCAGACCCCCAAGGGCTTGCGCAGCACCAAACCATGACGCCCGCTATCAAGGAGCACGGCGGCCGTGCGCAGGCTCTTAGCCATGCCCCCGTAGTGATCCAAGGTATGAACGAAGCGGCGGATTTCCATGACCGACTCGCGCATCGGTTTGCCCTGTTCGCGCGTGAGCAAGGTCGCCAGTTCCTTTTCCTGTTGCAAAATGAGGTGCCCGGCCTGGAGCAGGATAGCGCCTCGTTTGGACGGCGCCATGTGAGACCACTTCGGCAAAGCGTTTTTAGCGACGTCGATGGCGCGCCGGATATCATTGACCGTACCTTTCGGGACGGTATCGACGGCTTCGCCAGTGGCGGGATTTTTGACGGGCGTGGTTTCCTTGCTCTCTGAGTCCAGGTATTCACTGGCGATGAACAGTTGTGCCATTATATTCCTCCGTCGTGTTTCAGGAAATTCAAAAACAATCATGTTCCCGAGGGGTTGTCAAGAATTGGTCGCCGCAAGAGTATGGCGCTCGCGCTACCGGCGGCGTTGACTTGGGATGGATTTGCGAATAATCGTTGAGTTTCGGACGGAACTCGAACGATGGACCTTGGCAGTTATATAGTCAAAGCACGGCCGGGAATTCTCGGCGGCAAGTTCGAAGAGAAACGGCCGCTGCGCGAGCGCATCGAGATGCCGGTTAAACGCCATATCTTTATCAACCGCGATTCCCACCCCGAGGCAAATATTTACGTTGCCATCCATGAGGCGAAAAACTTGCCGTCCCAGGTGCCCGACTACCAGGTGCCGCACTGCCACAATACCGACGAGTTTTACTATTTTATCGGCAACAATGCCGATCTCACGGGTCTCGAAGGCCAGATCATCTTCGAAGGAAGGGTGCACAGGATCATTTCGCCCGCCTGTGTTTACATTCCGACCGGCGCCGTGCATGAGTACAAAGTCACCCGAGGCGCGGGCACCGTCACGGTGTTATTCCGCAGTCGCGGCTACACCCACGAAGACCGCCCCTTTGATCTCGAAAAGGGCGAGCGCGATTTCGCCAAGTATGCCGGTTATGTTTTGCATCCCGAGGTGCGACCAACGAGTGAAATCAAATACCACACCGACGCGGCGCCCGGCGTGCGCTATGTCTTTATCGATGGCAAGCTCAAGCCGGAGGCCGGTTTTTACACGGTGGTGCGCAGCGTGGCCGACGTGCGGCCGACGCAAGCGAGCTATGTGGAGCAGCACACCCATAACTGCGACACGCAGCATATCGCGATCGGCAAGGGTCCCGAATCGACCGGGCTCAAGATCGAGTTTCAGATCCGCGACGAGAAAATCGTGGTCGAGAGTCCGATGGGCGTGCATATCCCGGTGGGAACGCCGCACTCGCAGCGCATCGTCGAAGGCTCCGGCCACTTCTTCAATTTCGTTCCTAAGAGCAACTACAACGACGGTCTGGTTTGACGCGTGGCGGAAAACGCAAACAGGCGGATCGCGGGTCACGGGAATAGGCGGTTTATTCGAAGATGGCAAAATGGATCAAGAGGTTTGCGGTCGGCTTGATCGCGCTGTTCATTGTCGTGCAATTCGTGCCAGTTGCCCGGGTTAATCCGACTGAGAAAGATCAGCCGCCCGCGCCGGCTCAGGTGCAAGCCCTTTTCCAGCGCGCCTGCTACGAGTGTCATTCCAACGAGACCCGCTGGCCGTGGTATTCGGCGGTAGCGCCGGTGTCGTTTCTAATTGCGCATGATGTTAATGAAGGACGCAGGGAGCTTAACTTCTCGACTTGGAATCGATACGAAGAGCGGCGCAAAAAACGCAAGTTGAAGGAGGTCGCCGAACAGGTGGAGAAGGACAAGATGCCCCAATGGTATTATGTTTTGATCCATCCGGGTGCCAAACTGTCGGCGGCTGAGAGTGAGCTGATCATCAAATGGGCTAAACAGGGATGATATCTATTATGGGTCGTCGCATTACCCCTTGATGTTCATCTGTGACTTATTCTCTTCCCGCCGCATCTAACCGATAGGGAATCGCACTTCTAAGGAGCGACGTAAAAATGGCGATCGCAGTGTTCGGCGGAGGTTGTTTTTGGTGCACGGAGGCGGTGTTCGACGAGCTGCGCGGGGTTCAATCGGTCGTCTCCGGGTATACCGGCGGCAGCGTGAAGAATCCCACCTATGAGCAGGTGTGCAGCGGACGCACGGGACACGCCGAGGCGATCCGGATCGAGTACGACCCGGCGCAAGTAGCCTTTCGCGACTTGATGACGGTCTTCTTTGCCACCCACGATCCGACGACGCTCAATCGCCAGGGCGACGACGTGGGGACACAATATCGTTCGGCGATTTTCTACGCCGACGAAAAGCAAAAAGAGGCAGCCGCCGTTTTCATCAAGGAATTGGACGAGGCCAAGACGTTCAGAAATGCCATCGTCACCACCCTGGAGCCGCTGAACGAGTTCTACGAAGCGGAGAAGTACCATCAAAAATACTACGCCAATAACTCCTATCAACCTTATTGCCAGATCACGATCCCGCCCAAGCTGCACAAGCTGCACAAGCAATTCGCCGAGTTGCTCAAATCGCACGGCAAGCCGAGCTGAGGCGAGCATCGGCGGGTAAACACGACCGAAGCGCGGTAAAACACTCTCAGTGCTTCGCCACGAGATGCCTTCTCAAAAATTGGTAAGGACTGGTTGAATTGCCCAACTCAACCACGGGGGCCTTTGAGTGGTTTGGACGTTTGGCCCGCAGGGGCCAGGGGACATGAGCGATGGTAATTCAGACGGCGGAGTTGATTTGCGCAGGGTTCTCCCACAGACTTTATTATATCCCTTGGTTTCGCGCGGTGATCGCCCAATGGATGCTCGACGAATGCGGCGCGGACTATGAAATCGTTCGCGTCGACTTCGCAAAGCGCGAGCACAAGACACCGGACCGGCCGAAGCTGGAGGATGATTTCGATCGTCTCCTGGCCCGCCCCAAAACGATGAAGATTGGCGGATAAGTATATCGTCATGCGCTTGCGCTAAAGTCCCTCTATGCCGCCGGTTATCTCCATTTCAAATTTAACCAAGACGTATGCGTCGGGCCTTCAGGCGCTGAAGCACATCAACCTCGAGATCCGCAAGGGTGAAATCTTCGCCTTGTTGGGGCCTAACGGCGCGGGCAAGACGACGCTGATCAACATAGTCTGCGGCATTGTCACCGCGACCGCGGGCATCGTAACCGTAGACGGCCGCGACATCGTGCGCGACTATCGCGCGGCGCGGTCGAAGATCGGCCTGGTGCCGCAGGAGCTGACCACCGACATGTTCGAGACGGTCCGGGCAACAGTGAGCTTCAGCCGCGGGCTTTTCGGCCGCGCGCCGAGCCCGGCGCACATCGAGAAAGTGCTGCGCGACTTGTCGCTGTGGGAGAAGAGCGACGACAAGATTATGACTTTGTCCGGCGGCATGAAGCGGCGCGTGCTGATCGCC
>ORMF011380700.1_pt1 | contig 10317 bp, 8 predicted proteins | sample 1779871 | NCBI WGS metagenome assembly ORMF01 (sample SAMEA104232316, study PRJEB22302) | groundwater metagenome | biome: forest; feature: aquifer; material: groundwater | place: USA | collected 2011-08-07 | depth 5.4 m | reverse complement strand
GCTTTTTTTCTCGATCTCTTCGACGAGCGCAACGTGGGCCTCGCATCCGACCACCTGGTTGATCTGTTTCGGATGAGGAGACCGGCGCGGCAGGAGAAAACTTTCCTTAAGGCGAAGAAGCCGGTTGAGCGAGTCGTTCAGGCGCGCCTCGGAAATCGTTCCGTTTTCCACCGCATGGATCATCGCCTCCAGGGCCGCCGTCTGCTGCTCCGGCGAGTGGCAGACCAGGACCAGATCCGATCCGGCCTGGACCGCCTTGACGGCCGCTTCCGGAACAGTAAACCCATCGGTGATCCCTTTCATCTCAAGGTCGTCTGTCACGACCACCCCTTCGAACTGGATGGTCTTTCTCAAAAGCTGGGAGATCAGCTTCTTTGAGAGTGACGCAGGGAATTTTTCATCCAACTGGGCGTAGCGAACATGGGCCGTCATGATGCAGGAAAGCCGGTTTTCAACGGCATGGATGAACGGCTTAAACTCAAGGTCGGCCAGCCGGCTGATCGGGTGGTTTACCACTGGGAGGGTTTCATGCGAGTCGGCGGCGGTATCGCCATGCCCCGGAAAATGTTTACCGCAGGCGATTATCTTTTGATCGTGCATCCCGACGATCATCGCGAGCCCGTGTTTTGAAACCAGCGTCGGGTTGGAACCGAAAGAACGGTCTCCGATGATCGGGTTCTTCGGGTTGGTATCGACATCGAGCACGGGAGCAAAGTTCATATTGATGCCGACCGCGACCAGCTCCTTGGCCATCGCTTCCGCACAGCGGTAGGTCAGGGTGACGGAATCGGCCTGTCCCAGGGCCCGGGCCGCGGGAAACTGGGTGAAAGGAGGCGCAAGACGGGACACACGGCCTCCCTCCTGATCGACGGCGATCAGCAACGGCGCATCGGTCGAAAGCTTTTGAAGCGCGCCGGTCAGCTTCTCGCATTGGACCGGATCTTTGATGTTGCGGGAGAAAAGAATCACCCCGCCGATATGGTGCCGCTTGATCAGATCCTGAATTTCTTTGGAAGGGGTCGTTCCTTGAAAGCCGACCATCAGAAGTTGGCCGATTTTACTGGCAAGTTTCATTGTCATCGTCCTTCCCACAGATCGATTTCATATCTGCTTTATTCATATGTGGGGCCGGCGCTTCGATAAATTCGTCAGATATTGGACCAACAGGCGAAGCCCTGTCCCGGTCGACCCCTTTGGGATATAAGGGCGCCCCCCGTCGCTGTTCCACGAGGTTCCGGCAATGTCGAGGTGAACCCAAGGGGTCTCTCCGACGAATTGCTTTAGAAAAAGGGCCGCCGTAATCGTTCCGCCCGGCCGGCCGCCGGTATTTTTTAAATCGGCCACGTCGCTTTTGATCTGGTTGAAGTAATCGTCCCACAAGGGAAGCGGCCAGACCCGCTCGCCGGTCTCGTCCCCGGCCGCTTGAATCTCGGAAATTAGCCGTGGATCGTTACCCATCAGCCCGATGGCATGATGGCCGAGCGCGACAACGACGGCGCCCGTCAGAGTCGCCAGGTCGATCATGACGACCGGTTTGTGGCGGAGCGCATAGGCCAGGGCATCGGCCAGGCAAAGCCTTCCCTCCGCGTCGGTATTAATAATCTCCACTGTTTTTCCGGAAAGGGTGGTCACCACATCCCCCGGGTGGATCGCCGTGCCGCTCGGCATGTTGTCGGTCGCCGGGAGAAACCCGACGAGGTTGATCGGAAGCTTGAGCTGGGCGGCAACCTTCATCGTTCCGAGCACCGTGGCGCCGCCCGACATATCGTACTTCATCTGTTCCATGTTGTCGGCCGGTTTTAAAGAAATCCCCCCCGAGTCAAAGGTGACCGACTTTCCGATCAGCGCCACGGGCCGCCCTTTTCTTTTCGCCCCTTCATATTCCAGAACAATGAATTTGGGGGGCTCGACGGTCCCCTTGGCCACCGCCAGGAAGGCCCCCATTCCGAGCTGTTCAATGTCCGACCGCTCCAGGACCGACACCCGCATATTGTATTCGGAGCCGATTCGTTTCGCCTCTTCGGCCAGGCGGCTCGGGGTCACAATATTCGAGGGGGTGTTGCAGAGATCGCGGACATAATTGACCGATTCCGCAATCAGCTTTCCTCGAAGGGCCCCCATCTGGATATCAACAATTTTCTTCTCGTCGGAATCTATCAAGGTACAATCCCGGATCTCCTTCGGAAGCGCTTGCCGGTCTGTTTTAAATGTCTGAAACTGGTAAAGCCCCAAGAGCATCCCCCCTACGAGGGCTTCGGCCAAATCATGCGCCGAAACACGGGGAAGCCCTTTTCCATGCAACTGGGTTGAAAGCTGAACCAGGCCCATTTCCCGAACCTGCATCGCCGCTTTTCCCATCCCCTGCCGAATTCGATCCAGGGTGATTTCGCTTCGCTTTCCAAGGCCTAAAAGGAGAAGCCGGGGAGAAGCGATTTTCCCATCGGTCCGCAGGACCATCGTCTGAAGAAATTTTCCGGTAAATTCTTCCGAGGCAATCACCTCGCGAATCTTGCCGCCGATCGCTTTATCGACAGAGGCCACTTCGTCCGTAGGAGGCTCTCCCTCGTAATGGCTGAGAACTAAGACTTCCCCCCGCTCTTTGGCCAGGGCCCCCTTCTTCACTTTAATTTCCATTACGTCCCGCTCCTGATCTTTTGGGTCGAAGCTGCAAAATGAATCGGTTCAGACCCCTCGCATTTGAGGATCCCAGATATATTTGTGAAGCTGTAATTGAAAGCGGACCGGGAGCTGATCTTCGAGGATCCATGCCGCCAGCTCCCGAGGCTCCATCTCCCCGAAGACGGGAGAGAAAAGGACTGTTTTGCCCGCAAGGGCCGGATATTTGGCCAGCGCCTCTTTCGCCCAGTCATAATCGGCCCGGTCTGCAATGACGAACTTTACTTCATCCCGCTCTTGCAGCCGCTGTACGTTGTCCCAATGAATCGTCTGGCTCATTCCGCTGCCGGGGCACTTGATATCCATGATAATGACCGCTCTGGGATCGATCCGATCAATCGGCATGCTGCCGCTCGTTTCGATTAAGACAAGATACCCTTCGTCCAGTAAGGCTTTCATCAAGGGATAAACCTCTTCGTGAAGCAGCGGCTCACCCCCGGTCACTTCGACACAACGACACCCAAGGGTTCGGACTGCCTGGAGGAGAGATTCTACTGAGCGCTCTACCCCTTCGTGAAATGCATAAGCGGTATCGCACCACCGGCATCGAAGGTTGCAAGAGGTCGTCCTAATAAAGACACAGGGGAGTCCGGCATAACTCGACTCCCCCTGGATACTTTTAAAAACTTCATTAATTTTCATTCATCTTTTGAAACGATTTCATCAAGGAGGAAAAAGGGTAAGACGCCGTCAGCGCGACGTTCCAATTGCCGGCGGTCCTTCAGGCGTCGCTGTTCACGACGAAGATCCGATCCGGGAACCGGAAGCAGGTTGGCCCTCCGTTCCGGACTGTATCCGCGTGTTTTTTGGCGTCTCTCCTCGCTTCGTCGTTCCATTTCCCCCCTCCACTCACCCTCCAGATTCGGAGGATTTTAACAGGTCACCAAGATAACGTCAAGTTTTTAAGAGGAAACGGATGCAAAAGAGAGGTCATGCAGAAATTAAAAAGGACCCTGCCGAGCATCAAAAGGGTCCCAAGAACAAGAGGAGGGTTCAGAGCGGCTTGTTTGTAATTCCAAGAAAAGTTAAGGAGAAGTGAGCGGGGTGAACCGTTGTGCTTTCAGGCGTTTCTTCCGGGCTTCTTTCTGTTTTCTTTTTCGTTTTACGGAGGGCTTTTCGTAAAAACTTCTTCGTTTCAACTCTTTTAAAAGACCCTCTTTCGCCAACTGCCGTTTAAGGGCTTTTAAAGCCTTTTCGATCTGGTTTTCGTAGACTTTGATCAAACAGTTCTCCTTTTCCCGTAAAATGAATCGCGGATCAGTAACGCGGTCAAATTTTAAATTAAAAGCCCCCAGAATTTTTCTCTGGGGGCAGATTATCAATCAGTGAAGGGATTATCCCTCATTTTTCTGGTGTTGTCAAGAAAAATGATTAAAAAGGCCCATCCCTGATTCCGACGATTTCGAGGTTTGCAATAACGGGTTGTCGCGAAAAGGTCAGTGTCGGTCAGATGGGATTTGCCTTTAATATATGAATAAAGGTCTCGACCACCTGTGGATCGAACTGAGTGCCGGCATTTCGTTTCAACTCTTCTATTGCCTCTTCTTGACTCATTTTCGGGCGATAGGATCGGACGGAAATCATGGCGTGATAGGCCTCAGCCACCCCAAGCACCCGCGCCAGGTAAGGTATTTCCTCCCCGGTCAGTCCGTTTGGATAACCCTGTCCATCGTATCGCTCGTGATGGTATAAGACCGCCGGCAATACCGATTCGAGCTTCAATGACCCTTCTATCAACATTTGCGCCAACCCGGGGTGGGACCGGATGATTTTCTTTTCTTCGTTGGTCAAGGGTCCCGGTTTGTTTAATAAAGTATCGGGGATCCCGACCGTTCCGATATTGTGGAGGAGGCTTGCAATTTGTAGACTCTCTTTCTGCTCGTCGGTTAAGTTCAGCCCATCGGCCAACAAAAGCGCATACTGGATCACCCCTTCAGTATGGCCTCGCGTGTAAGGACTTTTTGCATCGATGGCCGCCGCGAGGTCTTTGATCGTTTTCATCTTCGGGTCGCGAAGGATCTCTTCCAGGACCCCCCGGTCTTTCTCAATGGCCGATTTGAGCGTCTCGCTGTAAAGACAAACTCGATTCCTCCCCGCATTTTTGGCAAAATAGAGCGCCTCATCCGCCGCAATGATGAGTTCTTCGCGCTTATTTGCATCCGAAGGGAAAAGGCTGATGCCGATGCTCACCGACAGGTGGGCGCGATGCCCGCCCGGGACTTGAAACGGGGAGTCGCCCATCGATTGCTGAATCCGTTCCGCCACGGTTTTTGCTCCTTCTGCATTCGTTTCAGGCAATATAACGGCGAATTCCTCCCCGCCATAGCGGGCGGCGATGTCGACCGTGCGGATACATTTTCTCGTGATCTTTACAATTTCTTTTAAAATGGCATCTCCCGTCGGGTGTCCATGGGTGTCGTTAAAGACCTTAAAATGGTCGATGTCGATCATGAGCAAGGAAAATTCTTTTCCGTACCGGGTTCCCCGCTCCACCTCTTCAGCCAGGCGCTTTTGAAATTCTTTATGATTGTAAAGGCCGGTGAGACCGTCGGTCACCGCCATCCGCTCCGTTTCTTCCAGAAATCGCGCGTTCTCGATCGCCAAAGTCGAATGAACCGCCAGGGTGAGAAGCGTGTCGATATCCTGTTGTGTAAAACTTTCTTCTTTATTCAGTACGGTCAGCACACCGATGACCTGTCCTTCACGAATGAATGGGAGGCTGAGCAACTGCTGAATCAGCGGCTCATGAGCCGGCGTCTCATTCCACAGGGAATTTCCCTCCAAGCGATCAAGCAGACACGGCTTGCGCTCGGTATAGGCCAATCCGAACAGTCCGATCCGGGAAATGGGCCCCTGCATAGACTCCGGATCAATTTTAAGCCCCGAGGTGGAAATCGACTGCACATTTCCATCCAGGTCGAGCAACGCCAGAAGGGCCGCTTTCGCATGAACCAACTCCTTGGCTCCCTGAACCAACTTATCCGCCAACGGTGCCACCTTTCGTTCGGTCGCGGCGGAGAGAGAAACTTCATACAATCGGCGGGCCCGTGAAGTCGCCTGCTCCAGACGCTGCTTGAGCTGATATTTCTCGATGACCTTTTCCACCACGACCGGCAAGGCATCATGATAGTTCTGCGTTTTGATAATGTAATCGTATGCCCCCTGCTTCATCGCTTCGACCGCAAGCTTTTCGTCTCCTTGGCCGGTGACCATCACCACCGGCAGGGCATACCCTCGTTCCTGAATCTTCTTGAGCACTTCCAATCCATTCAATATGGGAAGACTATAGTCCAGGATGACGGCGTCATAGCACGCTTCTCCAAGCTTTTGCAGCGAAGCCGGCCCATTTTCAACCGCCGTGATCTGTGCCTCCGGGAGCTTTTCCCTGAATGAGCGCAGGGTCAGTTCCCTTTGATCGACGTTGTCTTCCACCAGCAGAAGATGGATTGGGTGTTTTGGCATCAAAGGTCCCCTTCAAAATCGTCCGTTAAAACAGGCCCTCAAGCGGAAAATTACGGCGTTCCGTTGTTACTCGTGTGGTTTCGGTCCTCGGTTGGTCAGCAGCCAATAAAACTTTAACGACTTGACCCTCTCAGAAAATTCGTTGAATTTAACCGGCTTGGTAATGAAACTGTTCGCGCCAAAGCTATAACACTTTAATACTTCTTCATCCCGGTCGGAGGTTGTCAGCATAATGACCGGAATAATCCGAAGCGCATCGGTTTGTTTAATTTTCTTTAAGACCTCAAGGCCATTTACTTTTGGAAGATTGATATCCAGCAAGATCAAACCGGGCAGATGGGCTCCCGCAAATGGCCCCTTTCGAAAAAGGTAGTCGAGCGCCTCCTGGCCGTCTTTTGCCCAATGGATTTTGTTCGCGAGGTTCCCATCCTCCAGCGCCCGCAAGGTCAATTCCGCATGGTCTTCATTGTCTTCCACCAAAAGTATTTCGATCGGTGCCATTCGCCCTCCTCTTTCTTAGAAGATCATGTAGGGGTTCAAAATTTTGAACCCCTACTCCAAGGTGCGCAATCTTCCTCTCCCAGCAGGAAAGACATTTTCTCGAAAGAACTTCCCATACAGCCGGACCTCTTCTTAAGGAGACGATTGGCTTTGAGGCGGCCTGACCGGAAGCCGGAAGAAGCAGGTGGCTCCTTCCCCTTTCTCGGATTCAAACCAGATTTTCCCTTCGGCCAGATCGACAATCTTTTTCACGACCGCGAGCCCGATGCCGGTCCCTTCTACATCCACTTCCTTCAAGCGTTGAAAAACCCCGAAGATTAACTGATGATGTTGAGGATCGATACCAATCCCATTGTCTTTCACATAGAATTCCACAAACTGGTCGGTGCTCCGTCCACCGATTTCAATCATCGGCTGGGATTGATCTCCCATGAATTTGATGCTGTTGCTGATGAGATTTAAAAAGAGTTGGGTTAAACGGGTGCGGTCAAAAAAAACGGAAGGGAGCGGGGTCAAACAGGTGACCTTTACCGAGCGCGCCTTCATCGAGGCATAGCATTGATCGAGCACATTTTTAATAACTTCTTCTCCGTTCAGCACCCTCGGCCGTTCTTCCCCTCGGCCGACCCGGGAAAACTCCAAAAGGTCGGCAATCAGTTGCTCCATGAAACTGGCGTTTGAAATCAATCGCTGAAGGTAATGCTTTCCTTTTTCGTCAAGTTTTTCACCATAATCTTCTATCAGAACCGAGGCCATTCCATACAGGGAAAGCACCGGCGCTTTTAAATCATGTGAAGCCGTATAGACAAAGGCCTCAAGTTCGTCTTTACTCTGCTCAATGGCCTTATTGGCCAGAAGAAGTTGGTGGTTCTTTTCCTCGGATTCAAGAAGGACCCTCGCGAGGCGATCGTTGGCTTCTTCGAGATCTTTCGATTTTTTTTCAATCTGCCGGAAAAGATCAAACTTCTCCGCCATCAACCCTGCCTGAATCACCAGATGGATGAGGGCACTTTCCCCCTGCATAAAGTCAAAGTCGGGCTGAGAATGACAGAGAAGCAGGGCGCCGATCTGTCGCTCTCCCATGAACAGGCCGATGGCCCGCATCGCGCTGGAGGGAGGGAGGGAAGGAGACAGCAATTGAATCATGCTCGGGTCATGGTATATCTTGACCTTATGGGATGGCCGGGAGGCCGACTGAATGAGAAGAAAAAGCTGGCGGCTCAGATCCACTCCCTCTTTTTCAGCCAAACGAAGGCCTACCTGAGCGAAACAGTGTGTTCCATCGGGATAAAGCGAGCAGGCTACGCCGAATTCGGACTTTGTAAGATAGGACGCCCCTTCCAATAATCTTTGAAGGAGCCCCTGCGGCGTGGTTTCCAGTACCAGGGTGGTAAAAACATCATAGAGAACGGCCAGCATCCGGAGCTGATGCTCCTGTTCCTTTGCACGGGCCGCCATTTCTGCGCCTTTTTCCATCTCGAAGTCCGTTTTTTGCCTCATTTAACTATGAGGGTTGGATCCGGTGCGTTTAAATAAGCGATTAAGTCTGATCGGTTTCACTTAAGGACAGCAAAAATGCTTCAACCACTCTTGGGTCGAATTGGCTTCCGGCGTATTTTTTAAGCTCACTGATGGCATATTCCTTTCCAGGAGATTTCCGATAGACTCGATTGGAGGTCATCGCATCATACGCATCGAGGACCGCGACAATGCGGGACTGAATGGGAATCGCCTCTCCTGCGAGGCCGGCAGGATATCCCTTTCCGTTATACGTCTCTTGATGGTAAAGGACCAGAGGAACCACCGGCGCCAGAAACTTGATCTGCCTGAGGATGTTGGCCCCACGCTCCGGATGGGTTTTCATCACCTCATACTCTTCATCCGTCAGCTTCGCCGGTTTGTTGAGAATGCTGTCGGGGATGCCGATTTTTCCGATGTCGTGAAAAATGGCCGCATACCGCAAGAGCTCTTTGTCGTTTTCAGAGAGGTTGAGCTTCTCGGCGACGGCCATGGCGTAGTGGACCGTGTGATCCGAATGGACCCGTGTGTAAGCGTCCTTCGTCTCCAAAGTCTCAACCAATGCCTGAATGATATCGAAGTGCGCCCCTTTGAGATCTTCGAAAAGACGGGCATTTTCAACCGCAATGGCGGCCTGGTGCGCAATCGCCTCGCAAAGGGCGATCTGACTGTCGGTCAGGGGGCTTCTTTCCCATTTCCGTCGCTCTCCCAGGACGATCATCCCCAATATCTCTTCCTTGCTGATAAGAGGGACCAGCGCCACCGATTGAATGCCATTCAAATCGCTCATCAGAAACTTCTTGATCCCGTGAAACCGGCAAACTTCCTGGAGCATCTCAGGCGTCATCACAATCGAACGTTTTCCCCCGAGGATTTCTTTTATTTTCGGAAGGGCATCGACGGAGAAGACCTCTTGCAATCCGGTATTCCAATCGAATCCGCGGAGCGGATAGACCGCCTTAACCACCAGTTTGTCACCTTGCAGCAGGAAAATCCGGCTGTACGTCGTGACGATCGCTTCCGTGATTTGCTTCGCAAAGATTTCTAAAAGCTGATCAAGCTGGCGATTTGAAACCAGCGCATTTCCAACCTCCAAAAGCAGGCGAAGTTCTTTGTTCTTCCGGATCAATTCCATCTCGGTCCGTTTCTGCTCGGTGGTGTCGTGTAGAATAAAAATGGCTCCCGAAACGATCTCTTTTTCCAAAAGCGGCCCCCCGCTGATCGAAGCCCAATTTTTGGAGTTTTCTTTATGGAGAATCCGATGATCCAACCGGACTCGCCTCCCCTCAATGACCTCTTTAAAGTTCTTTTCAAAGAGAATTTGATCCTCGAGCGGAATGAGCTGCAGAAGGGGTTTTCCGATCAGCATGCTGGGAAGGTATCCGGAGAGCTTTTCGATCTGATCGTTGATCATCAGGATCTTACCTTTTAAATCGACCAGACAGACAACATCAGAGGCGCATTCGACCAATCGCTGATAGCGCTCCTCAGATTGCGCAAGGCGGGCTTTCAGGAAATGCCGTTCGATCGTCTTTTCAACAATGGTGGGAAGAAACTTTTCGTACCCGCTCTTTTTAACGATGTAGTCATAGGCTCCCTTCTTCATTGCCTCCACAGCAATCGACTCATTTCCCCTTCCTGTCACAATGATGACGGGAACATCATGCTTTTGGCGTTGAATCTCTTCAAACACCTGAAGGCCATCCATCCCGGGAAGGGAATAATCTAAGAGAACGACAGAGAACTTCGTGTTGGAAAGCTTTTCGAGGCAAGCACGGCCATTCTCCGCCACCGTGACCTTCGCTTTCGGGCTTTGCTTTAAAAAAAAATGCCTGATTAATTCGACCTGGTTAGGATTGTCATCAACCAAGAGGAGATGGTAACTTTCCAGCATGGATGCTCCTATGATCAAAAAGCATAGCGCCGCAAGGGAGATACAGAAAATGTAACATAAAAAATAGTCTTGTCAATTTCCGGGAAAGTAGGATTCAGGATGTGTCTACGGAGAATGTAAAAGGATGGTGCGCCCAGAGGGATTTGAACCCCCGACCCCATGATTCGTAGTCATGTGCTCTATCCAGCTGAGCTATGGGCGCAACGCTTGGCCTTCCTAAGGAGTATTTCTTTCTGGGATTTAGGAGGAAACAACATCTTTAAGGG
>ORMF011324945.1_pt1 | contig 10317 bp, 8 predicted proteins | sample 1779871 | NCBI WGS metagenome assembly ORMF01 (sample SAMEA104232316, study PRJEB22302) | groundwater metagenome | biome: forest; feature: aquifer; material: groundwater | place: USA | collected 2011-08-07 | depth 5.4 m | reverse complement strand
GGGGACGGGAGCGGGCCCCCGACGCGCCCGCGATCCCCGGCGGCCCGCGAGCCGCGCTCGCGCTCAAGGCCCGGTTCCTCGCCGCCGGAGCGGACCCGCACGCCGAGTACGCGGGCCTCCTCCTGTCCGAGCGCCACGTCCTCCACTACGCCCGCGCCCTCGCGGACCTCGTCGCCGCGGCGCGGCGAGAACGCGTCGTCCCCCTCCTGCGCCACGCGTGCCGCGAGTCGGCGAGGTACCTGCGGGCGCTCGACCTGTGGGCGGCGCTCGAGCTCGACCCGTTCGCCGCCGCAACCGCCCTCGCCGATCTCATCGGCGACGGCGACGCGCCGGCGCGGATCCGCGCGATCGAGCTCCTCGCCCTGTGCGGGGCCGACGCCGATGGTCGCCCACTCCTCCCGCTCCTCGAGCACACGGACGTGCTCGTGCGCATCGAGGTGCTGCTCGCCCTGGCGAAGCTTCGGGCCTGCGCCGCCGACGCGCTACTCGCCCAATGTGCCGTGCGGGACACCGATGCGCGGGCGCGACGCCACGCCGTGTGGGCGCTGTACGAACGCGGAGGAGCAGCCGGCCTCGCGCGCGCGTTCGAGCCCCACGTCGCCTCTCCCGACCCGCTCGTCCGGACCCGCGCCGCCGAGGCGTTGGCCCTCGAGCGCCTCCGCGACCCGGTCGAGGAGGGACCGATCGCGTTCCGCTACAAGGGCTCGGTGGCCAACGTGCTCGCGCTCGTGCGCGAGGCGGAGACCGAGCGCCCGGCCCAGCTCGCCGCGACGGACCCCGAGGCGCGGGCGCGTATCGAGCGCACGCTCGCGCTGCTCGACGCCCGCGCGCCGAAGTTCGCGTTCTTCGTGCGCCACAGCCTGCGCAAGATCACCACCGAGGCCGCGTTTCCGACGGGCACGTACGTCGCCACGCGCGTGTTCAACATCAAGCCCGCGACCGCGCGCGAGTGGAGCGTCGACCACCTCGCGAAGACGCTGGTCCACGACTCGACCCACGCCTACCTGTGGCTGATGGGCGAGAAGTCCGGCGAGCATCGCGGCGAGGCCGAGTGCTTCGAGGAAGCGTTCTGGGCCGAGTGCTTGCTCACCGGCCGGCCCGAGACGGAGTTCTCGCGCGAGCTCGACACGCTGCTCGCCAAGGCGCACTGGACGAGAGCGCGGGACTACTAGCTCTAGAGGCGCGCCAGCGCCGCCGAGAGCACGCGGTCCACCGCGATCCCCTCGAGGCACGCGAGGTGGCCGAGCGGGCAGTCGCGCGCAAAACACGGGCTGCACGGGACCGGCTCCCGCACCACCACGCTCGCGGGCCCCACCGGCCCCGTCGCGACGGGGTCCGTCGAGCCGAAGATCGCGACGAGCGGGCGGCCGAGCGCCCCCGCGAGGTGCATGGGCCCCGAGTCGTTCGCGACGACGAGGTCCGCCGCCGCGAGCAACGCCACGAGCTCGACCACGGTGGTCCTCCCGACGGCCAGCGTGAGCGGGGTGCGACACGCCTTCGCCACCTCCGCCGCGAGCGCCTCTTCACCAGGCCCGCCCACCAGCACCACGCTCGCCCCGCGCTCCCGCACGAGCGCGTCCGCGAGGGCGCCGAACCGGGCGGGCGGCCAGCGCTTGGCGGGCCCGAACGCCGCGCCGGCGTGCATGGCCACGAGCGGCCGCCGACCGGCGATCGATAGGCGCGCGAGCACGTCCGCCGCGATCGCCGCGAGGTCGAGCGACAGATCGAGCCCCGCCGCGGGGACGTAGGCGGGATCGCGGTAGTCGAGCGCGGACAGCCGGGTGAGCGTGAGCAGATCCAGGTAGCGTCGCGCCTGATGCAGGCCGGCCGACCGGTCGCGGGCCCGGCGGTTCAGGAGCAACGCGCGGCCACGGCCTCCGTAGCCCGCGCGGAGCGGGACCCCTGCGAGGAACGGCAGCAGGGCCGACGAGAACGAGTTGGGGAGCACGAGCGCGAGGTCGTAGCGCTCGCGTCGCAGCTCGCCTCGCGCCAGGGCCACGAGCGCCCGCGCCCCGCGCCTCACGCGTACGACGCGGTCGACGTACGGCGCGTGCGCGAACAGGGCGTCGACGGGCGCACGCGCCACGAGATCGATCCGCGCCTCTGGAAGCAGCCGCCGCAGCTCCTTGAGCGCGGGCACCGTCATCACCGCGTCGCCCAGCCAGTTGACGGCGCGCACGAGCACGCGGCGGGGCTGGTCCATCGCGCTCGATCGGTACCGCTACTCGGGGACCTTTGGTAACACCGTGCTGCCCGTCGTACCGGCCCCGGTGTAGCGCAACGAGAGGATCGTGATGTCGTCCGACTGCGGCGCCGCACCGGCAAACGCCGTGACCGCCTCGACCATGAGGTTCACGAATCGCCCCGACGAGGCCTCGGCGTGCTGGCTGATCAACGCCAGGAACCGCTCGTTCCCGAACTCCTGGTTGTCAGGGTCCATCGCCTCGACGATGCCGTCGGTGTAGGCCACCACCCGGTCTCCGGGCTCGAGCTTGAACATCTGCTCGTGCAACGAGCGCTCGAACACGGGTCCGGCATCGAACCCGATCGCGATGCCGCGCGGGTTGATGAGGTGGCAGCGATTGGTCTTCTTGCGCCAGTACACCAGGGGATTGTGCCCGGCGCTCGAGATGCGCAGCGTGGCCGTCGCCGGCTCGAGCACGATGTACATGCAGGTCACGAACATGCCGCGCTTGATGTCCTGCGACATCTGCCGGTTGGTCGCGATCAACGGGTCCGTGGAGCGATGGCTCGCGGGCGCGTGCGAGCGGAGCATCGTGCGGAACATGGTCATCACCATCGAGCCCGCGACGCCCTTGCCGCTCACGTCGGCGATCACGAGCGCCATCCGCCCTTCGGACAGATCGATGAAGTCGTAGTAGTCGCCGCCGACCTCCTTCGAGGGACGGTAGTACGCCGACAGGTCGAAGCCCTCGATGCGCGGGATCTTCTTCGGCAGGAGGTTCGACTGGATCTGCGTCGCGACCTGGAGGTCGTGCGTCAGCTCGTCGAGCCGCTCCTGCTGGCCGCTCTCGGTGCGCTCGGTGTCGGCGCGCGGCGTGGCGGGCAGGCTCGGCGCGGAGCCGCGGCGTGCGCTGGGCCCGCGGCGACCGGGTCGGCGGGCGTCACGCCCGCCCGCAGGCCGTTTTCGGCGCGGAGGCAGCGCCATCCGCTACGCGCCGCACACCGCGTGGAGCTCCTCGACCACCAGGTCGCCGACCCGCGTGGTGGACATCCCTGAGTACGCCGTGAGGTCCGGAATGCGGCGACTCGTGAGGAGCCCCGCGATCGCGCGCTCGATCGCCGCCGCAGCCTCGGTCTCGCCCAGGTGCTCGAGCATCATCTGCACCGCGGCGATCGTCGCCACGGGGCTCGCGCAGTTCTTGCCGCGGTACTTGGGCGCGGACCCGTGGATCGGCTCGAACATCGACACCTTCCCGGGGTGGATGTTCCCCCCCGCCGCGATGCCGAGACCGCCCTGGATCATCGCCCCCACGTCGCTCACGATGTCGCCGAACAAGTTCGTCGTCACGATCACGTCGAACCACTCGGGGTTCTTGATCATCCACATGCACGCCGCGTCGACGTAGGCGTGGTCGCGCTGGATATCGGGATACTCGGCACCGACCTCCTCGAACACCCGCGTCCAGATGTCCTGGGCGCGCAGCGCGTTGGCCTTGTCGACCAGTGTCACCTTCTTCTTCTTCTTGCGCGCACGCGCGAGGTCGAAGGCGTAGCGCACCGTGCGCTCGACGCCCATGCGCGTGAACACCGTGAGCTGCGTCGCGATCTCGTCCGCCGTGCCGGCCCTCAGGTGCCCCGAGATCTGGCTGTACTCCCCCTCGGTGTTCTCGCGCACGACGACGAGATCGACGTCTTCGCACGTCTTGTCCTTGAGCGGACAGAGGTGCTCGGCGACGAGCCGAACCGGGCGCAGGTTGATGTACAGGTCGAGCCCGAAGCGCACGCCCGCGACGATCGCGCGCTCGAGCTTGCCGACCTCGATGCGCGGGTCGCCGATCGCCCCGAGGAGCACGGCGTCCAACGTCTTCATCTCGGCCAGCGCCGCGGCGGGCAACAGCTCGCCCGTCGCGAGGAAGTGGTCCGCGCCATACGGGTAGTCGATCGTGCGGTACGTGAAACCGAAACGCTCAGCGCACGTGGCCAGGACCTTCAGGCCCTCGGCGACGACCTCGACGCCGATACCGTCGCCCGGAAGGACGCCGATGGTGTAAGACGACGACGTGTGGGACGACATAGGGTGGAGCTTTCTAGCTGGACTGCGGTATGCCCGCACCGAGAAGTGCAGGATCTAGGTATCCGGCTCGCACGATCGATTCCGTGCGAGCTCGACGGTCTCCTTGGCGCCCCGGACCGAGAGCCGACCCGGAGCGGGCGAAAGCCTAGTCCTGGGCTCCGGGGCTGTCAACGCCGCGGGCTCGACCGCGGGCGAGAATTCTCTCGTGCGTGCCGTCGGCGAGGCCCTTCACGGGAGTGGCAATCCGCTATCATGCCCCTCCCTCTACTCCCCTCCCGAGGACGCGACTCATGACCCTCCGCCCCGTGCTCGCTCTGCTCCTGACCGCGCTCGTGGGGTGCGGCGACCGGCCCGTGCCCCCGACGACCGTGTCGGGGTCGGGCTCCGCCGCGGCCCCGGGCTCCTCCGGCGCACCCGGCCTCGAGCTCAGCCAGCCCGGCACGCTGCGCGTCGCGCTCGAGGTCGGCTACCTCCCGTTCGAGATGCGCACGAGCAAGGGCGAGCTCGTCGGGTTCGACGTGGACCTCGCGGGCGAGCTCGCGAAGCGCCTGGGAACGAAGGTCGAGATCGTGAACGTCGAATGGGACCTGATCATCCCCGCGCTGCAGAACGGCCAGGCCGACTGCATCTGCTCCGGGATGTCGATCACGGACGAGCGCCGCCAGAAGATCGACTTCTCGACGCCGTACTACCAGGTCGGCCAGGCCGTGCTGATCCAGGCGTCGGCGAAGGACAAGATCAAGACCTACAAAGACCTCGACCGCGAGGGCGCGATCGTCGTCACGCAGAACGCGACCACCGGCCACGCGGCCGCCCAGAAGCACATGCCGAAGGCGACGATCAAGACCTATGACAAGCAGCTCGACGCGGCGCTGGAGGTGCGCGAGGGCCGGGCCGACGGGCTCGTGTTCGACCACCCGTTCATCGCGATCTACGCGATGCGCAACGCCACCCACACCGCCGCGCTGCTCGAGCCGTTCACCACCGAGGACATCGGGGTCGCCGTCCGCAAGCAGAGCCCGCGACTCCTCGCGGCGATCGACCAGGCCCTCGAGGCGATGCGCAAGGACGGGACCCTGGAGCGGCTCGTGAAGCAGTACTTCGTCGACATGACGTGGCGCGCGGACGTCCCCGAGTAACGACCGTCGCCCCCCCCGTCACCCCGCCCCGGCCGCGCCGCGCCCCGATTCGCGCGACCGAGATCGCCACGTTCGTCGCCCTCGTGGCGGTGATCGCGGGCCCGCTCGCGTGGGGCTTCACGCGCTTGTCGTATCCGTGGTCGTGGTGGTCCTCGACCAAGCTCGTGGACGGCGTGGAGCACCACGTGCCGGGCGCGTTCGAGTCGATCGTGTACCGCGACGACCATGGCGCGTGGTGCACGGGGTTCCTGCTGCGCGGCCTGGGCGTGACGCTCGCGATCAGCGTGGCCGCGCTCGCGCTGTCGCTGCCGGCGGGGATCGCCCTCGGCGTGGCCCTCGTCTCGCCCAACCGCGGCCTGGCCGCGTGGGCGCGGCTGTACGTCGAGACGTTCCGCAACAGTCCGCTCATGATCCAGGTGTTCGCGTTCTACTTCGCGCTCGGGAAGATCTTCGACGAGCTCGCGCGCGCGGCCTCGCTGGGCGGGACGCTCGCGGGCTGGCGCGCGGAGATCCTCGGGATCGGCGCCCTGACCGCGTTCTCGACGGCGTACCTCGGGGAGATCGTGCGCGGCGGGATCGTGGGCCTTCCGCCTGGCCAGCTCGAGGCCGCGCGCGCGCTCGGCATGTCGCGCCTCCAGGCGCTCCGCCACGTGGTGCTGCCGCAGGCGATCCGGGCGTCGCTGCCTGCGATGGCCGGCCAGTTCGTGAGCCTCGTGAAGGACTCGTCGCTCCTATCGATGATCGGGATCCTGGAGCTCACCAAGCGGGCGCGCGAGCTAGGCGGGTCGAACCTGATGCAGTTCGAGATCTGGATCCTCGCCGCCGCGCTGTACCTGGCGATCACGCTGCCCCTCGCCCACGCCGTGCACCGCCTGGAGCGACGCCTTGCCCGCTAGGATCGAGATCGACCGCGCGTCCTGCGACCTAGGTGGCCTGCGGATCCTGGACGAGCTGTCCTTGGACGTCGCCGCAGGCGAGTGCGTGGTGCTGATCGGCCCGTCGGGCGCGGGCAAGAGCACGCTCCTGCGCGCGGTCAACGGGCTCGTCCCGCTCGCGGCGGGGCGCATCGCGATCGACGGCGCGGAGGTGCCCCCCGAGGGCCGCGCCCTCGATCGGCTGCGCGCGCGCGTGGGTATGGTGTTCCAGCAGTTCAACCTGTTCGCCCACCTCACGGCGCGCGACAACGCCGCGCTCGGCCCCCGCGTGGTGCAGGGCCGCCCTCGCGGCGAGGCCCGCGCGCGCGCCGACGCGCAGCTCGCGCGGGTGGGCCTCGCCGCGTTCGGCGACCGCTATCCGCACCAGCTCTCGGGCGGACAGCAGCAGCGCGTCGCGATCGCGCGGGCCCTCGCGATGGAGCCCGCCGCGATGCTGTTCGACGAGCCGACGAGCGCGCTCGACGTCGAGCTGCGGGCCGAGGTGCTGGGCGCGATGCGCGATCTCGCGGCGGACGGGATGACGATGCTCGTGGTCACGCACGAGCTCGGCTTCGCGCGCGAGATGGCCAGCCGGATCGCGCTGCTCGACGGGGGCAAGGTCCTCGAGGTCGGTCCGCCAGGCGAGCTGCTCGACCATCCGCGCACGCCGCGGGCCCAGGAGTTCCTGTCACAGGTCCACCGGTAACGGGATGGCGGGGGGCGGCCATCAGAGAGATGAAGAACATTCAGGTGATCGACGGCGCAGTTAACTGCGCGTACCGTGTTTACGAAGCCGACGACAGTGCATTCGCCACGTTGTTTCCTGCCATTGGTCAAGATATCGAGTTCATTGAAGACGTCGCCGATCGACTCGGCGAAGATGCCCTCATCCGAATCACTCGTCCGCTGTGGGCAAGGCCTGTAAACAAACGCGAGGTCAACGGAATCCATGGGACTCTGTTCTATGGCCTTCCGAACAAGAAGCCGTTCTACCCGACAAAACGCGAATCCGATCTGGATCAGCCCGGGTCGGCCCATCCGCACACGTCGTCTCGAACCACGGCCGCGGAGGACGACGGGTAGTGAACGTCCCGCGGGCCGCCCGCGGGACGGGGGTGATTCGCGAGGAACGTTGATGGTAGACGGAATGGCTACGCTGAAGTGCAGAGCGATGGAGCGGCGGCTGTGACCACGGCGATCCACGAAACAACCGACGTCCACGAGTCCGGCCTCCTCCACGCCACGGGGGAAGCGCTGTACACAGACGACCTCCCGGCCCCGGAGGGTCTGCTCCACGCCGCGATCGCCGTGGCCCCCGTCGCGCGCGGCCGCATCGTCCGCCGGGACGCCGCCCCCGCACGCGCCGTCGCCGGCGTCGTGGACGTGCTCGTGGCCGAGGACATCCCCGGCCACGCCCTCGTGGGCCCCATCGTCCAGGACGAGCCGCTCCTCGCGCACGACCTCGTGCACTTCCGCGGCCAGGCCGTCGCCCTCGTGCTCGCCCGCACGCGCGATCTCGCGATCGCGGGCGCCGCGGCGTTCGTCGTCGAGGTCGCACCCGAGCCGCCCGTGCTCACCATCGAGCGCGCGGAGGAGCTGGGCTGGTGGCACACCCAGCCCCACGTGATCGCCGTGGGCGACGTCGAGGCCGCGCTCGCGAGCGCCCCCCTCGTCGTCACGGGCACCGTCCGCACCGGCGCCCAGGATCACTTCTACCTCGAGACCCACGTCGCCCTCGCCCACGCCGACGAGGCGGGCGGCATGGTCGTGTGGTCCGGCACCCAACACCCGAGCGAGGTCCAACGCGAGGTCGCGAGCGTGCTCGGCTGGCCCGTCGCGCGCGTGACGTGCCGCTGCCCCCGCCTGGGCGGCGGCTTCGGCGGCAAGGAGTCGCAGTCCACTCCGTTCGCGGCCCTCGCCGCGCTCGGGGCCTATGCGACGGGGCGACCCGTCAAGCTGCGGCTCGATCGCGGCCAGGACATGCGCTGGACCGGCAAACGCCACCCGTTCCGCGGCGTGTACCGGGCGGGCTTCGACCTCGCGGGCAAGATCCTCGCGCTCGACGTCGCGCTCACGAGCGACGGCGGCTGGAGCCTCGACCTGTCGGGACCCGTCATGGACCGCGCGCTGTTCCACTCGGACAGCGCCTACAAGATCCCCGCACTGCGATTCGTCGGGCGCGTGGCGAAGACGAACCTGCCCTCGTCGACGGCGTTCCGCGGATTCGGCGGCCCGCAAGGGATGGCCGTCGTCGAGGACGCGATGAACCACGCCGCCGAGCGCCTCGGCATGGACCCCGCCCAGCTTCGGCGCGCCAACCTGTACGAGGACGGCGACCGCTGCCCCTACGGCCAGAAGCTCAAAGACGTCCGCCTCGGCCGCATCACGCGCGAGCTGTTCGCGACGGCGAAGTACACCGAGCGCCGCGCGGCGATCGAGCGCGCGAATCCCGCCTCCGCGTTCACGAAGCGCGGCATCGGCTACCAGCCCGTGAAGTTCGGGATCAGCTTCACGAACGCGATGCTCAACCAGGCCGGCGCGCTCGTGCTGCTGTACCCCGACGGCAGCGTGCAGCTCAACCACGGCGGCACGGAGATGGGGCAGGGGCTCCACACCAAGATGCGCGCCGTCGCGGCGCAGACCCTGGGGGTCGCGTTGGATCGCGTGCGCGTGATGACGACCGCCACCGACAAGGTCCCCAATACCTCGGCCACCGCGGCCTCGTCGGGCTCGGACCTGAACGGCCAGGCGGTCCGCCTCGCCTGCGAGACGATCCGCGAGCGCCTGCGCCCCATCGCCGCCAGTGAGCTGGGCACCGAGCCCGCCCTCGTGCGCTTCGCCGATGGAGCGGTCTCGGCGGGGAACGCGACATCCGTGCCCTTGGCGACGGTCGCCCGGCGCGCGTGGATCGAGCGCGTCCCGCTCTCGGCCACGGGCTACTACGCCACACCCGGGATCCGCTACGACGCCCGCGCCGGGCGCGGCACGCCCTTCTTCTACTTCGCCTACGGCGCCGCGGTGGTCGAGGTCGAAATCGATACCCTCACCGGCCAATTCGGCTTGACACGGGTCGATATCCTTCACGACTGCGGAGCGTCGCTCGCGCCCAACATCGACAAGGGACAGGTGGAGGGCGGGTTCGTCCAGGGCCTGGGCTGGCTCACGGCCGAGGAGGTGCGGTACGGCCCCGATGGCGCGCTCCTCACCCATGGTCCCTCGACCTACAAGATCCCGGCCCTGGGTGACGTCCCCACCGACTGGCACGTCGCGCTGCTCGAGCGGGCCGCGCAAGACGGCACGATCCACGGCAGCAAGGCCGTGGGCGAGCCCCCGCTCATGCTCGCGCTCGCGGTGGTGACCGCGCTGCGCCACGCGATCCGCGCGTGCGGCACGGACCCGGTGCGCCCCGTGCGTCTCGCGCTGCCGGCCACGCACGAGGCCGTGCTGCGCGCGATCGAGGACCAACGGTGAGCGCCCCCGCCGTGCGCGTGCACGAGACGATCCACGGCGTCGGCCCGTTCCCGGCCGACCCGACTCGGTCGAGCCCGTTCGCGGTCGCGCTCGCGCAAGCCCTGTGGTACGTGTCCGACGGTCGCCCGTTCGACGAGATGATGGCCGCGTCGGGGCTCGGCTTCGGGTTCGAGGCGCTCCCGGGGCGTCCCCCGTCCGAGTGGGGCGAGGGGGTCGTCGACCGACGGCTCGAGCTGTTGGCGCGGGCCATGGGCGTGCAGCTGCGCTACGTCGAGCTCGCGACCCGTACGCTGGCGGACACCGAGCCCGCGCGGGCGTGGGCGCTCCTCGCGGACGAGGTGACGGCCGCGCTCGCCGAGCCCCGCCCGCCGCTCGCCCGTGGCGGTTGGCCCGGCCGTTGGCGCGGGTGCTGGGGCGCGATCACCGGGATGGCCGCGAACGGGCTGCCCGCCGGCCACGTGTACCGGCCCGACACGGGAGCGCTCGAGGCGCCGGTGGCGATGGATGCGCCGCCGTGGCAGCTCGTCGTGCTGGG
>ORMF012670048.1_pt1 | contig 10319 bp, 15 predicted proteins | sample 1779871 | NCBI WGS metagenome assembly ORMF01 (sample SAMEA104232316, study PRJEB22302) | groundwater metagenome | biome: forest; feature: aquifer; material: groundwater | place: USA | collected 2011-08-07 | depth 5.4 m | reverse complement strand
GCACGGACATGATGTCGAAGACTGGCTCGTCGCCGAAGCTGAGCTGCAGAACGGTACCAACACAGAAGTCACCTCGCCCTCTGCTGACACCTTGCGGCGGCTCGGGTGAGACTACTCCGCAGCGTCATGCGCGAGGAAATGCCTGGACTGTCCTTGACGTTAGTCCAAGCGTCCAAGCTCTTCGGGATTTCGCCTGATGTGTGTGCCGGCATTCCGGCGCATCTCATCGAGGAGGGCGTGCTGCGATTGAACAGCGACGGGCGCTATGCCTGTCGCCTCGCGCCGGCGTGAAGCGCGTTCAGGACTTCCTCACCTCGAGCTTGTCGACGACCTTCGTGACCCCATCCGTCTCCTTGGCTAAACGCACCGCGCGATCGCGCTCCGCGTTCGACCCGACGATGCCGGTCAGCGTGACGACGGATCCTGCGGTGTCGACGCTAATCGTTCTCGCTTTCACATAATCGTCGAGTGCCATCTTGGACTTGATCTTCGTCGTCAGGGCACCCTCGCTTAGTGCGCCCTCAATCTTTGTCGCAGCTTCGCGCCCCTTTTCAACGGCCGTCGTCGCGAGGTCGGCGCTCCGTTTACGCGCGGTTTCCACGTTGACACGACCGGAGTTTTGGGGCGGCCGTAGCGTCCAGCCATTGCCGGACCAGTAGTTGTACGCGAAGACGCCCGCGACGGCGACAATCGTTAGCAGCAGCACCCGTCGGATAAAACGCATGGCGTCACTCCTCGGAGATGATCAGATCATCTCGCATTCGCATCCTGGCGAACCACGTACGGAGGCCGAGGTTCTGGCTCTGGGGAAGGATCCTGGACCGACCCGACTCCAGCCAAGCCTGCCGCGCCTGATCCGCCAGATACGCCGGCACGCAGACGCCGAGCCAGAGTCGTGCCATCCGAAAAGCCAGGCGACGGAGCGGCGGCCTCGTCACGACGATATATGCCGCCGCCACGCCTGCCGACGCGAGCAGCACGTTGGCCGCGATGCGCGCGTTGGTGTCCGTCACGCCGCTCAACTCCGCCGTGACCCGCCGCCGGCACCCGTCACCGCTTTCACCGCGCTGCCGACACGCGTGATCGCGTCGCCAGTCTTGCGGGTTGCCCGACCAACAGCAGCCTCAACCTTCCCCACCGTCTCGTCCACTTGACCCTCAGCCTTCAAATCGTCGTCGCGTGTCAGCGTGCCGACCGCTTGTTTGATCTTGCCCTTCGCCTGATCGACCTTGCCGTGACGCTCGTTCTTGTTCCACATGTGAAGCCTCCACACATCGTTTAATGACGCTCGATCGACGCCGCTATGCCAGCGAGCGGCGACCGCCCAGTATCCCGACGACGAACAACACGAGGGCGACGACCAGCAGCACATGGACGAACGCGCCGATTGTGTACGTCCCGACGATTCCCAGCAGCCAGGCGATCAGTAGAATGACGGCGATGGTGTACAACATGGTCATCTCTCCCTTTCAAGTGCGAGTGCATCTCACGCCCGCGAATACGGGCGGAGTCGATCCACGATTCTTCGCACTCACAGCATGCGGCAATCGCTGACGCGTGTCTGTGCGTTTGAGCACAGGTGCACAGCGGAGTCGTCGGCGCGCAGGCAGCCCAACCGCGACCGGATGACCTTGACGTTCAGGGTCAAATGATGACGATGAGAACGACGGGCAACACCGTCCGGCACTAGCCTGCGCCTGCCCGGAGGCGACAGTTCTCGGATCGGCGCGGTGCCCACGTGAGTTCGGAGGGTTCCGGCTTCAATAGAGGGTAGCGATCCTCAGCGATCGATCCCGAAATGATCTTTCACCTTCGCCACAATCTGGGGATCGGTGAGTTTGTCGGTCGTCTCGATGTCGACAATGCGTGCAGAATGCGCCTTGGAGCGGCCAAGACGCTCCTTGAGTTCGAGCTTAGCCTCACCTGGACCGAAAATCAGAAGTCCATCGGGTTCCGACACTTGACTAATGACCTCATCGTAGTACTGGTCAAGACGCTGGCCGTACCGTTCCTCGTATTTCTTCTCGCCACCGCCATCCTGCTGGCCGGAATAACGAGGATGCGCTTCGACTTCAGATTCCAAGGTCTTGGTGGTGACGCGACCCGCTGACGCAGACACGATGACTGCCCTCTTGTGGTCGATCCAAATGCCCACATTGTGGTTCATAGCACCTCGTAAGCGCCTCAGTTGAGCTATTTCCGACCTACAGAACTCTCCGGCCCTGAATGAGGTTGAGCAGCACGACGATGACGGCGATCACCAGGAGGACGTGAATGAATCCGCCCATCGTGTAACTGCTCACCAGCCCCAACAGCCAGAGCACGATCAGTACGACGGCGATCGTGTACAACATGATGATTCTCCCTCTATGTTCCCAAGATTACACCCGTCGGTTCACGCCGGCCCGGGTGGTGCTCCAAGCAAATGATAGCTTCATCTGGGCACTACTTCTGCTTCTCGACAATCACCCGCCCCGCAGTATTCAGGTAAACGCGATACTCGTTCCCGTCCTTGCACGACGCGGCGTAGTCGTTCTCGGCCTGCACTTTAGCGGCGACGACCTGGCCGCACGGCAATCCGTGGAGCGCAATCACCGCCGTCAGGTCTTTCTTGAGCGCCTCCTCCTCGTCGTCGGCAAACGACGGCCCGGCGAAGAACGCCGCCACGACAAGCAATTGGGCAAATGCCACGATGAGTTTGTTCATTGGGTGCTCCTCTGCTCAGCCTTGAAGGGTCGCGAACTTCTTCTGGTCCGCGAGCAGGCTCCAGATCGCCTCGCGCGAGGACACGATGGCGGACGCGAGCTTCTGGTCCGCGTCCTGTAGCAGCGATAGGACCTTCATCATCAACAGGTCATAAGACCGGCGTAGATCCGTCATTGTGAGCTTCGTGTTGCCCTGGTAGTACTCGCGGAACCGGTCCAGCAGATCGTCGACCTGGTTCTTGAGCGTGATCTTGGTGAAGAACCCGATCGCCTTGGTTTCTCTGAGCTGCGCCTTTAGCGTGTTCAAGTCCAGCGCCGGGGCCGCGGCGAGGGTCTTCGCAGCGAGCGGGGCGACCTTGCTTGCGGCCTGCGGCGCCGGAGTTCTTGCCCTCGGTGCAGGTGCCGCGGCCGGTGCGGGTTGCGGCGTCGCCGGCGCTGCTGGCTTGGCGGGAGGCTGCGGCGCGCCTGGTTGCGTCGCGACCTTCGGGGGTTCCGAGACCGGCGTGTCAGGCTTGACGTGGGCACAGCCCGCGGTGAGCAGCGACAGCAGGACAGCAGCGTAAGCGACGTGCATCGGCGGGTCCTCCCTCCGACAAGGCTATCCGGTCATGGAACGAGCGGCCGGATTGGTTCGTTGATTGAATTCCGGCTCAAGCCCAGCCCCCCTCGCGTCGGCCCTCAGGGCGGCGATGTGCCTGGCGGTCGGCGCTTCGCGGTGGTTTCGAGCACGGCGTCAATTGTCTTCGCTGCGTCGGCGGCCACAGCGTTCGCGTCCTGATTGAGCTGGCCGGTCATGCGCTGCGCCTCGTCGATCCGCGTCAAGGCGATCTTGAGACGTGTCGCCTCCTCCTGGAGGCCGAGGCCAGTGAGTCGCGCATCCGCGGCGCGCAATGAACTCCGAGCCGCCTCCAGATGGCGGCTCGCTTCACCAAAGTTGACGCTGTAGATGTCCAGCCGCGCATCGAGCACCGCGGCGCGCCCTTCGAGAAGGTCGTCGCGCAACTCTGCAATCCGGAGTGCGCGCGTGATGTCCGACCTGCCCCACGCACCCCACGCCCATCCAACGCCCAGCGCAACGACCAGCGCCACGCCGATTCCTAGAATGCGCTTCATCATCGTCGTTCTGCGTCGGCGCCTCTCCTCAGACGTTAGTGCAATGAGGGGTGGCTGGGGATGTTCCGTTTGAGACACCTCGATAGCCATCGTTGACGACCTGCAGAAGTGCAGGCTTGACTTGGAGCGATGCGACCAAGGTTCCCCCGCGCTTGTGCCGCTCAGGGGCAAAGGTGTTCAGTGACGATGTACGCTTTCCTGAGACGCCACTCCCTCGCTGGGCGTTATCCACCTCGGTCCCTGCCCTCATCAAGGCTCGTTTCCCAGAAATCAGGCCGTGATGATCACGTCCCTCCCTCGATCCGCACCACTTGCCGCGCTGCTGCAGCGAGTCCGCGAACAATACCGAGACGCTTGCGGTTGTAATTTGTGCGTGTCTGCTGTTTGGTCATCGCTCCTCCTCCGACCCAATCGGGTTGAGCATCGCAGCCCGAGGGCTCTCACCGTCAATCCGACTGACGTGCGATTGTGTCGCTCGCCTGCTGGAACAGGGTGAACACTTCATCGATGTATTCCATGTCTTCCCGACGTGCCAAGAGAGTCAGACGATTCAGACCTGAGATCCATGTTGTCCTGCTCCTTCCTGCGAAGAAAGGATGACCAATTCGATAATCTTCAGTGTTCAATATCGCTCACCAACGTGAATCTTGCGACTGTCTACAAATGAACAGCGAACCCGACTCCGCCTCCGGTAACCTCCCATATGAAACAAACGCATACAGAAGGACTCCCCGTCGAGCTTCAACACCTTACTCATCATCGTTGTCGTGGTGATGCTACTCGGCGGCGGGGGATTCTATTTCGGGCGCTAGAGGATCAGCCGGTCCCCAAGTGGAGAGATTATTCTCCGCCCGTATTAGCGACCCGACACGTTGAAAGGAACGAGAGCCATGAAAGTCAGAGAGATCATGACCAGCGCTGTCAAGGCCTGCGGGCCCGAAACGAATCTCGCTGAAGCGGTCAAACTCATGTGGGAGCTGGATTGCGGCGTGTTGCCCGTCGTGACATCCGATGGGAAAGTGTTCGGCATGATCACCGACCGCGATATTTGTGTCGCCATTGCGACGAGAGGACAGACTGCCGATCGGATGGTGGTAAGCGACGTCACCGCTGATAAGGCCTACACCTGCGCACCGGATGACGAGGCGACCGCCGCTCTGCAAACGATGAAATCGCAGCGCGTCCGGCGTCTGCCGGTCGTCGATGTCGAGGGTCGGCTGAAGGGCATTCTGTCGCTGAATGATGTGGTGACGCATGCTGGCGCCGCATCGTCGACAGAAATCGTGAGCACGATGGCGAGCATCTGCGAACATCGTCGGCCTGCGGCCACCACTAGCGTGGCGTAGGCTGTCGAAGACAAGAGGAACCTGAACTACAAGGACTGCGGCAATGCGCCGAGGAACGGAGTAGGAATCTGAACGACACCTTGAAATCCGTCAAGCCCTGGGTGACGTTTGCCGGTGGGGTGCTCATTGTCGCCGTTCTGTACTGGGCACAGGCCGTCCTTGTCCCCTTCGCGCTCGCCATCCTGCTCACGTTCGTCCTGACGCCGCCCGTCACCTGGCTTCAACGGTGGGTCGGTCGGGTCCCTGCCGTCCTGGTAGCCGTCACGCTGGTGTTCCTGGCTCTCGGTCTCGCCGGCTGGGCTCTGACCTGGCAGATGGACCATCTGGTCGAAGACCTCCCCAGCTATCGCGCCAACATCCGAACGAAGATTGCCGACGTCCGCCTTGCGGGCAGGGGAAGCGCGGTTGAGAAGCTGCAAGAAACGTTGGAGGGCATCAAGGCTGACCTGGACACGTCGGCGGCACCGAAAGGAACCGTGTTACGACCCCTCGTCGTGGCCTCTAACCAGGTTACGGGTTTCTTGGGCTTCGCGTGGCTCGGACCCGTCGTCGGGCCGCTGAGCACGGCGGGGCTCGTCGCGGCGATGGTCATCTTCATGCTGCTCGAACGCCGCGATTTGCGGGATCGCCTGATCGGGCTGATCGGGCACGGACAGCTCGCAACAACCACGAAGGCATTCGACGAGGCCGGAAGTCGCGTCAGCCGCCAACTGTTGATGCAGTCCCTTGTGAGCCTGCTGTACGGCATCGCGGTCTTCGTCGGACTGTACTTCCTGCACGTCCCTTACCCATTGGTCTGGGCGACGCTCGGTGCGGTGCTTCGATTCATCCCGTACGTCGGTCCCGTACTCGCGGCCGGCGCACCGATCCTCGTCAGTCTCGCGGCCCTGCAAGGGTGGACGGGGCCATTGATCGTCCTCGCCTTGTTCGTCGTCCTCGAGCTGTTCACGAATCTCGTGCTCGAAACGGCGCTGTATGCCGGCGCGGTCGGCGTGTCGCAGGTGGTGCTGCTCGTGTCCATCGCGTTTTGGACCTGGCTGTGGGGGCCGCTTGGGTTGCTGATGGCATCGCCGCTGACCGTGTGCCTCGTCGTGCTCGGCAAGCACGTGCCCGGTCTCGCGTTCGTCGGAGTTCTGATGGACGACACGCCAGCGCTCGCACCTGAGTACGGCTTCTATCAGCGCCTGGTGGCTCGCGACCAGAGCGAAGCGGCCGAACTGATCGACAGCCACATCAAGACCGACCAGCCGGCATCGGTGTACGACGCGCTGCTGCTACCGGCACTCAGCTATGCCGAGCGTGACCGTCTTGAGCACCGGCTCTCTTCGGACGAAGAAGCAGCGGTGATCGATGCAACCCGGGAGTTGATCTCTGACGCGGCCGAGATCATGAGCCGCCATGCGAAGACGGAGCCACCCGCCGGGGCCGCCGATCCCCGGCTCTTGGGACCGCGTGAGCCGCTGCGCGTTCTGGGCTACGCGGTCAACGGGGCCGCCGATGAAGTGGCCCTCTCGATGCTGGCACATCTGCTCGACGATCTACCGATCGCCATGGAGATCACCGGTGCGCGCATGCAGGCGGCGGAGTTGGTGTCGTTGGTGGGAGACCGAAAGTTCTCTGTCGTGTGCTTCGCTGATCTGCCACCCAGCTCGTCATCGAAGACACGGTATCTTGTGAAAAGACTTCGCTCGGCACTGCCCGAGTTGCGAGTCGTGGTGGGACGATGGGGACCGGCAGCGCTGGCGGACGAGAGCTCGCGGACGCTCTTGGACGCGGGCGCCAATCACGTCGCCTCTGTCCTGGTCGAGAGTCGGAATTACTTGGGCAGCCTCCTGGAGCTATCGCGCCTTCCAGTCCCGGACACCTCAGATGCGGCTGGTGTTTAGGGCCCAGTTATCTCAGGCTACCAAATCCTACAGTCTGCCTCTGCCGGTCAATAACAAGACAATCAGCACGAGGAGAATGACCCCGCCAAGACCTCCCCCGACATACGGGCCACCAACGTAAAGACCGCCACCGCCAAACAGCAAGAGAATGCCCGGCGGCTCGCCGAGCTGAGCGGTGTCACGCGCGTCAACAACCGGATCAAGGTCGACCCGAAGATTGATCAGTCGAAGATCGACGCCGCGGGAGAAAAGACGAAGTCCGGGCTCACAAAGGCTGTTGACGCGACCGTGCACGCGCGGAGATCGCCCAAAGCACCGCTGGCGTGACGCGCGTCGTCAACCAGATCGTGGTGACAGGGCAGTAGCCGGTCACCCGGCGCGGGCAGGCCATCGCAACGCGCGTGGGAGTCGCCGGTCGCGAGGCCGCCTCGAGCAGCGTCTGTCTGTCTAACCCGCGAGTGTCAGGCTCCCGACAGCCACGATCAGACCGTCCGCGCTGACCTCGCCTTCGATCTTGAACATCCGGCCTAGCTTTCCGGCTACGCGCGCGCGCGCCTCCAGGAGAGTTCCCGGTCCGGCGGCGGCGGGAAACTTGAACGGCCCGACGGCGGCGACGCGCAGACCGAGGATCGCGGGTGATGCGTCCGCGCTCGCAGCTGCAATGCCTCCTGTCTGCGCGAGCATCTCGATGAGAATAATTGCCGGCACCACCGGCTGGTCGGGAAAGTGTCCCTGAAAGTAGAAGTCGCCGGCTGCGGCCGTCCGACGTCCTACTGCGCTCTCGCCAGCGATCACGTCGACCACCTCTTCGAGCAGGCGCATCGGCGGCTGGTGGGGCAATCGATCAAGCCATTGCATCGAGCGCCCTACAGTATACTTTTCGCCTCGTGAACGCGATCGTAGAACGGTTCGCGCGTCTGTCGCGCGACAACCCGGATCGGCCGCTCATCCATCTCGCATCCAGTGCCGCGACGCTGACCGCTTCGACCCTCTGGCAATCGCATCTTGATTACCGCGAGCGCCTGGCCGCACGGGGATTGCGATCAGGCGACATCGTGGTGTCGGCTGGCGGCAACCGCGCGGGCACCGTGGCACTGATGCTGGCATCGTGGGCCCTTGGCGCAGCCGTGATGCCGGTTGACATCGGCACACCGCGCGCCGAAATCGATGAGCTCGCGGCCCGGTTCCACGCCTCCGTCGTCGCCGTGCCTATAGATATGGCAGCAAACCACTACCCGGAGGCCCAGGCGCTGGACGATCAACTGGCGTTCGTGTGGCGCGAGGACACGCGGCTTTCGTCTTACGCTCACGGCGCTACGGTCCTCAAGGTCTCCTCAGGATCGACGGCGCTCCCGAAGGCCATCATCGCCACGGATGCGCAGGTCATCGCGGACACGGATCACATCGTCGAAGCGATGGGTATCAGGCCGGTGGATACGCAGGTGGCGGCGATCCCGTTGTCGCACGCGTACGGCTTCGGCAATCTCGTCGTGCCGATGCTACTGAACGGCACGCCTATCGTGCTGCGCGAATCGTTCGTCCCGCAGCTCCTGCCGGCCGACGCGCGGCGGTTCAAGGCTCGCGTCTTCCACGGCGTGCCGTTCATGTTTCAGTACTTCGTGACGAATCCGCCGGCTGACGGCTGGCCCGCCTGTCTGCAGCTACTGATCTCTGCGGGTGCGCCCCTCGAGTCCGAGACCGTCAGACAGTTCCACAACTTGTTCGGCGTGAAAATCCACTCCTTCTACGGTGCGAGCGAGGCTGGCGGCATCTGCTTCGATCGAAGCGACGTCATCGACGTCAACCCGACCGTCGGCTGGCCGCTCCCGGGAGTGACGGTCACGCTGCTCCCGGGTGACCCCATTCCCGACGGCTGCGGCCGGATCCACGGCCGGAGTTCCGCGGTCGCGCGGGGGTACGTCGGCGAGACAGGGACGAACGAAGCCTTTACCGACGGTGGCTTCCTCACAGGCGATTACGGATCGTTCCTACCGGACGGCCGTCTTGCGCTGGCCGGTCGGATATCGGCGTTCATCAACGTCGCCGGGCGCAAAGTGCATCCGGGAGAAGTGGAGCGAGTCCTCCAATCGATGGACGGAATCACCGATGCGCGGGTGATCGTCGCCGCCGATGCCGCCCGTGGTGAGCAGATCGCCGCCATACTTGCCGGCGGCCGCGACTTCTCCCAGACCGATGTGCGGCGATACTGCGCGCTGCACCTGGCGCCTCATAAGATTCCCCGCATCGTCGTCTTCGTGGACGCGATACCGATGACCGCTCGCGGCAAGACGGATCATCGTGCGCTCCAGGCTCTTGTCGAGGCGCAGCGGACCCAGGCGGGTGGAAGCGATGTGCTATGATTCGCCACAATTCCAGGCTTTTCATTCGGGACACCCACGTTCCCGCCAGCATCACAAGCGGGGGCGATCGGTCGACGAGGAGGTTGCGGATGAACGTGTGGAAGCCGGCCGAGCTCGCGGTCACCTGCGCAGCGAGAGTCGGGTGGCCTGCCTTTCAAGCGATCAGCCGTTTGTTCGAGAGCCACTCGTTCCAGCCCAAATGGGCCGCAGCGCCGCTCCTCAAGAGCCACGAGCGCACGAGCCCCCAACTTGGCTGGCCCCGGACGACCGACTCCCTCTGTCCCATCTGCGTGCGCGACACCCGGACGCGGATTCTCTCGGGCGAGCAGGCCATCGACGCGCTCATCGACCAACACGTAGGAGAAATCAAGGCGCATATCGTCGAGCGCGACGGCAAGGTGATCATCGAGAAGACCTGCCCGTCGCACGGGACCTTTACCGACACCCTTGCCACCAACCCTGCGTTCCTCAAGAGGCTGGAGTCGCTGTTTCCCGGGCGCGACTTCGACGCGGTCACCGACCGGCTGCACAACCACGGCACCTCCTCCATCAAACATGGCCGCGGCGCGGTGCTCACAATCGATCTGACGAACCGCTGCAACATGATGTGCGATCCGTGCTTCATGGACGCCAATCAGGTCGGGTACGTCCATGAGTTAACGCTCGAGGAAGTCAAACAGCTGCTCGACGACGCGGTCACCATCAAACCGCGACGGCAGATGACGGTTCAATTCTCGGGCGGCGAGCCGACGATTTCGCCGATCTTCCTCGACGCGGTTCGGTACGCGCGCGAGATCGGATATTTCAGTGTCCAGGCGGCGACCAACGGCATCCGCTTCGCGCAGGAGCCACAGTTCGCGCGGCAGGCTCGTGAAGCCGGGTTGCGTATCGCGTACCTTCAGTTCGACG
>ORMF011055265.1_pt1 | contig 10319 bp, 7 predicted proteins | sample 1779871 | NCBI WGS metagenome assembly ORMF01 (sample SAMEA104232316, study PRJEB22302) | groundwater metagenome | biome: forest; feature: aquifer; material: groundwater | place: USA | collected 2011-08-07 | depth 5.4 m | reverse complement strand
TAGTGCCCGGGGGTCGGGGTCCGGCGCCGCCCGAGCGCGGGGTTACGAATCCCGCCCGCGGGCACCGCACCCGGCTCCGCCAACTAGACGTCCCTAGAAGACGCCCCTAAGCGAGCCAAGCGAGCGCATCTAGGAATAAAATCCAGGCAGAATTATGGCAGCGGTCTCGGGCTGAACAGGAAAGCGGTGGGGTTACCTCTTTTTCTTCTTCAGCCGCACGCCAGGCGCGTCGCCATTGGTGAATTCGACGCCGGCTTTTTCCAGGGCAAGCCGCACCTGCTTCAGCTTCTCCGGATCCCCTGCATATTTCCCGGTTTCGAAGTTGGAAATCGTGTTCCGGTGGACGCCGGCTGCCTTCGCCAAATCTTCGAGCGACCAATTCAGAGCGGCGCGCGCCATTCGCACTTGTGCAGGCTTCACAACTATGCTACCTTATGACAGTTTCACAAGTGTAGCTATCATAGCCAGCCTTTGGGGCCAAAGCCATGCCGCGCACCCGCCGTGCGCCGGGCAACCGCCCGCGCGCGCCGAAGACCGCAAGAGCCCTGCTGGACGATGTCGTCGATCGCGCTTTCGACATCGAACAGCCGCTGACCGCCGCCGAGGAGCTGGTTCAAGCCCTGCGGATGACCGGCGACGGCATGGCGGCGGACGGCAACGACCAGGGACCACCGATCGCCGCCGTCGCCCGCGCCGTCTCGGACCGCCTCGACGCATTGAAACGCGCTTGGCTCGGCCGCCATCAAAGCCGGGCGGCGGCGCTCCAATGAGCGAGCGGTGGTGAGGTGAGGGCCGTTCTGCTCCCCTTGTGGGGGAGGGGAAAACGAGCCGTCGCTTCCATAGACCCCGGCGCCATCAAATGCTAAGCGCGACGGCCTAGGGTAGAGGAATGACTGATCCTTCTTTGACCATCCTGCTGGAGACCGCGGACGACGCGGCGGGGATCGACCGATTGCATGAGCGCACCTTCGGGCCAGGGCGCTATGCGCGGACGGCTTATCGCATCCGCGAAGGGGTGACGCATCGACTCGATCTGTCCTTCACCGCGCGCATCGGCACGCTTCTGGTCGGCTCGGTGCGGCTGTCGCCCATCCGCATCGGCGAGACGCCTGCGCTGCTGCTCGGCCCGCTGACGGTGGAGCCGCCGTTTCGCGACCGCGGCATCGGGTTGAAATTGATCGAGCGCGCGTTGCAGGAGGCAAAGTCCAAGGGACACAGGCTGGTCGTCCTTGTCGGTGATGAGCCCTATTACGCGCGCTGTGGTTTCAAGCGCATCCCGAAGGGTACGGCGACGATGCCAGGGCCGGTCGATCCCGAGCGGCTGCTGGTGGCTGAACTGGCCGCAGGCGCCTGCGAAGGCGTGCGTGGGCCAATCAGGCCGGAGTGGGAACTGTAACGGCTTCTCATCGCGGCGCGGCACAAACTGCGCTATTAGCCCGGAGCTATGCGAATTTGGAACGGCTATCTAGTTGATTTTCCAAGGATAGATAGAAATTCCAGGCGACCTAGAGTCCGATCCGATTAGGTTGAATCGGATCAGACTCTAGATTCCTTAGTTTATCGCGCAATCTTGCGGCGAACCGGTTTCCACCCCGGATCAAGTCCGGGGCAGGCTTTCGCCGGATTGCGCTCTAGCTGACAAAAAAATATTCCAGAAGAATATCAAAACGATCAACCAAACGGTACAATTGCGCGGTCGGGGAAACTCAGCTCACGCAGAATGAGCGGAGGGAGAGAAATTATGCGTTTAGCGATTGTCGGGGGTGGCCTCGGCGGCCTGATCACAGCCTACTACATCCGGAAATTTTGGCCTGGAGCCCCGCAGCCGACAATCTTCGAAGCGTCATCGCGACTGGGCGGCAAGATCAGCACCCGCTCGTTTGAAACGGTTTCAGCAAGCTACGAAGCCGGCGTAGCAGAACTCTATGACTACTCCATGCATGGCGAGGACCCGCTCAAGGATCTCGTCAACGCGCTAGATTTGAAGACCATCCCGATGAGCGGAGGATGCGTGGTGCTCGATGACACCATCCTCAACACGATGGACGACGTGCGGAAGACCTTTGGCGCCGCGACCGCCAAGGCGGTGGATGACTTCTATAGAAAATGCAACCTTCTTTGTCCCACACTCGATTTCTTTGCGGATGATTGGCAGGTCGATAACGGCCATGCCTGGGCAAACCGCACTTTGTGCGAACTCTTCGACGAAATCCCCGACGAAACAGCCAGACGCTACGTCGAGGTGGCAAGCCGCAGCGACATCGCATCGGAGCCGCATCTGACGAGCGGGGTGTCGGGCGTAAAGGACATCCTCATGGAAGATGCTCAATACATGAGCATCTATTCGATCGAGGGCGGGATCGAACGCCTCGTCGAGAGATTACGCGACCGCATCAGCGCCAGGATCGAACTCGAAGCTCCCGTGCTGAGCGTGGCCCGGACGGAACGTGGTAGCTACCGGCTCACGGCCCGGCATAAGCACCAAGATGAGGTGCATGAGTTCGACCTGGTGGTTTTTGCGTTGCCCAACTACTGGCTGGCGCGGATCGCCTGGGCAAACGCCGATCTACGCATGGCGATGCAGAAGCATCTGGCCCACTATGATCGGCCGGCTCACTACCTGCGCGTCACGGTGCTATTCAAAGAACCGTTCTGGCGGGACAAAATTACAGGCTCATACTTCATGCTGGACGCCTTTGGCGGCTGCTGCGTCTACGACGAAGGCGCCCGCCACCCGCATTCAAGCCATGGCGTTCTTGGGTGGCTGATCGCCGGCAACGACGCGCTTTCCCTCTCAAACCTCTCCGACGAGGATCTTATCAAGCTGGCGCTCGATTCGCTGCCCGAGCCGCTTGCTATCGGCCGCGAACTTTATCTGGAGGGCCGCGTTCACCGCTGGGTCGGCACCGTGAATGCCCTGCCCGGAGGCAACCCAATTCATGATCTGAAATCCCGTCACTCACCTTCCGCGGCAGACCCGCACCTGTTCGTCGTGGGGGACTATCTGTTTGACTCCACTTTGAACGGAGCCGTCGACTCGGCCGAATTCGTAGCCGAGAGTATCGAGGAAGAGTTCAGCGACGAGCCCGCATCTTTTGACGCCGCCAGCGCGGCCCCGGTCGTGGCGAGGGACGAGATTCGTGAACGAGCCTAGGAGCGATCCGAAGCTCACCCCCTGGGGCATCCTGTTCTGGTCGTTCGCCGCAGCGCCCACCCAAATCGCCGCTCTCGCCGCAACGCTGGTCGCCGTCCTGGGCGCCGAACTCGCCTTGCCGATGCTGCTTGGAGAGACGGTGGACGCGGCCGTCACCAAGCCCGATCTTGCTCAAATCTTGTACCTCGGTTTGGCCATGCTCGCGGTCGCCGGCGCGCTCTACATCTTTCACTACGTGTATTTGCGCGCCGAGGCCGGACTCGTCGCGCAGGCGACATTCCGGCTGCGCGGCCATGTCTATCGGCGTCTCATTGAGCAGCCGCTGAATTTTTTCGGACAGCACAAAGGGGGCGAGATCGGCCATAGGGTCATGAGCGATTGCGAGGTGCTGGATCGGCATGGGATCTATCTGCTCGCGGACGTGCCATTCGCTGTGCTCACGGTGATTGGCGTGGCGGCAGTGATGCTTTGGACGCATTTGACGCTTGGCCTGCTCGTCATCGGCCTTCTCATCGCAGCGGCGGTGCTTGCTCATCATGTTGCCCGCCCGCTCGCCGGCATTGAGAAATCCGCTAATAGTTTTCTGGCTGTCCTCGGAGGCCGCCTGCAGGAACTTATCGGCGGCATCCGGACGCTGAAGACTTTTGGCCGCGAGCGCTACGAGGTCCAACGGCTCGACGCCGCCGCGAGCGATCTCGTCGCTGCCGAAATCCGGGCGGGAAAGGTCGCCGCGCGTCTTGAGCCGTTGCTTGAGCTGATTGAATTGCTCGGCCTCATCGCCGTCGTCTGGTACGGCGCCTATCTTGTTTTCCTCGGCGTGCTGACGCCGGGCAAGCTCGTGGCCTTCATCGCCTATATGGAGCTGTTGTCCGAGCCGATGCAGCAGGCCGGCCGCTACTACCGTCAATTTCAGCAGGCGCGAGGCACCCTCGGCCGGATTGCCGACTTCCTTGCCGCCATGCCGGCGTATCCGAAGCGGACAGGCGGTGCCTTCCCCTCTGATCCGACGGTCGCGGTCAAGGACGTCCAGTTCGGCTATCCAGGCGCCGGCAAGCTTGCGGTTGATGGTGTTTCGCTTGTTGCCCATCCAAGCGAAATTGTCGCCGTGGTCGGCCCCAATGGCGCCGGGAAATCCACCCTCATGGACCTTCTGCTTGGGTTACAGACGCCGCTGTCCGGGCACATCACGGTCGGCGGCGTGCCGCTTGAGGAGATCGATGCAAGCGCGCTGCAACAGGCGATTGCTGTCTTGAGCCAAGACGTCTTCCTGTTTCATGCATCGCTTGCCGAGAACATTTCTTACGGCCGTCTCGATGCATCGGATGCGGACATCGCCGCCGCGGCAGATCGAGCCGGTCTGCGGCCGCTCATTCAGCGGTTGCCGCAGGGCCTGCAAACCGTGATCGGTGACCGCGGCAGCAGGCTATCGGGCGGCGAGCGCCAGCGCGTCGCCCTGGCGCGCGTGCTGATCCGCGATCCCAAAGTCGTGGTTTTTGACGAGCCGACATCGCAGCTTGACGGGGCGGCTGTGCGGGATGCCGGAAATGTTCTGCGAGAAGGTGCGGCGGGTCACGTAACCTTTCTCATTGCGCATCGGATCGAGACGGTGAGGATCGCCGACCGCGTCCTGCTCATGAATCAGGGCCGGATCGTCGCCGAGGGCACGCCAGCAGAACTCGAAGCGTCGAACACGCTGTTCCGTAGGCTTTTTACCGAGCCGGATCGATAACACCGCGCATCGGGATGAGCGCTTCTGCGCGCCGCTTCACCGCCCCTCCCTTGCCCAGGTCGCCGCGAGGCTGCCGATCAGCAGCAAGAGCCCGATGAAGCCGGCGAACACCGGCAGCACGCCGATGCCGCGCACCACGCTGGCTTCGCGCATCTTCAGGCCGATCCAGTCGGCGCCGTGGAAGGTGCTGGTCGAGCGCACGGGAAGAATGCGCGGCAGCGTGACGCCCGAAGTCTCCGTGAGCCGGCGGGCGTCGCCGCCGGTCGCGGCCGTAAGCGGGGCAAGGATGTCGGTGGTGGAAGTGACCTCGGCGAATTCGCGCGGATTGGCCGGGCCGATATTGACCAGCGTGGTCAGCTTGCCGTCGGTGGCGCGCCAGAGGCCAAGCTCATTCACCGGCAGCGACCCGCGCCAGAGGCCGGGCTGCGACGGCTGAAGCGTCAATTGCGTCGTGCCGCCGGAAGGCGCCGTCACCGTGACCTCGCCGATGCTGTCCTGCATCGACTGGCGCTCGACGGCGAGCTCGCGCCCACGCGCGACAAGCCGCAGCGCCTCCTCCTCCAGATCGGGCTGCTTCATCAGCCAATGCGAGAGCCGGCGCAGCAGGTCGAGATGCGGCCCGCCGCCTTCATAGCCGCGCGCCCAGAGCCAGATGTGATCGGACAGCAGCAGCGCCACGCGCCCTTCGCCTTCGCGCGAGAGAACGAGCAGCGGCTTGTCGTCCGGTCCCTGCATCACCGTCTGGCCTTGCGCATTCTTGGTATCGACAAGACGGAACCAGCGGCTCCAATGCGGCGGATTCGCATCCGCGCCTTCCAGGTCGCGGGTCACCGGGTGGCGCTTGCCGACATCGCTAAGGCGGGCGCGGAAGGCCGTTTCGGTAACCTGGCCGCTCGGCTCCGCCGGCAGGATGACGTCAAGCGGCGTGCGCCACAGGCTGGTCTGGCTGGCGTAGTCCGGGCCGGCCGCAATCAGCACGGCGCCGCCTTCGTGCACATAGCGCGCGATGTTGTCGAAATAGATCACCGGCAGCACGCCTTGCCGCGCATAGCGGTCGAAGATGATGAGCTGAAACTCACCGATCTTCTGCTGGAACAGTTCGCGGGTGGGGAAAGCGATCAGCGACAATTCGTTGATCGGCGTGCCGTCCTGCTTTTCCGGCGGACGCAGAATGGTGAAATGGACGAGATCGACGCTGGCGTCGGACTTCAGCAGGTTGCGCCAGGTGCGCTCGCCCGCATGCGGCTCGCCGGAGACCAGCAGCACGCGCAGCTTGTCGCGCACGCCGTCGATGGAAACGACCGCGCGGTTGTTGACGCCCGTCAGCTCGTCGGCCAGCGCCGAAGCCTCGATCTCCACAATGTTCGGCCCCGCATGCGGGATCGGAATGTCCACCTGCACCGGCTGGCCGATGGCGACGCTGCGGGTGTCGATGGTCTCGCCGTCGCGGCGCACCGTAACCTGCGCCAAGCCCGCCGGCGCGCCCTGGTCCTCGACGCGGAACGTGATTCTCTGCGACTGATTGACGATGCCGAAGCGCGGCGCCGTTACCAGCACCACGCGGCGGTCACGCTCGTCCTTGCGGCCGGTGATGAGGGCATGCACTGGCGCCGCGAATCCGAGCGCCGCGGCTTCCCCCGGCACGTCATGCACACGGCCGTCGGTGATGATGATGGCGCCGGCCACGCGGTCGGGCGGCACGTCCGCCAGCGTCGCGCCGAGCGCGGAGAAAAGCCGCGTGCCGTCGGTCTCGCCGTCAGACTGACCGGCCTCGACCATACGCACTTCCAGGCCGGGGATGCGGTTGAGGCGTTCGGTGAGCTGCGCGCGCGCCGTTTCGGTCTGCTGCGCGCGGTCGCCGAAATTCTGGCTCGGGCTCTTGTCGATGACCACCGCGGCGACCGAGGTGAGCGGCTCGCGATCCTCGCGGGTGAAGGAGGGATTGGCGAGCGCCAGCACCATCAGCGCCAAGGCCGCCGTCCGCACCAGCGCGCCGCGATTGCGCGTGAACACGAGCAGCGCCGAGACGGCGAGCGCCACGGCAAAGGCCGCCCACACGATGTAAGCCGGAACCAAAGGTGCGAAGGCGATGCCGAAGTTCAACCAACTCTCCTTCATCCATTTTCATGGTTCGAGACGCGCGGCTTCGCCGCGCTCCTCACCATGAGGCCCTCTTTTCTTCCCCATCCTGGGAAGCCCGCGAAGCGGGCGTCTCGAAGGATGAAAAACTCCTACTGCCCCAGCCGCTCAAGCAACGCGGGCACGTGCACCTGGTCGGCCTTATAGTTGCCGGTGAGCGTGTACATGACGATGTTGACGCCGGCGCGGAACGCGAACTCGCGCTGGCGCGGCTCGCCCGGCTGAAGCGGCAGCAGCGGCTGGCCGTCCGGTCCCATCGCCCAGGCGCCGGCGAAATCGTTGGACGTAATAATGATCGACGACACGCCGTCGCCCGCGCGGGCCGGGCGGTCACTCTGGTCCTCATCGGCCGCCGGCAAGGCCTCGACCCAGAGCCGCCCGGTGGTGAAACGTCCGGGAAAGTCGCGCAGCAGGAAGAAGGTCTTGGTCAGCACGTGATCGCCGGAAACCGGCTCCAGCTCGGGAATGTCGAGCGAGGACAGGATTTCGCGCAACGCCATCATGCCGGGCCCGCGCGATTCGCCGCCGGGCCCGGCCGGCGCCTCGATGGCGTCGCGGGTGTCGAACAGCACGGTGCCGCCTTGTTTCATATAAGCGTCGAGCCGTGACAGCGCCTGGGCGGACGGCTTAGCGGCGCCCGGAACGACCGACCAGTAGATCAGCGGGAAGAAGACGAGCTCATCGCGGGAGAGGTCGAGGCCGACCGGATCGCCCGGCTCCAGCGCGGTACGCTGGGCGAGGAACAGCGTCAGGCCTTCGAGCCCTACCTTACTGATCTTGTCGACTTGCGCGTCGCCGGTAATGACATAGGCCAGCCGCGTCTGCAGCGCGGCTTTCTTGGCGAAGTCGTCGCTTTGCGCATGCACGCGGAACGGCGCCGCAAGCAGCGCGGCAACCATGGCGGCGGCGATGACGGCCGCTGCCGGCCGCCGGTAGGTCAGCCGGGAAATGCCGCCGGCCAGCCAGAACACCACAAGCGCGTCGAGCAGAAGCAGCCCAAGCGCGGTGAGGAAAATCGGACCGCGCAAATCCTGGGGCTCGCTGACTCGATATGGCTCGCGGCTGGCATTGAGCGCCGAGAAATCCAGCGGCAGCAGACGATCGGCGGGCGTCAGCGCGTTGACGGCGATCAATCCTTCCGGCGGGCCATAGAAGCCCGGCGGGTGCTCGGCGTCGGCGCGGCCGGTGAAATTCACCGGAATGGGCCGCGCGGTCGAGGGCGGCGGCATGAAAGCACCGAAACCGTCGAGCACGCGGTTCGGCGGCACCACTTCGCGCGTGGCTTGCTTGCCGGTCTCAGCATCGCTTGCGGCGTTCGAGCCGGCCAGCGCGACGATGCGCTTGAGCATTTCGACGAAAGCGCCCGACAGCGGCAGATCGGACCAGCGCGTATCCGCGGTGACATGGAACAGCACGATGACGCCTTTGCCGCGGCGGGCGGCGGTGACCAGCGGCGTGCCGTCGGCCAGCGTTGCCCAGGTGTGGTCGGAAAGCCCGGAGTCCGGCTCCGCCAGCACCTGCCGGGTTACAGTAACGTCGGTGGGCACCGCCATGCCGTTGAACGGGCCGTCGCGGGAAAATCCGGCCAACTGCTGCGGCTGTTCCCAACTCAGGCTGCCGCCGAGGATGCGGCCGCCGCGCCGCAGCTTGACCGGAATGAGATCGTCATCGGCAGCAGCCAGCCGCGGTCCGGCGAAGCGCACCAGTACGCCGCCGTTTTCGACCCAGCGGTTGAGCCGGTCGCGAGCCTCGCCGGCGACATTGCCGACGTCGGCAAGGATCAGCATCGGCACGTTCTGCTCGAGAAACTCCCCCACCGCCTCGGTAGGCGAAGCGCTTTCAGCCCGCCGCATGTCGGCGAACGGATTGAGCGCGCGGGAAAGATAAAAGATGGATGCGAGCAAGGGCTGTGCGGTGTCGGTCGTCGAGCCGGACACCACGCCGACCGCGCGGCGCTGCCAGCGCTTGTCGAGCAGCTGCACCGCGCCCGCCGACCGTTCGCCTGCGATTTCCAGGCGCGCGATGTCGTTGCGGATCTCCACCGGCAATTCGAACTCGGCGTCGGTCTCGCTGTCGCCGGATTTGAATGAAAAGCGCGCCTCGCCGAGCGGCAGGCCCTTGAGGTCCAGCGCGCGCACGGCGCCCGCTTCCTCGCTGCCGCGCCCGGCGCGCAGCACCTTGACCGTCAGCGCGCCCGCTGCGTTGTCGGCGGCGGCAAGCGCATGCGCAGGCGGCAACCCGCCCTCGATCACCGTGAGCCTGCGGCCGCCCAGCGTCCGCGCCAGGCCCTCGACGAAATCGCGGCCTTGGCCGAGGTCGATACCGTCGGAAAGCCAGGCCACCTCGATGTCAGGAACGCCGCCCACCAGCCGCGCAATCATCGGCAGTGCTTCCGTGCGCTGCAACGCATGCGGTTTCGGCTTGAGATGATTGAGCTGCACCCGCGCCGCGCCCGCGGTGCCGACGGAAATGTCCCGCGTGGTCTCCGACAAAGGCACCAGCGCGACGCCGCGGTTATGGGCCTCCGCTTGGGCGATGAGATCGTCGGCGGTGCGCAGCCGCGCGTCCCAGGTCGAGGCCGCGGTCCAGCCGTCGTCGATCAAGAGGGCGAGCGGCGCCGCGCCGCCCGAAGTGGCGATCGAGGGATTCCACATCGGCCCCGCGGCGGCGAGAATGACCAGAGCGGCCAGCACCAGGCGCAGCAAAGTGAGCCACCAGGGCGTGCGCGCCGGCGTTTCTTCTTTCGGCGCGATGTCGAACAGCATCCGCGTCGGCGGGAAGTCGACGCGCCGCGGGCGCGGCGGAATCAGCCGCAGCAGCCACCACAGCACCGGCAGGCTCAGCAATCCGAGCAGCACCAGCGGCTGGGCGAAGGCAAGCGGCAGGCCGGGGATCATGTAGACCTCATCGTTGCGGCAAACTCAGACTGCTCCCTCTCCCCGTGGGGGAGAGGGCTGGGGTGAGGGGGTCCGTACCCTCTCGATCGCCGGAACCCCCTCACCCGGATTGCTTCGCAATCCGACCTCTCCCCGCTGGGGAGAGGTGAAGAAAAAAGCGTTGTCATGCGGACCCCCCGGCCATTCCGGCGTTCCAGCGTTCAATGCCGCTGTCTGCCGGCGGCGCGCCCATGCGCGCGTGCAGCGCCAATAGCAGCTCGCTGGCGGGGCGGTCGGTGCGATGAATGGCAAAGCTCCAGCCGAGCCGGTCGGTCTCGGCGCGGATTTCGGCGCGATGGCGCTCGATGCGCGTTGCGTAATCGGCGCGCCAAGTTTCCGCGCGGCCCGCGGTGATGGCGCC
>ORMF010457744.1_pt1 | contig 10320 bp, 8 predicted proteins | sample 1779871 | NCBI WGS metagenome assembly ORMF01 (sample SAMEA104232316, study PRJEB22302) | groundwater metagenome | biome: forest; feature: aquifer; material: groundwater | place: USA | collected 2011-08-07 | depth 5.4 m | reverse complement strand
GCGGAGATCGTCGACCTTGGTGCCGCCCCGCTGTGCGACCTGCTCGGGAGAGACGAAGGGATCGTACGCCGCGACGTGCATGCGAAAGCCGTTGATGCAGATCTGCGCAAGGCGTTTACCGATGCCGCCGAAGCCGACAATCCCGACGGTCTTATCCTCCAAGTCGTAGCCCATGAGGTTCTCGGGATCGTGAAGGTCATGGCGCACCTCCGCCCAGTCTCGGGTCCGGCGGAGCATGCGGTCGGCTCTGGCGATGCGGCGGGAGAGGCTGAGCATCAACCCGACGGTGAGCTCTGCTACCGTGGCGACGTCGATACCGGTATTGGTGATGAACGCCACGCCCGCGCGGGTCATGACGGAGACATCAACCCCGTCATAGCCCATGCTCGGAACTCCGATGGCCAGCAAGTTCGGCGCGGCTGCAAGCACCTCGTCGGTCAGGTGGTGTCCCGATGGCACCAGCGCATGCGCCTCAGCCAACGCCCGCAGCGCGGCCGCTTCGTCGTTGGGGTCACACCACTGGACTTCCATCCCCTTGGCCAGCTCAGCCTCTATGGCATGCGTATGGTAGGACCGCCCCAAAACGAGTGCTTTAGGCCTTACGGTCCTGGTGCTGGCTGAGCCCTGTGTCATCTGCTTGCCCCCGTACGTTTGTTGATCTCCCTCGTTCAGCCGGAGCGTGAATGTCGAACCACAGTCTCCCGACCGCTTATTTCCCGCCTCCCGGGGCAGCTTTGATCCCATAGAGGCGAGCAGGATTATCCCACAGGATCTTCCGCTTGGACTCGGCCGACAGCGTCGGATTGCGGGTCAGGTCCCCAATGGTCCGCTCGGGAAACTTATCCAGCGCGTCGGGATGAGGATAATCGGTCGCCGTGACCAGGTTGTCGTCGCCATGGAGGTCCACCACGGTCTGGATCAGCGCTTCACCCGACTCGCAACTGATGAAGGACTGGCGCTTGAAGATAGCGCTCGGCGGCTCCTTGGTCGCCCGGTTGCTCCCGAGCTCGGCATGCTCCCAGTGCTCATCCATCCGCTCCAGCCAGAAGGGCAGCCAGCCGCAGCCCGATTCCATAAAGGCGACTCGCAGGGCTGGGAAGCGTTCAAGCAGTCCGTTGGCGCACATGGTGAGGCAGGCAAGCATCTGCTCCATAGGATGGCAGGCAATATGGCGGCCGAAGGCGCCGTAGCGCTCGTCGCCGGCCTGCCGGAGCATGGAGCCGGCGCCCTCGTGGACGAGGATGGGCATGTCTAGATCACAGGCTGCCTCGTAGATCGGGAAGTAGTCGGGGCTATCGAGGTTGCGGCCCATCAGAGGGTTGGGACGCCACATTACCCCGACGAGCCCGAGTTCCGTCTTGGCTCGGCGCAGTTCCGCAATCGCCTGCGGCGGATCGTAGACCGGAATCAGGGCAACCCCCTTCAGCCGGTCCGCATGGTTGCTGCAGTACTCAGCGATCCAGGTGTTGTAGGCACGGCAGATAGCCGCTCCGAGGTCGAGGTCGATGTCGTTCAACCAGATCATGTGCAGCCCGTAGGTTGGAAAGAGTACGGCGACATCGACGCCCTCACGGTCCATATCCCGGAGGTTCGAGGCTGGATCGAAATCATGTGCGGCACCGTCGGCGTACACCTGCCGGTACCGTTCACCGTGGGACCAGGAGCGGAAGCCGGTGTTGGGCTGCTCGCGATGGGCGCTCGAAAACGGCCGGCCATCTACGAGCTGCACGTCACCAACCGCGATAACGCGCCCGCGGAACCTGGGATCGAGATACCGGTCCCACAGCTCAGCCGGTTCCATACTGTGCCGGTCGGCGTCAATGACCGCAAATCCATCTTTCATGGGTAGTCTCTCCCCTGTGGTGGATGAGCCTCGCGTCCGCCATGTTCGACCCGGTTAGAAGCCGGAACCTACTTGAAGATAGGATTATCGGGCTTTTCCCAGATGAACCACGTGGTGAAGGCTCCCGCGAATCCGGGAGTCACAGGAATATCTGCAAGCTTTGGCGTTGCGCCGAAGACGATGCCTCCGTGGAACACCCCAATAGCTGCGTAGTTGTCGTAGAGCTTCTTGTAGGCAGCCTCCGCCCAGCGAACCATCTCCTCCTGTGACTTCGCGGCATTCATGCGTTCGATCTCCGCGTCGGCCACGTCAGCGAGCTTCCACTCTCCCTTGCCATACCAGAAGGTCGTCAAGTCTCGCGGTGCGATTTGCGAACCGGCAGTGCAAAAGGTTGATGCTGCCCCGATGACCTGCGGCGAGAGGTTCGCGCCCCGGACCTGCGGCCGGAAGATCGCATAGTCGATGGGGACCAGGCGGGTCCGCACCCCGATCTTGGCCCAGTAAGACGCGAGGACCTCACCAAAGCGCCGAGAATCATCCTTCGAACAGCCGGCATCCGGAAGGTAGAGCGTTAGCTCGAAGCCGTCAGGGTACCCGCCCTGCTGCAGCAGCCGCCGCGCCTCCGCGGGATCGTATGGGGGAACCGGCAGCTTGGGGGCGCCAATGCTATAACCGGGGATGGAATGGGCGTAGGCGGCAGCCTCGGCGGCCCCTGCATAAAGCCCATCCACCATCTCCGTGCGATTGATGCTGAGGTTGAGCGCCTTCCGGACTTCCAGCTTTTTCAGCGGGTTATCAGAGTAGGAGCCCGTGGCACCGTAAAAGGGAACGCGCCAACTCGTCTCGTAGGGGACCACCAGGGCCTTGAGGCCGCTCTGGTCGACCTGCTTCCTGCTTTCCACCCCTAGCTCGGCCATGTCCGCCTGTCCGGTTCTGAGCATGGCCAGGCGGGTGGAATCCTCGGCTACTTTGAGGATGGTAACCCTGGTGAATTTGGGCGTGGCCCGCCAGTGATTCTCCTGTGCTTCAAAGATGAACGCTTCTCCCGCCCTATGTTCCTTGAGCTTGTACGGGCCCGAGCCGATAGGCTTTTGACCAAACTGTTCCCACCCCACTTGCTCAATGTACTTCTTCGGCAGCACAATTCCGTCGTTGCCGATGTCTCCTGCGAGGAGCAGCGGCAGGGTAAGGAGGGGACTCTTCAGGTTGAGCCTCACGGTGCGAGGATCGACCACCTGAATATCCTGGATGGCGCCTCGTAGGATCGCGCTGGAACTGCTCTTGGCTTCCGGAGAACGGAAGCGGTCCAGAGAGAACTTCACGTCGTCGGCCGTCATCGGATCGCCGTTTGAAAAGCGGACTCCATCGCGCAGCTTGAAGGTCCAGCTTAGCGAATCCTCCGCCATCCTTCCGCTTTCAAGAAGGAACGGTCTCGCCTCACCTGTCCCCGGCCAGTTCAAAAAGAGGTTCTCGTACATCGGCCCCAGGTACTGGGTGACGTTGGCTCCTTGCGACGGGTCCAAGATCTCGCTGGTGAAGCTAGCAACCACGTAGGTGATCTCGCCCGCCGGTTTCGGGGGCCCTGAGGGAGCCGACAGCGGAGCGCCGCCGCCAGAGCTGGGGGATTGGCCGCACGCTACCAGCAGCAAAGCAGTGGTAACACCTGCCAGTGCCGCCAGAGTACCGGTCCGCACAATCATGGACGTGCCCTCCTTCTACCTCATACTGCGCCGCAGAAACTCCAGCGTCCTCTCCCAGGCGAGGGCCGCGGCGTCCGGCTCGTAGTCCTTGTGAGTTTCATCGAAAAAGAGGTGATGCGCTCCCTCATAGATATGCGCAATGAAGGTTTTGCCGGCGGCCTCCATGGCTTCCTCTAGCGCCGGCACCCTGGACGCGTTGCCACGGTCCTCGCTGCCATAGTGACCCAGGACCGGGCAGCGAACATTGGCGGCTTCTTCCGGCCCGGGAGGCCGGCCCGAATAGACGACGGCCGCAGCAAGGTCAGCGCCCGCGGTAACCAGCTTCCCGGTGAGAAGTCCGGCCCCGCCGAAACCCGCCACCGCCACGCAGGTGGGCTGGACATCGGGCCGTCTCTTGACGTAATCAATAGCTGCGAAGAGATCGGCCAGGTAGGTGGTGTCTCTGGTATCCCACCACTCCACGACCCGGCGCATGGTTTCCCGCTTTGCAGGCGGCGCCCCCTCCAGGGCGGCATTGATGTCGGGTGCGTGGGCAATCCCTATCCCTGCCAGGATGTCCTCTGTGCTGATCCTCTGCACCACCGGGTCATTGGCGTAGTGATTGGGAGCTATCGCGAGGTAGCCCTCGCGTGCAAGCCGGTCCGCCTTCTGATTGATGTAGTCGACGGAGCTCAGAAGCGCCCGTACGACGATTATCGCAGGCCATGGTTCGCCCGTGGCAGGGCGAGCGACGTAGGCTTGAACCGCGCCACTCTTACCGGGATAGGTGATTTGCTCGCTTGCCGGCCCCCCTTCCATGTGCTCTCCAGCGATTGTACTTGGTTGCGTTGGGACGAAGTCTACGGTATCCCTACGCGGGCTGCGGTCTGAGTGGTTTCGAGCACGCGTCGCAGATTCACGATGTCGCCTTCATCCTGAGACCGGACCTGCTCCCAGTGAGCTGCGGAGATGTGGTGCTTGCCGGGTTGCACTTCAAGCACGAGCAATGCAGGGCCCGGCGCGGACAGCAGTTCAGGAAGCCGGCGCTCATAGAGGTCAAGCTCGTCGAAATAGTGGGCGTTGGACAGGCCGCATCCCTTCGCTATGGCGACGAAATCGATCTGGTCGGCGTTTGGCAGGCTGTGGCCGCCCGTGAGCTCGTAGACGCGATTCATCAGAACGAACTGATAGTAGTTCGCGGGCGCGGTGGCGGCGATGGTCGCGAGACAGGACAGATTCATGAGCAGCGACCCGTCGCCTTCGAGCACGAACACGCGGAGATCGGGCCGCGCCAGGGCAAGTCCAAGACCGAAGGTTGAGGCTTCGCCCATGGTGCGCACCGAGCGGAAGTTACGTTCGCTTGGCGAAAAAAGCGGCCACTCGTGCGCAGCTTCCCACGCTGCGACCACGATCTCGTCCTTCCGATGCTTGGCCAAGAGTTGCAGGGATTCATCGCGTCGCATCAAGGCGCAACCTCACCAGCGCAGCACGACAGCCACAGGTTCGGAGGCGGTCTCCGTATCGCTGACCGCCTGACAGATTTTCGAGGCCTCGGCGTCGCTATAGACCTCGTAGTGTGGGATACGCAGGGCTTGCAGCAACTCCTCGGAGAAGAAACCACCCTCGGGGTGCTGCGCCTTGAAGTTCGGGTCCTGGGCGCGAGCGCTCTCGCTAATGAGCATGAGGAACGAAGACCGGAGCTGCCGGGCCACTCCGAGGTAGGAATCGATGCAGTTATAAAACCCCTTATACGACGCGAGCCAGGCGGCCCGCTTTCCGCCGTAAGTCAGTCCGGCACAGATGGAGATGCCCATTGACTCCCGGGCGACGGGAACCAGCCTGATCGTTCGATCATCGATCAGGTGATCTAACAACAGCTCATAGGGGCTCTCCGGCAGGAAGACCAGGTACTCGATGCGCGACTCTCTCAGGGCGCGCTCCACTGCGTCCTGAGAGAGTGTCTCGCTTTTTACCGGAACATGTCCCTCAGGGATCCGGTAGTACATCCCGACCTCCTCATAGCTGAGCCCGTAACTCGATAGAATCCCGGCTCAGGCAGCAGTCTATTCAAACAGACCGGACCGTTGAGCAGTGAGCGGAACGGCTCTGAGCCACTGGCGCACCGCGGCGGCAACTCCCGTTCGGAACTCTGGATGTTCCTCTTGCCTGACCCACCACCCACCGGCCTGCGTGTCCTTGGTCAGGAGCCGTAGTAGGGAGCGACGCGCATGGACGTGATGCTATTCATACCGCTGCTTCTTTCCCCGCCCTCAACACTGATTTCTGGGGGTCACCTGTCTCACCTCATATTGGCAGAGAGGGCCAGTCCGGACCCAGTTCATAACATGCTCTAGACATCAGGAGCCCGTGTAAGCTGGTCCTTGAGCGCCGTCGCTCGATCGAGCGATGGCGCCATATGCATGGCAGAAAACTCCGGGATAGCGACCTCCAAGTGTCCCAGGGCATCTGCCCGTAAGGCAGCACTGTCCGTGGCTAGCGCATCCGAGCCCTGCGCCACCAGGAACTCCGCGAGCTGGAGGTGCGTGAGTGCTGCCTCGGGCCGAAACCGGACGGCCTCGGCCACATCGAGGGCCTGACGGTAAAGCACCAGGGCGCCCTCCCGATCACCCATCAGCGCCGCTGCTGAACCGAGATGGCGGGCCACGCAGGTGGGCTGGGTATCGTCGATGGCTGGCGCAAGAGGCCGGAGCCGCTTCAAGAGGAAGCCCGCGACCTCGCGATCGCCCAGGAGCACGGAGGTCTCGAGGAGGCGCACCAGGCCTCCTGTCGGAGTGCCGTCTACCTCCGGGCCGATACGCCACTCCTGCATAACGCTATCGCGGATGATGCGTGCTTCGTCGTAGAGGCCGGCATGGGCATGGATGAGTGAGCGCTCCTGTCCGGAGCCCCGGCTACGGTAGCTCTCGGATACCAGCATCTCCCGGGCGCGGCCCAGCAACAGCGAGGGCCGCAACGGGACCCGGGCACCGAGACTCAGGCCCAGGCCGGCAAGGCCCAGCTTTCCGCCCTCGGCTACAGTCTGGCCGGCCAGGTCAATAGCGTCCTGAAGATGTCCATCCAGCAGTGCAAAGAGGCTCTGCAAGCGCATGGAGAAGAGAGGAAGCGCGGGATCATGAGACGTATCGGCGAGTTCCTTCAGGGCATCCTGAACCTCTGCGGCTCTGGAGCGCTGTCCCCAGGCGGTGAGGGCCGTGGCTGCATTGAACAGCGTCGATGCGGCTATTCGAGGGGCTACGCCGTCTCGAGGCACGGTGAGGAGTTCCGCGGCGAGGCGCGGACGCTCGTGCCCGTTGTGCGGGGCAACCCAACCCTGTCCGAGCAGCGGATCGGAGGCGATGAAGATGGCCTCAGCGTCTCCAAGCCGACGCGCTTGGTCGAGGGCCCGCTGGGCGGTAGGCCGGAGGAGGTCCCAGCGGTGGTTGGTGGCGTGGAGGCCGACCATGGCCGTCCCGACCCATGCCCCCTCAAGAGTGCCCTCTGGCAGGTGCCGAACCGCCGGTTCGGCCCAGCGATCGTGAGCCGCGGTGCGCCAGTGCACGCCGACGCCATCCCGGTACAAGGCCTTCAGCGCGAGCCAGCAGGCCCGTCCGGCGCGACGCTCGTCGCTCGCCTGCTCGGCCAGGGCTAGCGCCTCCGGAAGCACCTCCGCCGCGGCGCGGACGTTGTCCCCGGCCAAGCTCAGCGCTTCTCCCAGCGCGAGGAGGAGATCACAGCGATCCACGGGGCCGTTCTCGGCATGCGAGGATGGCGCAAGCAGCGACTCAAGCAGCGGGACCGCGTCGGTTGCAGGAAGCGACTTGCCGTTTACCAGGACATGCGGCGTTGTCTCGGCTGGAGTACTCATGGCCTGGCGTACGTGAACCACATGAACAGGTTGTCGAAGCCTGCGGTCACGGGTATATCTCCTAACTTCTTGTTGGCGGCATAGACGAGGCTGCCGTGGAAGAACGTGAGGGTTGAGTAGTTCTCATAGAGTTTGCGATAGGCCGCTTCGGACCACGTGACCAGCTCCTCCTGCGACTTCGCCGCCTGGGCACGCTCAATCTCGGCGTCCGCCACGTCGGATGTCTTGACGAGGCCCTTGCTCCAATAGGTAGCCGCAAGGTCATCAAGGGCGACCGCGTTTCCGGGATTACAGAAGAGCGAAACGTTGCCGATGGTTTCGGGTGCGTGGCGGGCACCCGCATACAGCGGACGGAAAACGGCGAAGTCGATCGGACGGATCGTCGGCTGCAGTCCGATCTTTTGCCAGTCACTAGCAAGCGCCGAACTGAAGTTCTTCATCTGCTGGTCATCACAGCCGCTGCCGCCCTGGATGGCGAAGATGGTAATGGGAAAACCGTTGGGATACCCGGCCTGCTGAAGAAGCTGCCTTGCCTGCGCCGGGTCATAGGGAGGCGGAGCCAGCCCCTTGGGAGCGCCTAACGAGACGCCAGGCGCCGAGTGCCCGTATGCCGCGACCTCGCCCCGGCCGTCGTATAGAGAGTCCAGCATCGCCTTCTTGCCCACGGCGAGCGTAATCGCTTTACGCACCTCGAGCTTTTGAAGGGGGTTCTCGGGATAACCCTTGAGCGCGCCGTACAGGTAGGCCCTCCAAGCCGCGCCGTAGGCGATCTGGATGGGTGTAAATCCCGATCGCTTGATCTGGTCCACGGATCCGGGCCCGACCCGGATGAGATCGGCCTGGCCTGTAGAGAGCATGGCGATGCGCGTCTGCTCCTCGGGGACCAGCAACGCGCGCACCTTCTCGAACATAGGCGTAGTCCGCCAGTGATTCGGGACGGGCTCGAAGGTGGCAGACTGTCCAAGCTTGTGCTCTACGAGCTGATAGGGACCGGAACCGATCGGTTTCTGATTGAAGGTGTCCCAGCCGACCTGCTCGACGTACCGCTTCGGCATGACGATGCCTTCGGCGCTCCTCTTGCCTGAGAACAGCGAGGGCAGCGTGAGCAGCGGCTCTTTGAGGAGCATCCGGAAGCTCAGTTTATCGAGGACTTCGACCTTCTGGACCGACTTCCGGAAGGTTCCAGCGGCCTGAGTCCTGGAGGCGTCGGACATGTAGCGCTCCAGGGAGAACTTGACGTCATCTGCCGTCATCGGCTCGCCATTGGAGAACCGAATACCGTCTCGCAGCTTGAACGTCCAGCTAAGCGCGTCGGGCGCCATGCTGGCGCTTTCCAGCAAGAAGGTGCGGCTCTCACCTTCGGGCGGCCAGTGGAGGTACAGGGACTCGAAAAGCAGCCCCTGGAGGTTGCTCAGGAGAATTCCCTGTGACGGATCCCACGCCTCACCCCGGGTGAATTCGGCAAGGGCGACCACGAGTTCACCCTGGGGCTTCGGGGGCCCGGCCGCGGGCGCGGCCGTTCCGGTTGAGCCGGACGGTTGGGTGCAGCCCACGGCAAGCCCCACGGTGAGGACCAAGACGGCCAGGGCTGGTGCCAAGAGTGCTGGCGTTCTATGCACGGAGGACCCTCCTCAGGTGAGCTTGAAGAGTGTAGCGGCGTTTGCTCCCACCAGGCGCTGTCTGGTCGCTTCATCCGTGATTCTGCTGAGGCTTCGCTCAATGTGCGCCTGGGAGTCAGGCGACGTGGTGATGCTGTGGGGATAGTCCGCTTCCCACATCATCGTCTCCGCCCCCAGATATTCGACCAGAAACTCGGTGATCGGCTCGCTCCAGAACCCTGCGGTGAAGTTGCGGCGCCAGTAGTCGCTCGGACGAAGCTTGGTCTCGGGACCCCCCGTGCGTCGGATTCTCTCCCAGGTGTAGTCACACTGATTCAGCACGAACGGGATCCATCCCACACCGGCCTCGGCTAGAAAAAACTTCAACCTGGGGAAACGATCGAGTATGCCGCACAGAATGAGTTCAGGCAGCACCGGTACCAAGGTGCACACATGCCAGACGCCAAGAGCCCGGTTGATGGCCGGGGCAATCTCGGGAGGAGTTGCCCCTTTCACCGTGGGCCGATCCATCAGGCTGGACGGCTGATGCAGGCTGACCGGGATGTCCATCTCCTGGGCGGCCGCCCAGAGCGGGTCCCAGTACGGATCAAAGGTGGCAGGCTGGCCGAACACATCCATCGCCGCGCCAAAGATGACGCCGCGGTGACCTATTTTTACGGCGCGACGGGCCTCGGCTGCCGCCAGCGCTGCATCCCATGAGGGCAGGACGCATAGAGGAATCAGACGCTGCGGGTTCGGCGCGCAGAACTCTTCTACCAGCCAGTCGTTGTACGCCTGAATGCAGCGAAGACGGACCTCGGGCTCCTTGATGGAGTACAGGGGATCCCCCGCAAACCCGATGAATCCATTGGGAAAAAGGACTGCTGCGTCGACCCCGTCGCGGTCGTAGTCCTTCAACCTCTCCACCGGATTGAATGAGCCGGCAACAACGGTATCGTAGCTTCTGGCCATACTATGCCGTCCCGGGGTGTCCCACTCCACGAAAGGAACGCCCAGGTTGGCCGAGATGCCCCCGACCACTTTGCCATCCAGGATCCAGAAATCACGGCCATCGCGACGCTCGACGTGTGGAACCCTGTCGAGCATCGCTGATGGCAGCCGATTAGAAAAAATGTCAGGCGCTTCGAGGACATGATCATCTACCGAGATCACTTGGTGGGACATGTGTGTGCGCTTATCTCCTCAGCCCAGGACCGGTAGAACCGTAGGGCAGGTTTTCGTACGGGGTGCTGTACTGGTTGATGAGGTCCACGATACCGGGCGGGTAGGCGTCCTCCATCAGCATGATGTAGTCGTCATAGGTGCCGTGGCTCG
>ORMF011069625.1_pt1 | contig 10321 bp, 10 predicted proteins | sample 1779871 | NCBI WGS metagenome assembly ORMF01 (sample SAMEA104232316, study PRJEB22302) | groundwater metagenome | biome: forest; feature: aquifer; material: groundwater | place: USA | collected 2011-08-07 | depth 5.4 m | reverse complement strand
GGGGAACTGCCCCCTTCCCCTGCACCCCATCCCCAACCCCAACCTCAACCTCAACTCGACCCAAAAGTGTCAACCATGTGCCCGGTCTAAAATGTCAGGGATGTCCCCGGCTGCACACCTGTTCCGCCGCAAAGCGGCTGGAGTGTTTTTGAACGCGTGAAAAAAACCGGAACCCGAAGGTTCCGGCTGTCCAGTTAGCTGGTTGCCCGGATAAAAGTTGAGGCGTGTGAGATGGTCTTCGCTCGCGGCTCGCAGCTCGCAGCCCCTAGCTTGCCTTACGCGCTCCGTCGCGGCCGCACTGTCAGATCTCTCACCTGCGTCAGGATGCTCGACATCTGCATGCCATTTAGCTGCGCTACGAAGGGCAGCATGTCCGCGATGAACTGATCTTCCAGCAGCTCGCGCACTTCTTCCTGGCGGTTCCGTTCCCCACCGCAGAGCAAATCGGGCACACTGACCTCCAGCGCCCTGGCCAAGCGCTCCAGCGAAGACAGCGTGGGCGTAGCCTTTTGGTTTTCGATCTTCGACACATAGGTGCGCGGCACCGACATCCGCAAAGCAAGTTGCCGCTGGCTCAGGCCATTGCGCAGGCGCAGCGAACGGATCGAGCTGGCCAGGTTCAGATGTCCGCGGCCGTTGCCATTAATCGGCAACACCTGCGGCACCGGATTGGGCGCGACCAACTCGGCCTCATCTTCGTCTAATGACAGATGACACCGGCGGCAGAGACTATTGGTTGTACGGAATTGAACGAGCAGGCAACGGTCGCAACGAACAACCTCCCGTGAATCCACGGGAGCGAGTGTAGTGGCCATTCAGGGTTTGGGAGTGCCAGAGCGAAGGGCTACTCTCAAAGCCAACTGAAGCGTAATCTGCTGGATTGGGCCTGTGGAAGTCAAGGAAAAACGTACGAAGAAACACGGTCTTTGTATTAGAAAATCCTAATTAGGCGGCGAAAACCAGGAGAAAACAGGTAGAAAACCATGAATCAGCGCGCGGCGGCATGGGGGTTACTAACTGAGTTCACCCAGTCGGAAAGCCTGCGGAAACATGCACTTGCGGTTGAGGCCTGCATGCGGGCGTACGCCCGAAAGCTCGGTGGGGACGAGGAACTTTGGGGCGTCGTCGGGCTGATCCATGACTTCGACTACGAGCGCTGGCCTAGTCTCGAAGACCATCCGTATCGCGGGAACGAGATTTTGGGTGAGCGCGGATATTCGGACGAAATCCGCCGCGCGATCATGTCGCACGCCGAGTACTCGGGCGTGGCGCGCGTCGCGCCGATGGAGAAAGCTTTGTTTGCCTGCGACGAGCTCGCCGGATTCATCACCGCCTGTGCGCTGGTTAAGCCCGGCAAGTCGCTGGCCGAGGTGGAAGCCAAATCCGTTCGAAAAAAGATGAAAGACAAAGCCTTCGCGCGAAGCGTGAATCGGGACGACATCGTGAACGGCGCGGCCGACTTGGGCGTGGAGTTGGAGGAGCATATCGCGTTCTGCATCGAGGCCATGAAGGGGATCGCGGGGGAGTTGGGGCTGGATGGGAGTGGGGCGAAGGGGGCTTCCCCGAACGTAACGTAGAGCCGCGGCTTGCCGCGTCTCCGGCTACTTCACATCCACTACGGAGGCACGGAGCCACGGAGAAGTCCCGTAACGCCGGTGCCTCGCCAGCTTGCCGCGAGGGCACCATGCCGTATGAATTTCTCCGTGTCTCTGTGACTCCGTGGTGGACGTTCACCTGAGTGTTTCTGCAATCCTGCCCGCCGCGATCGCTTCCGCAATTCGCGCAAAGTCCTGGTACATCACGCGGTCTTTGTCCATCGTCGCGCACACCGCCCGGATCGCAGCGTGCGCATGCTGCAACGGCTTTGAAGTCTTCAGCGGTGCCAGGAAATCGATCGCCTGCGCCGCGGCCATGGCTTCGATGGCGAGCGCGTTCCGCGTGTTCTCGACGATCTTCTTCAGCTTGATCGCCGCCGTCATACCCATCGAGACGTAGTCTTCCTTGTTGCCGGAAGTAGTAATGGAATCGACCGACGCGGGATGCGCCAGCACCTTGTTCTCGCTGACCAGGGCGGCGGCCGTGACCTGCGGCATCATGAAGCCTGAGTTCAGGCCGGCGCCCGGCGCGAGAAACGGCGGCAGGCCTTCGCTGAGCGCGGGATTCACCAGCCGTTCGAGCCTCCGCTCGCTGATCCCCGCCAGCGCGCTGAGCGCGATCGCGAGAAAATCCAGCGCGAACGCCAGCGGCTGGCCGTGAAAGTTGCCGCCGGAGAGCACGTCGCCTTCGCCGTCGGCGGCCTTCGGGTTCTTCACGAACACGAGCGGGTTATCCACGGCGGAGTTCACTTCGATTTCAAACACGGCGCGGCAGTGGGCGAGAGTGTCGCGGACGGCGCCGTGTACTTGCGGAATGCAGCGCAGGGAGTAGGCGTCCTGCACGCGCCCGCAGTCGCGATGCGACTCGCGAATCTGGCTCCCTTCGAGCAGGCGGCGGAGGTTGGCCGCTGTCTTGGTCTGGCCGGCATGCGGACGGACTTTCTGAATGCGCTCATCGTAGGCGACGTCGGTGCCTTTGAGCGCGTCGCATGCCATCGCACCGATGACGTCGGCGGAATCGACCAGCGTCTCTGCGGCAAGCAATGACAGCGTACCCACTGCCAGCATGGCCTGCGTGCCGTTGATCAGCGACACCGCTTCTTTGGCTTCGAGAACGAGCGGCTTGATTTGCGCGCGCTTCAATGCTTCGGCGCTCGGGATGCGAACGCCCTTTTCATCGAAGCACTCGCCTTCACCGATCAGCGCCAGCGCCAGATGCGCGAGCGGAGCCAGGTCGCCGCTGGCGCCCACGCTGCCCTGCGATGGAACGAACGGCGTTACGCCCCGGTTGAGCATCTCGCAGATCGTGTCGATGATGACGGCGCGGACGCCTGAGTTGCCTTTCGAGAGCGAGTTGGCCCGGAGCAGCATCATGGCGCGTGTCTCGGAGATCGCCAGCGGCTCGCCGACGCCGACAGCGTGCGAGCGCACCAGGTTGACCTGGAGTTCTCGGATCTGCTCGCCGGCGATGCGGACATCGCTGAGCTTGCCGACGCCGGTGGTGATCGCGTAGGAGACTTTGTTGTTGGCGACGAGCGTGTCCACTACGGCGCGGGCGCGGTCTACCGCTTCGCGCGCGTCGGGATCGAGCAGCACGGGCCGGCGGGCGTTGAGATCGGCGACTTCGCGCACCGCCTCTAAAGCCAGATCGTTTCCGTTGATGTGCAAGGCTTTCAATGCAGTTCTCAGTTCCCGGTTCTCAGTTCTCAGTTGAAGGGCACTACTTTCCTACGGCTTCCCGGAATACTTTCATATATTTTTCTGGCAGTGCTCGGGGCTTCATCTGCGCGTCGGCGACGATGTGCGTGGTCTCTCCTTCGGCCAGCAGTTCACCGCTATCGGCCCTCACCAACTCGTATCCGAAGTGAATCATCTTGTCGCGGATGTTCTTCAAGTGCGTGCGCACGAGGACTTCGTCATCATAGAGCACGGGAGCCTTGTAGCGGCAGCGGGCATCCACCACCGCGATGTGGCAGTCATCTTCCTGTTCCATCTCTTTATACGTGAAGCCGAGCTGGCGTAGCAGTTCGACGCGTCCGACCTCGAACCAGATGAAGTGATTCGAGTGATAGACGATGCCCATCTGGTCGGTCTCGGCGTAGCGCACGCGGATGCGCGTTTCGTTGACCGTGTGGCGCGGCTTGGAGGACGCTGCCGTTGTCTGCTCGCTCATCGGCCCGTCCATTTCGGTTTGCGCTTTTCAAGAAATGACGTGACGCCCTCGCGGAAGTCGGCGGTGGCGCGGATGCCGGCATTCTCGCGCACCGCAGCCTCAATCTGCGCGTCGAGCTCGGCCCGGGCATGGTCGCTGAGTAAGCGCTTGGTGTAGGCGAGCGAAGCCGGACTGTTCTCCATCAGTTGTGCAGCCAGCTCGCGTGTGCGGTCGAGCAACTTCTCCGCCGGAACGATCTCGTTGATCAGGCCGAGGCGCAGCGCTTCCGGCGCGTCGAAAAGCCGTCCCGTCAGCAGCAGGTCGCGCGCGATCTTCTCGCCCACCTGGCGCAGCAGGAACGTCGAAACGATGGCGGGGACGAATCCGATTCGGACTTCCGTGTATCCGAACTTGGCATCGGGCACGGCGAGGGTAAAATCGCAAAGCAGGGCCAGCCCGGTGCCGCCGGCAATTGCCGCTCCGTTCACCGCCGCAATCGTCGGCTTGGGGAAATCGTAGAGCGTGCGGAACAGGTTGACCATGGTGCGCGAGTCTTCGAGATTCTGTTCCGGAGTGCGCCCGATTAGAGCTTTCAGACTCTCCAGGTCCATCCCGGAGCAGAACGCCTTCCCTGCCCCAGTGAGGATCAGCACCTGCGCCGACGAATTCTTCACTTCCTCGAGCGCCCGCAACAGATCGTCAATCAGTTCGTAGCTGATGGCATTGCGCTTGTCGGGACGGTTGAGCGTGAGAGTGGCGACGCCGTGCTCAAACGAAATTTGAAGTGTGCTGAAGTTCATTCTGAAGCCGAGTCCACTCTTCTTATTAGAATTGTCAATCTCACCAGTGTTGTCATCCTGAGCGAAGCGAAGGACCTGCTTTCCATTGAACCATGACTCACTCAGGTCTTCCCAGGTCGGATTTTCCGACTCAATCAGCGCAATCTTCTTTTGGCGTAACCATCCTTTGATTGCCTTTTCGCGGGCGATCGCGTTGCCGACGTACTGGAACCGCTCGAAGTATACAAGACGATGCACTCGATACTTGCTGGTGAAGCCCGGCAGTTCGTCGTGCTGGTGTTCCCAGACGCGGCGATAGATGTCATTGGTGATTCCAACGTAGAGCACGCGGGACTTGCTCGACAGGATGTACACGTAGAAATTGGGCGTGGGGAAAGCAGGTCCTTCGCTTTGCTCAGGATGACAAGTTTTGGAGGGGATTGCTGTGCTGGGGGTCACAACGGTTTTGTGCGGTTTTCGAGCAGGCGAATGCAGAGGTACTCGCCGTGCCGAAATCCCGACACTACGCGGTGGCGCAGACGAAAGCAGGTCCTTCGCTTCGCTCAGGATGACAACTCTTTTTAGTTTGGGGTTTATTGCTGCGAGGGGGTCTTGTATCTCGCGCCAATCTCCGCGGTCGCCTTCAACAGCGCGTCCAGCGGCCTCAACGCGGGCAACTGCGCGCCGCGCCCGCGCAGCGCTTCGATTACTTTCTCGGTCGAAATGTTTCCCACGAGATCGTCCTGCGCAAACGGGCATCCGCCCAATCCGCCAAGCGCCGAATCGAAGCGGCGGCAACCGGCGTCGTAAGCGGCGAGCACTTTAGCAGCCGCTTCGTCGGGGCGGCTGTGCAGGTGCACGCCGATTTCTAAGTAATGGTACTTGGCCATCACGGCCGAGACGACCTCGCGAATTTTTTCCGGGGGTGCGACGCCGACCGTATCGGCGAGCGAGATCATATGAATGTCTTGCACTTCGAGCAAACCGACGGCTTCGACCACTTCGTCCACAGTCCAAGGGTCGCCGTAGGGATTGCCGAAGGCCATCGAGATGTAGACGACCGTCTCAAGCCCAGCGTCGCCGGCTTTCTTCCCGATCTTCTCCAGTTCCTCGATTGCATCTTCGAGGGTCTGGCGCTGGTTGTTCTGGAGGAAGGTCGGCGAAATGGAATAGGGAAATCCGAGCGTCCGCACGGCTTCTGTGTTGATCGCGCGCTGCGCGCCTTTTTCGTTGACGACGATCCCGATAATCTCGACGTCATCGGGCGGGTCGAGTTCTTTCAGCACGTCTTCCGAGTCGGCCATTTGCGGGACGGCGTTGGGCGAAACGAAGGAGACGGCGTCTATGTGTTTGAAACCTGCGCTGATCAGAGCCTGAAGATAGTTCACCTTCAGATCGGTCGGGATCTGGCCTTTGAGTCCTTGCCAGGCATCGCGGGGGCATTCGATCAGCTTGATGGGGGCGGCAGTTGGCATTTGGCACTTGGCACTTGGCTGCTGGCTTCTAGCCATCCTGTCCGAGCGCACATTCATCGGCGAAAATGCGTTACGTTTGCAATACGCCCACTTTGAACTCCGGCACGTCAGGGTTCAGTGACGCTGCCTCTAACGCTTGCGTGATGGCCTGGCGCGTCTCCATTGGATCGATGATCTTGTCGATCCAGAGGCGGGCGGCGCCGTAGCGGGGGTCGGTCTGCTCGTCGTAGGTTTTTTTCACAGAATCGAATAATTCTTTTTTTTCTTCTTCGCTCAGTTTCTTTCCGCCTCGCTCGAGTTGCTTGACTTTGATTTCGACCAGCGTGCCTGCGGCCGAGTCTCCACTCATGACGGCGTATCTCGCCGTCGGCCAAGCGAAGATGAAGCGCGGATCGTACGCCTTGCCGCACATGGCGTAGTGTCCAGCGCCGAAGGAGCCGCCGACGATCACCGTGATCTTGGGCACAACGGAATTCGAGACCGCGTTCACCATCTTGGCTCCGGCTTTGATGATGCCGCTCCATTCTGCGTCGCGGCCCACCATGAAGCCGTTCACGTCATGCAAAAAGACGAGCGGCACCAGGTTCTGGTTGCAGTCCATGATGAAGCGGGCGGCTTTTTCGGCCGACTCGGTATAGATCACGCCGCCGAATTCGACGCGCTTGTTGCCTTCGTGGTCGGTCTGCTGCGCGTGCAGTTTCTGATTGGCGACGATGCCTACGGCGAATCCGCCGATGCGGGCGTAGCCGCAGATCAGCGTCTTGCCGTACTCGGCCTTGTACTCGTCGAAGCGGCTTTCATCTACGACGCGCGCCAGGATTTCCTTCATGTCATACGGACGCGCCGGCGAGGCATCGTAGATTCCATAAATTTCTTCCGCGGTCAGGGCCGGATCGGCGGGCTGCTTGCGGTCCCATAGCGATCGCCGCCGGTATCCCCACTTCTCGACCAGCGAACGGATGCGGGCAAGGCAGGCTTCGTCGTTGGGCTCGCGAAAGTCCACCGTGCCGCTGATGGCGGAGTGCATGGCCGCGCCGCCCAGTTCTTCGGCGGAAATTTTCTGTCCGATCGCGGCCTGCACCAGCGCCGGACCGGCGAGAAACAGGCCGCTGCCATCGGTCATGAGGACGTTGTCGCACATCACCGGCAGGTAGCCGCCGCCCGCGACGCACATCCCCATGATGGCCGCAATCTGCGGAATGCCCATCGCCGACATGACCGCGTTGTTGCGGAACACGCGGCCGAAGTCGTCGGTATCGGGGAAGACGTCTTCCTGGAGGGGCAGGAACACGCCGGCCGAGTCGACCAGGTAAATGGTCGGGATGCGGTTTTCGATGGCGATGTTCTGCGCGCGGATAACTTTCTTCGCAGTCATCGGAAAAAAGGCGCCGGCCTTCACGGTCGCGTCGTTCACGATCAGCATGACGAGCCGGGTTTGAACGCGCGCTAACCCAGTGACCACTCCGGCAGCGGGTGCCGCGCCCCATTCTTCGTACATGCCGTGGGCAGCGTAGGCGCCTAGTTCGAAAAACGTTCCGGGATCGGCGAGCAGGGTGATGCGCTCGCGGGCGGTCAGGCGTCCCTTGGCGTGTTGGTTTTCAATCGCCTTGGCGCCGCCGCCTTCGCGGATCTTCTCTTCTTCATTGCGAACCTGCGCGACCAGGTCGGCGAGGGCTCGCATGTTGGATTCGAAGCGCAGAGAACTGGGGTCCACTTTGGTGGTGAGGACATTGTTCACGGTCAGCGCGGTCGAATCGGTGCGGTCAGCCATGAGAGCGGATCGGAAACACCTTACCCTATAACAGCCGCGCGCAAGGCGCAACGCGGTGTAGCGCCGGCGACTCGCCGGCAAACGGCTGGCGCTCGACTGAAGCGCTTGGCATTTCTTGCAGGCCCAGGGCGCGGGCAAGGTGCCCGCACGACAGCCGGCGAGGGCGCCGGCGCTACAATCCTGAAATGTTGCGCAGGCTTGAATCGTGGCCGGACTGGAAGATCTCCCTCGCTCTCACGGTGGTCTTGCGGGTCTTCTATTCCGGGATGGCCGCCGCGCTTGCGTTCTTCCTGCATCCTGACCCGGCGCGCATCCATAGTAATGCGCTTACCGAGAACCTGCCGGCACCGGGCAGTTTGTACTACGCGCTGCTCGGGATCTGGGAGCGCTTCGACACGCTGTGGTATCTGCGGATCGCGCAGCACGGCTACGACCTGCCACGGGCGGTGATTTTCTATCCGCTTTATCCCGCGGCGATCCGGCTTGTGAGCTGGGTCTTGCCGGTGACCGTGGCGGCACTTCTGGTTTCAACCGTCGGGACATTCTTTTTCTTCTGGGGCCTGCTGCGTTTGGGGCGTGAAGAATTGTCAGGCGCTGGAAGGCTGCGCATGGTGTCGCTGGTGTGCGTGTGGCCAACCAGCTTTGTTCTGTTGGCGGGCTATGCGGAGTCTCTGACTCTGGCCCTGATTGTCTGGGCGGTGGTATTTGCCCGCGGCGGCCGCTGGTGGCCTGCCGCGGCGTGCGGAGTGTTAGCGGGATTGAGCCGTCCTTCGGGCGTGCTGGTGGCAATTCCGCTGGTGCTGCTGGCGCTGCGCAGCCGGCGTCTTTCGTCGCTGGTTGTGCTGCTCACGCCGGCGGGATTGCTGGGTTATTGGGGATGGCTGCGCTGGTCAGGGCGGCTGTCGGTGGTTGAAGCCTACCGCATCTACCAGGGCTCGACCCTGGCGCCGCCGTGGGCGAGCATAGGAGACGCGCTGCGACTCATCGTGACAGAACACGATGGGCTGCTCGCCATCAAGCTCGGGCTGGTGGTGCTGGTGGCGGCTCTCAGCCTGCGTCGCGGAGTGCGGATCGAAGACAAGCTGTTCGCGCTGGCTGTGATTCTTCAAATGCTGATATATACCGGGCGGCCGCTGCTGGGCGCAGCGCGGTATTTGCTGCCCGCGTATCCGGCGTTTGTAGTTTTGGGGAGTTACGCTGAGCGGCGCTGGAACTGGAAGCAGTTCGGCTTCTACTTCGTTGCCTTTGGAGTTCTGAATCTGGCTTGGATGTGGGCGTTTCTGAACTGGAGTTTAGTGTTCTAATTAGTTTCCCCACGTCCCTAACCGGAATTGTCATCCTGAGGCCGCCGTACTTTGGCGAGCCGAAGGACCTGCTCTCCTCGGGCGCCGACAGAAAGCAGGTCCTTCGCTTCGCTCAGGACGACAATTCATAAATTGCTCTCGGCGGGCAGGTTGTTCGTTGTGAGTTGACGCAACGCCTCGGCCGCGGGATCGGCGGCGATGGCGTCGATTAGGCCGACCTCCAGGGCACGCGCGGCACTTACTTTTTCCGCAGCGACAAATAACTCCAACGCCCGGCCTTTCCCGATCAGACGCGGCAGGCGCTGCGTTCCTCCCCATCCGGTAATCAGGCCTAAAGCGGCGCCGCGATGTCCGAATACCGCGCCAGGAGCGGCGATCCGGCGATGACAGGCGAGAGCCAAGTCGAGGCCTCCACCCATGCAGTGGCCTTCGATGGCGGCGATCGTGGTGGCTGGGTAAGTTTCCAGTGCCTGCATCAACGATTGTCCGAGGTGGGCAAACTCCAACGCATCCGGCCCGGACAGCTGGCGGATTTCATTCAGGTCGGCGCCCACCGAGAAGTTCCGTTCGCCAGAGAGCACCAGCGGTAGCACCGGAGCGTCGAGCGATGACATGTTTCGAATTTCTTCGTCCAGCGCAATGATTCGCTTGCGTGTGAGGCGGTGCATGCCGTCTTCGGAAACCAGGGTAATAAAGAAGACGCCACCGTCGTGGCTGAGAGTGAAATCAAACTGGTCTGCTTGAAGATGGATGTTTTCGCCGGCCACGCTACGCCGCCGGTACCCCCTGCGGCTTCACATGTTCGCGGATGAACTGGACGATGTCGTCCATGGGGGTGCCGGGCTGGAAGATTCCGGCCACGCCAATCTTCTTCAGGCCTTCGACATCCTGGTCGGGGATGATGCCGCCGACCAGCACCAGGACATCGTCCATTTTGTTTTGCTTGAGCAGGTCCATGACGCGCGGGACGATGGCGTTGTGCGCGCCGGAGAGAATCGAGAGCCCGATGACCTGCACGTCTTCCTGGAGCGAGGCATTGACGATCATCTCCGGCGTCTGGCGAAGACCGGTGTAGATGACTTCCATGCCAGCGTCGCGCAGGGCGCGGGCGATAACTTTGGCGCCGCGGTCGTGACCGTCCAAGCCGGGCTTGGCGACGAGGACGCGAATTTTGGGGTCAGCCATCGTCCTCATTTAATCACAGAGGGCGCTCGGAGCACAGAGGGCGTAGCGGGCCCTGGACGG
>ORMF011469693.1_pt1 | contig 10322 bp, 11 predicted proteins | sample 1779871 | NCBI WGS metagenome assembly ORMF01 (sample SAMEA104232316, study PRJEB22302) | groundwater metagenome | biome: forest; feature: aquifer; material: groundwater | place: USA | collected 2011-08-07 | depth 5.4 m | reverse complement strand
ATTATGTACAAGGAAATGGCTATCTGAAAGAAATCCCTCTGCATTCTTTAATGCCCCTCCTGTTCCGAGTATTGGGTTTTCGGGAAACAATTCAGCCCTGTCAGCATATACTGAACTCTTAATCCATTCTTTTATCATTTCCGGCTTATAGTGGAGGTTAATTCCGATTCTGGCGGAAGAGACTGCTGAAAACTTTTTCAGGGTAATCTCAATCAGAGGCCTTCCAAGAATGGGCAGCAATGGCTTTGGTATGTGATATGTTATAGGCCTTAAACGCTCACCAAGGCCTGCAGCAGGGAGAAAAATATTTAAAGAAAATTTCGGCATGATTATTTATATAGGAGATATTTTTTTCTTGTTTTTTGAAATACCTTTAGTTCTTCAGCCCACTGTTCTTCCATCAAGTTAAGCTTTGTCCCTTTCTCTATCCCATTTCTGAGCCTGTCTGTTCCAGCAAGTATATCTATCGGCATCTTCACTGTTTCATACTCATAAGGAGGCTCTTTCCATTTGAATTGTTTAGGATAAATATCGTGAACTGCCTTTAAGATGGCAACTCCTGTCTTGAATGGTTTGAATCTGTCTCTGTCAGTAACATGTATCTGTGCACCGCCACAGAGTTTGCCTTCATGTTTCTGGAATGTCGGCTGAAAATACATTGTCCTGAAGATAACACCTGCAAGTTTGAACTCTTTTAGTTTTTTAACAAGCCTGTCAGGCTCTATGAAAGGCGCGCCGAATATTTCAAAGGGCCTTGTTGTTCCCCTTCCTTCACTCAGGTTTGTTCCTTCTAAAAGGCACATTCCCGGATAAACAATAGCTGTATCCAACGCTGGCATGTTAGGGGAGGGCATGACCCACGGAAGGGCTGTTTCATCAAACAACATCTTTCTTTTCCAGCCCTGTATTTTGATGACATATAAATCCAGAGAAGGATAAAATTCATCCTTAAGATAATTCGCAATTTCTCCGGCAGTCATACCATGACGAATTGGCAGAGGGCGCTGTCCTACAAAAGATGCATAGGCTGTATCAAGCACCGGGCCTTCGATTATTTTTCCGCCTATCGGATTTGGCCTGTCAAGTATTACTACCGGTTTATTCATCTCAAGGCACGCCTTCATACAGAGTTCCATTGTCCAGATGAATGTGTAATAGCGTGAACCAATGTCCTGAATGTCAATTACAAGTACATCTATATCCTTCAGCATTGCAGCGCCAGGTTTCCTCGTATAACCATAAAGGCTGTAAACAGGCATACCTGTTTTTGAATCGCGGAATCCCTCCCATTCAATCATGTTATCCTGAGTTTCTCCACGTATTCCGTGCTGGGGGCCAAAGAGAGCCTTTAATTCCAACTCTTCTGATTTGAGCAAGAGATTAACGGCGTGTTCCAGTCTTTTGTTTACAGAAGCAGGGTGAACGAGAAGGCCGATACGCGAGCCTTTAAGTTTTTTAGGCCACGCTTTTTTGAATATGTCCAGTCCTGTTTGAACGGGTTTTACCATAGAAGAATATACATCAGTTTTTATTAATACTACAAGCTGAAAACAAGATGTTTATCAGATTAACAAAGAAAATGTGCACAAAATAAAAAAAGGCTCGCATATCTGCAAACCCTTGATTTTATTTGGTGGCGGGGAGAGGATTTGAACCTCTGACCTTCGGGTTATGAGCCCGACGAGCTACCGGACTGCTCCACCCCGCGATAGGTGTATCGTAACCTATGCATGGAGTTGTTGTCAAATTTGTGATAAGATGAACGTTGTTTACAGGATGGAACAATCTTCTCGCTCATTCTCGCTTCGCTCCGAGGGCTTTTGCCTCTTTATATTTAAATTCTACTTTATGGACTATTGGCAAAAGAAACCGCTCGAAGACAATTCCACCCTGTTATTCAATTCCTGTATGGCAATCAACTATCTCTCTTGACAAACCTGCTCCCCTCTGATTAAATGTTTAAATTAGCAAACTTTTTTATGGAGGGCAGAATGTCTGAGGCAAAGGTAACATATGTGGATGGACTTCAGTTTGTTGCTGCAGCCACATCAGGCCATGCAGTAGTGATGGACGGAGATGTTGAAGTCGGAGGCAGAGACACAGGCCCAAGGCCGATGGAGATGCTTTTGATGGGAATCGGAGGATGCTCCGGCATGGATGTTATTTCAATACTGAAAAAGAAAAAACAGGATGTCAAAGGGCTTGAGATAAATGTGAAAGGCGACAAGGCTGAAAACTATCCCAAAAAGTTTACTGATATAAATTTAGAATTTGTAGTGAAAGGAAAAAATATCTCTGAAGACGCCGTTAAAAGGGCTGTTGAACTCTCGATGGAAAAATACTGCTCTGTGAAAGCCACTCTTGAGGGGTCTGCAAAGATTACCTACAATTACAGAATAGTCGGGGAGTAGCTGTTAGGTGTATTCAATGATTTGTTCATGATATACTAAAAATACTAAAAACAAAGGAGGGTACATACAATGATTGCGAGATTTATTATTGTCTTGTTTTTAGCTGTATCGCTGACAGGGTGTATTGTTTTGAAGAGTGATTATGATAAGGCGTTGGCAGAGCTCAATAGCCTTAAGGCCGAGAAAGGCGATCTCTCCGGCAAGATAAAAGAGCTGGAAGAAAACCTTAAAAAGAAGGAACAGGAGTTGGCATCTTCCATAGACAGCCTTAAAGGAACCCAGAAGGAAAAGAAAGAGGCAGATGAAAAGATAAAAGCCATGGAGCAGGAAATAAAGGCCAGCTCTGATGAGATAAAGCAGCTTAAAGGCGCTATGGATGATATAAAGATTGCAAAAGACAAGGAAATAGAAGGATTTAAGTCGAGGGTAAGTGAAATCCAGGCACAGGCTGAAATGCTTCTTGAAAAGATAAAGGAAGCCCAAAAATAAAACCCCAAATCATTAAATGAAAACTATCTGCATTATCAAAGACGGAAGGCCTTTCTGGAACGATATAACAGAATATCTGAAGGCTGTAAATGCAAGTATATTTCCCCTGGATTTAAAGACCCTGTTACAGAGCGTATCAGAGAAAAACCCTGCTATCGTAATAGCAGGTGAAAGGGCTTACAGGGAGGTATCAGCCATACCTCAAGGCATACCCAGATTAGTTATTGCCGAGGGGAATATTGCTGAAAGCAAATCCAGGGATGTTTATTTTTTAAAGTGGCCTGCAAGCAGGGAGTCATTCCTTGAGATGACCTCAAGGCTTCTTTATATCTCGGAGAGAAGGCATTTTAAGACTGTAATTAGTATTGCTCCTAAAGGCAAGAATGAGACTTATCTAGGAAAATCCTTGAACTTCAGCATGAGCGGCATGGCTTTTAAGGTTGACAAACCGCTCAGCCAGGGTGATATCCTGACAATAAGTTTTTTCATACCTAACTCTAATAAGCGTTTGATTTTGGATGCAGAGGTGATGAGGAGTTCTGTTAACCCTGATGACGGCTCTGTTTACTATGGGTCAAGATTTCTCAGCGTCAAAGAAGAAATAAAGGATGACCTTGAAAGTTTTATCAGCAAGATTAAATGATAATTTCAGCAAATTTATATCTACAGTTGGTTTCGTGGGCTATATCCCTTTTGCTCCGGGAACATTTGGCACTCTGGCAGCTGTAGGATTTTTTTTTATCCTTAAACCGTCTCTGCCCTTGCACATAGCATGGGCTGTTTTTTTTATAGTCATTGGCATCATATCATCAACCCGTGCAGAAAAATTTTTCAATAAAAAAGACCCAAGCTATATAGTCATTGATGAGTTTGCAGGGTATATAGTTTCATTATTATTCCTGCCTCTGAGTTGGGGTTACATGATTGCGGCTTTTATCCTGTTCAGGATTTTCGATATAATCAAGCCTCCGCCGCTTCGAAAACTTGAATATAGTTTAAAAGGCGGTTTTGGAATTATGGCTGATGACATCGGAGCGGCAGTGTATACGAACCTTTTATTGCAGGCATGGAGGCTTATCTCTGCATGAGCCTGAGGTGTTTTATAGCCATAGAACTTCCGGATGAGATAAAAAGAAATATTGATACTTATGTTGAACAACTAAAGGCCACGAAGGCGGATGTGAAATGGATTCCGGCAAAAAATCTTCATCTGACCTTAAAATTCCTGGGCAGTACACCCGAGGAACTGCTGGCAGAGATAAACAGGAAACTTTCATCAATAGCAAAACTGCATGACAGGTTCACATCCCGGATATTCGGGGCAGGTGTTTTTCCTAATATAAAACAACCACGGGTTATATGGCTGGGGATAAAAGATGCAGAAGAGATGATAAAACTCCAGAAAGATGTGGATGCGACGATGAAGGAATTCGGCTATGAAATGGATGACAGGGAATTCAATCCTCACCTGACCATCGGCAGGGCCAGGTCGCCAAAAAATAAAGATATGCTGATAAAAGAACTTGCTACACTTAAGGAAGTGGATTTTGGTAAGATAGAGGTGCAAAATATAGTTCTGATGAAGAGTGAACTCAAATCAGGCGGGGCAGAGTATTTTAGGTTAAATGAAATACCTATTGGCAAAGGAATATAGCTTAAAGAGGAGGCAGAATGAGCAAGGAAGCAGTGAGCAGGGATAAGGATAAAGACAAAGACAAGACTAAGGCGCTTGAGATGGCAATATCTCAGATAGAAAAGAGCTTTGGCAAGGGCGCAATAATGAGGCTCGGAGCAGGCGAGATTGCAGAAGGGATTCAGGTTATACCAACAGGCTCTATAACTCTTGATATCGCAACCGGCATAGGCGGTTATCCGAGGGGAAGGGTTGTGGAGATATACGGACCGGAGTCATCGGGAAAAACTACCCTTGCCCTTAATGCAATAGCTCAGGCTCAAAAGACCGGAGGAACAGCTGCATTTATTGATGCAGAACATGCACTTGACACGAATTATGCAGCAAAACTGGGCGTGAAGGTTGAAGACTTGCTGATATCTCAGCCCGATACAGGCGAACAGGCCCTTGAAGTCGCTGAGTCGCTGGTAAGAAGCGGCGCTGTTGATGTTGTTGTTATAGATTCTGTAGCAGCGCTGGTTCCGAAGGCAGAGATAGAAGGCGAGATGGGTGATTCTCTTCCGGGTTTGCAGGCAAGGCTCATGAGCCAGGCCTTGAGGAAACTCACTGCAGCAATCTCAAAATCCCTGACTACAGTTATATTCATAAACCAGATTCGTATGAAGATAGGTGTGATGTTCGGAAGCCCGGAGACAACTACAGGCGGGAATGCCCTGAAGTTCTATTCTTCGATGAGGCTTGACATAAGAAGGATAGATGCCATAAAGGACAACCAGGAAGTTATAGGCGGGAGGGTAAGGGTCAAGGTTGTGAAGAACAAGGTTGCACCGCCTTTCAGGCAGGCGGAGTTTGACATATATTATAATGAGGGTATTTCTACATCACGCGAACTTGTGGCCATAGGCGTGAAATAACGGCTTATAGAGAAGTCAGGCGCCTGGTACAGCTATAGCGGCAGCAGGATTGGACAGGGAAGAGAAAATGCAAAGGAATTTCTGAAGGGCAATCCTGAGAAGGCAAAAGACATAGAAGATAAAATTATAGAAACCCTGAATCTGAGGAAATAGGGGAAGAAGATATGGAAACAAACGAACTCCTTAAGGTTGCTGTTTCACAAGGCGCATCTGACCTTCATATAAAGGTCGGCTCTACGCCTATAGTAAGGGTTGATGGCGAATTAATGCCCATGACCTCAATGCCGAAACTTTCGCAGGAAGATGCGTTGAAGCTTGCATTTTCTGTAATGAGCCCGGGACAAAGGGAAATATTCAAAAAGAAAAATGACATAGATCTGGCCTATAGCGTGCCGGGACTTGGCAGATTCAGATGTAATGTCTTTATCCAGAGGGGAGCTGTTGGCATGGTTTTCAGGGTGATCCCGGTTAAGATTCCGACTATAGAAGACCTCCAGCTGCCTGAAGTTCTTAAAAAGATAGCTATGGAAGCGCGTGGCCTCATACTTGTCACAGGAACAACAGGCAGCGGTAAATCAACAACCCTTGCTTCGATGATTGACTATATCAATACCAACCGGACAAATAATATTATAACAATAGAAGACCCGATAGAGTTTTTACACAGGGACAAAAGAAGCATTATAAATCAGAGAGAGGTCGGCACTGATACCGAATCTTTCAGCAAAGCGCTGAGGGCAGCTTTAAGGCAGGACCCTGATGTAATACTTGTAGGTGAGATGCGTGACTTTGAGACAATCCAGATATGCCTCACTGCCGCTGAAACCGGGCATCTTGTGCTCAGCACCCTTCACACAATTGATGCAGCAGAGACAGTAAACAGGATTATCTCGGTCTTCCCTCCGTACCAGCACAAGCAGGTCAGAACACAACTCTCTTCTTCTCTTAAGGGAATTGTCTCGATGAGGCTTATGCCGAGGGCGGATGGGAAAGGCAGGGTCCCGGCAGTCGAGGTGCTTGTTGCTACCCTGTCTATAAAGGACTGCATCCTTGACCCTGATAAGACAAAGCTGCTTTCGGATGTGATTGCACAGGGTGCGGTTCACTATAACATGCAGACATTTGACCAGTCGCTTTTAAACCTCTTTAAAGCAAATCTCATAACTTATGAAGATGCTTTGAGAGGCGCAACTAACCCTGATGATTTTGCCCTTAAGGTAAAAGGCATTCAGTCAACAAGCGATCTCACTTATGAATCGCCTCAGGCTCAAAAGGACCAGATGAAAATTGACAGGTTTGCAAAGTAGGCCCCTTTGTTGTAAACACCGGTATCTGAAATTATAAAAATAATGCAACTACGGGTTAAAGGCAGGGCAAATTTAACAGAGGCAGATGCGGTCCGGTATGCTTACAGGCTTTTAAGTTACCGGGACAGGAGTGAAAAAGAACTAAGGGAGAGGCTTCAAAGAAAAGGTTTCTCTGAAGATGCTGTCCTGCATACCGTGAGCCGTCTCGCAGAGAAAGGATTTATAAATGATACGACACTCGCTGCGTCCCTTAAGAGGACTGCTGAAGACGTAAAATTACTTGGCAGGCAGGGTGTCAGGCTGTTCCTCAGGCACAGGGGCCTGGCAGAAGAAATAATAAAAGATATCTGTACAGAGGCGGACCACGAGGAAATAACAAGGGCACAAAAACTTGTGGACAAAAAACTCAGGACTATGGAAAATTATTCTACTGAGGAGGCCAGGAAAAAGTTGTGGAGATTCTTGCTGAGAAAAGGGTATTCTTTTGATACAATAATGCAGATTTTAAAGCAATTCAAAATAAAGGAGGAAGAAGCATGAAAAAAAGTTTGGTAATATTTGGGGCATTGCTGCTTGTAATCCAGTTGGGGTGTATTGAATCCGCAAGGTATTCACCGGATGAAATAAAAGGGTTCCCGCAGCCGATACAGGACCATATCAAGCATGCCGAAGTCGCAACAGGCATGACACAGCAGCAGGTAAGATATGCATGGGGTTCTCCTGCAGCGATAAATATACTCCAGCCTCTGGAAGACGGCAAGTACAGGGAAGAATGGACGTTTACAAGAAGCGGTATTTTTAAGACAAAGCTTATATTTATTGACGGAAAACTCACGCACATTATAACCAATGAGCCGGGTGTGATAAAGAATGATTAACGTCTGAGACATTGTTCATGAACAGCAAAGAGACAAGAAAGGCATTCGTTGATTATTTTATTTCTAAAGGGCATGAGGCAGTAAGGAGTTCATCTCTTATTCCGAAACATGACCCATCCCTGCTTTTTACAAACGCAGGAATGGTGCAGTTCAAATCTGTATTTTTAGGGGAAGAAAAAAGGCCGTATAAAAGGGCGGTCTCATGCCAGAAATGCCTGAGGGCCGGCGGCAAGCATAATGACCTCGAAAATGTAGGGCATACCGCAAGGCACCATACTTTTTTTGAGATGCTCGGGAATTTCTCGTTCGGAGATTATTTTAAAAGGGATGCAATACTGTTTGCATGGGAACTTCTGACAGAGATATATAAACTGCCACAGGATAAACTATGGGTATCTGTCTATGAAAATGACGACGAAGCTGAAAAGTTATGGGGTGAACTGACCGGTATATCCGGCAACAGGATAGTGCGGCTTGGCGCAAAGGACAATTTCTGGCAGATGGGAGACACAGGGCCATGCGGCCCATGCTCCGAGATAATAATTGACCAGGGAGAACATGTAGGGTGCGGCAAGGCTGAGTGCAAAGTAGGATGTGATTGCGACAGATTCCTTGAGATATGGAATCTTGTATTTATGCAGTATAACAGGGATGCATCAGGTAATCTCACGCCATTGCCAAGCCCGAGCATAGACACAGGTATGGGACTCGAGAGATTATCAGCTGTTCTTCAGGGAAAATTAAATAATTTTGACACCGATATATTCTCACCGGTAATATCTGCGATAACAGCGCAATCGCGTATAAGTTACGGGAAAAACGCTGACAGCGACATATCAATACGGGTTATTTCCGACCATATCAGGGCAGCGTCATTTCTGCTTTCTGACGGCCTCATGCCCTCAAACGAAGGAAGAGGTTATGTACTCAGAAGGATTATAAGGAGGGCCTCAAGGTATGCAAAGCTTCTCGGCATCAATGAGCCTGTGCTCTATAAATTCATTGACCCTGCAGCAGATTCAATGGGTGATGTATATCCTGAACTCATAGAGGAAAAAGAAAGGGCGTCAAAGGTACTGAGATTTGAAGAGGAAAGATTTTCAAAGACGCTTGAGCAGGGGATGAAGATTATGGATGAAGTAATAGCTGCAGCAAAGAAGTCAGGTTTGAAATCTATCCCCGGAAACGAAATATTCAGGCTGTATGATACATTCGGGTTTCCGGTTGACCTTGCACGGGATATTGCATCAGACAATAATCTCATCCTGGATGAAGATGGTTTTCACAGGGAGATGGAGATGCAGAGGGAAAGGGCCAGAGCTTCATGGGTTGGCGAAGAAGAAGCTGTTTCATCAATATACAGGGAACTGCTTTCCGAGATTGGCAAAACGGAATTTATCGGTTATGAATTATTAGAGTCCTCATCGGTTGTTAAGGCCATATTAAAGGAAGGGAAGGTCATCAGGGAGGCGTCTGAAGGCGAGGATGTAGAGATATTCCTGGATAAAACCCCTTTTTACGGTGAATCAGGGGGACAGACAGGCGATACAGGCAAATTAACAGCTGATGGATTCAAGGCATTGGTTACAGGCACAAAAAAGGTTATTGAAGGATTGCATTCACACATAATAAAAATCAAAGAAGGAAAATTAAAGGTCTGGGATAAAATAAATTGCGCAGTAGATGTTCAAAAGAGAAAAGCTGTAATGAGGAATCATACTGCAACGCATCTTCTCCAGACATCACTCAGGAATATAGTTGGAGAGCATGTTAAACAGGCAGGTTCGCTGGTTGCGCCTGACAGGCTGAGATTCGATTTTACGCATTTCTTTTCCCTCAGCGCTACTGAGATAGAAGAGATTGAGGATGTGGTCAATTGGAAGATACTCGAAAACATCAGGGTTGAAACCACGGTTATGGATATAAAAGAGGCAATTGCATCAGGGGCCATGGCATTGTTCGGAGAAAAATACGGCGAGACAGTAAGGGTTGTTAAAGTACCGGGATTCAGTTCTGAACTTTGCGGAGGCACTCACTGCAAGGCAACAGGGGATATAGGCCCCTTTGTTATTATTTCGGAAGGAAGCGTTGCATCAGGGATAAGAAGGATAGAGGCATTAACAGGGGCCGCTGCATTCGGGCATTTCAGAAAACAGGAAGATGAGCTGAGAAAAATTGCAGATACGCTTAAAACAGATAAGCCGTCTGAAAAGATAGAAAAAATGGCAGCTGAGCTGAAGGAATTGGAAAAGGAGATAGAAAGGCTTAAAGGCAGGGCAGCTTCTGAAAGCTCGGCATCGCTTATAGACAGGGCCAGAGATATTAATGGCATAAAGGTTATTTCCTGCAGGGTTGACGGCCTTGAAAAAAAGGATCTGAGGGTGCTTGCAGACAATCTGAAAGAAAAACTCGGCTCCGGAATTATTGTGCTGGCATCCGCTAAAGATGGCGATGCAGCCATGCTCTCGATGGTTACAAAAGACCTTGCTGACAGGCTCAAGGCCGGAGAGATACTTAAAAAAGTTTCACAGCTTGCAGGCGGCAGAGGTGGCGGAAAACCTGAGATGGCAGAAGGCGGGACAAAGGAACTTGAAAAACTGGACAAGGCGCTTGAGGCAGTGTACGATATAATCAGAAAAGCTGTTAGCTGACAGCTCATAGCTAAAAACGGAGGTGTTTTATGACACTAT
>ORMF010496713.1_pt1 | contig 10322 bp, 9 predicted proteins | sample 1779871 | NCBI WGS metagenome assembly ORMF01 (sample SAMEA104232316, study PRJEB22302) | groundwater metagenome | biome: forest; feature: aquifer; material: groundwater | place: USA | collected 2011-08-07 | depth 5.4 m | reverse complement strand
TTGGGTTTGGGGCGGCCCCGGCAGCCGCTCTCTTCAAACACCTGCTGGCCACGGGCCAATTCGGGTGCGGCCGGATTGTCGGACGCTTCGTGGCATTGGCCGCAGGAGGCCTGGATATAGCGCGACGGCAACATCGGCGAGTCCCAATGCGGGACATGGCCGTGGGCGTCGGCGGTGGTCGTGGCGCGACCCTGGCCGCGATGGCAGACGGTGCAACCGAAGCGCTCGAACGGGGGTTGTTCGTGCAGCGGATGATAGGCAAGCGGTTGCGGATAACCGCCGTAGCTCGGATCCTCCACCGCGAGATGGCAGGTCGTGCATCGATCCACGCGGTTGAGGTCGGGCAGGAGTATCTGATGAATTTGAATCGGCGTACGTTCGGCCTGCAGCCGCTGCTGCGGCGTTGCGGCCCGGCGGATTTCTTCCTGGATGAACTTGCGCTGGTAATCCTTCCAGTCGCGGTACTCGTCCCGGTGATAACCAACCACGACCAGAACGCCGACCAACAGACCGAGCGCGGTGAACCAGCCGTAAAATTTGCGGAGCGAGCCGTCGTTCATATCAATGGCCCTCCGAGATCGCCGGCGGTTGTTTCCACGGCACCACCCAGCCCCAGTTCGGGCCGCGGAACGAGGTGCCGATGATTGTCAATACGACGGCGATGATCAGGCAGATCGAGAAAATGGTATTGGCGACCACGCGTTCGCGGGCGAACCAGCGGCCGACGCCGTGGCGTTTGCGGTCAATGTAAGGCAGCAGTCCCAGCGCGGTGACGAGCAAGCCCGGCACGACCACGCCGCCCCAGAACGCCGAGTAGCTGACCAGTTCCTGCAGGCCGAGGAAATACCACGGCGCTTTCGCCGGGTTCGGCGGATGAATCGGGTTGGCAAATTCCTCCAACGGCGCGTTCCAGAAAATCGCCAGGAACAGCACCACCGCCGTTACCAGCAGGAACAAAAGGATTTCACGGAAAATCAGGTGCGGCCACGAGAACACTTCGTCTTCCGGGTTCTTGCCGACTTGCGGCGTGGTGCCGCGCGCCAGTTCCATCAATCCGTAGGTTTTGTTCGTGGGTAACTGACCGAGTTGCATTTTCTCGACGGTGTCGCCGCCTTCGTCAGGGCGCGACAATCCGCCATCTTTGCGCACACGGAAGAGGTGGACGGACACCATGAACAACGCCACCGTCGGCAGCACGATCACATGCAGCGCGTAAAATCGGGTCAGCGCTTCCTGACCCACCACGTTGCCGCCGAGCATCAGGAATTTCAACTTGGGTCCGATGATGGGCGCGTAGCTCGCGATGCTCGTGCCCACGGTGATGGCCCAAAACGCGAGTTGGTCCCATGGCAGCAAATAGCCGGTGAAGCTCAAACCGATCGTCAACAGAAACAGCCCGACGCCGATCACCCAGTTGAACTCGCGCGGGCTTTTGTAAGCCCCGGTGTAGAAGACGCGGCACATGTGCAGCATGACGAACAACACCATCAGGTGCGCCGCCCAACGGTGCATGTTACGGACGACGAGTCCGGCCGAGACGACGAACTGCAAGTCCTTCATCAGGTCGTAGGCCTTCTCCGTGCTGGGCACGTAATAGAACATGAGCAGCACGCCCGTGCCGATGAGGATGAAGAAAAGATAGAGCGAAATCAGTCCCAGCCCGAGCGAATAGGAGGCTTTCAGCGAATGTTTGTTGACCTTCGCCGGCTGCACGTGCAGCAGGAAACTGGAAACCATCGCCTGCGACCGTTCGAGGTTGCTCTCGGGCAGACCGACGCGGAAGATCGAGCGTCCAACCCGCGAGCGCGCGAACCATTGCCAGATGCGTTTGGGTAGGGGCGCGTTCACAAGACGAGGTATTTGTCCGGCGCGACATTCTGACCTTTGTCCACGAGCAGCCGCTTGTCCTTGCTGAGGCTGACCGCGAACCAGTCCAACCCGCGCGGAGCCGGGCCGCCTTTGACGGTGCCCTGCTCGTCAAACACGCTGCCGTGACAAGGGCAATGGTAGCCGTGGTCACTCCGGTTGACCGTGCAACCCAGGTGCGTGCAGATTGAGGAAAGACAGCGGAACGTGTTGCCCTTGCGGACCAGAAACACTCGCTCGTCTTCCATGAACGTCACCGAACCGTCCGGGTAATCCTCCGGCTTGCCGGCCTTGAAACGCTGGCTGGGCTCGAACAGCACATTCGGCACGAGAAACCGTACGGTGCCAGCCGTGGACGCCACCACGGCGAACGCGCTGGCCAGCCAGCCGAGCGTGAGGCGCACAAAGCTGCGTCGGGTAACGTCGGCTTTGGGGTCAGGATGGGAATGGTTCATATCAGGCAGGCATTAGTTCTACGCGCTCCATCGTGATCGCGCCGGTCGGACAGCGGACGGCGCACAGGCCGCAACGGATGCAACGGGTTTCGTCTTTGATGATCGCGCCGTGCTCGCCGCGCTCGGGCACGCGTCCGTAACGCGCCAGGAATGCGCTTTGTAATTTTTCATCGCCGCGCAAGTCCGCGGCGTCCACCAGGCGCAGACAATACTCGGGACAGACATCGGAGCAACCGCCGCAGAGGATGCATTGGTCGCCATTGAACACCGGGCCGACGTGGCACTTGAGACAGCGATCCGCCTGCAACCGCGCGTCGGGTTCGGGATAATCTTTCTCGACCTCGGCAATGCCGATGCGGCGATCCAGCGGCAGGGTCGGCGGTGGACGGCGGACAAACTTTTCGTAATCCGGTTTCATCCGGTACTGGAGCGTGTTGTAAATCGTCACGCGGGCCTGCTTGGGTTCGGCGGGCACGGAGCCGGTGAGAAATTTTGCGATGGACTTCGCTGCTCGTTTGCCTTCCGCGACAGCGGTGATGATGATGCGCGGCCCGAACGCGACGTCGCCGCCGGCAAACACATCGGGCCGCGACGTGGCCATGGTCGCCGGATCGGTTTGCAGCGTGCCGCGCGGCGTCACTTTCAAATTGTCTTCTGGACGAATCCAGCCGAGTTCCGCCGATTGGCCAATGGCAAGAACGACGGTGTCGCAATCCACCGTTTCTTCGCTGCCTTCGATGAACTGCGGATTGAACCGGCGGTTCTCGTCGAACACGCGGCTGGCCTTGATCAGTTCGATGCCGGAGGCTTTGCCGTCACGGCCGAGAATACGTTTGGGGCCGAAGCGCGTGTGCAGCCGGATGCCTTCCTTTTCCGCCTCCTCGATTTCCTCGCGCGCGGCGGGGATTTCATCGAGGCTCTCCAGGCAATACATGTGGACTTCGGGCACGCCCTTGCGGATGGCTTCCCGCGCGACGTCCAGCGCCAGGCGCACTTCGTCCGGCGCTTCCGGTTCACGCGCGGTCAATTGTTCCAGGGCCGCGGCCGCCTGATGTAACGCGCCGCGCAATTCCGTTTCGCTCATCCCCGCAAACTTTTCCGTCTGGCGAACGACCGACCGCGCCACGTCAAAAGCGACGTTGCCGCCGCCGATGACGACAACTTTTTGGCCAAGGTTGACCTTAAAGCCGAGATTGACGTTCAGCAGAAATTCAATCGCGCGCAGCACGCCGTCGTTTTGCACGCCTTCGATGGAAAGCTCGCGGCTCTTGTGCGCGCCGATGCCGAGGAAGACCGCTTCGTAGCCTTGTTGCTTCAGGTCGGCGAAGGCGAAATCCTTGCCGAGGCGCTGATTCAGACGAATCTCCACGCCGAGCGACTCGATCGCCGCGATTTCCGCTTGGATGATTTCGCGCGGCAGCCGGTACTCGGGCACGCCGAGCGTCAACATTCCACCCGCCAGATTGTGCGCCTCGAATACGGTCGGGGAAAATCCCATCAAGGCCAATTCATGCGCGCAGGACAGGCCGGCTGGGCCGGCCCCGATCACGGCCACTTTCCGGCTGCCGCCGATGCGCTCGCGGCGCGGATCGCGCAGTTCGGGATACACACGGCCCAAGTCAAAGTTGTCCGACTCGACGCCGAATTTTTCGCAGACGAACCGTTTCAACGCGCGGATGGAAACCGAGGCGTCGAGCGCCCCGCGCCGGCATTTCGCCTCACAGGGCGCGGCGCAGACGCGGCCGCAGATGGAGGCGAATGGGTTGGGCGTCCGGGCAATGACGTAGGCGTCCTCGTAACGCCCCTCGGCAATGGCCTGCACGTAGCCGCCGGAATCCGTGCGGACCGGACAGCCTTCGCGGCAGAGCACCTGCCGGGCGAAATAATTCACGTCCGGAAGTTCGACTGGATAGGTTGCAGGCACGTCAGCAAGATTCCAATTCAGCCCGGCGGATTACTTCGCGTCGTACTTGTCGTGGAGTTCCTTGATCTTGGTTTCCGCGTCGGTCTTTTCCTGCGCCGTGGCCTTCGCGAGTTTCTCGTCGATCATCTTTTTCTTGCGGACGCTGGAGTCATAAGCGAGGAACTCGTAGATCTTCTTGCCGTCGGCGTTGCTGATGCCCGAGCCGGGCTTGTGCATCATGCGTTTGATGTAGCGCGACCACTCGTCCGGCAGCGCATAGTCGGAATTGATCGGGCGGCTCAACTTGTGGCACTGCGAGCATTTCTGGCTGAACACTTCGTAGTTTTCCTTGATGCCATCCGGGTATTTGGAGACATCAACGGTGGCCGGGCCTTTTTCAAACCGCTCGACCCGCGCTTTGGTCTCCGGATCCAGTTGGTCCACGGCGCGACCGAGGCCGGCCCCAACGAAAGTGAGGGCGAGCGCGGCCAGTATTACTTCTTTTGTTTTCATGTGATCAAACGAGTCGGCAATTAGAATCCATACGCCACCTGGAGCGTGAACATATTCGGCCATGTGTTGTTACCGCTGTTTTGGTTATATGCGTTGCCGTTGAGGAACGAATAGGCGCCCTTGAGCAGCAGCGTGTTGCTGACGTGGTAAATGAGACCGAGGTCATATTGCCGGATGTAGCCATCCGGGAGTTGTTCTCCTCCATAGCGGAAGACGGTTTCAAGGTCGTTGATCACAGGCAACTCCAGATCCAAGCCCGCTAGTTTGTAGGCGGCCTGCACCCACCAACCTTTGCGCTTCAAGGTGCCGGCGTCGGTCGTATCCTCCCAAGTGTTGATGAATTCGCCACGGCACTCCAGGTTGGGGCCAAGATGCAGCGCAGCATCCAAGACAAAAGCCGACCACAATAAATTGTCGGCGGTGCCACGACCGGTTTGACCGGACACGCCGAATTCGACGTCGTGATTGGCTTTCCAAGCGTAGAAAAGCGCCAGTCGGCCGCCGCCGTTGGGTGTGCCACTGGCACTGCTGCCACTGTTGAAACCATTGGTGCCGGAGCCATTGCCCAAGTAGAGCGCATAAGTCATGATCAGGGGATCGTTGATGTGGAACGCACCCCGGGCCTGCACACCAATGTCATTCTCCGGGATGAGGGCAGTGGCGTCTGATTCGGGCAGGGGCTGGATGGGCAGCTTGTTGATCCAGACCGCGTCATGCTTCTCCCGCACGACCCCCAGCGGCAGGACAAAACGGCCCGCAATCAAGGTCAGGTAATCGTTGACCAGGTAATCGAGTTGGGCGTACTCGAGGCCGAGTTCCGTGCTGCCATCTGACAAAACCTTCATTTCCAACTCGGTCTCGAACAGTATCTTGTCACTGGCGCGGAAAAGGAGGATTGGCGCGACATGGGCTTGGGCGAAACTGCCGTTCTGCCCCTTACTTTTCTGGTAGGTCGTATCCGCCATGCCGGTGACCATGAAATTGCGCTGCACGGACGCTTCTTCGCTCGGAGCTGATTGCAGCGTCTGGACCTTGGCGGCGACATCGGCGGTTGTCTTCTGCGTCTCCTCCGCTTTCTGCTGTGCGGTGGTCGCGGTCTGCTGACTTTGCTCGGCCTTCTGTTTGGTTTCGCCTACCAATTGTTCCAGGTGCTGAATCTTCTTCTGATCCTCGGCACGTCCGTTCAGCAATTCTTGAATTTGTTGTCCCTGTTGCTGCAGCGTCGCCTTGAGGTCGTCGTTGGTTTGGGCCCCGGCGCGGGGCGGGTTCGGCAGAAGCAGAGAAAACGCACTGATTCCGACGGCTAAGAGTCTGGTTGTTTTTTTCATGAGCAAGGTTCCTTGTCAAACTTCAGTTATTCTCCTGCAGGTATTTCAGAATCGCCTTGGCGTCCTGGCCGGGCAGTTGGGCCCGTGTCTGCATGTGCAGCATCAGAGTTTTCCACTGGGCGTCGGTGCGCTCGGTGGCATAGCGTTCGGCGTGGCAGCGGTTGCAATGGACGGCGTACAACTGCGCGCCGTCGAGTTTCTTCTTCGACGTTTTCGTTTCCGTCTTGGCCACCGTTTTCTTTTCCGGTTTGGTGTCCGCCCCCGTGACGAAGGCGATGGACGTCGCGTATATGGCCGCCGCGACCACCGCGAGGCTAACGCCCGCCCGCAGCCGCAACTTCGATGAACTAAGCCGTTTCATAATTTTCCTTTGAGTTAGGTTTGTTTCTGCGTCCAACCGCTTGCCGCTATCTGCTTCGGCAAACTTGCGTTTCGGTTTCCGTCGTTGCTGTTCCTGTTTCAGCGGCAATGCGCCATGAGTTTGACACCCGGTCGTTTTGCCAGCGTTGATGTTGTAATGGAATTGAGGGAACAACCGCTACTTGCCGGTTGGCTTTTACTGCTTGGCTATTGGTGCGGCGAGAAGCGTTACCGTTGCCAGCAAACAAGTTCAGCCAGAATTCAAACCGGCAGTTGCGGCCGCAGCGTGGTCCGATATTCCGTTGGTGGCATCCCCACGTAACGCTTGAACACGCTATTGAAACGGGGAATGGACCCAAAACCCGCCGCAAACACGACCTCGGAAATGCGCAGGGCTGGATCGCCGAGCAGCGTCTTGGCCTTTTCCACGCGGACGCGCGACACATATTCGGTAAGCGTCATGCCGGTGGTTTTCTTGAACAGCTTGCAGAAATAAAACCGGCTCACGTGGACATGTTGCGCCACCTGCGCCAGCGAGATGGATTCCTCAACGTTGGATTGAACAAATTGTTTGGCGTTGGCCACCGCGTTGGGCTCCGCATCCGAGCCGGCAATCGCATGGCGGCTGGCATAGTCGGCCAGATACTGGGCGAACATGTTCAGCAACTGAATAATCGCCTGGAACCGTTCGACCGCGACGACCGGCGTTTCGAAATAAGCCTTCCGCGCCTTCTTCTCCCAATCGCCATTCAGCCCGCCCCGGACCATCTTGACCACCATCATGAAATCGCGCTCGGTGGGCTCGCGGCGAAATACTTGACCGCTCAACAACGTCGCCAGATGGCGCGTGCCGATCATCACCGGCACCGCGACCACGGTGAGGCCCGCCAGGCAATAGACTTGCTGCGGCACGAGTTTCCGGGCGGCGCTCCGTTGAACGCGCACCTGGGTCTTCCGACACGCGTCACAGCCGGCCGGAGTGCTGCCCAACAGGGTGCAAAACGTATTTTCAAATTCTCCACAACTCAGGCGTTGCTGGGTCTCATCCGGCGGAACAATCTTGAACGACACACCGGTGGCCTTGCGGAACGCCGCCTCGTAATGCTTGATAGCGGGTAGGCGCACCAAATCGTCGTACATCGCTTGCTTCACGTCCGGAAGCATAAGGGATGGCCGGAGCCGCCACAAGGCGCCAACCGACCGGCACCGTCAGTGGCAAGCGAGTCCATCGGCCAAAGCGCAAAGCGTTTGGTAGTATTCCTCCCTGGATAACCCCAGTGCGGACGCTCCGAAAGTTTCCGCGTCTTCCGGCGAGGCGAACTCGCCATAGTTGACGAGCACAAGCTGGTAGAGAACCAGATGGGGCACGCGCTCCAGTTGCGTCATGTAGAACGGGTGAACGAAAATCGTAAAGCCGTCCCTAGGCTGTTCCCCCTTCGCGACCGGGTGCGCGAACTCCCCCGGCCCCAACGGTCCCGCGTCAAAAACAATTTCGCAGGGATAACGCATACAGTCCTCGTCTTTGAGAATCTGCTGCAATTCCTTCCAACCGATGCGCGGGCCGTATTTCGCGTGAATCTCCGCGCCCTTGGCGGCCACGTGGGAATTCAGCGACTGGCGGGCATCTTCGGCGGTGAGTTGCGTGGCCATGCGAGTGGGCGTTCAAGGGTGGCTGGTGGCGGGCGCGACGCCGGCGATTTCCTCAATGGATTGATTCTCATTCGCCTTGGTCAAACGGCCCTGAAGAATCGGCACGGCCATGCGGAGAAAAACCGTGTAACACAGCAGGCCGAACGCCCAGATGCCGAAGCACACGAGCGTTTCATTCAACGACGGGCTGTATTCCACGATCGCGCCGAGGGGCGTCGGAATGAATCCGGGAATGACCAAGCCCATGCCTTTTTCGATCCAGATGCCGACGATGGCGAGCACGCAGGTCACGTTGAGCCACTTGAGGCTGCGGCTCACGGGCAGCACCAGCAGCACCATCGCCGTGAGGTTGAAAGCGATGGCGGTCCAGATCCATGGTACCAGCGCATGATGGCCATGCAGGCCCACGAAGAGGTATTTGGCCGAGGCGACGTGGAGGTTGCCGGAATAAAATTCCTTGAACACTTCGTTCACCAGCAGGAACACGTTGATGAGCATCGAAACCTGCACAATGCTGCGCAACATGAGCAGGGCGCGGTCCGTGATCATGAGTCGCTCGGTCATCCGCGAGCGGATGATCTTGTTCATCGCAGGGTTTTTCATGAGCCGGCGCAGCGAGTCCGCCGGCAGGCGCAGCACGCGGCTCGGTTCTTCGGCAATGGCCGTGGCCAGGCGCGGCGTTCCGGCGAGGCCGGAGATTTCGCCGAACTGTTCGCCCGGGCCGCCACTGCGGATGATCCGGAAACGGCCACCTTCCTCCCGCTTGACCACCACGCGCCCGTGCAAGACAAAATAGGCCTCGTTTTCCTTCTCTCCTTGGCGCAACAGGATATTGCCAGCCGCCAGTTCCAGGACCATCGCGCCGGCCAGAGTGTCGTTGCGAACTTGGGGCGAGACGGAGGCCAGTTCCGGCAAGTGACGGGCGAGCAGATCGAGATCTTCCAGGGTGGCCGGGCGGCCGGGCGGCGGGGTCGCATTTCCTTGCAGTCGCGCGGCCGACCAGTCCGATGCGGTGGCCGTGACGCGGCGAACCACTTGCAACGCGAGGATGATCAGCGCGGGGCCGGCGGTGAACGCCGAGGCTAGGAAGCGGGGGCCGACAATGGCTGAATTCCAAAACGGCCGGCCCCCCAAACCGACATACAGAAACGCCGTGACCGTGTGAATCGAAACCGCCCAGACGATTGCGATGAAGACGAACGGAATGTAAAACCATTTGGCGGGTTTCTTGCCCTGGTAACGACAGTAGAGCAGATACCCGCAGATGTGGACGTTCAGGACCAGGTACCCGTTGAGCACGAGCACGTCCCAACTCAGCATGGAGGCGGGGAAGTTGAATTGCCCGATGCCGGGAATCAGATGCCAGAACCGATCCGGTCGTCCGAGATCCACCGTCACGAAGGCCAGACACATAATGATGGCCGCGACGGCGAGCAGTTCGCCAAAGATCACCAGGTCGTGCATTTCCTCGTTGTTATAGATGTAAACCGGGATGACCATCATCACCGCCGCCGCCGCCACGCCGACCAGAAAAGTAAAGTTGGCAATATATACACCCCAGGAGACCTCGTCGCTCATCCCAGTGGTGATCAGACCATGCACCAGTTGCTTGGCGTAGGCATTGAGACCGAGCAAACAGAAGAACGTCAGCACTCCCATCCACACGTAATAGCGCCAGTCGCCCACAAACGCGATGCGGGCGCACCGCCAGAGAAACACCAGATAATTGCGAACCGCGCGTTTCATACGTCGAAATAATAAAAGAAGCGTGGCGAAGTGCCCAATTCCTCCTTGAGCTGGATGAAGACGCGCTTCGTCCGCAGAATGTACGAGACCTCGCTGTCAGGATCGAGAATGTTGCCGAATTTCCGCGCTCCCGTAGGACATACTTCCAGGCAGGCCGGATAGCGGCCGGCGCGGGTGCGCTGGATGCAGAAGTGGCATTTTTCCATCACGCCCTGGCGCCGCGGCCGGTTGCCGAGATAAGCCATGTCGGGGTTGAGCCGCTCTTTCGGGATGGACGGCTTGGCGAAGTTGAAATGGCGCGCCCAGTACGGGCAGGCGGCCTCGCAGTAACGGCACCCGATGCACCAATCGTAGTCGATCACCGTGATCCCCTCCGTCTCCTGCCAGGTGGCGTGCACCGGACACACTTTGACGCACGGCGGATTTTTGCACTGCTGGCACTGCACCGGCATGTAGAAGAAACCTTTTTCGGGGACGGATTCCGGCGCGTAATTGTGCTCG
>ORMF012672548.1_pt1 | contig 10324 bp, 7 predicted proteins | sample 1779871 | NCBI WGS metagenome assembly ORMF01 (sample SAMEA104232316, study PRJEB22302) | groundwater metagenome | biome: forest; feature: aquifer; material: groundwater | place: USA | collected 2011-08-07 | depth 5.4 m | reverse complement strand
GCGCGACCCGCGCGATCCCCGCCAGCTGCGTCGTGCCGGTGAGGCCGTACAGGAGCGAGAGGCCGTAGACCATCATGCCGCTCGCGACGGAGCCATAGATGGCGTACTTGAGCGCGGCCTCCGCCGAGGGGCGATTGCCCTTGGAGTAGCACACGAGGATGAACGACGGGATCGACACCATCTCGATCCCGAGGAACACCATCAGCATGTCCGAGGCGGTCGCCATCGTGAACATCCCGACGACCGCGATCAGAAGCACGCTGTAGAACTCGCCCGTCCGGACGCCCCGCATCGGGCGGTGCGCGTAGGTGAGGACGATCGCGGCCGCGGTGCCGAACAGCAGCATGAACTTCACGAGGTTGCCGAAGCCGTCGAACACGATCATGCCCGTGGGGGTCATCGCGCCGTCGCCCGCGTGTGCGCGGAACAACGCTCGCGCCTCGCCGAACGGCGAGAGCGTGGCGAGCAAGGCGGCCGCCGCGACGACACCCGTGAGCGCGACCCACGCGAGCTGGCGCGAATCGCGCTGGCGCAGCATCAGGTCCAGCAGCAGCACCAGGCAGGCCGTGACCGAGAGCGCGATCTCCGGCGCGAAGTACGCGACGTCGGGCGTGATCTGGTCGGTGATCGCCTTGAACAGCGAGGGATTCATGGGCGCAGCACCTTGAACAACGCTTGGATCGTCGGGTCCATGTAGTCGATCACGATCCCCGGGAACACGCCGACGATCACGCACAGGAGGCCCAGCGGTGCGAGGCAGAACCACTCGCGGGCGTCCAGGTCAGCGAAGGACTCGTACTTGGAGGGGAGCGCGCCCATGAACACCCGCTGGATCGTCCACAGGATGTAGGCCGCGCCGAACACCACACCGGCGAGCGAGACCAGGACCATCCACCGCAGGCCATAGGTCATGTACAGGCCCTGCGTGTGCCACGCGCCCAGGAACACGAGCGCCTCGCTCACGAACCCGCACAGGCCGGGCAGGCCGAGCGCGGCGAAGAAGCCGACCGTCGCGAGGCCCGTGTAGTACGGCATCTTGAGGCCGATGCCGCCGAAGTCGTCGAGGTTGCGGTGGTGGGCGCGGTCGTAGATGACGCCCACCAGGAGGAACATCATCGCCGACGACAGGCCGTGGGTGAACATCTGCAGGATCGCACCCGTGATGCCCGCGACGCTCGCCGCTGCGAGGCCCAAGAGCACGTAGCCCATGTGGCTGATCGAGCTGTACGCGACGAGGCTCTTGAAGTCCTTCTGCGCCATCGCGCACAACGCGCCGTACACGATATTGATCACGCCCAGGAGGCCGATGAAGTACACGAACGTCTCGCTCGTGGCCTCGACGGGCGTGAGGGGGTAGCTGAAGCGGAAGAACCCGTACCCGCCCATCTTCAGGAGCACGCCGGCCAGCACGACCGAGCCCGCGGTGGGGGCCTCGACGTGCGCGTCGGGGAGCCACGTGTGGAACGGGAACACCGGCACCTTGATCGCGAACGCGACGAACAGCCCGAGGAAGATCCACTGCTTGAACGACAACGCCCAGCCGAGGATCCCGTAGGTGCCGTCGATCCGCATTTCCGGGATCGCGCTGATCAACGTGAGCACGTTGAAGCTGTGGGGATCGAGCTTCAAGTACAGCGCGATCATCGCGATCAGCATCAGCACCGAGCCCACGAGGGTGTAGATGAAGAACTTGATCGCCGCATAGATGCGCCGCGGACCGCCCCAGAAGCCGATGAGGAAGTACATCGGCAGCAGCACGATCTCCCAGAAGACGTAGAACAGGAAGAAGTCCAGCGCGGCGAACACGCCGACGAGCGCCGTCTCGAGCAGGAGGAACAGCGCGAAGTACCCCTTCGTGGCCTTCTCGACGGTCCAGCTGTACGCGAGGCACAGGACCGTGAGCAACGCGGACAGCCAGATCAGCGGCAGCGACAGGCCGTCGACCCCGACGAAGTAGTGGATGTTGAACGCCTCGATCCACGTGCAGCGCTCGACGAACTTGATCGAGGGCGCGAAGGGACACGCGGCGGCGAGCGCGTCCTCGCGTCCGCGGTCGAACAGCCCGTCGAGGCCGGACGCCGCGAGCGCCGCCCGCTCCTGCGTGGTGGGGTTGCCGGGGCGAGCGAGCAGCGCCACGAACTTCGCGTACGCGGGTGACTTGTCGTCGCCACCGACCTTGCGCAGGGCTTCGAGCTTGGTGCCCTCGGCCTTCGCGGCGAAGTAGTCCTGCGCCGTCGCGAGCTTGGCCTTGGCTTGGGTCGCGCCGGGGTTGTCCTTCCCGTACTCCCAGGCCATCAGGCTCACGATGGCGAAGGTCGCGAGAGCCGCGGCCATCGACACCCACCGGATCGCGTGTTTCCACGACGACGGTAGACACAGCACGATCGCCATGGCCGCGAGCGGCAGGAAGATCGACACGGTGAGGTATGGGAACGTCATAGGGTCAGTCGTCCAGTCAGGTCCGGTGTCCGTACCGTTGGTCCGTTCGTCTAGGTGGCGGTCGTCGTCACGCGCAGATCATCGCGCCGACCCACAGCATGAACACGCCGGCGAGCGCGATCACCGTCATGTACAGGTAGTCCTGCAGGCGCCCGGTTTGGACCTGGCGCATCGACGCGCCCGCGCCCATCGCCAGCTCACCCGTGCCCCGCACCACGCCATCGACCCCGTGGTAGTCGAGCGCGCCTGCGACGAACGACAGGCCGCGCGCGAGCCAGCCCTGCAGATTGACGATCGAGTCGACCACGTACTTGTCGAACAGGCCGAGGATCGTCTTGACCGCGAACAATCCGCCCAGCACGAACCGCGTGTAGGCGTAGTCGATGTAGTAGAGGTTGATCAGGACCTCGCGGTAGCGCGCCAGCGGCTTGATGTGGCCGATGAAGTCCTTGCCGCGGTGGAGGATGAAGCAGTAGTACGAGACGAAGAAGCCCGCGAGCGCCCCCACGATCGACATCGCTGCCACGGGCCAGTGCCAGTGATGCTTGGCGTGCACGTACGCCGCCTCGCGTCCGCCGTGTTCGTCGTGCGGGGCGGCCTTCGCGCCGTGACCGTGCGCCCCTTCGCCCGCATCCTCGGCCGCCGACGCGTGCGGCGCGCCCATGCGATCCACGAACGTGTCGCGGTATCCGAGGGCCGCCGGGTCCAGCCGGTCGTTGAACCACGCGCCGGTGATGCCCGCGCCGAGCCCCGTCGACAGCGTCGCGAGCACGATCAAAGGCACCGTCATCTGCCACGGCGACTCGTGCGCGTGCTCGAGCGTGTGCGGGTCACGCGGCTGTCCGAAGAACGTGAGGAACAAGAGGCGGAACATGTAGAACGAGGTCAGGCACGCCGCCGTGATGCCGAACAGGAACGGCAGCATGTGCAGCGGCGACCCGTTGTGCGTCCCGTACGCGAGGGCGCCCGCGAGGATCCCGTCCTTGCTGACGAAGCCCGAGAACACCCACGGGAAGCCGGCGATTGCCAGCGTGCCCGCCGCGAACGTCAGGAACGTGATCGGCATCTTCTTGCGCAGGCCGCCCATGTCCGCCATCTCGTTCGAGTGCACGGCGTGGATCACCGAGCCCGACGCGAGGAACAGCAGGGCCTTGAAGAACGCGTGGGTCCACAGGTGGAACATGCCCGCGACCAAGCTGCCCGTGCCGATGCCCATCACCATGTAGCCGAGCTGGCTCACCGTCGAGTAGGCGAGCACCTTCTTGATGTCGGTCTGGACCAGCGCGATCGTCGCCGCGAACAGCGCGGTGAAGCCACCGGTGAGCGCGATCACGAGGAGGGGCGTCGAGGAGGCGAGGTAGTCGCCGCCCGAGTAGAAGTCCGGCCCGGCGAGGAACGGGAACATCCGCGCGAGGAGGTACACGCCGGCCGCGACCATCGTCGCGGCGTGGATCAGCGCGCTCACGGGCGTCGGGCCCTCCATCGCGTCCGGCAGCCACACGTGGAGCGGGAACTGGCCCGACTTGCCGACAGGCCCCAGGAACAGCGCGATACCGGCCACGGCGAGGAGGCCGCACCCGCACCACGTGAGGTGGTTCCAGGCGCCACTCTGCACGCTCGCGAAGATCTCCTCGTAGTGCGAGCTGCCCACGACGGCGAAGATGATCATCAGCGCGAGCAGGAACCCGAGGTCGCCGATGCGGGTCGTCATGAACGCCTTGACGCACGCCCGGGCGGCCGACTTCTTCTGGAAGTAGAAGCCGATCAGGAAGTAGCTGCAGACGCCGACCAGCTCCCAGAACATGAACGTGAACAGCAGGCTGTTCGAGAGCACGCACCCGAGCATCGAGCAGCTGAACAGGGCGAGGTAGGCGAAGAACCGGTTGTAGCGGTCCTCCGGCTGACCGTGGTGGTCGCGCATGTAGCTCGTGCTGTACAGGTGCACGAGGAAGCTCACGAGCGTGACCACGACGAGCATCAGCACCGTGAGGTTGTCGAGCCGAATGCCGAACGCGACCTTGAATGCGGGCTTGTAGTCGTCGTCGAACGCGCGCAGATTCGTCGGGGCGTTGTCCGCCACTGCGACCGCTGTCGCGTGGCCGAGCCCGCGATTGATCTTTGCTTGCTCGGTGCGTCCGGTGGTGCCCGCTCCCTTGGCCTGCTCGCCCATCTTGAAGAACGTGTAGACGTCCTTGTCGATGGGCGCGCCGCCCGCCTGCGGGTTGAACCCGCCCGGGAAGAACCACCCGAAGAACAGCACGAGCGAGAGCACGAGGCAGATTGCCATCGCGCCGGTGGGCAGCCAGTCGCCCTGGCGCGGCAGGAACCACCCGCACCAGATCTGGGCCACGAACGCCCCGAGCGGCAAGAGGAGGATCGCCAGCGCGATCGTCACCGGATCCATCGTCGGCTTACTCCTTGAGCTGGTCGATCTCGTCGACCGTGATCGTGCCGTAGCGGTTGTACACGTTGAGGACGATCGCCAGGGCGACCGCGGCCTCTGCGGCGGCGAGCGTGATCACGAAGATCACGACGACGTGTGGCGCGAGCCCGAGCCCGCCGAATCGGCCGAACGCGATGAAGTTGAGGCTCGCGGCGTTCAAGATCAGCTCGAGCCCCATCAGCACGACGACCGCGTTGCGGCGCATGATCACGGCCGCCATGCCCGCCGAGAACAACAAGGACGACAGCACGAGGTAGTGAACGAGCCCGATGTCGATCAGCGGATTCACCGTTCGTCGCCTCCCATGCGTGCGACATAGGCCGCCCCGATGAGCGCGGCCAGGAGCAGGAGCGACACGACCTCGAACGGCAGCACGTAGTCGGTCATGAGCAGCTCGCCGATGCCGCGACTCGAGGTCACGGGCTCCGGCAGCTGCGTCTGCGTCGGCCACGTCAGCTTGCCATCGGGCCCACTCGTGCGCGGACCGGCCAGCTCGAGGGCCACGTAGAAGCTGGGCAGCGCGAGGAAGATCGCGGCGATCAACGCCGGCGCGACGAGCGCTCGGTCGGTGCGGCGCTCGAGGAGCACGGGGTCGCGCTCGGTGAGCATCACACCGTACATGAGGAGGATCAAGATGCCGCCGATGTACACGAGCACCTGGACGAAGCCGAGGAAGTCCGCGCCGAGCACCACGAACAGCCCGGCCATCCCCGAGAGCGTGGCGAGGAGCAGCATCGAGCAGCGGATCACGTCGCGCACGACGAGGAGGGCGAACGCCGGGACGACGGTGAACACCGCCAATCCCCAGAAGACGAGCGCGCCTGCGGTTTTGGGATCCATTCGCAATCTCCAGGGTCGATCGCGCTACGCGTACTGGTAGCGGCGGCCGCCGACGGTCAGGGCCAACAACCGCGCGAGCGCGATCAACGTCACCAGCGCAGTCGCACCGGCGAACGGGATCGCGAAGTAGCACGAGCGGTCTCCGACCGCCATCTCCCACAGGGCCGTCCCGAGCAACGCGACCATCGCGAACGGTACGAGGACCTTGAGGCACAAGTACATGATGTGGTCGAGGCGCACGCGCGGGAGCGTCCAGCGCAGCCACATTTGGACGAACACGACCGCGACGCCTTTGCCCATCATCGCCGCGATGCCGATCGGGATCGCGACGGCGGCCGGCGCGTTGTCGAGGAGCGGGATGCCCGTGTACCACCCGCCCAGGAACAGCACGGCGGACACGATCCCGATCGCGTACATCGCCGAGTACTCGGCGAGGAAGAAGATCGAGAATCGCATGCCCGAGTATTCGGTGTGGAACCCGCTCACGAGCTCGCTCTCGGCTTCGGGCAGGTCGAACGGGGCGCGCTTGGCCTCGGCCAGGTTGCAGACGAACAGCACGAGGAACGCGATCGCGAGAAACGGGCTGCGGAACACGTACCAGTTCCAGAACCAGCCCGCCTGGGCGATCGTGATGTCGTGGAGGGAGAACGACCCGGCCGCGACGACGGCGGTGATGAGCGCGATCCCCAGCGGGATCTCGTAGCTCACGACCTGCGTGGCCGCGCGCATCGCGCCGAACAGGGACCACTTGTTGTTGCTGGCCCAGCCCGCGAGGATCACGCCGATCGCCTCGAGCGAGCTGATCGCCGCCAGGTAGAACACGCCCAACGGGAGGTCGTGGGCCTGGAGCTTCATATCCCCGATGGGCGGGCCGAACGGGAGCACCAGGAACAGCCCGAACGTCGACGCGAACACGAGGATCGGCGCGATCACGAACAGCACGACGTCGGCCGCGCGCGGGATGATGTCCTCCTTGGCGAGGAGCTTGACGCCGTCGGCGATCGTCTGCGCCCAACCGTGCCACCCGCCCACGTCCATCGGTCCCAGGCGGCACTGCATGTGCGCCGAGACCTTGCGCTCGAGCCAGATCGCGAAGAACCCGTGGAGCGTGATCCACGTCAGCACGGGCAGGACGGCCGCGGCCAGGATCCACACGGGGTCGAGCAGGACGTGGTGACCGAGACCGCTATTCGTCCGCAGCCAGTCCGAGATGCCGTCGGAGGCGAGCAGCGGCGCGGCCAGATTCTGCGCGGCCAAGATCAGCATCGGTCGATATCTCCCGCAGCCTCCCGCGATCACCCGCGCGGGCAGCCATCGTCGTCTACGTCGTCGTCGTCCGTCGTCTCTCTGTGACGAACCGCCCGCCCGGCTGCAATGCCGAGCCTGCTACTCAACTCTAGATGTACTCAGGAGTTAGGTGTGCGGTCGCCCAAGAAAGGGGATACTGTAACACGGCGATGTCCGGTTTCAAGGGCTCGCTGCGCCCGCGATGGCCGCGCGCCGAGCCCCGCGGACGTCGGTCCCTAGTCATGCCGCGTGTTTCTGGTATAAGCCGAGCCCATGCGCACCATCACTCTCGCGATCCTCGTGTGGCTGGCGTTCGTCGCCGGCTGCAAGACCACCGACGACACCTCCTCGGGCGACAACGGAGGGGGCGGCACGGCCAACCGCCCCGACACCGAGCGCGCCGAGCGCGATGACCGCGCGACCATCCCGGTCGGGGAGTTCACCGAGGTCCTGGTCGAGACGTGGAACGGCTCGATCGGGGTGATCGGAACCCCCGCGGCGACCGAGTTCACCGTGACGTCGACGATCTTCGCGATGGGGCCGACCACGGGCGAGGCGGACCAGCGGTGCAAGGACATCCAGCTCATCGCCGCCGCGGATCCCAACACGCCGACGCGGCTCCACGTCCGGGTCGAGTTCCCGGGCGGCCATCCGCCGGTCACGAGCGGGGCCCGCATCACCGTCGCGATGCCGCAGGCGCCGAAGGTGATCGTCAAGGCGAACAACAGCTCCGTCCGGATCGCCACGACGTCGGGCGACGTCGCGGTCACGACCAACAAGGGCGAGGTGACGGTCATCGACGTGGCCGGGAGCGTCGAGATCAAGACCACCGAGAAGTCGGTCACGTGCTTGCGCATCGGCGGGAACGTCGAGGTCAACACGACGATCGGCACGATCCAGGTCACCGAGTTCGGCGGCAAGCTCAAGCTCAAGAACTCGCAGGGGCACATCGAGATCTTCCACGACAAGCCCACCGAGCCGGTCGACATCCAGGCCGAGACCAGCGGGAACATCACGAGCGAGCTGCCCGGGACGATCAAGGCCCAGTTGATCCTCGCGGCTCCGAGCGGCACCGTCGAGGCGTCGTCGTTGGACGACGGGATCCCGGTCACGGACCGAATCACCTCGACGAACAACGTGCGCTGCAAGATCAATGGCGGGGGCGAGGGCAAGATCGAGTACACGGCCCACAACGGCACGCTTACGTACAAGGTGAAGGAGTTCACCAAGCCCGTCGGTGGCGGCGACAAGTAGCGACGCGCCGCCGGAGGGCCCGACCCGCGCGGACTCGACACGCGTGGAGGCCGAGCGGGTCAACGACTCGGACACGATCCGGTTCGAGTCCGGCGAGCTGATCACGCTCCTCCCTCCCGGCGAGGCGGTGCCGCGCGCGCTCGGCGAGTTCACCCTCGTGCGCGAGCTCGGCCGTGGCGGGATGGGGATCGTGTACGAGGCGATCCAGCACTCGCTCGATCGCCGGGTCGCCCTCAAGGTCTTGCCCGCCACGGTGGCCCCCGAGCCCGAGCTCGTCGAGCGATTCCGCCGCGAGGCCGCGCTGATCGCCACCTTGGACCACGAGAACATCGTCGGGATCTACACCTACGGCAGCGAGCCGGGGTGGAGCTACTTCGCGATGGAGCTCGTGAACGGCGCCGCGCTCGAGTCGCTGCTCGCGGACGGTCCGTTGCCGCTCGAGCGCACGCTCGACATCGCGCTCCAGGTTGCCCGCGCGCTCGACGCGGCGCACGCCGTCGGGGTCGTCCACCGCGACATCAAGCCCAGCAACATCCTGGTGGAGCCGGGTGGGCGCGCGCGGGTCGCCGATTTCGGGCTCGCGCGGCGTTCGCGCCAGGCGCCCGAGGTGGCGGAGCGCCACGTTGCCGGCACGCCCGAGTACATGAGCCCGGAGCAGGCGAGCGGCCAGGTTCCGACCCCGGCGACGGACATCTACTCGCTCGGCGTGTTGTTGTATCGCATGCTCGCGGGCAGGCCGCCGTTTACCGCCGAGGATCCGCTCGCGCTGCTGGCGCTGCACCAGTTCGAGCCCGCGCGTGACCTGCGTCAGGTTGCGCGCGTGCCCTTCGAGCTGGGCGAGATCGTCATGCGCTGCCTGTCCAAGCGACCCGGCCAGCGATTTCCGAGCGCCGGTGCGCTGCGCCGCGCGCTCGAGGCGTTTCGGCGCGAGTACGCGGAGCTGCGCAAGTTCCTCGCGCGCGACGGCCTGGACACCGAGGCGATGGTGTTGGACGCGCTCGGGCCATCGACCACGCAGGGGCCGCCGTCGTTCAAGCGCGGGCTGCGCTACGTCGAGGCCACGGTGCTCGTCGCGGACCTCGAGAACTTCCTGCGCCTCGCCGTGTCGTCCTCGCCCGAGCGGGTGACGGACCTGCTCGAGACGTTCTACAAGAGCGTGCGCGAGGTCATCGAGCGCCACCGCGGTGCGGTGGTCGAGATGTTCGGCGACACCGTGCTCGCGACGTTCGGCGACCCGGTGCCGCTCGCCGACCACCCCACCGAGGCGCTCGCCGCCGCGCTCGATCTCGCGGCCGCGCTGGTCGGCCTCTCGCGCGAGCTGCGACCGCCCGTGTCGGTGCGGCTCGGCCTCGAGACGGGGATGCTGCTGGCCGGCTACGTGCACGATGGGCGGCGGCGTCAGTACCACGCGTACGGCGCGTCGGTGGCGATCGCCCACGCGTTCGAGCGCCACGCCCAGCGCGGCGAGTGCCTGGTGGGGGAGGCGCTGCACGAGCGCACGAAGGACACCTTCGAGATGGCGAGCGCGGGTCGGGTGCCCGTGCCGCTCCACGGTCAGCTCCACGACATGTCCGCGCACCGACTCGTGCGCAAGCGGGAGGTGGCGCCGTGACCGCGACTCCCGAAGCCGAGGTCGCCCGGTTTCGCCAATTGTTCGCGCGGCTCGAGGACGAGATCGCGCGCGTGATCGTCGGCCAGCGCGGGGCGGTGCGCGGCGTGCTCGCGGCGTTGGCAGCGGGGGGCCACGTGCTGCTCGAGGGGGTGCCCGGCCTGGGCAAGACCTCGCTCGTGCGCGCGCTCGCGCGCGTCACGTCTCTCGAGCTCAAGCGCATCCAGTTCACGCCGGATCTCATGCCGGCGGACATCACGGGCACGACCGTGTTGGTGGAGAAGGCGGGCGGCGGCCACTCCCTCGAGTTCGAGCGCGGGCCCGTGTTCGCGCACCTCGTGCTCGCGGACGAGATCAATCGCGCGACGCCGAAGACGCAATCCGCGCTGCTCGAGGCGATGCAGGAGCACAGCGTCACGCACGCGGGCGTCGAGCGCGCTCTGCCGGAGCCG
>ORMF011972686.1_pt1 | contig 10325 bp, 10 predicted proteins | sample 1779871 | NCBI WGS metagenome assembly ORMF01 (sample SAMEA104232316, study PRJEB22302) | groundwater metagenome | biome: forest; feature: aquifer; material: groundwater | place: USA | collected 2011-08-07 | depth 5.4 m | reverse complement strand
GCCGTTACGAGGCGCAAAACTGTAGCGTTGAAAGGCGGACAAGCCGCGATCCACGCCAAGGCCGGACACTGCGCGCGTGAACTCGAAACCGTCACGGGCCGCACGGTCGGGCAACTGCGCGCGGCCCTCGCCCAAAACCTGTCGTAACTCTGCCAAAGAGGCGGGACGTTCCCAGAGCGGTGCCCACAGTTCGCAACGCGCGGCGGAGTCCGCTTCACTGGCGCTCGCGTAGCCAAAACCACTCGGACGCACACTGAACGGATAAGCAAGTTCGCCCGGCCCGGCCATTTCAAGCCGTTTGACGGCAGCGGCACCGAACAGCAGCGCCCCTTCCAGCATCAGGATAAAATCCCACGGGTTGACGAGCGACTTCGCATCAAAGCCGCTCGTGCTGTTCGCGCCGGCGGCGGCGTGGGGAAAGAACTGGCCGATGGCATTGTCGGCTAGCCCGCGCGTGGGTTCGGCGAAAAGGCTACCTGCAAGCAGTGCTGCTGAAGTAGGTACAGGATCGCCGCTAGTTAAATCAAACAAGTCTGCAATGCGTTGAAGGAAATTGTTGCTGAAATCGAGGTTTCCATCGTTGAAGCCGGTGCCTAAGAGTGGAGGTGGCTTTGCTTCTTTGGCCAACACCATATATCCCGCGTCCAAGGCGTTCACAAAGGCTTCCGGCAAACGGCTTCGCAAAGAGATCAGCAGCGCGGCTTTATTTTCTTCCTTTGGTGCTGCATCGAATCCTAACTCACGAACCGCAATGCGACAGAGGGCAATGCATTTAGAAACGGCAGAGAACCTTGGAGCTTGCGCACGTTCGATTCTGTCCAAAGCACGAGTTGCCTCGGTCGGTTCGGACCTTTCTCCTGACTTTAGCTTCTTGCCTGTGACCGAGTCTCGCTCATCTAGTTTCTTCTCACGAAAATAGAATCCACTGCCGCCGTTCCACGGAGCGAGGATTGGCGTGGGCCGGTAGTCGTGCAGAAAGAAGCGTTCAACAGCCGCGCGGTCGAGTGTGGTGTGAAGCACGAATGTTTCGCCAATCCATGCGCCACGCGGGCGCGGCGTGCCTGGCGGCAGTTGCTCAGAGAGCAGGCGTAGAACACCCAGCGCCTTCAGATAATGAGCCAGTGGAGTGGGTGAACAGCCGAGAAGGGGGAGGGGTTGGTTCATGACGGCTGAATTTGTTTGGAGTGCGACTCCTGCGAAGCTCGCTGGTCAGCGGCCCGGAGAATGGTTTCGAGGAAGGCCAAGCGAAAGGGGCCAAGTTCCAAGGAATCGCGCAATTCGAGACAAGCTTCAAGCCATGAGGGTTGACCATCGGGACCGAGTCCAATCTGCATCGAAGCCAGCGACAAGGTCGTGGCGGGCCACGTTTGCCCGTCGAGAGTGAACGGCGGAAGTGAATCACCATCCCAGATGCCACGTGCGAAGAGGCGTTCGACACCATCCGGCTCCCGTTCGTCAGGCAGCGCGCGCAAGGAGAGCCGAACCTTGCCGTGATGCGCCGCGATGAGGAACGCAATTAGCGAAGCGTGTGGAGAAGTAGGCGCGGCGAGAGTGCGGAAGGACAGCGCACTGGCGAGTTCGTGGCGAAAACGGCGGCGTACATAATTCAGGCGAGCGGAACTGCCTGACTTGGCCCAAAGCGTATCGGTGGCGAGAGCTGGATTTGCGAGACGAATGGAATGTTGGAAAACCTCGTGAGCCTTGCCCACATCGTGCCAGACGGCGGCTTGGCGCAAGGTAGCCGCGAGCGGAGCGGGAAATGAAAGGGCTGCGGTAAGGTTTTCGGTTTGCGCGACGACGGCGTTGGTGTGGCTTTCGAGTGATTCGGGCACTGACGAAGCTGCGCCACGGTCATCGTCGTGGGCTTCCTGATCGCCGCCATCTCCGGGCACCGAAGCGACCGCAGCCTTGCTCTTGCGGTCGAAGCCCACAGCCACGTCATAGCCGCCTATGCTGGCGTCGAGCCAGTATTCGCGTCCTGGAATGATACGGTCAGGATGGCCCCATTGACGCGCCAGCGCATCCCAAGTCCACACTTTGGACCTGAGCTGTTTGTCGGCAAATTCTCGGAACCGCGCCACAGACACAGAGCACAATTCATCTCGAGTCGGTCGGTCGGAGTTCGCGGCGGGTTCTCCTTCTCTCCAAAAGACCGCGCAATCACTGTCATCGCTTTCACGGATGAAACGGGAGACATCCAAGTCGGCGCCAGCGATGTCAGGTGTGGTATCGAAGAGTTCGCGCAGATCCTTGGGGCGAATGATGTGCCGGGGAGGCTCCGGCATACGCGGAGGTTCCACGTTCGCAAGAGTGGCGAGGGAAACGTCTTTTAGTTGCTTCAACAACGTGCGGGCTGCGGCCAGATCATTGGCTTCGTAAGGCGTGGCTTCCTCCTCCGGCACATTCAGCCAGCAAACGTCCGCACCACTGGCCCCGAGTTCGCCGTGACGATGACAGCGACCAAACCGTTGCACGAGCGAAGACCACGGCGCGAGTTCAGTGAAGAGAGTGCGGGCGGAAAGGTCGACACCAGCTTCCACAACCTGCGTGCTGATGACGAGGTGGTCCCCGCTACTTTTCAGAACGCGGCTAACGAGTTGATTGCGCTCGTGCGGACGAAACCGGCTGTGAAGCAGCGTGAGCGTCGTTGCATCCGCATGCTTCTTCAGAGCGCGGTAAAGTTCCTGTGCCCGCTCAACGGTGTTAACGATGACCAATGTCAACGTGCCGGCGACATGCGCCTGCCGAATCTCGCTGGCCAAGGCAACGTAGTTGGCTCCGTCTGGCGTGATGAATTGGGTGTCCGCTGGCCGCAGGCATTTCGTGGCGGTAAGGCGTTGCTGGACCTCCGGAAAGGTGCGCTCAACTTCGGTCAAGCCAAACGAGTCGGGGATCGAGGGCGCTTCGGGTGTGGCCAATCGGGTGTTGTCCAGCGTGGCACTCATCCACCAATGCACACAGGGGGCGAGCGTGCCGAAGCGTTCACGGAAACCAGCCAGTTGCACACTTGTTTCCAACCCCACGCCCATGAGCTGCGTCTCGTCCATCACCCACAGGCAGTCGTTGTTGAGCAAGCCGAAGTGCATTGGCCAGCGGTAACGGCTCATGCCGTAGCCACGATTGAGTGCCCGGCTCAGGAGCATGTCTTGCGTACCGATGAGGATGGCGTTTTCTTCTGGATAAAGATCCCACGGATTCCCTTCCCGATCTTCTCCTCCCATCAAAATATGAACGCCAACTTTTCCGTTGTGAGGCCCAACATTATTCCATTCGAGATCGCCGGAACTTTTCAACCACCCACGAACGCTGTCCCGTGTCTGCTCCACGAGTGTCCGCATCGGCAGGCAATAAACGAGACGGCGCGGCCACTTCGGATTTTGAAGTTGAACACGATTCCAAAGCCATGCGAGCACGACGGCGGCAGTTTTGCCGAGACCGGTTGGGATGTTGATGAGTTGTGAATGACAGGCCGTGCCAGAATCGCTCTCCGCCAAACGGGATTGGTAGTCATAGGGCGTGTTGCCCGTGACGGTTTGAAAAAAGCGGTCGAATTGAGGCTGGCTCACGGCTCACCGCCTATTCTGAGTGCTGGCGTAAAATGCCTGGTCATGGACTGCTTTCGATATTTGGCGTCACGCCAGGGCGAACCCGCACTGCATTCTCCTCAGCGAGGCTTTGTCCTTGTATCAAATTGAGTTGCTGGCCGCGAGGACGAAAAAATCGTGCTCCGGGCGTCAAATGGACAATGACCACCCCGCACGGATCAATTCGTCCAGCACAATAGACGTCATTCTGATTTGGCAGACGGCATGTTCCGCGCTATGTAATGCGTCGTCATGCGTGGAGGCACTGCGACCACCGCGCTGGAAGAATTGAAGTTTGCAAAGAATCGTCGGAAATGAAACCTACAATTGTGAGCAAGCGAATTCATCGTGGAACTGATTTGCGCGACTTTTTGAGCGAAGAGGATTTGCTCGAAGAAGCCGAATCGCGAGCGCTCAGGCGCGGCGTCGCACTGCGATTGGATCGGCTGCGCAAGGAGCAGCATGTAAGCAAATCGGGGTTGGCGCTGCGTATGAATACCAGCCCGGCGGTCGTGAATCGCCTGCTCGACCACGCGAATCCTGGAATAACCCTCGCTACCCTCGACAAGGCGGCTCACGCCTTGAAACGGAAGCTCAGGATTGAACTCGTTCCGGAGTGAACAGTTGATGCAGGAAATCGTTTCTGTGCGTCGTTACCATTTCAGATGCCGGACGTGGAGCCGGATGAGCTGTTTGAACGGAAACCGGACCGGGTTCGCAATGTGGAACTGCGCACATCATCCGGAAAGGGTAGAGTAAACCATGGAAGCGTACCAGTCGTGCAATCCAGCTTCGGCGGTCTTGAGGTCACGGCCAAGGCGTCGCTTGTAAATTTTTCCGCTTACTTTTATTTGTCCGACGTAAGTTTTGCTTCCCGCAAACCGGCAAAGCTTTGCTGACATTCTAGTGCTTTTTTGAGTTTTCATTGATCAGTCTTTGGTGGGGTGTGGTTTCTTGCTGGACGCCTGTGGGTGAACCCGTGCCTATTCGCGCAAAGGCTCGGGTAACATTAGCCACGCTTTGTATTTCTGATGAGAACATCATCGTACCTGTCTCGCAGCCAACCGCGTTTCGTTTGAGTTCATTCGCCATCCCATTATAAAATGGGGAGAGCAATTTTCACCCTGAAGCTTGTGGTCGTTGGATGGTCTCATTTTTCTGAACGACTATTTGCATTTTGGAGATCACCGAACAGCACCGTATCACACAGGGGCCGAAACCATATAATGAGGCATGAAAAGTCTCGATATACCGGGTTTGGGGACTCCTGAAAAATTCTACACGCTCAGCGAGGTCGCCAAAATGTGGAGCGTCAGTCGCACCACTGTTTACCGCTGGCGGCTGCGCGGCCTCGGAGTTGTCCGCATCAGCGGTGTGGTTCGAATCGGCGAATCGTCGCTTCAGCAGTTTATCGCCCATCACCACACGCAAGGAGAGCAGGCGGCCGGGGCATGAGAGGCGTTTCCATTTCCCCAATTCTTCCGCACGCGAATTCGCGGCCACGAGCGAATGCGCGGGTGACATTCTGGGACGACGTGTTTCCGGATGCGCAGAAAACAACGCCAAACGCGTTTGTCGAGATGAAGGTGCGTCCGAAAAAGGCCTTTGAACCGTTGGGCGAGGGTTTTGCCAGAAAGGGCAAACGCATTTATTTCCGGGTTCAAACGAATGGAAAAGCAACCTGGCTCAGCACTGGCACTGACAAGCTGCCGCTGGCCAGGAAGTGGAAAGAAAAATGGGAGCGCGAACAGTGGTTGCGTGAGAACGGCGTGCTTCCAAAACAACCTTCCGTGCCAGCCGCGAACGGCACTACGGTCAACGCACTCCTCGACATCTATACCGAAGCGGGCCATCCGATAATTCGAAAGCGGTCGCTGAGACCGAAGGCTGAACGCTCCATCCGAAATGAAGAGTATTGCTTTCATCCGATTCGCAAATTCTTCGGCGACAAACCGATTGCACAACTCAACCTGAACGAATGCGACCGTTACCACAGATGGCGCTTATCGGGTGGTTACGTTGCTGAATTCTTGTTGCGAGGCAAAAAGATCACGAAACGCACGCGCGGCGGCGACCGCAGTGTAGACTTGGAACTGACGTTTCTTTCCAACGCGTGCGAGCTCGGTGTCCGGCGCGGCCTTCTGGAGACAAATCCCATTCGAGATCGCGGCCGCTACGCGGACGAGTCCAAGGTGCGTCACTGCCGCGAGGTCGCGCCTACGCCGGAAGGTTTGGCACAGATCGTCGCATGGATGGAGAAGAATGACTCCCAGCAGGACGCCGACTTTACACGATATCTGGCCTACAGCGGGCTCCGGCTCGGCGAGGGAATAAAGTCCCGGTGGTCCGCCGTGGACTGGAAGGAAGAAATCATCCACGTCCGGCGCAGCAAGAAAGGGGTGTTTCCCTTTGTGCTTTTGCTACCCGAATTGGCTGACCTGCTCCGGTCAATGCAGCGACGAGCGACCAGTGACCTGATGTTCCCGTCACCGTTCGATCCGGCCAAACAGCGTGATGTATCAGCATATCGTCACCGTCTCGGACGGGCCTGCAAAAAACTCGGGCTGCCTCACGTCACGCCGCACGGACTGCGGTCCTATTTCGTCACGCAGGCGCGCCAGAGCGGATTGACGGATGCGGAAATTGCGCAGCTCATCGGGGACAAATCAGGGCCAACTCTGATTGCACAAGTCTATGGCGACGTACGGCCGGACCATCTTCTGGCCGTTGCTCGGAAGATCAAACTTACAGCAAAGACGCGGGAGTAAGCGATCAGTTCTGCTCCCGCCAGAGACTCATATACCGCCACCGGCAACAAATTCAGATCAGAACAAACTCATGGGCAGGACAAAGAATCAGATTCAGAAACCCGCCACAGTTCACCAGTTGAGCAGTGGCAAATGGGCGGTCTTTGTCACATTGGTTCAGCCGCGCGAACTAGAAGGCAAAATGCGCAGCGGCCGTCGAAAGTTCGAGCGGCAAACACAAGCCCTGGCCAACGATTTGTGTGCGGAAATCAACGCACAGTTGTGTGGCAAAGAATTGGCACGTCAGCTTTCAGATCGCGAACAGGAAATTGCCAAGAAGGTGTTCTGGGAGATTTTGGAGCCCCACCATCCCGATTGGGTAAATCATCTGGTCCATATCATCTGCCATGCGGAAAAGACGGGTTATCGCCCGCCGGATGATACCGTTCCAACAGTAGCAGAAGCGGCGAAGATTTTCTATCGAGAACATATGCGATTTTTGGAAAAGGAAACGCAAAAAAACTATCGCTATGTGATTTCCTATCTGTTGCCTAAATTTGGCCATCTCAAGCCCTATGAAATGACGGACCAACAAATTCTTCAAATGGCTTATGGAACGGAGCCACTCGCCTTCCTGCGGTCATCCAACAAGCCCAATCCTGCGGCTGAGGCGGATGCTCACCTCTGGAATACGTTGGAAGAATCAAAGGCAAAACGGCCATGGACTCCTCATTTTAGAATCCGGTTCCTGATGTGTGCGCGTGCGTTCAAAAACTGGATGCATGATTCCACCGATCCGATCACGCAGACAAAGCGAAATTGGTGTCCAAAATCAACGATTGAAATCTCCAGAAAGTTAACATCGGCAAAGCAATCAAACACGGCTCTCCCGCAAGGCTCGCACAGCGCTTTCGATCCTGAATGCCTCAAAAACCCCGCATTGACCAATCCTCAGGCTCAAGCGTTGATTGATGCGGCTTGGGTAGCGCACGGTGGCAAATTTGCGCCCTATTACGTTCATGGTTTGTGGTGCGGCAGCCGCGCCAAGGAAATCACGCGGACCGACGTGACAGCCTTTAATTCCTATGACGGAGTACTGTCGGTTTCGGATGCCGCAGCCAAAACAGATCGTGCCCGAGAGAGCGAAGTCTATCCGAACGCAATTACGATGGTAGAAGCGCTACGTTTTGCTGGCCTTTACACGAGCGAGGGCTTCCGGCCCGATGATCACCAGCGCGTCGTGATCCACATATTAGCGGGGTTCACGTCCAACGATAAACGAATGCACGCTCGTGCAGAACGCGAACGGCAGCGTTTGGAGGATCGTGGGATCATAATACCAAAATACAATTGGGGAATGGCCTATCCCAAGAACGCAATGCGGCGCACTGCGCTCTCGATGCATTACAAACTGTTTCTCAATGTAGCCTTCACCACCGCCTGGGGAGGCAATTCTCCGGGAGTATTCAAAGAATTTTACAAGCGGCTCGTGACAAAATCTGAAGCCCGCGAGTATTGGACAATGCTTCCAATCTGGCTCAAGCGGAAAGGTGACATCAAGGTTGAACTTCCCAACAGCCACAAGCTCGATTCGGCAATAACTGAGGAAGTCAAAACCGCAGTTTCAGTGGCGTGCGACGCTATGCATGCGTTCAAGCGGGATATGGCGGCGGCAGAAGTGCAGCTTAACGCTACCAAGCCTGCAAAACACAAGACTCGTAGGGCCTGCGCGAAGCCATTCCGGCTGAGAATCGCAAAAACAGAAACTCCAGCACTCGGGGCGGAAACTTCTTCTTGTAGGATCGCCATGGATGTTCCTGCATTGAAACAAACAGCGGCCTGAGAACCGACCTGCTACGTTATTTAGCTACGCTGGCTACATTTTGAGCGCGAATTGCACAAATAGGCCATGATTCGCGCTCTTCCGCAACAGAGGAACCGCGTCATCGTGAGCAACGCGGATCGCTTTTCGTAAGATCCTGAAAGTTAGCATGGGGAAACCATTGTTAACTTGGTGAAACGCGGCGCAAATATTTTTAACTATAGCGAGATATGAACAGGTATCGCGATGAGGCCTTCATTTGCTACGCTGGCCGTAGCAGCAATTCCGTTCCGGATGATTCTCCGCCCCGTAAATAATACTCGACCAAGTCAGGGTTCCGGCGCATTCCGTCTCACGGTTGGCAGGTCAGTGATTGTGGCGAAACAGAAAAGCCAGAAAGTTTCATCGATCAATGACAGACGTTAAATGCCGACACGTCGAGACAGTCCACGCGCAGCCGGGGACACCTGTGCCAGCGCCGCACGCACTTTCGCCCCTTTCGGAGCTGGACCAATGGGTGTCGGCAGAACGGCTTCTTGAAATTCTATGGGACGAACATAGTCGCCCCAGTCTCCAGTGGATCCGGAAGGAAACCAAACGGAGAATGCTGCCACACATTCGCCGGGGGCGGCTCATCTTCTATCGGCCGCGTTCCGTTATGGAATGGTTTTGCCAGCGCGAGTGTCGTCCGAACAGTATGGAATAGCCATCCACGGCAGCCGCGCCGGACTGCATGCAGCACGACGTGTTGCTACAACTGTGATACCGGATGACCCGGGCGTGGACATTCAACTCGCGGAATAAATCTTGAATGGTCACAAAATCCATGCCCGTCATTTTAGCACAAAAAGAGGTGAGGAGGGATGTAGCAGTCTCGTTCCAAACTGCTGTTTGCCAGCATTTGAGCAAGGGAATTGATACGGCCACATCTGATTGTGCCAAGGGGGAATGGCGAGTGATGAAATGCTATCGCAGGTGTCATTCTGAAATAGTTTTTGATTTTTGAAAGATCGGCTGTCGTTCATCCGTATAGAAATTATAGAAGTAAAAAACAATATGGACCAACCGAATGCTCTTGGCCCCGGGTCGTGGAGTTCTGTGGATTCGACCCCGTACCGGTCAATCGAAGCGGCGACAGTGTGTTATGGACAAGCCTCTATGCATCTTACCTTTGGAGGATGATTTCGATGTTGCCGAGTTAGTAAAGGCGATGTTGGAGCAAAAACCGGGTTTCTGCATATTCCGGGAAACCCAGCGAGGAAAACCATTGTGAGTTGCCGCTTGGATCACATCGAAGATTGGGCCCCGTTGGCCAAATCCACCAGCTATTGTGCGGGGAAACTCGCGCTCAAATGCCGGGTTTCGACGCGGCAACTGGAGCGATACTTTCAACTCCAACACGGCGCATCACCGCACAAATGGCTGCGGGATTTGAGGATGCGCCGGGCGGTCGAGTTGATTCGCGATCAGACGCCCGTCAAGGAGGTGGCGCTCGAACTCGGTTACAAAGACCCGGCCCATTTCGCACATGATTTTAAAGATTACTTCGGTGTCAGCCCGAGTTGTTTCGGTCTAAACCCCGCACCGCCGGTGTCCAGCAGGCAAAATGTCGCATTTTGACAAGCGATGTCGCATTTCAACAAGTGATTTTGCTTCCCACCTGTGAATGGGCGTGGTGTTAATGGCCGCGCGAAGCATCGCTCAATGCTGCACGGGCGATTTTGATAAAGTCTCAAGACAAAACCGTCGCTCAGGGTCGTTCGCAGCTTTGAGCCAGAAGTTGGAATGGTGGCGGGTTAATCAGAACGTTGCGAAGCCTGAGCCGATTTTCCGTGTGGGCAAAACGCCCTTTGAACCATTGAAACAATAGAGACTATGGACCCTTCAAAAAGAGTAATTGGTCGCCGCTCTGGCGTGGTGTCGTTGAGGCTGGCGCTGGCCCTCGTGGTTTTCATGGCCGGCCATGGCTGGTCGCAGCCGGCGGGCAAAGGCGATGGCCTTTTGGGCAGTTACTTTGACAATCGCCATTTGTCGGGCGCGCCGGTGACGAACCGGGTGGAGGCGCAGGTGGATTTCGATTGGGGTCTGGGCGCGCCGGCGGGCCTGACCAATGCCGATGAATTCAGCGCGCGTTGGACGGGTGAATTGCAGGCGTCCTACACCGAACCGTAT
>ORMF010966962.1_pt1 | contig 10325 bp, 9 predicted proteins | sample 1779871 | NCBI WGS metagenome assembly ORMF01 (sample SAMEA104232316, study PRJEB22302) | groundwater metagenome | biome: forest; feature: aquifer; material: groundwater | place: USA | collected 2011-08-07 | depth 5.4 m | reverse complement strand
GTTCAGTTACACCAGACTGGTTGAGCGCGAACTTGTTAGAGCGCGCCGCGAGAACGAGCGTAACCGTTCCCAATGGGATACAGAGCGGCAACAGCTTGAAAACGAACGCCGACGCATAGAAAACGTAGTCTTTCAGAGTAACGGTGTCGCGCCTCCACATCGACACCTGATGCCGTCTCCACCCCGAGACAATAAGTCGATTCCGCGAGCGGTTGGACCGTTTGGTATAGCGGCGCGCAACGCGCGATTAGAAGAAGACCGCGCAGTAGACGCTGACGCCGCCGTTCGCGAGTCGCCCCCTGCGCCGGAGCTAAGCCCTGAAGAGCAGGAGCGCGTCACCAAGGCCGCTGTAAGCAGGGGGCTGATAGCGCCGCAAGTACCACAGTCAGAGACATGCGCGACCGGGTAAAACTCGAATGGCTACCGAAAGTGGATCTTCAGCCCTACCGACACACGACAACGTAGGCGCGCTCGCGCCTGTAAGTCCTGATAGAACGCCGCAACAAGAGTTGCAAGAGCGAGCCGACCTACAGCAGCAAGCCAACGAGACAACTGTATTCGATTACATAAATAATACCCTCGACGCCATTGAAACCTTTCAGCGAGCGGAGATGCTTGCGATCCGCCGTGTGATGGTGAAGTCCCACAGGTACTACGACGGCAAACAGTATGGATTTGTAGATCAAAACGCGATCTGGCATGACGCGCAGATCATCTCGGGCGATATTCCTATTGTCGATAATCAGTACAAGTACCACATCGACACCGCGAAGATGGAAATAACGCGGGCGCGCACGACTCTTGAAGTTGAAGCCGCTGATCCCACCAATGCAGACCTGGTTGAGGCCGCGAAAGCCGCACAGTCTCGCATTGATATCCACCGCAAACGTTTACTAACTCCAAGCTTCGTTGAAACCGAGGCGATGAATCTTTTATTGAAGACCATCGCGCTCCGCTATACCTATTGGGACACCGGCGCGGGGCGCAAGGAAAGAATCCCAATTACAGAGCGCAAACAGATCGGCCCGGCCGTGTCTGTTACGGCCTGTGCGATCTGCGCGCACCCGGTTGACTCGCCGGAAAGTCCAAGCGATATCCCCGATCAGCCAGCGTCCGGGTGGACATGCCCGAACTGCGGATCGTCCCGCACCCAGCAACTAAGCGCGCCACCTATCGAGGCTTCTGTTGTTACGGGCTATCAGGACGTGGCCATTGGGGAGCCCAAATGTATTGCGGTTGATCCGCTTCAAGTAGGGATCTACCTTGGAGCCCGAACCCTCGGGGGCTCCCCGTTCCTTACTTACAAGCAAATCATCATGCGCTGCGTGTTGGAAGCGGCGTTCCCTGGCCGTGTGATTCCATCGACAGGAATCAAATCTTTAGAGCTGCAATACCAAAGAGCAATCGAGCAAAGCGTGGATGGCTCACAGAACTGGACACAGATCAGTAGCGACAAGGGCGGTGGCCAGTTTGAACCGATCGAGGTTGAACAGTCGTGGCTCGACCCTTACGTCTATGCTCGCTATCGCCCCGCGCAAGCACAAGACCTGTTCAATGGAATGAGGATCGAAGCAGGGCAGCCACTGATCGAGCTTTACCCAAGCGGCATGTATATATGCCGGGTTAGCCGCACCATTCTTGATAAGTGGCCGGAGAACAAATGTCAGAAATGGTCTGCCAGCGTATTCGGAATTCGGCCTAGCGGTTTCTTTGGAGCGGGAACGGCGGCACTGCATGACGATCAAGATGTCGTGAATATGATCAGGTCGCTGGCGGTAGTTAACGCGAATGCGAACGCAGTGCCCCAGAAATTCGTGAACACGGACTATCTTGAGGGTGGCAAACTCTCGAACGATCCGAACGAGGTCATTGAGGTTACCAGCTTGCCGCCAGGAGCGAGCATCGAGAACAACGTCTATCACCAAGCGAGCGCCGAAGGTCTAGCGACAGAGGTCTTCGGAATTTCTGAGGACGCAAAGAAGTCAATGCAGGCCAAGCTCGGAACCTTTTCAGTAGACACTGGTCAGCCCGATCTACAAGGGGCGATGAATACAGCGACCGGAATTTCTATCTTGCGCGATAACGCGGTTGGACGGATGGGGCCTGACCTTTGGCTACAGACAGAAATGGAAGTCGAGCAGTCCTACCAACTTCTGGAATTTGAACAGGCCAACCCTAATCCTAGCCGTTACCAGGGAGCTGGCGGGAAAGTGCAGACGCCTCGTGGTGATCTTGGATACACAATGGCCGGGGTAAAGGCGCTGCTTGCCTGCAATGTACGCACCGACCTAATTATCACACCCACCGACAATTCATGGATGCCTATCACTCGTGCGCAAAGAATGCAGAACCTGAAAGATTGGGTGCCCTATCTTCAGGCCCCGCCCGAGGTTCAAGCTCTGGCCGCTGACATCTATTCGATTCCGCTACAGATTGGAGGGTGGGGCGCTGAGCAGAGCGAAGCACGCAGACGCTTACAAAAGTTCGCCGCCGTGGCCGCATTCCTTGAGAAGCAATTGACGCCCGACGCGATGAATCAACAAGTAGTCGTGTGCGAATCTTGCGGACAGGCGCGAAGCCCTGCCATGCCGCCCGGCTCGCCGTGTCCCAACTGTGGCAGTACCCAAACTGAAACAGTAAACCCTGCCGTTGAGCTTGTCCTCTCTGAATCAGCCGCGCCGCTTGATATGTTAATGGACAATCATCAAGCGTTCATCGACTACTACAAGGATTGGTTTACAGCCGATGAATCCATTGAGGCATCGCCCCTGCTCAAGATGGCCGTACAGCGCCGCACTCAGCAGCACTACAAAGCAAACACCGAATTCGCAAAATACATGCGCAGCCTTGAATTGGAAGCATCAGCCCCTGACGCGGCGGCAAACCTGATCACGTCTGACGCGGCGAACGAGCAAAAAATGAAACAGGCGTCCGCTGCACAGGACGCTCAAGACCTTCGCAATCTACATCAGGCGGCAATCACGGACGCAGCAACTCAAGTACCGGGTGGTTTACCACCGCCTCAAGCGCCTTCTAATGGCAACAGCGCTCAGCCAAACGGTTGACACCGCCTGACCGACTTCTCTAGCCAAAATCCCTTTCAGTAAAACGCAGAGACTTCCCACAATCCTTAACTGGTTAACCCTATACTGACGCCGTTCAACACGGTTAGCCGCCGACCATCGGGGCCGTTCCCGGCTCGTAAAAGGCGATGAAAGGGAAGGAACGTATGCCAGGAGAAACGGGAAACTGGGAAAGTCTAATTGATGGCAACCAAGGTGGAGACGCGGCCCCGGTCGTTGTTGCTCCACCAGCAAACCCAAGCGAAGCGGTTGCCGCCGATCCACCCGCGCCGTCGCCAGAAGTCATAGCTACTACTGATCCGACCAAGCCTGCCGCTGATGACAAAACTGCCAGCGCAGACCCGGCCGCTAAGGTAGAGCCGCCTGCGACTCCGGCGAGTGGTGAAGCGAGCGTAGACCCATCGAAAGAATCGACAGACGAAGAAGAGACAGACGAAGAGAAAGCCGAAATCGCCGCCCTACCGCCTGCCGCACAACCGGCAGCACGGAGGAACCGGAAAGAGGCTCGTCAGTTTCGGAGTTTCAAAACCGCCATTGGTGGTGAGGACTTCGTTGAGGACGCAACTGTCATCGTCCCGGCTTTTCATACTCAGTCTGCCGCTGATTTTGATCGGGTTCTACAAGAGCGCTCACCGTTAAAGGCCACAGAGCTGTTTAACCACATGGTCTACTCAGCTATTGAGAGCCCAGCCGCCCGCCCGGTCCTCATCAATGAACTTATCAAAGCTCATCGACCAGAGATCGAAGCAGCGTTGGGAATCAGTGGCACGGAAGAGCGTCAACCCGAATCGCGTATTGAGCCAACTGCTACCGTAGACGCGGCGACCACAGCCGCAGAACTAGCCACTATCAACGAACTCTTAGCCGATCCTTACGCGTCCGCTGAACAAAAGACGGCACTCGAACTAGCCAAGTCAGCGATCACGGGCAAGTCCGCTACAGATGCGAAGCTCGCCAGAATCGAAGAGCAACTTCGCCTCGTGCTGGATAAGGACAAAACGTCTCAGACTCTGACCGCAGCGGAAGAGACGCAGGCAATCGGTAGTGAGTTCCTTGGAGAGGCATTCAAGTTCGCGGAAACACGGCTCAATGAATTGGGGCTTGTTGCCGCCGAAGGCGACCCACCTGAGTTGGTTAACTACATAAAGTCGGAACGGAAGCAGATCATGGATCGTCTTCCGAAGCTTTTCGACTCGCACGAAAACGCCTCCAAGTTGATCTCTCAACTGGAAGAGAAGTTCGAGAGGATTCCCACTCTGACGAGTCCTCAAGCGAAAGCAGCCGAGAAGCGCGCCGCGTGGAAATTCTTACCGCCGGTGAAGGCTTGTGTAGACACCATCCTCGGGCAGGAGGTCGCGAGTTGTCTCTTTGCCATTGAGACAGCGCGAGGCGCTCGACAGTCACCCCTGAACCAAGACCCACGCAAGGAACTTGTTGGACACGAAGCCCCTGGAGGGCTCGCGCCGGCGACTACTCTTGTCAAAGGAAAGGGCGTTGACGCGCTTTGGGATTCGCTGACGAACCCAAAGTCTGCCACAGCCTCTGCGTAGGTCGTTCCCGGTAAAGGAGACGACTAATGTTTACTACGACCAGCGGCTCGGTCCTGATGAAGGATCGCATTGAGCCTGTGCTGCGACAAAGCTTCCAAGAGGAAGACAATTTGTTCGCGGCAATGATGGACGAGGTTCCGAAGGAACCCACTAACCCGCGTGGACGCCGCATGTCCATTCGGGTCCAACCGAACGCTTCCTACGGATCGCCGACAGAAGGTGCGTTGATGCCGATTCCCGGCCAACCGCTCGATATCGAGGCGATCATCAAGTATCTCAATCAATTCAAGCTTGGAGAGTTCTCGGGTGAAATCAAAGACCTTCCTACCGAGGACGCGATTGTGTCCTTCATGGCGCGAAACCAGAAGGGCGACACCGAGACTTTCAATCACACGCAAAACGTTCTGCTCTTTGGCGTCGGCACCGGCAGTCACGGTGTAGTCACGGCGACTAACGCGACGACCACCGCGACATTCGATCCGGCCACAACCGATATGGGATCGCGTCAGATCCTGATCGGCGCGCGAATGCAGTTCTTTACTTCGGGCGGCGTGCAGCGCGCGGGTGGATCTGTAACCGTCTCGACCGTTACGGCCAACAACAAGAGCACCGGTGTAGTGACATTTGACGCCGTGCCGTCCGATCTGGCGGCGACCGACGTTATCGTTTACGAGAACTCTTACGGACGTGGCACTCACGGACTGCCTTACCACATCGATGACGCAAACGCGACGTGGTTGACTGTGAACCGCGCGACCTACCCGGACACGAAGGGCATTGTTCACGACGCCGCTGTCTCGGCACTCAGCGCTGGGATGATCGATCTGGCGCAGCTCAAGGTTAAGAAGCAGAGCGGTGTCAACGTTCCTATCAATGACTTTGTGCTTGTGAGCCATCCGGCGCAGAAGTACCAATATCGCCAGTTGGGCTATGCCCTGACTCGCGTGATCAACGCCACCGGCAACATGAAAATCGATCTCGGGTTTCCCGAGGCGACTCACAATGGTATGCGGTGGAAAGAGGATCTCGATGCCGCGCCGTCCGATCTGTGGGGACTGCGTTTCTCGACCTGGGCGATTGAGTTCGTCAAGTTGCCGGGCTTCTACGAGTTCGACGACGGCAAACGGCTGATCCAGAAACCGGGCGTCTCGACTTATTACGATGCCTATCAGTATGGAATTTATGCTCGCTACGATGTGATCTGCAAAGATCCTAAGAGCAACTTCCGTATCAAACGGCTGACTTACGCCGCAGGCACTGCGTAAGCATGAATCGGAAAGTGGCGGTCTAGGGTGCGCACCCGAAAGGCGGTTTCCTGACCGCTGACCGCCACTTAACTCAGGAGTGAGTGACAGGAGATTCACGATGAATAAGAAGAACTCGATCAATGTTGACGAGATCCCCGCAGGTTGGGGTATTGACGGATTGATAGCACAGCGCTTTCTCGGTTATGTGAAAGGCAATCCCATTCCCGCGATTCCCTACACGTTCTACTGGCAAACGCCAGACGGGAAAACGGTAATGGCGCTCCCTAAGCTTTCCGAGGATTTGAACGCGGCAATGTTTGTAGTCGAGGCGCTATTCACTCTGGGTTGGAAGTTTGCAATGACCCAGAACAATGACGGCGAGGTAGTAATTGCATTTGTTCCCAAAGGCGAAGGCTACGATCCGGCGCGAGCGGTCAAGGCTCGCGTTGTCAGCATGAAGCTGGCCGCGTTGGCTATATGTCGCGCGGCGCTCTTGGTGGCAGAAAAACTGAAGGACGAAGAACAGATCGAAGCGGTGATGTAGATGGAAGATTACGATCTTAACAATCCCGATACTTGGGTAGTGCTTGAGGCTCCCCCGTGCGATCCGGCCTTCGATGCCGAGCTATTGCGCATCGGCGGATTGAATAGGAATAAAGAACCGAACCTGATCAAAGTCTGGGGCGCAACCCATCGCGCTAAGGGTGTACTTCTCTATCACCTCTGCGACACCGAGCCTGTAATAGTCGGATATCAATTTCACCGTAGGCGAGGCGGCAGGCTTCAGACGGTCGAGACTATCGAGGAAGTTCCTAAAGGCATTCTTGCGCAGCCGATCTTAGAAAGCGTTGAGTTGGGAGAGCGTCGTTGGATCATTCATCGATGGGTAAGCCCGGAAGAGCTTGACCAGATGGGATACTTTGATCCAAGTCTTCGCTTTCAACCCAAAGAGACTGATCAATTCGGAGCGGCGATTGCAGAAGCCAAGGCAATGGTCATTGCCGGCGAAGATCCCGAAAAGGCATGGATCAAAGTCGAGAATCAGCTAGACCGCGCTCGCGGTACTGAGATCGATCCGACGTGCAAACAATACTTCGATCCTGAACTGCGTGAGCGCGGCGATTACCATTTCTTTTTCCGGCTTGAACGAAAAGACGGAACCTATCATCCGCCTGACGGCGAAGCCATTGAAGCGATAGACGCGCTATGGCAGTACAACACAACCACAACGCCCGCCGAACGTGAGGCACATGCGGCTGCGGATGCTGAGAAGCAACAGCAGGAAAAACGGGCACGTCTCGACGCGCTGTGGCATCCGCAAGCAATCATGGATCGACGGCCTGCACTGATCACATAAGGAGACGCACAATGAACATCGTAACGGTCAGCGAACAGCTTCCAGACCCACTAATACCGCCAGTCGGAGTGGTGAAAGAAACTCTATCGCAAAAGAAAATTGCCCAGCTATCGGCCCCGCACTATGGGTGGTGCCCATACAACGACATCGAGTTAATGGGACCGCTCGGTCTTGAACGTCACGTTGCATACAACGAGAAGGGTGAGTTTGCTACTCGCTTACTGCGAGGCCAGCTACTTCCCTTTATCAACGTCGAGATCAGGCAGCTCAGCCAGAAGGACAACAACATTCCCAACGGTCCAAAGCCTGTGCTTGAGGACATCGTGAAGTATGCCGGAACCTGCGCAAGCGAGTTGGAAGATTCCTACGGCGACTGGGGCTTTATGATCCTAACTCCGCTAACGGGCCTGTCGGTTGAGGAAGCGTTTAGCATTTTTTCCGTGGTGCAACCCGCCGTTTACGACTTAGCTGCGCTTGAGGATCAGCTAACCATCGAAGCCCCGCAACGGATCGCCGAGGCATCAGCCGCAGATCCTACGTTTCGCGATTCGGACGCCGAGATTTTGCGCAGAATGATGGTCATCGGCGCACAGCGAGCAGCTACCCATGCCGGTTACGTCGTGGAAACGTTGCGGCAGGATATGGCAGATCGGCAGGGTGGCGGTCACGGACGTTCCTATGCCTCTCCCGGCGATGTTCACGCCTTCCGCCAACTGCGTCAGCCTGTGCCTTCGCGCTTGTCGGTGGCAAAGACTCAAACCGACGACGATATCCGAGCGCTCATAAAAGCGCTGGCCGAGAAACAGCTCAGCGGCGATGTTCCGAATGCTCAAGAGGCTCAGTTCGCTATGGCGCTGGAGTTGATGAAAAAGAGCGAAGAGCGTCAAGCCAGACTGGAAGAGGAAATCCGCCAAATGCGCGAAGCCGAGGCATTGCGCACGGGCACCACCGCACAGTAAAGCGAGGCAACTTGATTGATTACCGTAGCCGACGACCTAATGGAAGTCCGCGATCTGTTGCAGCAACCGTTGCAGCGGCAACTACAGGATCATACTGTCTTGTTGTCTCTGCAACGGTTCTATGCTCTTCGTAATAAGCAGTTTCAAATATCCGACAAAAACTATTTCCTTCGCCCGAAGGAATTACGACCTACCGAGCAAGACGAGCTTCTCAATGTTGACGATTACTCTGTTCCGGTAAAGATCACGGTTCGGGACGCGAATGCAGGCCCAGACGATCCCTGGCTCCCGGTTCAAAACGTCAACTTTGATGATTTTGAATTACAGAGGCTCGACGGCGCGCCGGTGATAAGCATCTACGGCACCCCGCCTCGCATAGCATATTCACTGGACGTTACCGATCAGGTTTTCACCCTGTGGTACGAGCCGTCCGCGAATCGGCCCCAGCTTCTTACTGAAACCCCGGAAATAGAAACCGACTTCAACACCCTCCTGGTCTACGACGCAACGATTGAATGCGGGGCGCGAGTACGCAATCAGTCAGAGGAATACAAAGCATTCTGGAAAGATCAATTACCTGTGTATGCAGCAGCAAGCGAGAAGTGGGAAGAGGTCATGAAAAAGTGGATGAACATGGGCCGGCAACAAGGACGCACTTATAAACGAACGTTTCCATTCCGGCGCACTCGCGAATCATTCGACTATCGAACGAGGTTTCATTCGTAAATGCCAGCAGCCGACATTGCAGAAGGAAGAAAGGGCGTCAACGCCATGCTTGGGGCCGTGGCCACCTGGGGCGGCGCTTTGCAGGATGACCGGCGCACAGCGGGAGAGATCGATCACAACTTAGTTAGCGCTGATGCGGATGTTGTTACCGCGATCCTCGAAACTGCGGGGCACCCGTTGCGCTCGGGATACATGGACGCATCGGCTGATCTTGTATACACAGGCGAGATTGCGCCTGAACTGCCGGATTCAATCGGAGAATTCGGGCCAATAGAGATCCAGATCGGAAGTACGGCCACATGGACACTCGGCCAGCATTGCGACAGCGAGATCGAGATCGCGATGCGGCGCGCGAACACCGGCAACCTCTTTGGTTCTGTTGCTCACAACGTGGACGGATCTCCCATTGGCGGCTTTTACAACATTCTTCGACCAAAGGTTTATTTCACCGGAACAAAGCTGCGGATCTGGGTTGGGGCCTTTACCCCTAACTACGCTGCGCCCGTTTGCCAAGCCCCAAGCATTTATCTGCCTGTTGTCGTTGTCGGAGCTGTAGCACGTCTTCGTAAGGACGGCGATCTTGTGCCTGATGTTTTCATAATGGCCGCACAAATGTTTCAGAGCTATCTGGCAATGATTCGCCGCAAGGAAATGATCATCCCTGATATCGAGTTAACCCAGAAGGCGGCGGCTTAATGGCCCTTACAGATCAGTTAGCAGCACAGCGAACCTACGTCATGCTCAGGCAGCGCGGCATTCCTGTGGATGCGAACTTCATTGCTCGGGCAATCGCTCAAATGCCCGATGCTTTAGAAACGCTGTGCAAGCGGATAGCCAGTAGCAACGACTTTCATAACGGGCAGAAGGACTTTGATCTAACTGCCGCAGCGGGTCGCATCGATCTCGGGGCTTCCGGTGCCGATACGATGTTATTCGATCCGTTCAAGGCAAGAGTGTTCGTGGGAGCAAGCGACGATCCGGCTGTCTACATCGAGCGCATGGAAACGCTGAAGAACGGTGGATTGCCGAATGACACCTATCACTTCACGCATCGGGGCCAGAAGCTAACGTTTCTAAATATTGACGGGCAAACCAACACGCTGGCCGGGGCGGTGAAGGTAACGGCCAACTATATCTGGGCCATAGGTGAAGTGCCACGCGAATACTACGTGGAACTATTTGAGACTTTGGCCGAGTTGGCGTCTGGCGATCCCAGAATTGCGGCGATGAATTCAGCGAGTGCTGATCGAGGCGTTGAGGTAGGCAGGGTATGACTTCGCAGAACGCAGTAGAACGCGCTATTGGGCGATTAGGGTTAAGCGGCCACGCGGCGACAGCGGCGCGCGAACGCCTGTCTATCCGCTTACAAGATGCACTCCGCGAATTTGCGGATCGAGTGGCAG
>ORMF010795849.1_pt1 | contig 10325 bp, 6 predicted proteins | sample 1779871 | NCBI WGS metagenome assembly ORMF01 (sample SAMEA104232316, study PRJEB22302) | groundwater metagenome | biome: forest; feature: aquifer; material: groundwater | place: USA | collected 2011-08-07 | depth 5.4 m | reverse complement strand
CAGGGCCTTGATGTCCTCGGCGATGGCCTGGTGGGCCTGGATGACGCGGCCGGAGCCAGTCGCGGCGTTGGTCTTCATGAGAGCCCTCCTCTGCTTCGAGGACAGAAGCGTCGAACGCGCTCGCGCCACGCTCCCCCACGCCTACGCCCCCGTCCCCAGCCCCGCACGCCGCCCCCCCGCTGGAGCCGCAGGCACAGCACACATTCGCTTGGCGCGCCGACCGCGCCAGCCCGGCTGTGAGCCGGATGCTATGCGCGCACACCGCCGCCGTCAACCGGCGAATGAACCGCTGTAGGGAGCACATGATCTGTCCGCTCCCGAGAGCAAGTGAAATGTCCGCTTTTCGGGTGGTCTCGCGTAGAGCCATGGTCGCAGGGGGTGACCATGCTCTATACCGCGACTGCCGTGGAGCGGGCCATGAAGGTGCAGCAGGTCATCATGCAGGCCCTGAGTGGGGCGATCAGCTGGGTGCACGCCGCCGAGATCCTCGGCCTCGAGCCGCGCAGCGTGCGGCGCTGGCGGGCCCGGTTCGAGGCCGGCGGCCCGGTGGCCCTCTATGATCGCCGGCGCCAGCGGCCCTCGCGGCGCCAGGCGCCGGCCCTCGAGGTGCAGCGCATCCTGCATCTGTACCGGGAGCGGTTCGCCGGCTGGAACGTCCGGCACTTCTACCGCTTCGCCCGGCGCGACCACGCCGTGACGCTGTCCTATAGCTTCGTCAAGCTGGCCCTCCAGGAAGCCGGCCTGGTCCGCAAGGCCCGGGCGCGGGGGCGGCACCGCCGGCGCCGGGAGCCCCGCGCCTGCCTCGGCGAGCTGCTGCACCTCGACGGCAGCCCGCATGCCTGGCTCCGGCGCTGCCCCGACGACCGCCAGACCCTCATCGCGGTCCTCGACGACGCGACCACGCGCCTGCTCTACGCCCAGCTCTGGCCCGCGGAAACGACCGCCGCGGTCTTCACGGCCCTGCATGCCGTCTGCACGACGTGGGGGCTGCCCATCGCGCTCTACACCGATCGCGCCGGCTGGGCCTTTCACACCCCGACGGCCGGCGGCCCCGTCGATCGCCGGCACCCCACCCAGGTCGGCCGGGCCCTCGCGCACCTGGGCATCGAGCACATCGGCGCCTACTCGCCCCAGGCGCGCGGCCGTGGCGAGCGCCTCAACCGCACCGTGCAGGGCCGCCTCGTCAACGAACTGCACCTGGCGGGTATCACCACGCGCGAGGCGGCCAACGCCTACCTGACGGAGCGGTTCATCGCCGACTACAACGACGAGTTCGGCCGCCCGCCCGCCGATCCGACGAGCGCCTTCGTGCCGCTCCACGGCGTGGATCTCGACACGATCCTCTGCGAGCACGCGGAGCGGACCGTCGGCCAGGACAACGTCGTCACCTTCGACGAGCTGGCCCTGCAGCTCGCCAAGCAGCCGGGCCGGCGGACCTGCGCCGGGCTGCGCGTCACCGTGCACCGCGACGTCCACGGCGTCCTCTCGGTCTGGCACGGGACCCGCTGCTTCGGGCGCTATGATGGTCACGGCCGGCCCCTTCCGCTCGACCGACCCAAAAATGCGCGGGCGCATTTGGCTCAGGATCGACGATCGCCCCCGCCCCCGATACCCCGCATCCCCCGGCTGAAGCGCCGGACCGGCCCCCGCCTGCCCACCGGCCCTCGGGCCTGACCGGACAGATCACGTGTCAAAACCCAGCGGACATTTCACTTGTCAGCAACAGGTGGGCTGGCTGAGTACTCGATGATGCCTGCGAGCGTCCGAGGGCCTTGGGTGGATTGATCCATACTTCCACGGGCCGCGCCGGCGGGTGCGGAAGGCCGGCTGGGAATCGTTCTGGGTGCGCGGCATAGGCCGCGGCGAGCACGATCGCCCGTGCCGCCACCCGTTGCTCGGCCACGCCGTGGTGCACGTCGTGGGGCGTGAGCAGGCCGAGGCCGCTGTGATGATGTTCGGTGTTGTACCACGTGAAAAAGCTCTGGCCGTGGGCGCGGGCGTCCTGGAGCGAGCCGAAGCGGTCCGGGAAGGTCGGGCGGTACTTCAGCGTCTTGAAGTGGGCCTCCGAGTACGGGTTGTCGTTCGACACGTGGGGCCGCGAATGCGTCTTGGTCACGCCCAGGTCGGCCAGCAGGAACGCCACGGACTTCGAGGTCATCGCCTGGCCGCGGTCGGCGTGAATCGTGAGGTGATCGCGCCCGATGCCCTGCCGAGCGCACGTCTCGTGGATGAACCGCTCGGCGAGCGCGGCGCTTTCACCATTGGTCACCATCCAGCCGACCACGTAGCGGCTGAAGACGTCGAGCATGACGTACAGGTAGAAGTAGGTCCACTTCGCCGGCCCCAGCAGCTTCGTTTGTCCCAGCTCCACAGCTCGTTGGGCCGGCGGGCCAGCAGCTCCGGGGTCGCGTAGCGAGGATGCCGGAGCTGATCCCGCCGCTCGCGCACCTCGGCACGCCGCGCCAGGAGCCGGTACATCGTGCGCTCCGAGCAGAGATACGCGCCCTTGTCGAGCAGGGTGGCGTAGACCTCGGCGGGGGCCAGGTCCACGAAGCGGGGCTCGTGCAGCCGGGCGAGCACGGTGCTCTGCTCGTCGGCGGTCAGGGCGCGTGCGAGGGACGCCGCCGCGGGGGCACGCTCCGGGGCTGCCGCCGGTGGTAGTAGGTCGCGCGCGGCAGCCCGAGCGCCGCGCATGTGGGGGCAATGCCCAGCTGCGGTCCGATCTGGGTGACCGTCGCTATGACGAGGGCTCGCCGGTCAGCGGCGTTCCCAGCAACGCCGCCACTTGTTTTTGCAGGGCAACCAGGGCCTCAGCCCGCGCGGCGCGCTGCTGCCACCGGCTGATCTCCCGCGCTTGCTCGGCGAGCTTCTTGTCGCGGGGATCAACCACCCGCCGCACGGGGCCGCGCTTCTTCGGCGCCCTGGCCAGCTCCCCCCGCTCCCGCGCCGCGCGCCACGTCGTCAGATGGGAGGAGTACAACCTCTCCGGCCGCAGCAACGCCCCGACCGCGCCCGGCATCTTGCAGGCGTCGGCCTCCCGGACGATCTTCCGCTTGTACTCCACCGTGAACCGCCGCCGGGTCGCCTTCGCTACGACCTCGATCGCCGGCCCACCCAGGGCCTGCTCCAATGCGCCCATCACGCTCCAATCCTGACTCGCCCTCGCCATTAAACTTTCAGGGGGTCACTGTCTCATTCATATTGGCAGAGAGGGCCCTCCCCTCAGACAAGTGATTTCCCTCAGCGTGCGATGACCGGGTCAGAAACGTCACTGAGGAGGCCCGCGAAAGACTGCGCTTTTAGAGGTGTTGCAGAGGCAGAAGATACCGGCTCAGAAAGAAATGATTCTGGACAGCGCCAACGCGCCCGATAACCCGCGACGGCTGAGCAAGGCGAAGCCGTCGGCGGGTTGATCGGAAAGTTGGGCGTCACACTCATCTATTCATCGAGGACCCGGAGCGAGTCGGAGCCTGACCGTCACGCGCCAAAGATGTAACGGCTGCCGGTCGAAGACCGGATCGTCTTTGTCGGCATCTCCTGCATCGCAATCGACATGAACGCCTCGCCCGTGCAGTGCATAGGGATGAGGAAATCCGGGTCGATCTGCTTGAGGTCGGCGACGGTGTCGCGTAGATAGCCGACAGGGTGCGGGGCCAGGTGGAATCCTCCCAGCACGGCATGCACCTTGCGCACACCGGAGACCTTCATCGCTCCACGCACCGAATTAACCACTCCGCGGTGACCACACGAGGTCATTACCACCAGACCTTTGCCCTTGACGTTGAAGCAGGTCGCCTGCTCATGATCGAAGTCGTCCGGCACCACGGTCAGGTTGCGCTTCGCCTCGGGCAGCCCTTCGGGGGCGCAACCGACACCGTCCCGTTGGCCCACCGTCATGCGAGTAGGCGAAAGCACGCGCTCAAACGATACGCCGCCGATGCGTCCGCTCGTGAACGCATGGCCGGCCACGATCGAGGGCTGATCGGCGAGCACTACCTTCAGCCCCGCCTCGGCAATCGCTTTGCGGTCGAGCGCGCCAAAGTTCCCGGCGGCATCACCTACGCCAGCCTCGCGTGTACAGAAACACTCCTCGCCGCCAAGATAGAAGGGAAGGCCGGGCTTGAGCTTGCCCTTGTTCACTTGGAGAAAGCCGACCAGGCCCCCGAAATGATCGTAGTGCCCGTGACTCAGCACCAGCGCGTCGAGCATGCCGGGATCGATTCGGAGAAGAGCGAGGTTGTTGCTCAGGGTCTCGGCGGTATACCCAAAGTCGATCAGCAGCTGACGTGTTTCGCTTCCGCGGGTGGACTCGGCGTGCATCGAGAGACCCCACTCATTCTGGAGGGCTCTAGAGGGAGGCTGCTTCGAGAGCGCGAATGCGAAGCGCTGTATTTCGAGGTCACCCACCTTGCGAGAAGGCTCGAATGCGTGATGGTACGAGTCGGTAACGACCCGCACTGCAAGCCGGTCGACTTCGGGTACCGGGCCCGACAGCGCCTGCGCGCGCGCAGGCCTGACGCCGCGGAGCAGTCCATCAAAGACCGAGCCCAGCGCGGTTACGCCCGCCGAGCTGACGAAAGTTCTACGGTTTACGCTTCCAATGAATTCGGTCATCGTCTCGCCCTCCTGATGGTGGCACTCCATCCTCTGAGCCGCGTTCTATTTCCCGCTGATCCACAATCTCGAGAGCCAGCCCTCCGGCAGCAAGCTCGCGGAGTCGCATTCTCTCGGCTTCGAAATCCCCAATGCGTCAAGAGTGTACGTTGTCCCGTATGTACGCCCAACTAGAAGTAGACAGACCTGCGTATGCCGCCGTATAGCAGAGCAAACGCTGCGGCAATCGGTAGCATGTCCCTCCGATGAACGCGCCCATGGCGCAGGCTTCCCTTTTCAATCCAGCCGCTTACCCTGTTGACGGTCCCAGACATCCCCAGGGGATAGGCGGCGAAGCCCCGCAGCCTATCCCGCCGGCCATAAAAATTCTGGCTGCGAGATCCGTTCCGGGCGAGGCGACTATAGCGTCCGCGCACCCGCTGAGCAATCACCGATCGGCTGAACCTATTGAGCTGCGCCGGGTCGACGTGTACCACAAGCGCGAGCCAGCCGATCGCGGCCCGCAACCAAGTCGCCCCGCCGCTTGACGGCCAGGAGGGCGGGCGCGCACACGGGAAACTATGGTTGGCAGACTACCCGGAGTGAAGGGGCGCCCCGCTCGTACTTCGACCGGAAGTTCATCCGGCTGTCCGGCGACAATACAGGATACGGAACCGCGTGGAACTGCTGGCGAAGTCGTGACCGCGACCAGGCGCGGGATTTAGACGGCCACCTGGAACCGGAACTCCAGCACCCTGTTTGCCTGCAAGTGGTTGCGGGCCCCCGCAACCATTGACGACGAGGGGTTAGCGGACGCAGGCGCCGCTAACCCCTTTCGCTTATCCGGACTTCACCCAGGAAGTCGGTTCGACGGCAGGCTCTTCATCGCTTGTTCTGCCTTCTCCAGCCAGAACCGCATATCCATCTCTCGGTACATCGCCATCGCGGTGCTGAAGTGCTCCTGCGCCTGCTCGCGTTTGCCCGTGCTCTGATACAGATTGCCGAGGCCGACGTGGCAGTGGGCGACGAGTGGGCGGAGGCCGAGCTCAGCGGCCAGGGCCAGGGCGCCAGAGTACTGGCGGTCGGCTACGTGATCCTCGGCGCCCTGCGCGGCGATCTCACCCAGCAGGTAGAGGGCACGGGCCTCGGTGGCGCGTTCGAATCGCTCCCGTGATAGCGCCAACGCCCGCTCGGCGAGCACCGCCGCCTCGCCGAGTTGCCGCGCCAGGAGGTGTGCCTCGCAGAGGTAGGTCGTGAAGAGGGCCTCCATGGTGCGGCGGCTCTGCGCGAGCTGTTCGAGGGCCTCGCGGAGGAATGGGATCCCGTCCTCGGGCTGCCCCGTCATCGCCCGGGCATATCCGAGCATCGCCGCTGCCGTGCTGACCCAGATGGAAAGGCTCGCGGCCCGGAACGCGTCGAGGCAGGTCTCGAGTTGCGGGATGGCGTCGTGAAAGTGTCCCCGACACAGCAAGACGTGGCACGCGTCGAGGCGCGCCACTAGGAGCGTCATGGTGTGCTGGAGTGCTTCAGCGATCCGGAGGCTCTCGTCGACGGCTGTCCTCGCGGAGTCGAACTCGCCCAGCTCTGCCTGGGATCGCGCGAGCCGGTTGTGCGCATGCACGGATGGATAGATTGTTCGTCCCATCCGCTCGCGCTCCAGATCGCCTTGGAGCAGCCCTATCGCGCGCGTGAGCAGGGCCACCGCGTGTCGGTGGTCGCCGATGCTCGAGCAGATCGTGCCGAGATCCACGTTGGTGCCGATCTGCGCGGCGGCATCGCCAATCGCCTCCGCCAGAGCGACGGCCCGTCGGCCCTGCTCCAGCGCTGCCCGGTTGTCGCCCGCGAACCAGAAGGCCATCGCCCAGGCGCCGAGGTTGATGGCGAGCTGCCGCTCGTCGCCCAGCCGCTTGGCGAGCGCCACCGCCTCCTCCATGCGCTGCAGGAGGCCGGCGCGCTCGCCGAGCGCGAAGTGGTGCGCGCTGCGGACGCGCCGCAGTTCGATGGCCAGTGTGAGCGTCTCCAGGCTGTCCGGCAGGCGGGCGAGGGCCTGAAGGGCCTGGTCGAAACACGCGCCGGCCTGCGCGGAGGCCGAGCGCTCCGCCGCAATGGTGCCAGCCTGATGCCCGTACGCGACGGCCTTCTCCCACAGCTCGCCGCAGAACGCGTGGTGGGCCAGGCGCTCCACGTGCTCGCGCAGCCGGGCTGCCTGAAGCCGCTCGATGGCTCGGACGACGGCCGCGTGCAGGAGCGCGCGGCGGGGCGGCAGGAGCTGCCCGTACACGACCTCGCGAACCTGATCGTGCACGAAGTCGAAGCGCTCCCCGACAACACGGAGGACACGGCGGCGGACAAGCGTCTCGATCTCCTCGGCCGCGTCGGCTTCATCGAGCCCGGTCGCGTCCTGCACCAGGGCGAAGTCGAACTCGCGCCCGATCACCGAGGCGGAGGCGAGGAGGCTCCGGCTTCGTTCGGCGAGGCGCTCCAGCCGTCCCGCGATCACCTGCCGCGCCCGCTCGGGCAGGGCCAGGCCGGCGACGTGGGGGACGGTCCCATCGGCGAGGGCCCGCATGGTCTCGACCACCAGGAACGGATTGCCCCCGCTCGATGCAAAGATCTGCTCGGCCAGGCGGGCCACCATGCCGCCATCGAGATCGGCGCGAGCCAGCGAACGCACTAGGGTCGCCGTGTCTTCACGCGATAGCGGGGACAGTCGGATCCGGTCGACCTGCGGGTCCGCGCCCAGCTCGTGCAGGACCTGCTCGAGGATCGCGGTGCCCGCGAGCTCCTCCTCGCGCACCGTCGCCACGAGAAGGACACGAGTGCTCCGGATGCGGCGGGCCACGAAGGCCAGCAGACGCAGGCTCATCTCGTCGGCCCAGTGGATGTCCTCGAGCATGATGAGGCAAGGGTGCTCTGCCGCGAGGCACGAGACGAGGCGGGCGACCGCCTCGAACAGGCGCTGGGCTCCGGTCTCGCCGCCGCGCTCGGGCGAGCTCGCATCGAGGTCCGGAATCAAGCGGGCCAGCTCATCGACCCACGGAGGGCCCAGGCGCGCGAGGAGCTCCGAATTGCCCACGATGTCACCGGCGCGCAGCGCGTCGATCCACGGGGCGAAGGCGAGCACCTGCCCACTGAGATAGGCGCGACCCAGATGGCAGCGCACGCCGCGCCGAAGCGCCTCGGACTCGAGTGCTTCGAGCAGGCTGCTCTTTCCGCTCCCGGCCTCGCCGAGCACGAGGGCGAGGCGGCCCTGACCGCGCCCGGCCGCATCGAGCCCTTGGCCCAGGAAGGAACGCTCGTCGTCGCGGCCCATCAGAGGCTCCGCCGCGCGGACTGGCACCTGCGCTGGCTCGGCCGGGGAACTCGTCCTAGGCGCTGTCGAGCCTGGGTCGGCCGAGCCCTGCGGGACACGCCTCGACCGGACGACCTCCTGGTAGAGCCGCCTCGTCTCGGGTTGAGGCTCCACTCCGACCTCTCGCTGCAACGCGTCAACGCACAATCGATACTGTCGGAGCGCCTCACCGCGTCGGCCCTGACGCTGGAAGAGCCGCATCAATTCCCGGTGGACCGCCTCGTGCGCTGGATCGAGCGCCAGAATCCGCATGGCAGTCCGGATCGCAGCCCCGACTGAGCCGGAGCCGAGCTGATGAGTCAGCAGCTTGAGCAGTCCCTGCAGGGCCAACTCGCGAAGGCGCTGCCGCTCCATTTGCAGCCATTCCTCGAACGGCGGCTCCTTCACCCGGATGCCCTCGAGAAGATCGCCCTGGTAAAGCGCGGAGGCTGCCTCCAGGGCCGCGACCGAGCTATCCAGGATCAAGGCTTCGAACCTGGCGACGTCGATGTCGACGCTAGCCGTCTCGAGCGCCACTTCCCGGTGATCCGCAACCAAGATCGCGTGGGTCCCCAGCGCGCGGCGCAACGTCACGAGAGCCTGGCGCAAGCTCTGACGCGCGTGCTCGTCACCCGTGTTGGGCCAGAACAGAGTCGCCAGCTTGTCGCGCAGATGCCGGCGCCCAGGCGCTATCGCCAGGTAGGCGAGCAGTGCCTGCGCCTTGTTGTTCCCCAGGAACAGGGGGGCATCGGAGCCCAGACGGGCATGAAAGCCTCCGAGGAGGACGAGGGAGAGTTTGGATGCCAAGATCACTCCACTGTGGCGCGAGTCTAGAGCACGGCACCTGGTCGGGCAAGGGCGCTTGACGCGCTTTTCACGTTCGCCGGCATGTCTCCGTGACGACGGTGAGATTACATCGCGAGCGGGGAGGACCAGCTCATGCGTCAGCGTATACCTCGTCTCGCATTCGAGCCCGGGAACGATTCGTGAAGCCGCTCATGGTTGCGCTCTTGACGTGGGTCGCCGCCCACTCCGGGTATTCCGTGCCGGACACACTGCCGGACGTGGTGGCGATGACTCAGTTTGATTTCGAGCTCTATCTCTGCGAGCAGATAGAGGAGTGCGAGTCGCCGATGCCACACGCCGAGATTTTGGCCCTGTTCGATTTCGAGAGCCGGACCGTCTATATCCTCCAGGGGTTCGATCCAGCCGACCTGGAGCACCAGTCGACGATGGTGCGCCAGCTGGTTCACTTCCTCCAGGCGCTTGCTGGCCGCAGCAGGAACTGCCGCGGCGTGCTCGTCCAAGAGGCGCGTCAGATCGAGAATCGCTGGCGCACGGATCACGGTCTCGCAGCCATGCCGATCACCCCACTCGGGATGCTTCTCGAGTCCTGCGGGCCCGGTCCGACGTGACAGCGATGAATCTAGTGGGATCTTGCGTGGGGGTGCAGTGAACAGGGGGTGGTCCCTCTCAACCGAGCGGTGCGCGCGACGGTCGGTATCGTACTCGAACTGCCAGAGATGGATGAGTTGATCGATCATGCCCGGTCGGCCTCGGGGCAACCGGCCCTTCTGCGGGAAACGTGTATCGCGCCGTGAAGGGCATCACTAGGACGTTTGGGTAGAACCCAAAGGTCATCTGCTCCCGTTTTGCTTCCATATCATCCTGAAACATCCGGGAACGAGAAGTAGCTAGAGCCAGCACGAAAGAGCCAACAACTGCTCGCAGTTCCGGACGTTCTTCGCGAGATCAGAGGGTTACCGAACACAGCCTCGAGACGACTCATAACCCAAAGGTCGCTGGTTCAAGTCCAGCCCTCGCAACCACCGACATTGCCTTCCAGACCCGGGTCATATTCCGTCTCTGAATACAGACACTGCAAAGACACGGTCTATTGACTTCCACCTGTCGATCCTTGCGAAAGTTGCGCGCTTTTGCTGCAGGATTTGTAGGTCTCCACGCAGGCGGGCCCGTAAACACAGAGTCTCTATTGTAAACAAGCTTCAAGCATCGACATTTGCAACCCTGCCTCACTGTTGGCAGGATTGCCCTTGCCATGTTGCGCGATCGCCCCGACGCACCCGAGCTGCTCGAACTCCTGGATTTCCACCCGCCCGATTGGCACCGGTACTACGACGACCTCTGGAATCGCTACCCGACCCTGGCGGAGGATTGGGTCCACGTCGGGTTCCTGAACCTCCCGGCAACCTGGGCCCCCGACGAGGCCGAATGGCAGTGGGAACAGGACCGCGAGGCTCGCCGACGTCAGGTGCATGAACAGCGTGTGCACCGGGACCAACTCATCCTGGCTGAGATCCGGGCCAAGGTCCTTGGTCTCATGGCGAAGCGGGGCGCTGAGCGCGCCCGCGCCCAGCGGGTACTGGACCGACGGCTGGAT
>ORMF010324553.1_pt1 | contig 10325 bp, 6 predicted proteins | sample 1779871 | NCBI WGS metagenome assembly ORMF01 (sample SAMEA104232316, study PRJEB22302) | groundwater metagenome | biome: forest; feature: aquifer; material: groundwater | place: USA | collected 2011-08-07 | depth 5.4 m | reverse complement strand
GATGGGTCCCAGCCTCGCTCTTCGCGCCCGCCGCGCCTCCAATGAGGCCGGCCTCAAGATCAAGGTCATTGGCGTTGCCCGCTTCACCACTCCCACCTCCCGCCAGCTTCTCGAATCCGGCGGCGTCGAAACCATCGCCGCTGACTTGCTCGACGACTCGGCACTCGACAATCTCCCGAATGCGTCCAACGTCATCCACCTGGCCGCGCGCAAATTCGGCTCCACGGGCGATGAAGCCTACACCTGGGCCATGAACACATACCTGCCCGCCCGCGTTGCCCAGCGCTTTCGCGCCTCCCGTATCGTCGCCTTCTCCAGCGGCAACGTCTATCCGTTTCTCCCCATCGCCGGTGGTGGCGCGGTCGAGGAAACCCCGCTCGAACCCGTCGGCGAGTACGCCACCACCGCCGTCGGCCGCGAGCGCATGTTCACTCACTTCTCCCGGCAATACGGAACGCCCGTCACCATCCTCCGCCTCAACTACGCCGTCGAGATGCGCTACGGCGTCCTGCTCGACATCGGAAGAAAAGTGTTTCAACGCGAACCCATCGACCTTACCATGGGCAGCGCCAACGTCATCTGGCAGGGCGATGCCAACTCCGTTTGCCTCCGCAGCTTCTCCCTCTGCCAGTCGCCGCCTTTCATTCTGAACCTCACCGGACCGGAAACCCTCTCGGTCCGCCGCGTCGCCATTCGCTTCGGCGAAATCTTCGGCGTCAAACCCGACCTTCAAGGCGAGGAGTCCCCCACCGCGCTTTTGAACAACGCCTCTCGCTGCCACAAACTCTACGGTTATCCCAGCGTCAGCCTCGAACAGTTGATCGATTGGACCGCCGCCTGGATCGGAGCCGGCAACGAGACGCTCGACAAACCCACACATTTCGAAGCCAGGGACGGAAAGTTCTAGCCAATGTCCCTGCGTGACCGCTTGCAGCAAGGCCTCGTCATCCCCGCCCATCCCCTCGCGCTTACCGCCGCGCGCAAACTCGACGAGCACCGCCAGCGCGCCCTCACACGCTATTACCTCGCTGCCGGAGCCGGTGGCATCGCCGTCGGTGTCCACACCACCCAGTTCGCCATACGCGACCCCAAAATCGGCCTCTTTGAACCAGTCCTCCGCCTCGCCGCGGAACAGATGCAAGGCCGCGACGTGGTAAAGGTGGCGGGCATCTGCGGCCCCACAGCGCAAGCCGTCCAGGAAGCAGAACTCGCGCGAACCATCGGCTACGACGCCGGACTTTTGAGCCTCGCCGCCCTTCGCGACGCAGCCCCCGAGCAACTGGTGGAACACGCCCGCCAGGTCGCCGCCGTGATCCCCGTCTTCGGCTTTTACTTGCAGCCCGCCGTCGGTGGCCTCCTCCTCCCCTACGAGTTCTGGCGAGAGTTCGCCGCCATCGAAAACGTCGTCGCCATCAAGATCGCTCCGTTCAATCGCTATCAAACCATCGACGTAATTCGAGCCGTAGCCGACTCCGGGCGAGCCGCTGAAATCTCCCTCTACACCGGCAACGACGACAACATCGTCGTGGATCTCCTCACCGAGTTCCAATTCAGCGGCCACCGCCTGAGGATCACCGGAGGCCTTCTGGGCCACTGGGCCGTTTGGACCAAGCGCGCTGTGGAGTTGCTCGAAGAAATCAAGCGCGAACCGGGCCGCCCCGATTGGCTCACCAAGGCCATCGAAGTGACAGACTCCAACGCCGCCCTGTTCGACGCCGCCAACGGTTTCCATGGCTGCATCGCCGGCATCCATGAGGTCCTCCGCAGGCAAGGACTCCTCGCCGGACGTTGGTGCCTGGACGAAAAAGAAGACTTATCATCCGGTCAAATGCAGGAGATCGACCGCGTCTACGCCGCCTACCCGCACTTGACCGACGACAGCTTTGTAAGAGAACATCTGGACGATTGGATGAAATAGAGTAGGACAGGCCTCCGGCCTGTCAAACCAACAATAGGAGAAAACATGTCAGATAAACCAGAACGCCAATACGGATTCAACACACGCGCCCTCCACGCCGGTTACGCACCGGACTCGGCCACACACGCCCGCGCCGTACCCATCTATCAAACGACCTCATTTACTTTTGATAACTCAGACCACGCCGCGGCCCTGTTTGCCCTGCAGCAGTTCGGCAATATCTATACCCGCATCATGAACCCCACCACCGCGGTCCTGGAGGAACGCGTGGCCTCGCTCGAAAACGGCGTCGCAGCCCTGGCCACTGCCAGCGGCCAAGCCGCCCAGTTGCTAGCCATAAACAGCCTGATGGAAGGTGGCGATGAGATGGTGTCCGCCAGCACTCTCTACGGCGGCACTTACACCCAGTTCGATGTTACTTTCCGCAAACTCGGCTACAACGTCAAGTTTGTCGACCCCGACGATCCGGAAAACTTCCGCAAGGCCATTACTAAGAAGACCAAGTGCCTGTACGGTGAAACCATCAGCAACCCGCGCGGCAACGTGCTCGACCTCGAAGCGGTCGCCAAAATCGCCCACGACCATAACATCCCCCTCGTCATCGACAACACCTTCGCCTCCCCCTACCTCTGCCGCCCCATTGACTACGGTGCCGATATCATCGTCCATTCCCTCACCAAGTTCATGGGAGGCCACGGCAACAGCATCGGAGGCATCATCGTCGACGGCGGAAAATTCGACTGGAGCAAAGGTGACTTCCCCCAGCTCACTAAACCCTCCCTCGCCTATCACGGCATGGTCTTTTGGGACGTCTTCCAATCCATCGCCATGATCATCCGCGCCCGCGTCGAAGGCCTCCGCGACCTCGGCCCTTGCATCAGCCCCTTCAACTCATTCCTCATCATTCAGGGAATCGAAACCCTGGGCATGCGCATGGAACGCCACGTCGCAAACGCCCTGGCCGTGGCCAAATTCCTTGATGACCACAAGAATGTGATGTGGGTAAAATACCCCTCCCTCCCCTCCAGTCCCTACTACGCGCTCGCGAAAAAGTATCTGCCAAAAGGCGCAGGCTCCGTCTTCTCCTTCGGAATCAAGGGAGGCTACGACGCCGGAAAGAAATTCGTCGACAGCCTCCAAATGTTCTCCCACCTGGCCAACGTCGGCGACGCCCGAAGCCTCGTCATCTACCCCGCCGCCACCACCCACCAGCAACTAAGTCCCGAACAACAGCAAGCCGCCGGAGTAGAGCCCGACATGATCCGCCTATCCGTAGGACTGGAAGACACCGATGACATCCTCTGGGATCTCGATCAGGCCTTGACGGCTTCACAGAAAAAGTAGCGCGCCGGCCCCATCCTTGTGGATCAGCACGTTTGATAAATGTTCCCCCGGCGGGTTGTTACGGCCTAAAAATTAAGTTTTAGGGACAGCTGCATCAGCCGCTCAGTCTGCCGGAATCCGAAGTCGCTGGCCGAGGTCACCTTACCGGCGTTCGGGTTCAGGATGACGCCGGCGGCGCTCCGAACCACCGGCTGCATCACTGGATCGTCAAACTGGGGATGGTTGAATGCGTTGAACATCTCGGCCCGGAACTGCAGGCGCACTCGTTCGTTCAGCTGGAAATTCTTGGCCAGGTTCACGTCCCAGCTATTGGCGCCGCTGCCCTGTATGATGCCTTTGCCCGCATTGCCGAACCGGCCTGGCGTGGCGTTCTGGATCGCCTCGGTGTCGAACCACCGGTCGATGGTGCGCTCGCCCCGGCTCAGGTTCGCGTTGCGTAGCGCATCCGGACGCGCCCCCGTGTTCAGCACGTTGAAGTTGCCCGGGGTGAGGTAGGCTCCCTGGTACAGGGTCCAGATGGGCGCCACCTGCCAGCCCCCAAGCACGTAGCGCGCTACCGCATGGCCGGTCTTGAAAAACGGCAGTTCGTAGACGGCGCTCAGGTTGAACTGGTGCGGACGGTCAAATACCGCCGGCCCCTTGTTGTCCTTGAGGTTGCGGATGGTATTGGGTCCAAACGAACCCGCCCCGATCGCAATACCGACCGTGCTGGCGTCGACGTCGGTCAAGGTTTTGGAGAATGTGTAGTTGGCCAGCAGCGTGAATCCGCTGGAATAGCGCCGCTCAAAACGAGTGGTCAGCGCATGATAATTCCCGGCTGCCCGCGATTCCAGGATGCTGGCGGCCGCCAGGTTCGGGTAGGGGAAGATCTGGACAAAGTTCGGCGGCTGCGGTGGATTCGGGTTGATCTCGTTGTAGTTGAGGTTCGTGATGAGCCGCGTGCTCTTGGATCCGCGGTAGGCCACCTCCCACAGCGCGTTCTTCATAACCAGCTTCTGGATACTGAGATTCCACTGCTGCACGTAGGCGTCACGGAGGTTGCGGTCCACGCCGGCGCGGGTCAGGTTGGCCAGACGGTCAGCGCCGGCCACCGGGGCGTCCGCCGTGAAGTCCGGCAGTGGACTCGTTTGTGACGCCGGCCGGTAGGTGCGGTTTACCTGAAACGCGAACGGGTCCTGAAAGCCGCGGGAACGGAAATCGTTCCCGATGGGAGGACTGTAGTAGACGCCATAGGCACCCCGCACCACCAGGTTCTCGTTGCCGCGCGCCCGCCACGCGAAGCCGAACCGGGGGCCGAAGTTGTTGCGATCCGGGTTCATCAGGCTGCGCGGGGTGCCGCCCTGGCCGGGAAGCAACTGCTGCCCGGTGGAGAGATCGAAGGTGGCAATGCGGTCAAACCGGTCGATCGGCTTGCCGAAATACTCCCACCGCAGCCCTATATTGAGGGTCAAGTTGGGACTCACACGCCAATCGTCCTGCACATATAGGGCGGCGTTACTGTAGCGCAGGCGCTGTTCAAACGGAGTCGTCTGAACGCCATAGGTGGCCGGAAATCCGAACAGGACATCGGCGATGGCGTTGATACGCGCCGGTGTACCTACCGGCGGCTGCGAGGTGTAGACTCCAGTAAACGCATAATTGCCGTTCGGTGCGCCCCACTGAGTCGAGTTCAACTGTTTCTTCTGATAGGTGCCGCCGATTTTGAAGGTGTGTTTTCGTCGCATGATGGATAGGTTGTCCACCAATTGCGTCGCCTGTGTGATCCATTGGAAGAAGGCGTTATTGGTGGAGAAACCGGCCTGCGGGTGTCCGGAAATCGTCACCGCCGGAGCGCCGAAGGTAAGAGGCTGTGTCGGCACTCCCTGGATACCCAACTCCGCCACCCAGTCGCGCCGGAAGGAATCGGCGGAGTTGCGGAGCCGGTTCATGCGCACAAATCCGGCATTGAATTCGTTGACTACTGAGGGACCGAATATATGCGTCGTCCCCAGCGTGTGTTGGATGTGCCGCTCCGATTGCACCGCGTCGTAGGGAAACGCCTGCGTCAGCGACTGGCCGGGGCCGACGTCGCTGGGCTCATTGATGGTGCTGCGCCAGAACAGGTTGGTGGCACGGGTCAGCTGGTGGTCGATGCGAAACGCGGGAACCGACATGTCGAACCGCCGCAGGGGAGCGTTGACGAAGTTGCGGGCGGGGTCGGTGCTGTTGGGCGTGGGGTATAAATTGAGCAAACCCCTGCCGGTGCGGTTGATGCGGCTCTCGGGGATGCGGTTTCCCGGCAGCGGCGTTTTGGTGAGCGGATCGACAATGGTCGACCCCAAACCGCTGAAGTCTCCGGTCCGCTCCTGGGCCGTGGGCACCAGCGCCGTGCTGGTGGTGCCGTTGCGCTGGCGCTGCCATTCCCAACTCATCATGAAAAAGGTCCGGTCCTTGCCGTTGTACAGACGCGGCAAGTACACGGGTCCGGAGGCGAGGAACCCGAACTGATTCCGCTTATTCGGCGCGGACTTGCCGGTGCGGTCGAAGAAATTGCGGGAGTCCAGTCTATCGTTGCGCAGAAACTCGAACAGCGCGCCATGCAGTTGGTTGGCGCCGCGCCGCGAGACGACGTTGACGAAAGCGCCGGAGTTGCCGCCGAACTCGGCGGAGGCGCCGGAGGTGACCACCCGGAACTCGGCCACTGAATCCAGCGAGGGAATCGCGTAGGGATAGTTGTTCAGCTCCATCCCGCTGATCTCGACCCCGTCCACCAGCACCGTAGTGGTGTTGTCGCGTTGTCCCCCGGCAGAGAACGCCGGGCCATAGTTGGCCTGCCGCTGGGTCGCGCTGGCGCGGCCGGCTGTCACAATGCCGGAGGAGAGAAACGCCAGTTGCATGAAGTTCCGGCCGTTCAGGGGGAGTTCCCGCACTCTCTTCTCGTCGATCACCTGGGAGAGGTTCGCGTCGGTGGTTTGCACGAGGCCGGCGGTGGCCTGCACCTCCACTGATTCGCTCACCTGGCCCACCTGGAGTTTGATATCGATCTGCCGCGCCTGCGCCACCGTCAACTCGACCCCGACGATCTGTTCGGTGCGGAAACCGTTCGCGACCGCCTCCAGGCGATAGCTGCCGCGCGGCAGGGCGCGAAACTCGTAGAGGCCGGCCGCGTTGGATACCTGCTCGCGGCTCTGGTTGGTTTGCTGGTCTGTCAGCTTTACCTTGACACCGATCATGGCCGCCCCACTGGGGTCCGTGACCGTGCCTGTGATAGCCCCGGTGGCCGTCTGTGCATGGATCGCCGGGATCGAGACGGAAAGAAAGATTGCGGCCAACCTCAGCCGGCCGTAAGGAAAGGAATAAGGCATGATCGTGTCTCCTCTGCTCGCGTCGAGTAAGCAACTGTCTAAGTGAACGCTTTGCCCAGCCCCTCGACCGTCAGGGAAAGTATACTCTCCCACATAGTGCGCAAACAAGACAGCACATTGGGTCACAGTAAATCTACATGGCGCATCCCGTCCAAGACGCGAATGATCTGAACGGACTTTTTTCAGTCATCTATGAGAGCGCTACCTGTCTGTCATCACAGCCCAACCAAATTTATTTCCCCTTTCCCCTCAACGCCGCTCCCCTCATCCGGCCCAATCCCCTCAGATCCACCAGTTATGGTGAAAGTAGGACAGACCTCCGGGTCTGTCTTTTTCCATTTCAGGAGATAAATATGCGAACAAAGAAATCACCCAAGTCCGGTCCCCGGACGACCGAAGGCAAGGCACGCTCTTCCATGAATGCCCTGCAGCACGGTTTCACCTCGAAGAACATCATTGTCATGCCGGGCCAGGAACCTGACTTCCAGCGCCTCGAATCCGAGCTCCTCGCCCAGGTCCGCCCCGAAGGCGCGCTCGAGGAGACTCTCTTCCGGCATCTTCTCCGCGACGCCTGGACTCTCCACCGCGTCGAACTCCGCGAAGTCGAAATGGCGAATTCAGGAACCGACCCGCTATTCAATGCAACCTGTGAAAAAGAGTTCGACCGGCTGGAGCGCTACCACTCCCGCTACCAGTCTTCCTTCCACCGCTCCCTGCGCGAGCTCCGCGCCCTGCAAACCACCCGCGTCGTGCAGGCCCTTTTACCCGAGCCCCTCGGCCAGGGCGGTCTCCCAGCCACAGTCAAAGCGACTGAAATCATTGCCCTTGCGAAACGAACCCACAAGAGCTTCAACTCGCTCGCCATCAACACCCTGATCTCGGCCTCCGAGCGCTCTCGCGATACCTTTGAATCCCAATCCAAACGCAACAACGGCCCGCAGCCCGTCTCACACAAGGATTTCATGAATTCCAAGCTCGCCAAACCGGAGGCCCGCAAATCCTAACGGCCCTGCAAATACTCCTCCGGCTTCAACCCGAGCATCCGCAATGCTGCCGGAGCCACATCCTTCTGCGCCTCGATCGCCCGAGCCTTGTCCCGATCCGGTCCGGCCACCGTTACCCAGATTCGGTCCGCGCCTTCCACCTTCGTTCCGTGCCCGCTCCAGTCTTCCAGCTTGCTCCCGCGGCCGTGGTCGGAGGTGATCACCAGCGCCGTGGAATCGCGATACTCCGGCATCGTCTGCAGCGCCGTCCACAATCGCTCCAGGCTCCGGTCGAAATATTGAATCGACTCCAGCACCCGGTCATAACGCTTGTCGTGTGCCCAGTCATCGGTCTCGCCAAACGCAATGTAGAGCACGCGCGGCTTGGCCGACTTCAAATAATCGAGCGCCATCTCGAAAGTAAAGTAGTCATGCCGCACGCTGTCCCACCCCGACCGTATGTCGTGCTGCATGCGGCTCAACTCCGCGATTCGCGGCGTCAGGTCCGAATCCATGTATCCCGCGTTCAGCGTGATCGAGCCCGGCGTCTTTTCCGATATCCACCGGAACGTGTCCCACGATCCGAACATCGCCACCTGCTCCTTGCGCAGCCGCAGGCTCCGTTTCAGAAACTCCAGCACCGTCTCCACCGGATTCTGAATCGGCGAGTTGCCCTTGATCACATCGTCCTGCGCGCGCCCGGTCAAGATCTCCGAGTAGCCCGGATAGGACACGCGAAACCCATTGGTCACTCGAACGTTATCCAGCACCACCGCGCCCGGCGCCAGCTTCTTCCAGAAAAACGGCATCAACTTCTGCCGCCGCACTACTGCGGACTCAGCCCACAGTGCATCGCGCAGAGCAGCTTTGCCCTGCATCCCGGCTGCCTTCTCATTCATCAAACCCGCATCAATCCCGTTGAAAACCTCCTGCCAGCGCAGCCCGTCCGCCGTCACCAACACCAGATTCCGGGTCTCGGCTCCAGCCGCCGACGCCATCAGGAAGAACGCTGCCATTCGAGTGAGCATGATTTACGATACACTTTGAGACTGTCCCTTGGAAAACTCTATGTCAAATGCTGAACGACCCCGCCTCACCGCCATTCAGTGGCTCATCTGCGTGCTAGCAGCCATCGGCTTCGCTTTCGACATCTACGCGCTGCTCGTTCTGCCGCTCATCATCAGACCAGCCCTTATGGAAATGGCTCAGATCAAGCCCGGCTCGGCCGACTTCAACAACTGGGTCAGCCTCCTGTTCTATGTCCCGGCGCTGGCCGGCGGCGCATTCGGCCTGCTCGGCGGTTACCTTACTGACCTCCTCGGACGCCGCCGCGTGCTCGTCTACAGCATCCTCATCTATGCGTTTTCTGCGTTCGCCTCGGGCTTTGTCACCTCGCTGGAGATGCTGCTTTTCCTGCGGACCACAACCTTCATCGGCGTCTGCGTCGAATTCGTCGCCGCCGTCGCCTGGCTCGCCGAGCTCTTCCCTGACCACAAGCAGCGTGAGTCCGTGCTCGGCTATACGCAGGCGTTCTCCTCCATCGGCGGCCTCATGGTCACCGGCGCCTACTACCTCGCCGTCACCTATGCGGATTCCTTCCCTGCCATCGTGGGCGGACATCAGGCCTGGCGCTACACGCTTATCTCAGGCGTAATCCCGGCCATCCCGCTCATCATCATCCGTCCCTTCCTGCCCGAATCCCCCGCCTGGAAACAGAAAAAGGATGCCGGCACTTTGAAGCGGCCCTCCGTCGCCGAACTCTTCTCGCCCGAACTCCGCCGCACCACCATCGTCACCACCATCATGTTCGCCTGCAGCTACGGCGCCGCCTTCGGTGCTATTCAACACTTGCCCCGCATCGTCCCCGGATTGCCGGAGGTGGTCAATCTCGCCCGCCCGCTCCAGGAAAAGATCATCAGCAACGTCCAGTTCTATCAGGAGATCGGCGGACTGGTCGGACGCGTACTGCTCGCCTTCTTCGCCATCCGCATCCTTTCCCGGCGCCGCCTGTTTCAGATGTTCCAGCTCCCCGGTCTCATCCTGGTTCCCCTCGTGTTCTTCTACCCCGCTGTCTCGAATCTCGAAATGCTCAAGTGGGGCGTCTTCTTCGCCGGCCTCTGCACCGTGGCCCAGTTCAGCTTCTGGGGCAACTACCTGCCCCACGCCTATCCCATACACCTCCGCGGCACTGGAGAAAGTTTCGCCGCCAACATTGGCGGACGCATGATCGGCACCTCGTTTGCCGCCGTCACCGCGCAGCTCAGCAACTCCACACCGGGCGCAACCCCCTCGGCGAAACTGGCCTTTGCCGCCGCGATAGTGGCATTATTTGTCTATGGCGTTGGGTTCGTGTCGAGCTTCTCGCTCCCCGAACCTAAGCTTGGAAAACTGCCGGATTAGTTCGCCCTAAAGAGGAAACCCTCAGCTTTATGTCACGTTCACACCTTGCACTATTTGGGATCACCGTCCTGTTCGCCTCTTGCGGCGGCACCAAGACAGAAGAGAAGGCCGAATCGGCCCCGCCCTCCAAACCCATCGGGGTGGTGCTGGAGATCAAAGCGCCGCTCGGCCTGCCCGCCGTCCCGCTTCCGGCCGATAACCCGCCTACTGCCGAGACCATCGCCCTCGGACGCCGCCTCTATTACGACAAGACCCTCTCGGCGGATGGCACCGTCGCCTGCGCCTCCTGCCATGCGCCCGACAAGGGCTTCTCCGACGGTAGTCCGAATTCGGCAG
>ORMF010052115.1_pt1 | contig 10325 bp, 9 predicted proteins | sample 1779871 | NCBI WGS metagenome assembly ORMF01 (sample SAMEA104232316, study PRJEB22302) | groundwater metagenome | biome: forest; feature: aquifer; material: groundwater | place: USA | collected 2011-08-07 | depth 5.4 m | reverse complement strand
GTAGAAGAATTAAGAAAAATAGCGTATGTCGATATTTCTAGAGGTATTTTAATGGACTCTTTTAATCTTATTTTGCGTCCTGTATTGTTAGCTCGTGCAGTGGCTGCTCAAACAGTACTCGAAGAAATGCCAAAAATTAGTAGAAAAATCACAGAAAGTGATGATAATGATTTCAGGATGGTTTTTTAGCTGTTTTTTAAAGCAAATTATTTGAAACATACTCTTGACATATGCATATTACATTAGATAAAAATATATAAATGGCTTTTTTTTAATGGTTAAATGCTCACAAGAGAAACATATGTTAAGGCAAAAGACTATGTAGACACGGTTTATAGAGAATCAGGATTTGAGCGTACAAAGCCTGGGCGGCAAGTATGCGATGAACGCGATGTTGCAAAAGAAATAGGGTTCAATTCAATGCCCGTGGGAGATTTGCTTGACTTAGAAACATTTGTTGTTCGTTATGGCGCACAGCTAAAAGATAGGGAAAGCAAGGCAAACCAGATAGCATATGAATATGGAAAATTATCTGAACGTCCTAGAATAAAAGACTTCATAGAAGGTGCAGGCTCTGTAGCTGTCGGTGCAGTCTTGGGAAACTCAGTAGATCGCCCCATTGAAGGTTCGATACTTGGATTAGCAGCTTTTGTACTCCTTGAAATTGCGAGACACTTTGAAATTAAAAGGTTTAAGCGTGATAATCCTTACTCTATTGAAGCTGCCATTGAAAGACTTAATGAAGAATATACTGTAAGGTTTGATGGTTTAGTAGACCGTCTTGCAAACGAAAAGATTAGAGATGAAGCTCGATTGGCTCAATTAGTTAATTTGTAAGTCTCTTTGTTAAGGATGGTTTTTTAAAGTTATTTTTGTTTGAGATTACATGCCTAAGAAAATAATTTACCTTGATGTTGCCGCTACAACACAGGTTTATCCTTCTGTAGTTAATGAAATGAGCAAGATACTAAAGGAAAACTATGGAAATCCAAGTTCATTGCATGCCTTGGGAGAGAATGCTTCAACCATAATGAATGGCGCAAGAGAAAAAATTGCCAAAGAAATTGCATGTAAGCCCAGCGAAATAATTTTCACTTCTGGGGCGACTGAATCAAATAACATTGCAATTCAGGGAGCAGCCAAAGCATCAAAAAGAAAAAAAATACTTATCTCCTCCATAGAACACCCTTCAGTTTCAGAAGTATGCAATTCTTTGAAAACATGGGGTTATGAAATTGTAAAAATTCCAGTAAATAATGTTGGCTTAGCAGATTTGAAATTTATTGAAAAGAATATAGATAAGAATACTCTTCTCATTTCTGTGATGCACGTTAACAATGAAATAGGAACTAAGCAAGATATTGCCTCCATTGGGAAAATTTGCAAAGAAAAAGGAGTTTTGTTTCATACTGATGCTGTACAGAGTTTTGGAAAACTAAATATCGACGTTAATAAAATGAATATTGACTTGCTTTCTGCTTCTGCACATAAAATTGGAGGGTCAAAAGGAATTGGATTTTTATATGTTAGGAGTGGTGTGCATTTGATACCATTATTTTATGGGGGAGGGCAGGAGGGCGGAATAAGAAGCGGAACTGAAAATGTCCATGCCATCGCAGGATTTGCAAAAGCCATTGAAATACAGAAAAGAGTCAACAAAACAAAAATAAAAAAATTAAGAGATAGACTTATGGATGGACTTATTAAAATTGGAGGGAAAGTCAATGGCGATATAAGAGAAAAAAGAATTTACAATAACTTAAATGTTTCATTTCCAAACGTTAATGGAGAACAGTTAGTTATCTATTTATCTCAAAAAAGAATTATGTGCTCCACGGGGAGTGCATGTTCAAGCAAAAAACAGGCGGAGAGCGCAACACTAAAAGCCATAGGCCTGACAAAAAAAGAAATTGAAGGTTCTATAAGATTTACCCTAGACGAGCGAATTACCCACAAAGACATAGATTATGTTTTGAAAGAAGTTAGAAATGCTGTTAATAAACTGTATATTTAGCGCTTATGCGCCCAGCCTTCGACATTTTCTAAATCTTCATGGTCTTTGGGCGGTCCATCTACCGCTTCTAAAGCCTCTTCGTCCATTGCAACGTATGCAATCTCGTTTCCTTTTTTATCCTCTATTCTAACATGATAACGGCCATTTGGAAGCAAAATGTTTATTTTTCCAATCATTCCTTTTTTTATCTTTTTTGGAGGGTCTGCAAATGGCTCTGTATCTTCTTCTTTTGGGTCTACTAATAGCTTTACATGCTGATGACGCTTAAACTTTGTTTGCATATAATTAGGAATCACATGGAGTATTTAAGTGTTTTTTATTATTCCTGCGTGTAATAATAATTTTATCTGCTAACAAGAGTTATGGTACTCGTAGGGCCGCCTTCTTTAATGACTCCCTGACTACATAAGGCTACTAAATCCAAATTTTCATCTCGATAAAGAACGCCTAAGCTGATATTATTATCCTTTAAAATTGTTATTTTTCTTGGACCTAGGTCTTTTGTTTCGCCTCTTAAATATGAGTCTAACCTATCTTTGTATCGAGAATACTCTATTGGCCTGCCAGTCGGTTTGCGTATATCTTTAAGCAAAGGCACTCCATTTAATGCAAAGCCATCAAATAAATTTTCAAGCGAAATGTATTCTCCTTCTTCAGTCGGACCTAAAGATTCTTCTATTGTAACCGTTGTAACCCCTGGGATTATGATGAAACCTAGACCCAATGGAAGTGATTGATCTCTCTGTAATCCAGGGTTAACCACCAGCAGATTCTTTTGCGCATCTTTTTCGGTTATGTTCAAGACCTCCTTATAAAATAGGATTTGTTCTCGTAAGGCATTTGCCTCAAAGACATAATCTCTTTTTATAGGAGTAGCAGACTCTAAAAGCAACCCTACATGTTCTTGTCTTGGATATAAATCTCTGGTTAGAATGGATCTTCTAAGGGGAATTTCTCTTTTTTTGATAAGCTCCTCTGATTGTGCAGGAGTAATGGGCATGTAGGCTCTTCCATCATCTTTTTCTGTTGATAATACTCTAACAACCGCTGCTCTTTGTAAATAGTTATGGACAGCAGGCACCCTTACTGGGATTTGTGGTGCTCTAAAAAAGAGACTTGCTAACCCCCCGTTAGACGGCATGTCTTGTAACTCGCTTTCGTATTTTATTTCTGCAGACGTTCCTTCAAATAATTCGCCCACTTTTTCAATTATTCTATTTCCAAACTCGCTATCTCCTAACAACATGGCTTCTCTCATAAAAAATCAATCCGGTTATCCCTTTTAAAACCTTGCTTTATTTACAAATTACACAAGACTTTTATAGCCTGTGTCATGTGAATACCGATATGGCTAAAAAAGAGAGGGAAGAAGGAGTATATTCGCATTCAAGATTATGGCTTTATGAAAACTGTCCTGAATTTTATAAACTAAAGTACATCGACGGCGTAGAACTTGACCTGCCAGTGCATTCTGCTCTCGTTCTTGGCTCAGTTGTGCACGAAGCACTAGAATGGCTATATTACCAGGTAAAAAATCGCATTGTGGAAATTGACGAACTTATCGAGTATTTTGGAGAAAGGTGGAAAATGACCGTTGAAGAAGCTCAAGGATGTATAAGATTTGAAAATGGAGATGAACAAAATAGTTTCAATAAAGGAGTGAAATTCTTAGTGGACTATTATATGAGACACAAACCATTTAACCAAAAAGTACTCGCTATTGAAAGAAAAGTTATCTTCCCGCTTGATGAAACTGGAAAATATAAAATACAAGGTTACATTGACAGGCTCGATTTTAACGAGAATGATGGAGTTTATGAAGTCCATGATTACAAGACAAATGCATATCCGAAAAAACAGGAAGAAGTAGATGCTGACAGACAATTGGCGCTTTATCATATAGGCCTCAAAGAAATATACGGCAGCGATATTAAAGTAAGATTAATATGGCATTTCCTTTCACATAATTTAGATATGATTTCTCAAAGAACTGAAGAAGAGCTGGACAAATTAAAAACTGACACTATTAAACTAATAAAAGAAATAGAGTCCGCGGCAGATTGGCCAGCATGCGGGAAGAAATTTTGTGATTGGTGCGATTTTAAAAGAATTCACAAGCTCGATTATGAGGATGTCTTAAGAGTCTTTAAAGAAAAACAAGAAAAAGAAATTCATGAAAGTTAACTATTTTCTCTTCTTTCTTTTTTTAGGAGATTTTTTATCCTTAATTTCATCAAACTTCATCTCTGAGAAAAGGTATACATAAAGTATCGATAAAATTCCCCCGCTATTCACTAAAAGAAGCACAACAAACCAAGTAGGACTATTCCTGCGGGCGGCTTTCCACATAGCAATACACTTCCAAACAAGTTCCCATATAAAATAAACAGCAAGAAGCCATAATGGAATGCCGATTAGCTGTGAAAGAGTGTTTAAGTCAACCATACAATGTGAAAGAAAGAGCTGTTTAAATAGCTTTAGCAAATTTTCTTCTAAGAAAACCTTAAACAAATTATAAAAGAACAATTTACTAAAAATCACCTAAACGAACTTTAATTTATAAACCTGGAAAAATTTTTAAAAAAAAGTTGACATTTAGGTGGTGAAGTGCCAAAATATTTAAATAGTGAAAAAAATTATAGTGGAAATAAACACAATGAATTGTGGTTTGAAAGTCCAATAACCACAACAGGTTGTATTAATTAAAAAAGAGTAAAAAGGAAAATAAATGCTATGCCCCTACTGTTCGCACGCCGAAACAAAGGTTACGGATAAAAGGGATGGCGGAGGAATGACAAGAAGGCGCAGAGAATGCCTTAAATGCTCAAGAAGATTTTCCACAAAAGAAAGTGTTGAGCATGATGAGATACGCGTAATAAAGAAAAACGGACAGAGAGAGCTGTTTGATAGAGAAAAGATAAAAAGAGGAGTCATGAGGGCATGCGAAAAGAGGCCCGTAAGTGATGATAAGATTGAAATGATGATAAACCGGGTTGAAGGCAGAATAAGAATGAATGGGAAAGAAGTAAAAAGTATGGCAGTTGGGGAGCTTGTATCAAAAGAGCTCAAAAAAATAGACAAAGTTGCTTACATAAGGTTTGCATCTGTCTACAGAGACTTTGCAGACATTTCAGATTTTAAAAAAGAAATAAGGGAGTTAATAAAAAGATAATGGTTGATTCAAATAAAAAAGAGTTTAATGATAGCGGAAGAGGCTTAATAGACCAAAAAGGAGTTATGGGTCCATTGAATTCCTCATTTGTGCAAAGGTTCTTTACATTTGAAGGAAAAAGCCCTTACGAATATGATATTTATGGAAACCTCATTCAATGGGTTTCTGAAGAAGTAAAAGTCACGGATGACAGAGGAAAAGTCATTTTTATTCAGCCAAATATACGTAAGCCTAGTTTTTGGAGTTCACTTGCATTAAAAGTTGTCGCAAGCAAATATTTCTGGGGAGACCAGGCAAAGAATCAACGAGAGAGTTCCCCAGAGCAATTAATCGGAAGAGTCTCAAGATGGTTCGAAAGACAGGCATTAAAACAAGGCTATTTTAATTCGGAGCAGTCAAAAATTCTAAAAGATGAAATCGCTGCCATTTGTTTAAATCAGTTATGCGCATTCAATTCTCCGGTTTGGTTTAACGTAGGAATACAAGAATACGATAACAATGCAGGAGGCGTTAGCGCCTATGTATGGGATGCCTCAACGGACACAGTAACAAAATCCAGCAAGCAAATGGATAGGCCTCAATGCTCTGCGTGTTTTATTCAAAGCATCGAAGATAATATGGAATCAATAATGGCCGTTCAAGTCGCAGAGGCCAATTTGTTTAAGGCAGGAAGCGGAACAGGAACAAATAGAAGTCCTTTAAGAAGTACGAGAGAAAGAATAACTGGAGGAGGAAGACCTTCTGGACCAGTTAGTTTCATGAAAGGATATGATGCATATGCTGGGATAATTAAATCTGGAGGAAAAACAAGAAGGGCGGCTAAGATGGAAATACTTAACGTAGACCATCCAGATATTATTGACTTTGTCGAGTCAAAGCAAAAAGAAGAGAAAAAAGCATGGGCTTTAATTGAACAAGGATATTCTGGAGGAATGAATGGCCAAGCTTATGAAACCATAGCATTCCAAAACTGCAATATGTCTGTAAGAGCAACAAGCGAATTCATGGAAGCCGTAAAAAACGATAGCGAATGGGTTACAAAAACAGTGACTGAGGCGCAGCCATGCGAGACATATAAAGCCAAAGAAATCATGAGCAAAATTGCTGAAGGGACTCACATATGCGGAGACCCGGGAATGCAGTTCGATACAATTATTAATAAATACCATACTTGTAAAAATTCAGGAAGAATTAATGCATCTAATCCATGCGTCACAGGAGACACTAAAGTTTTAATGAAAAATGGTAAATGGGTAAGAATCGACTCAATAATTGGAAAGGAATCAGAAATTATAACTAATACTGGGATAATACAAGAAGCTCCTATTGCTGGCTCTTTTAAAACAGGAACTAGGCCAGTGTACAAGTTAACGACTAAAAATGGTTATGAATTAAAATTGACTGCAGATCATAAGGTTTTCACAGTTAATAGAGGATTTGTCCAAGCTTGTGAACTAACAAAAGATGATTATATGCTTTTGCCAGGTCATAAAGTAGCCCAAATAGAAGAAATAGAGGATAAAACATTCTACCAAATGCTCGGAGTATATCTTGGAGATGGTTGTGGAGGAGATATAAGCAATACTAGAGGAATTCAATTTACTATGGAAAAAGAAAGTGAAATGCCCATATTAGAGAATTTTGCAGAATATGTTGCTTCAAATTATGAAAGATTGACTCATAAAAATTCTCCTGCAATGGCTCATTTAGCACAGACCTCTTCGAAGTATGTAATTACAAATCATTCTCTTTTGAATAAATTCATGCAATTTGTTGATGTTAGATTATTATCTCATCAAAAAACTATTTCTGACTCAATTTTTGCTCTTACTCTGGGGGCTCAAAAGTATGTACTCCAAGGATTATTTACTGCTGATGGTACAGTTGCTAACTATGGAGAAAAATCTCAATATGTTGCATTAGACTCAACGAGTTTGCAGTTATTGAAGGATGCACAAATTCTTTTATTAGGTTTTGGTATTAAAAGCAAGTTATATTCTAACCGAAGAGCCGGGAAGAATGTAGCTATGTTGCCTGATGGAAAGGGGGGCATGAAAGAATATCCCGTTAGAGAAATACATTCTTTAAGGATTTCCCGCTCAAGCAGAATCAAGTTTGAGAATTTAATTGGATTTATGCCTGAATCTCCAAAGTGTGAGAGACTTAAAAAATTAAATGAAACTGTGGAAGTTTATAATGACAAACCAATTGAATCGGTGAGGTCACTGGAATACCTTGGCATTGAAGATGTTTATGACCTTACTGAACCATTAACACATACTTTTGTAGCTAATGGTATAACCCTTCACAATTGTTCCGAGTACATGTTTTTAGATGACAGCGCATGCAACTTAGCGTCCATAAATTTAATGAAATTCAGAACCTCAGACGGAAAGTTTGATGTTGAAAGCTTTAGAAAAGTTGTGAAATATTTTTCTATTGCTATGGACTTAGCAGTCGACGGCTCTTCTTATCCAACTGATAAGATTTGTAGAAACTCTAGAGACTTCCGACCTCTTGGACTTGGTTATGCTAACTTAGGAGCACTCTTAATGAGCATTGGCCTTCCATATGATTCTGATTCTGGAAGAGCAGTTGCAGCTGCAATTACAGCAATACTCTGCGGGGAAGCTTACAAAGTTTCTGCTGAACTTGCAGGGATAGTGGGGTCTTTCCCAAGGTTCGAGGAAAACAGAGAACCAATGCTTGAAGTTATTAGGATGCACAGAGACCATGTAAAAGATATTAAAGTAAATGAAATGCCAGCTGACTTGAGGTATTTGGTTAATGATGCATGGGATTCATGGAGTGCGGCTTATGAAATAGGAGAAAGAAATGGTTTTCGTAACTCTCAGATGACTGTAATTGCTCCGACCGGAACTATCGCTTTTCAGATGGATTGTGATACAACTGGAATAGAACCAGACATTGCATTAGTAAAATATAAAGTCTTAGCGGGAGGAGGAATGCTTAAGATAGTGAATAGAAGCGTGCCCTTAGCTCTTAGAAATTTAGGATATAATGAAAGTGATATTAAAGATATAATAAACTACATTGAAAAAAATGATACAATTGAAGGCGCCCCTAGATTAAAAGATGAACATTTAGCCATATTTGACTGCTCATTTAAGCCTGCTCAAGGAAAGAGAGCAATAAATTACAAAGGACACATTAAAATGATGGGAGTCACACAGCCATATATTTCTGGAGCTATTTCAAAAACAATTAATATGCCAGAAGATTCAACAATCGAGGAAATAGCAGATGCATATGTTTTTGGATGGGAGCAAGGACTTAAAGCTGTTGCGATTTACAGAGAAAATTCTAAGAGAAGTCAGCCACTAAATACACAGAAAACTGAAAATGAAATGTCTGTGAAGAAAGGGTTTATTAAAACAGTAGCGGAAAGAATCAAACCCCCACAGACGCGAAGATCGATAATACACAAGTTCAACATTGCTGGAAATGAAGGGTACCTTATGGTTGGGCTTTATGAAAGCGGGAAGCCCTGCGACTTATTCCTAATGATACATAAAACTGGCTCGACAATCAGAGGATTATTGGATGCATGGGCAATGTCCATTTCAATGAACTTGCAGTACGGTGCTCCCGTAGATGAACTGTTTGGAAAATTCAGATACCAGAAATTCGAGCCTGCAGGATTTGTAAAGCCTGAGGACGAAGGCGAGATGGATAAAAAGATGCAGAAGATAAGAACCGCCACTTCAATTGTCGACTATGTTTCTCAATTTATGCTCAACAACTTTGGAGACTCCGAGAACAGGCTGCAGATAGAATTCACATCTTCAGTAGAGGAAGCAGAGGAGCAGACAGCATTAACCGATTTTGGAAAGAAAGTCGATGAAGAAATAAAGCATGAAAAGAAAAACAAGTATTCTGATGAAGGAATAACCTGCCCGCTTTGCGGAGGAGTCGCAAAGAGAACAGGTAACTGCGAAATTGCCTGCACATCTTGCATGCAAGTTACAAGAAGCGGCTGCGGACAATAATATCAAGGGATTAATTTATAAAATGTCTTTGTTTTATTCTAATTAATGGTGTTAAAAATGAGTCTTTTTGCTGAAGGTTTTGACAGATTCATACCTCTTGTTGAAACACTTCTAATCGCTTTTGTATTGATTGCCATCTTTAATTTTATATTAATCTTTATGAAGACAAGACTTTTAAAAAAAGCAAAGTCTAAGAATCAAATATCTACAATAAAAATATTTTCCAGAATGATAAATATTTTATTTACATGGATGGTTATTTTATTTGCTTTTCTTTCATATTTTAAATCTTGGACTGGAATAGGAGTTGTTGCAGGTCTTTTCACTGCAGCCATCGGATTTGCACTGCAAAAGCCAATCACTGGTGTTGCAGCCTGGATAATGGTCGTCGTTAAGAGGCCTTTTCAAGTAGGAGACAGAATAACAATAGGAAATATTAAAGGCGACGTTTATGATATTTCTTTGACTCATGTATATATCGATGAAGTCGGAGGCAATATAGACACCGAACAGCATTCAGGAAGAAATGTCTTGGTTCCAAATTACAAATTATTTGATGAAAACTTGATAAACCATACTCTGCTTCATGATTTTGTATTAGATGAAATAGTTTATACTGTAAGATATGACAGCGACTTGGACAGGGCAATGAATATAGGTATTTCAGTTGCAAAGGAAATAGCAGGAGAATATTCTAATAAAGTAGATAAAGAAATAACTGCAAGAGTATCTATTGCTGATAATGGACTTAAGATAAAAATTCTATTCTTTGCTCCAGTTCAAAAACTATCTGAGGTAAGAAGCGACATAACCAAGAAAGTTTACAAATTACTTATGAGCGAAAAAAAAGTTGATCTCGCTTATAATAGACTAGACATATCCATGAAAAAATAGTTTTCTTAATATTTTATCAGTAGCAAAAGCTCGGTTTTCACAAGTAAAAATCTAATGTTTATCTTGTCCACAGTCCAAAGACAAATCTTTAACCTTAAAGTTATTACTGATAAAGGGGATAGATTTTGGCATGGTAAGAGAAGAACCCATCATCAATGAAGGATTAAGCAATGGATATTAAGAGATCATTAATAATTCTATGGAAAAAATTATTTAGACGAAGTCAAATTATTTT
>ORMF012369018.1_pt1 | contig 10329 bp, 8 predicted proteins | sample 1779871 | NCBI WGS metagenome assembly ORMF01 (sample SAMEA104232316, study PRJEB22302) | groundwater metagenome | biome: forest; feature: aquifer; material: groundwater | place: USA | collected 2011-08-07 | depth 5.4 m | reverse complement strand
TGTTCAATCGTCTCCAGCCGCCTGTCGTCCATATCTAGTCGCATGGCTCCGATGATAGCCACCACAACCCAGTTCCTTCAGGCTCATCTTGTGTTGGAAATAGCCCACCTCTCCAGGCTCATCTTGCATTGGAAGAGACTCTATCTTGACGAAACCCAGATAAAGGTCTATCATCGGCAACACGACGTCGGAGCATTCGCATGGCCAGAGGCTAGCTTTGTGCCCTGGGGTGGGTGCGTCGGCGCCACAAAGGTGAGGAGGGACCATGACGCTTCAGCCAGCACAAGCTTCCCCGCAAGCCAAAGAGGACACCTGGGTAACTTCGGCCTGCGGCATGTGCTACTCTCCCTGTGGGATCAAAGTGCACCGCGTGAACGGGGTGGTGGTCAAGATCGAGGGCAATCCTGACTTCCCCCACAACCTTGGCCGCCTGTGCGCCAAGGGCAACGCCGGCATTATGAGCCTCTATGACCCAAACAGGCTCAAGACACCCCTCAAGCGCACCAACCCGGAGAAGGGCATCGGCGTAGACCCCAAGTGGGTGGAGATCAGTTGGGACGAGGCACTGAACACCGTCGCCGACAAGCTCAAGAAGGTCCGTGCCGATAACCCCGACAAGCTGGCCATGTGCAACTTCGATGTGCAGGCCATACGCCAGTCGAATGCCTTCATGCACTCCTTCGGCAGCTCCAACGGCAACTGGGCCGCCGCCGACTACTTCTGTGGCGCTGGCCTGCACATGGCCACCTACCTCACCAACGCCACCTTCCACACCACAGTGGACCTGAAGTACTGCGACTACACCATCCTTTTCGGGAGCGGGCATGGCTTCGGTGTGGGACACGGGCCTAACCTGACCACCCAGAAGATGGCCGATGCCAGGTCTCGCGGAATGAGGGTGGTCGTGGTTGACCCGGTATGCGCCACCGCCGCCAGCAAGGCCGACGAGTGGGTCCCCATCCGGCCGGGCACCGACGCTGCCCTGGCTATGGCCATGATCAACGTTCTCGTCAACGAGGTGGGGATCTACGACCGGCAGTTCATCCAGAAGCACACCAACGGTCCATACCTGGTTGCGCCGGATGGCCAGTACCTCAGGGATGAGGAGAGCCACAAGCCCCTGGTGTGGGACTCCCGTGCCAAGAGCGCCCAACCCTACGACATGGCGGGCCTGTCGGACCTGGCGATCGAGGGCACTTACACTGTGCAAGGCAAGAGCTACCGCACCGCGTTCCAGGCGCTCAAGGACCACGCCCGGAAGTTCACGCCAGAAGAGGCCAGCGAGATAACGACGATCCCCGCCGCCACCATCAGGAGGCTCGCGAAGGAGTACGGCGAGGCCGCCCGCATCGGCTCCACCATCGTCGTAGAGGGCGAGACGTTGCCCTTCCGCCCGGCGGCTGTGCACATGTACCGGGGCGCCTATAGCCACAAGCATGCCGCCCATCATGCCCTGGCCATCCAGATGCTGAACATCGTCGTGGGGAACATGTACGTTCCCGGCGGGCATGGCGGCCCAAACCCAGTTGGTCCGGACTGGCAGCCCAGAGAGGGCCCCGACGGCCTGCTTACAGCTTCGGAGAGGACTCAGGTGGGGGTGCCGCCCTACGAGTTCCTGTCCACCAAGGCCGAGCCTCCCAAGGCACCTCATCTCAAGCCCCTTTTCCCTCTGGCTTTCATGAGAGGGGACGTATCCCTCCATCTGGGCATCGCCAAGGCCAAGGAGTTCAATGTCCCCGTGCCGGATATCCTGGTCCATAGCCGTGGCAACATCATGATGACCACCGTAGCTCCGGAGGAAGTGGCCAAGACGCTGAAGAAGATCCCGTTCATGGTGTCTTTCGCCCGGGAGATGGATGAGACCGTTCAATTCGCCGACGTGGTGATGCCAGACTTGCACTACCTGGAGAGGCTCGACGGAGAGACCAACAGCGCGGTGACCCGCCAGAGCCCCGGCAGCGGCTACTGGTATACTGGCCTGCGCCAACCCATAGTGAAGCCCGACTTCCGAGTCGAGAGTTGGGCCGACACCCTGGCGGAGCTGGCCGACAGGGCGGGGTTCCTAGAAGACTTCAACAGGGTGTTCATGCTTGGCCTGCCGGGGCCATCCACCCAGAAGCCAGACCCCCGCCGCAAGTACACCCCGGAGGATAGGGCGGACATGACGCTGAAGTCCCTCAGCCGCGACCAGAACAAGGGTCTGGACTGGTTCAAGGAGCATGGTTACCTCAAGTCCAAGCGCACGGTGCGAGAGATCTACTCACTCCCTGCACTGAAATACCGGATACCCTTGTACTACGAGCATTTCCTCGCTGCCAAGGACTACGTAGACACCGTGGCCCGGAAGATGGGCATTGACTGGGACACGTCGGACTACCAACCCCTCCCCGAGTGGAAGCCATGCCCCGCCTTCAAGCCAGACCCGAAGTACAACCTGCTGGTGGTCAACTACACCATGCCGTTCCACCAGTATTCCATCACGCCGGAGAACCCGTGGATCAACGAAATCAGCGAGCGCAACGCCTACACCTACAAGATCATGGTGAATACCGAGACGGCCAAGAAGAACAACATCCGTGACGGCGACAACATCTGCGTGGAGACCATCGCCGGTCGCAAGGTTACCGGCAAGGTCAAGGTTACTGAATGCGTCCATCCCGAGGTGGTGGCCATCGGTGGAGTTTTCGGAGCTTGGTCCGACGGCAAGCCCATCGCCAAGGGCAAGGGAGTGCACTTCAATAGCCTGCTCGCCTTCGACCAGGAACACATTGACACCATATCCAACGGCGCCGACTCCTGCGAGCGCGTAAGGATCTACCGGGCGTAGCTGACCATCCTCGAAAAGGTGCACCCATGGCGGTAATACGTACGGTCACCGGGGCCGTAGAGCCTAGTGCTGCCGGCGTCACACTGATGCACGAGCACCTCATGTTCGGCTACACGGGCTGGCACTGGGACACGACGTTCACCCTGGACCGGGAGCAGGCCTTGGCAGAGGTGGTGGCGGAGCTACGGGCGCTGAAAGCCGCCGGCGGCGCCACCGTCGTAGATGTAACTCCGATTTGCTCGGGTCGAGACGTGGACTTCTTGGTCCGCGCTGCCAAGGAGTCCGGCGTGCAAATCGTTGCCTGCACTGGCTTCTGGTCGCAGTTGGGTATGCCCACCCATTTCCAGCGCAAGACCGTGGACGAGCTCGAGGATATCTTCGTCCGGGAGCTTAGCCAGGGCATGGCCGCTACCGCCGTGCCGGCAGGCATCATCAAGGTCGGCACCATGGGCGAGCACATGACCGAACCGGAGCACCGCCTGTTCCAGGCAGCAGCCCGGGCCAGCGTGCGGACCGGCGCTACGGTCACCACCCACGTTTCCAGCCACCTCCCCAGCCCGGTGGGGGTCATTCCCGCCCGCGAGCAGCTCAAGGTGCTTCTGGATGAGGAAAGGATGAACCCCAGCCGGGTTGTCATCGGCCACTGCGATGCCGTGCACGTCCCCGAGTATCATCTCGAGGTGGTGCAGCGGGGGGTCTACGCGGCATTCGACCACATCTGTGACGAGCAAGGCGCCTTCTACTCCCTGCCCGATGACCGGCGCATCAGGTGGGTGCTGGAGCTTTTGGAGGCGGGGTACGAGCGGCAGCTCCTCTTCTCCACGGACCGCATCGCTATCCGCCTGGCCGCCCCCCAGCGGCAGAGGCACACCTTGGCAGACCTGGTCACCAGGTTCCTGCCCAAGCTCAAGAAGGCCGGCGTAGGGGAAAAGACCCTCCATACCATCATGGTGGAGAACCCTCAGCGCGCCCTCGCCATGCCCTGAGCACCCCCCCTTCTGGGTATGGCCAAGCCTTGACCGACGAGGGCCTTTGGCCCTGGTGCTATTTGCCCGCCAAGGGGCTGCCTGCTAGCTGGGTGGTGGAAGAGGATGCTTGGTCAGCAAAGCGTCGGTGTCCGCCGTGGTCCCGCGGCATGAGAAGTCATTGAAGCTGCCTCCGGTATCTACTGCCACACGGTAACGGGCCGTGCACTGAGCCCCCGTCAGAGCCATGGTGCCCCCTTTTGAGGCAGGGGAAGACGCTTGTGTCAGTGGGGCTGCGCCGTGGGCCAGCTTTTCTTGCACACTCGAACTGCTAACACTCGGTCGCCCACTACCAAGCGCTTGGGGTCTGGCTTTCCGCTGCCTCCGAACCTGCCGTCAGGGAGGAGGTATTGGTGCACCCCCGCCACCGGCTCTCCGTCGCGAGTCCGGTAAATGACGAATTGACTACGAGTACACGGCGGATGACGTGGCGGTGGGCGTTCCATGTGATGATCGGCGTGGGGATCCGACACAAGCTCCCCGGCTTGCACCCGTGATACGAAATTGCCTCGGTTGAACTCGTACCTTATAATATCTTCGGAGACCCATTCTGTGGGTTCTGCGAAGGAAGGTGGGTCAGGAGACATGGCGGATTATCGTTTGCATTCTCAGGTCAACCGGTACCTTGAGGGACGCATCACTCTGGAGCAACTCGAGGAGTGGATAGTGACCAGATGGCGCCAGTTGTTCGCTTTGCCCCACTCCGGCGCTAGCGATCTCGCTGGGAGCATTGAACGCGGTCTGGCCGAAATCAGTGACGGAGTGACAACCGAAGACGAATTCAAACAAACCCTCCTCGAAGCTTTGCGACGGGAAGCCACCACGGGGATTGCCTACACTGAAATCGCTCAGACGGAGACTTCCAATTCCTCTGGGTTGGTGTTTGCTGCTATGGTCATTCCTACAGAGTCTGTGGCAGCGCTCCAGTTTGCAGCCGCATATACTTAACTCGGAACGGGATGCAAGTCAGAAGGGCATCGTCAAAATAGACCTTGAACCAGTGCACTCCTTCCATCGTGAAGGTAAACACCATATCACCCACTATGTTCTGCCCCTTCTCATCTCCTTCCAAGTGAACGGTCATAACTAGCGGCGGCTTCGTTTCCGCCGAAGGTTGTTCAGGAACAACCTTGATCTCGTGGCGGCCACGGGCACGCCCTGATTTGAGCATCAGCACCAGCTTTAGCCGGTGAGTCACCGGCGGCATTTCAGCCGGGGCATCGGGACGCGCTTCCGTGTGTGTAAGAGTGTCTATGATTCTGATAAGGGAAAGCGCTCCTGTCTTGTCTTCGATGACCTGGTCACAGATAGCTGCCGCCTGTATGTAGGGGCCTTGTTCAAACAACATACTACACCCCTGCCTGCGACTACCCTCGGTCCTTAACGCGCCAGCGCGGCCTCGCGCTTCTTTACCTCGGCACTGATGCGAATGGCCTCATCCCCCTGGGCAAAGTCCAGGCGGCAGACGCCCAGCGGGTCTATTTCCTCTCGCAGGAGTTGCACCTCCTCTGTGGTGGGCGGCTCCGTTGGCGGCACCTTGGCCGGGACCACTAGCTCGAAACCGGTATTGGCCACTACCTGCTCCAGGCCCACGCCGTGGTGGAGCGACTGCACCCGCATGCGCCCCGAGGCGGGGTCGAAATCGAAGCACCCGAGGTTGCTGACCACAAGCACGGGTGCGCCGTACTTGATATTACCCTTGCGCCTGAGCTCGATGTGCCCTACCCCTGAGATGAAGTCCACCTTGGGGACGAACGCCCGCTTGGAGTGGTTGTTCACCAGCCACACGACGCGCTTCTGGTTGGTGGTATTGTCGGGGAGACCTATGGATCCCGGGAAGGCCACCGTTGGCTTGGCCTTGTCGCCGATAAGGGAGATGTTGGCGTTTCCGTAGATGTCCACTTGGGCAGGGCCCATGAAGATGTGCCACATCCCGTGGTTGATCAGGTAGAAGATGTCCCGCTCGGGGATCTCCCCCTCGATGTCCTCGTCTGGAATAGACCGGGGAAGCAGGCCCAGCCGGTCCCGTTTGAGTATGAGGGAAGTGCGATGGCAAAGCACCACCAGGGCCAGCTCCGGGGCATACAGGCGCTTAGCCAGGGCCAGAGCGGCCCGGCCGCAGTGGGTCACGGACTCGGCCAGGATGCGGTCCTTGGGGTCGAAGACCCTGGCCAGGCGGGCAACAATCTGTTCCTCTAGGGTGTAATTGGTTGCGTAAGCCATGCGGCCTCGTCCCTCCTCGTTAGTTTGATGAGTTTGGATATGCCACCGATGCGTTCCAGGTAGGCCTCCTGGCTGTCAACACCGTACACGTATTTGTCCAGGTATGCCTTGAAGGCCTGTGGGTCGGCGGCGGCCTGGTAGTGCTCTCGCAGGTGCTCCTGGTCGGGGAGGTAGTTGGGATAGCTGGATGTGGGGTGGCCCCCGAAGGGCACCTCAATGACACCCGATACCCACATGCGGTTGATGAGCATGCTGCGAACGTCTGCCTTCAGTGTATCCAACGGCACGATGCGGTCGGCGCACAGGTAGCAGTCCTTGGCGGCATGCACGACAGGCATATCGAACATGGGGTCGCCGAGGATCTGCCCAAACCCCGACGGGTCGGCGGCATTCACCAGGATGAACGAGGCATCCAGGTTCAGGGCAGGCATGGCCACCAGAGTCTCCCCCGTGTATGGCGCCGTGAACGTCTGGATCTGGGGGCTGTTGGTGAGTACGTCTGTACCCAGCCCAGAGCGCACCGGGAAGAAGGGCAATCTCCGTCCGGCAGCCTCCAGTCCCGACAGGCACAGGTACTCCGAGAGCTCCATGAACTGGATGCTACCCTGCTGGCGGGCGCGGCGGAAGTTGCCGGGAGCGCCCCTGCCCCCCTCGAAGCGGCAGAAGGCATAGGCAACCTTCTTGACCTTGCCCGCGCCAATGAGCATGTCCAGGTCTGGGCCTCCCCAGGCCACCACCGTCAGGTCCTTGAGCGAGGAACGTACGATGGCCCGCACGATGGCCATGGGCTTGCGACGCCCCGCGGAGCCCCCTAAGCCTATTGTGGCGCCATCATGGAGCCGGGCCACAGCCTCTGCTATGGTCAAGCGCTTGTCAATGGCCAATATGTCACCCCCAATCTGAGAGTAAAGCCGCTGTCATATTGCCGTGCGCACTGGCCAGTTGTCAAGCGCTGTCTGGAGCCCAAGAATAGCGATTCAGCTTTGGCACCCGCACCTGGAGGGGGAAGCGGCGCCGGTCCAATGTCATTCTGAGCCCCCGCGGCTCGGGGCGAAGAATCCGTAGCCCTCGGCTGGCCCGGGGTACGGATTCTTCACTCGTCCCGATGCGCCGGGACTCGTTCAGAATCAGTCATGGCAGTTGCCACTGTCGCCACCGGGGATGAAAACAACCCCTCTCTCCCCTGGCGGGAGAGAGCGAGTGTGAGGGGGAGGCTGGACGCTGCCAAGGGCGTGCCTCACCCTCACCTTAATCCTCTGGTCTGGTGGACACAGTGGGTATTCTATCAGGTTCTCCAACCCGGATGGCCACCCCGATTTCCGCCAGGACTTTGTCCGGCCAGACCAGCACTCTGGTATTCAGCGCCTCCAACACCCATCGCTGGTCCTTCGGGCCGGCGTTGGCCAGCCTATCAGCGACCAACGCCCGGACCTTGAGCAACTCCCTGGCAGCCTGGGCGTTGTCGCGCAGGTCTGCCAGCCTCTGGCCGATTCGCGACCTCTCATCGGCAACCCAGCTTCGCTGTGCTTTGATGAGCGCCAGGTTGCGCTCAAAGGCGGCATCCGAGATTAGGGGAGTGCCGTCCTCAGCCTTTCGTACTCTCAGGCTTACCAGTTCCGTTTCCTGCCCATCCAGCGCAGCCTGTCGCTTGTCCAGAGCAGACAGCTCTTTCCCCAAGGCATCCTCAACTGCTGCCGAGTCTTCATGCTTGCGCTCAATCTCGGCCGTCGCCGTCTCCGGGGAAGACAGGAAGCTGCTGACCGCCTGCCAGACCTTCTCCTCTAGCTCCTTACCGGGGCGCGGCCGATTGCTGCACTTGGGAGCGCCCTTAACCCTCTTTCGGCAGCGGCCGCACATATAGTATACGTACCTCTGTCGGTGGGCCTTACCCATGTACGTGGCGCCACAGAGTTGACAGAAGACCATGCCCTGCAGCAGATAGAAACGCTTGGACGTGGCGTTGGCCAGAGCCAGGGCCTTGTTTCGGTCCAATCGCTCCTGAACCGTAAGGAACTCCTCCCATGTCACGATGGGGCTGTCCACCACCACACCCCCGAGCCAGACCCAGCCCACGGAGGCGGCGTCCCGTTCCACCCCCGGTCTTGCCTGCCGTAGACGTTGGCTGGACTTGCCGTAGGTGGCAGCGCAGCGCTTGTGGGGTGCCACAGCCTCGTAGCGGAGGGCGTGGTAGCGACCGGCATAGACGGGGTTGTTGAGGACCTGCCACACGGTAGCGGGACGCTACAGGGTCCGCCCGGTGGCGGTGAGGAATCCTCTGATGCCAAGCTCGTGCCTGGGTTCGACAGTCATAGGTGATCGGGAGGGCGAAACAGATACAAAAAGCGGTGGGTCAGGGGAGAGGCGTGTTTCTATGCCGCCCGCTTTATTGGGGCGGCTCAGCTAGGAAGAATTGGGGTGGCTCGGGCACGCCGAGGGCCTTGAAGATGCGCTGGTGGTGAGGGGTGCTCTCGCTACGCCGAAGCACTCGGCTGGCTGTGCCTCTGAACTCACCCAGTAGCATCCCATTCAGGTGGTGTTGCAGCCTGCCCCAGGTCTCCTCGGTGGGTTCTCAGCCACCCGGACTAGCAGCAGGGCCAGCCAGCATAGCAGCACGTGGCTGCGAATGCGCTCTTCCAGCCGATGGTACATGGGCCTGAGGTCAAGGTCGTGCTTCAGGCAACGTCCCGACAGGTCGGGATACCTCAGCCAACTGCTTGTAGCCCAGGGCGACGTCAGCGGCGGACAGGGTATCGTCGGAGGTCCTTATCAAGTACTTGCCGTCCAGGTGGGCTTCCTCAGCTACCTTGCGCCGGTCAATGCACGGGCGGCCCCGGTCCCGACCCTGTCGGGATTTCAGGTAGCGCCCATAGGCAGGATGGGACAGTAGTGCACAACACGCTTTGGTGTGGGTTGGCCCCTTTAGTTCCCCCAATCCCTTCAGCTCTGCCTCTAGCCGTGCCAGCAGTTCCTGGCGTTTGGCTTGGTCCCGCTTCACCCCCTTGGGATTGCGCACCATGATGTAGCGCTGCCGGGCCTCACCCTCCCCCACGAAGATCTCCTTGACCTCTACGCTCTCATTGACCATCTGGTAGCGCCCCGGCCGCTCTATGGCGGCCTTTGCTCCAGTCTTGCCGCTACGCAGTCTCTCACCGGCTATGTAGTGGCCTCCAGACTTCTGTAGCTCCTTAAGGTTGTCCTCCGAGATGAAGCCCCGGTCCACTACGGTGATCACCCTACCCAGCTTCCATCCCACCAGGTCCTTCTTCACCTGTACCACTACTGAGCTGTCGGCTGTGTTCCCCGGCCATACCCAGCAGCGCACCGGAATCCCCTCCCGGGTCACCGCCAACCCCACCACCACCTGAGGCAAGTCAGGCCGGTGGTCCCTGGAGTACCCCCGTCGCCGCACACCGCCACTTTGCCCGTCATCCTCTTCATCCTCTTCGTCTATCTCGAAGTAGGCCGAGGTGGTATCGAAGAACAGAAGGTCCACTTGCAGGTTCAACAGGTCGGCCACTGCGGTGTATACCTGCCACTCTACTTCCCCCTGGTGCTCCAACAGGAAGTCCATGGCCCGGTAGAGCTGTTGCACCTCTACTCCCGCAAGGCCGGGGATAACCGCCTCATCGGCCACCCACTCCTCCACCCCAAGCTTGCTCTTCGGCGCCAGGGCTCGGTTGGCCACCAGGGCAAACAGCGCCCTCTCCACAGGACTCTGGTACTGGTGCTCGGCCAGCAACCGCTCCATGACCTTGCCTATCCCCAGCTTCTTCCAGAGCTGGTCCAAGGCCCAGGCGCCGCCCAGCGGCTTACCGCCCAGAAACCGCAGCTCCCCGTCCCCCATCTCGGCTTCAGCCTTAAGCGCCCCCTCCGGTCCCAGGAACCGGCTTACGCTCCGCGCCAGTCGGCGCAGGGTCTCCTTGTCTAAACTCTCTTCACGGCCAAAGCTATACAGGACCCGGGGAGTGGCTCGTTTGGTCTGGGGGTCCCATACGTTGTGGGCCAACTGGACGTAGGTGGCTACACTGCCGTCCTTGTTGTGGCGGGAGACGGTGCGGATATACACGTGGTCAGCATAGCACGCATATATCCATCTATCAAGGCTACATGATAGCCCTTAATCCGTGGACAATCGTCGGGTGAAGCCTCGCGGCTGGACCTTGGGCCTGTTTTGGGCTGAGGCGGTCAGGCGAGAGGGTCTCGCAACCTCCCACGGGGTCTCCCGGGACGGCCATTCCCCGTCTTGCCGGTGTC
>ORMF012174556.1_pt1 | contig 10330 bp, 10 predicted proteins | sample 1779871 | NCBI WGS metagenome assembly ORMF01 (sample SAMEA104232316, study PRJEB22302) | groundwater metagenome | biome: forest; feature: aquifer; material: groundwater | place: USA | collected 2011-08-07 | depth 5.4 m | reverse complement strand
TTCTCAAGGGCTTCTTCTCAAATTAATCGAAAAGGGCCTCACCCGCGAGAAGGCTTACAAAGTAGTCCAGGATTGTGCAAAACAAATTTGGGAAGACGGGAGTATGGTTCTTAGAGACGTTGCAAAAAATGATCCTGTGGTCAGAAAACATTTGACCCCGCGTGAAATTGAAGAGGTTTTTGATTATCACTATCACACAAAACATATCAGTGATATTTTTAAACGCTTAGGAATTTGAAAAGGAGAGGAAATGATCGTGAAAGAAAACGTGCCAACAGTAAAAGAAACAAATCTACCGCTCCCTATCGTCGGGCGCGGAAAAGTTCGTGATATTTATGCGGTCGGAAATGATCATTTACTTCTCATCACGACAGACCGCTTGAGCGCGTTTGACGTTGTGCTCCCAAATCCAATACCTTTTAAAGGCGCTGTTTTAAATCAAGTTTCCCGTTTTTGGTTTGAACATTTTAAAGACCTAGTTCCGAATCATTTAGCAGGTTGCTACAAGGAAAATCTTCCGAAAGAAATCATCGAGAAATATAAATCGGAACTGAAAGGCCGCACGATGTATGTGAAGCGTGCAAAACCGCTTTCAGTTGAGTGTGTGGTGCGTGGATATCTCGCGGGTTCGGGTTGGAAAGATTATTTAGCCACGGGGAAAGTATGTGGGCACGAACTTCCCAAAGGTCTTAAGCAATGCCAGAAGTTACCCGAGCCCATTTTTACACCGGCCACGAAAGAAACGAGCGGTCATGACATTAATATTGATTTTGCGGAAACCGTGAAACGCGAAGGAAAAAAAGTCTCCGAGCAAATCCGCGATATCTCTACCCAGCTTTATCTTAAAGGTTCCGAATATGCCCGAACGAAAGGTATTATCATCGCTGACACTAAATTTGAATTTGGAATCCTGGACGGTAAAGTTATTTTAATCGATGAAGTCTTAACACCGGACAGTTCCAGGTTTTGGCCCGCGGATATTTATGAGGCAGGAAAAGATCAGCCCAGTTTCGATAAACAAATTGTTAGAAACTATCTTCTCGATATCAAATGGAACCAAAAACCGCCTGCTCCGACGCTTCCGGATGAAATCGTGGAAAAGACAAGCGCCGCATATCGGGATGTGTTTAAACGCTTACCTGGAAAGGACCTCGCGCTCTAATGTATAAAGCAAAAATTAATGTCACATTAAAAAAATCGGTATTTGACCCGCAGGGAAAAGCGGTTTTAGACGCGCTCCATTCCATGGGTTTTAAGGATGCGGACAATTTAAGAGTGGGAAAGTTTTTTGATTTAAGTTTGGAAGCAAAAACAAGAAAACAGGCTGAAACCGAAGTGAAAGAAATGTGTGAAAAACTTTTCACCAATCCAGTGATTGAACAATATGCGTTTGAGCTTGAGGAAGTGAAAAAGTGAAATCTGCGGTGATTGTATTTCCCGGTTCCAATTGCGATCAGGATTGCTGGAACACGCTTCATGATGTTGCGAAAGTAAATGTCGAATATGTTTGGCACAAGCAACGCACGCTTCCTAAAGTGGATCTCGTTGTGCTTCCGGGCGGATTCAGCTATGGGGATTATTTGAGGACCGGCGCCATCGCGAGATTTTCTCCGATCATGCAAGCTGTGGTAGAGCATGCGAAACAGGGCAAAGCTGTGATCGGGATTTGCAACGGATTTCAAATTTTGCTCGAAGCAGGTCTTTTGCCGGGCGCAATGCTCAGAAATCGTTCGCTCAAATTTATTTGTAAAAATATTTATTTGAGAACAGAAAATTCAGCGACAATTTTTACAAATAAACTCAAGTCAAAAACTGTTCTCAATATTCCGATTGCGCATGGTGAAGGCAATTATTTCTGCGACAGAGAAACTCTCAAACGTTTGCAGGACGGAAGACAAATTGTGTTTCGTTATGCGTCCTCTGATGGGCGAGTGGATGATGCATCAAATCCAAACGGTTCCATGGATTCTATCGCGGGTATTGTGAATGAAAAAGGAAATGTGCTTGGAATGATGCCGCATCCGGAACGGGCGAGTGAATCCATTTTGAATTCAGAAGACGGCCGCGGAATTTGGGAAAGTTTGAAAAATAATTTAAATTAATATGCCAACAACGATGAAAGAACCGCAGATTACAAAAGCAGTTCTCAAAGCGCACGGGGTGACGGAAGAAGAGTTTGAGCGCATCCGTAAAATTCTGGGCCGCGATCCTAATATCACGGAGCTTGGAATTTATTCCGTCATGTGGAGCGAACACTGCTCTTATAAAAACTCACGTCCTGTTTTAAAGCGTTTTCCAACAGAAGGGAAAAATCTGCTTGTAAAAGCTGGTGAAGAAAATGCCGGCTGCGTGGATATTGGAGACGGTCTTGCGATCGTATTTAAAATTGAAAGCCACAATCATCCCTCAGCAATCGAACCGTTTCAAGGTGCTGCAACGGGGGTCGGCGGAATTATTCGCGATATTTTTACGATGGGCGCTCGTCCCGTTCTTCTGATGAATTCACTCCGCTTCGGTAATCTTGAAGAATCTAAACGTCATTTAAAGGGTGTGGTGGCGGGAATTGCACATTACGGCAATTGTATTGGCATTCCAACCATTGGTGGTGAAGTTTATTTTGATGAGTTTTATGAAGGCAATCCTTTGGTGAATGCGTTCTGTCTTGGACTTATTCGCCACGATGAAATTGTGAAAGCAAAAGCATCGGGCGTTGGAAACGCAGTTTATTATGTTGGCGCAACCACAGGACGCGACGGGCTTGGCGGCGCTTCATTTGCCTCCCGCGAACTTACGGAAGAATCCGGAGAAGATAGGCCTGCAGTTCAAGTGGGTGACCCCTTCATGGAAAAATTGTTGCTTGAAGCGTGTCTTGAACTTGCAAAGTCGGGCGCCTTGATTGGAATGCAGGATATGGGAGCGGCAGGTTTGACGTGTTCTACCTGTGAAACAGCGGCTCGGGGAAATACGGGAATTCAAATTGATGTTGCGAAAGTTCCTAAACGTGAAACCGGAATGATTCCTTATGAAATTATGCTTTCAGAATCCCAGGAACGCATGCTTGTCATCGTTAAAAAAGGGAAAGAAGAAATTGTCGAACACATTCTCGAGAAATGGGACCTTCATGCGGTAAAAATCGGGGAAGTTGCCGACGGAACTCAAATGCAGGTTTATGACAACGGAAAATTAGTGGCTGATATTCCTGCAAAGTCACTTACGGATGAGGCTCCGATTTATCACCGTGAAGCCAAACGACCTGAATATCTGAATGAAGCGCAAAAGTTAGATCTCGGAAAAATTAAGGAGCCAAAAGATCTTAATAAAACACTCCTCACACTTCTTGATTCGCCGTCTATTGCATCGAAGCGCTGGATTTATGAACAATATGATCATATGGTAAGAACAGATACTGTATTTTTACCGGGACACGACGCGGGACTTGTACGGATCAAAGGGACCAAAAAAGGAATTGCAGTTTCAACTGATTGTAACGGCCTTTATTGTTATTTAGATCCGCGTGAAGGCGGAAAAATTGCCGTAGCAGAATCCGCGCGTAACGTGGTTTGTTCCGGTGCGAAGCCGCTTGCGATTACGGATTGCCTTAACTTCGGAAATCCGATGAAGCCCGAAATTTTCTGGCAGTTTAAAGAATGCGCGGAAGGCATTTCAGAAGCGTGCCGCGCGTTTGAAACGCCGGTTACCGGAGGAAATGTCAGTTTTTATAACGAAAGCCCAAAAGGGGCCGTTTATCCCACGCCAACCATTGGAATGGTCGGACTTCTCGAAGATATTGAGCTTCGAGTTCCGTCGTTTTTTCAGGGAATAGGCGATGACATTTATTTGTTTGGTGACACGCAAGATGAAATTGGTGCTTCGCAATATTTGCTTTTAATTCATAAATTAAGACAAGGTCTTCCGCCAAGACTTTCTCTTGAAAAAGAAAAAGCGCTCTACAAATTAATTTTAGGACTTTCCGCCAAAAAAGCACTCCGCTCGTGCCATGATTTATCAGACGGTGGTTTTGCGGTGGCACTTTCCGAATGTCTTTTGGGAAATTCTAATTCGCCGTTAGGTGCTAAAATTACAAATTTAGATTGGGCTAAAAAAATCCGCCGGGATAGCGCACTTTTTGGTGAATCGCAATCGCGTGTTCTTGTGAGCGTTGACCCAAAAAATGGAAAGTTGATCGAAACACTCGCTCAAGAATTCAATGTGCCTTGTCAAAAAATCGGAAAAGTAACGAAATCAGGTTTAGAAATTGGAAATTGGATTAAGCTTGCCAGTGAAGATATCAGTAAAACTTACATGAATGCAATTTCAAGAAGGGTTGAGAAATGAGCGGAGAAGGCGTTAAGGACTACTGCGGTGTATTTGGTGTTTATGGGCATGAGAGGGCTTCCGAGCTTACTTATTTAGGTCTTTTTGCGCTTCAACACCGGGGTGAAGAAAGCGCCGGTATTGTGACTTCAGACGGGAAACGGCTTCACTCATATAAGAACCTGGGCCTTGTCGGTGATGTGTTTAGTCAGCCCTCCACTTTAGAAAAATTGCCGGGCCATGCAGCCATTGGGCATGTACGCTATTCCACAACGGGTTCAAGCAATGTGATTAATGCACAGCCCTTTTTAATGGATTTTTCTCGGGGTCAGGTTGGAATCGCGCACAATGGAAATCTGGTGAACGCGCAGATTCTCCGCGACGAACTTGAAGCGTATGGCGCTATTTTCGGAAGCACAACAGATTCTGAAATTTTTATTCATTTAATGGGGCGTCCCGAATTTAAAACCCGTGAAGATTGTGTGGTGGGCGCTGTCAGCCGTGCGGAAGGTGCTTATTCAGTTGCCATGCTTTTCGATGACATGCTGATTGCGTTTCGTGATCCTTACGGATTTAGACCCCTATCACTCGGAAAATTAGGCCGGGCCTATGTGGTGGCGTCTGAAACTTGCGCCTTTGATTTAATAGAAGCAGAATATATTCGCGACATTGAACCCGGTGAAGTTCTCTTTATTGATAAGAATGGACTCCGAAGTTTTTACCCGTTTAAAGGCAAAAACATTCAACATTCACACTGTATTTTTGAACATGTTTATTTCGCTCGTCCTGATTCCAGAATTTTTGGAGAAAATGTGGGACTCGTGAGAGAGCGTCTCGGAAAAATTTTAGCGGAAGAGCATCCCGCGAAAGCGGACATTGTAGTTCCCGTTCCGGACTCCGGAAATTTTGCGGCCATGGGTTTCTCGGAAGTTTCAGGCATTCCTCTCGCGCACGGGTTTACGCGCATTCATTATTTCGGACGCACCTTCATCAATCCCACACAAGAGGCGAGGACGTTCAAAGTAAGAATTAAATTAAACCCGATCCGCGAAGTCGTAAACGGAAAAAGAATTGTGGTGGTGGACGATTCTATCGTTCGCGGAAACACTTCAAAGTCGCGCGTTACTTTATTGAGGCGTGCCGGCGCGAAAGAAGTTCACCTAAGAATTAGTTGTCCGCCGCATATCTCGCCTTGTTTTTACGGAATTGATTTTCCATCCAAGAAAGAATTAATCGCGGCCAATAATACGATTGATGAAATTAAAAAATATTTGGATGTTGATAGTCTTGGTTATTTAAGCGAAGCAGGGCTCCTGAAAGCTGTTTCATTTCCGAAAGAGCATTATTGTACCGCTTGCTTTACGGGAAAATATCCGACGAAGATTCTGGATCAATTTGATAAATTTAAACTTGAACGCAAATGGGAAGAGAAACAAAAAATATGAGCACCGGAATTACGTACGCAAAATCTGGAGTTAATATTGATAAAGGAAATGAATTTGTCCGTCGCTTGAAACCCATTGCGAAACGAACAAATATTCCCGGAGTGCTTGGCGGAATCGGCGGATTTTCTTCCTTATTTGATGTAGCGGCTCTTGGGTTAAAAAAACCTTTGATTGTCGCGACGACAGACGGCGTCGGAACCAAGCTTGATATCGCGCAGCTTCTCGGAGAGCATGACACGGTTGGGATTGATCTGGTGGCGATGTGTGTGAACGATTTAATTACCTGCGGCGCGAAACCGATTTTCTTTCTTGATTATTATGCGATGGGGAAGCTAGACCTCAAAGCGTCCGAAGGAATTATCCGCGGAATTGCCGAAGGTTGCAGACAATCTGATTGCGCGCTGATCGGCGGCGAAACAGCGGAAATGCCGGGTTTTTATGGGATAGGTCAATATGATCTCGCGGGTTTTGCGGTCGGGCTTGTAGATAAAGCAAAAGTGATTGATGGAAAATCTGTAAAAAAAGGCGATGTGATTTTGGGATTGGCTTCTTCAGGGTTTCATAGTAATGGATTTTCGCTTGTGCGCAAACTTTATTCAAAAAAAGAACTCAAAAGTTCCATCGGCCGAAAATTTCTGACACCGACTCGTATTTATGTAAAACCAATTTTAAATTTGATTGGGAAAGTCCGCGTAAAGGCGCTTGCGCATATTACGGGCGGAGGATTTTATGACAATATTCCGCGGGTTCTGCCGAAAGGCCTTGGGGCTCACGTAGACATGAAGAGCTGGACCATTCCGCCGCTTTTCTGGCAGGTGATGGAACGCGCCAAGATCAATTTAACGGAAATGTTTCGCACCTATAATATGGGAATCGGGATGATTGCGGTTGTTTCAGCAGGTGATGCCGGAAACGCTCAAAAAATTCTCCGTGAATTTTCAATTGATACCCGTCCCATTGGCCGGATTGTTCAAGGTGGAGAGGTTGTGATTTCATGAACGTGCTTATTATAGGAAGCGGCGGCAGAGAACATGTCTTAGGGTGGAAGATCACTCAAAGCCCCGAGCTTTCCAAACTTTATTTCGCTCCCGGAAATGCGGGTATGCAATCGCTTGGGGAATGTGTTCCGCTGAAAGCTGACGATATTGAAGAGCTTCTTAAGTTTGCCAAAGAAAAAAATATCAGCCTTACTATCGTGGGGCCTGAAGTGCCTCTTGTGATGGGAATTGTTGACCGGTTTCAAGCGGAAGGTCTCCCGATTTTTGGACCGAACAAACAAGCGGCTCAAATGGAAGGCAGTAAAATTTTCGCAAAAGAAATTATGCATGAAGCCGGTGTTCCGACCGCGAATTTTCAAATTTTTACAGAAGTAAACGAAGCGAAGCGTTATATCATTGATCGCGAACCGCCCATTGTGATTAAAGCTGAAGGGCTTGCGGGTGGGAAAGGTGTTGTGATTGCGAACTCCTGTGAGGAAGGGATCGTCGCGGTTAACCGCATGATTGATGAGCGTGCATTCGGCGATGCCGGAAGACGTGTGATTATTGAAGATCATTTAACGGGTCCCGAGCTTTCTGTTTTGGTGTTAACAGACGGAGAAACAGTCATTCCGCTTGCAAGCTCACAGGATCACAAACGCGTTTATGATAATGACCAGGGCCCCAATACGGGCGGGATGGGTGCTTATTCGCCGTGCCCTTTAGTGGACGATGAAAAACTTCAGGAAATTGTGCGGCTAACAGCACAGCCGATTATTCAAACGCTTAAGAAACGAGGAATTGTTTATCGCGGTGTTCTGTATGTGGGAATTATGATGACGGCCCAAGGCCCGTATGTGCTGGAATATAACGCTCGTTTCGGAGACCCGGAAGCTCAGGTGGTTCTCCCGCGTCTTAAAACCGATTTACTCAAACTGCTTTTAGAAATTGCAAATGGCCGGCTTACCACGACTACACTTGAATGGGATCCCCGGGCTTGCGTGGGTGTGGTGGCAATCTCAAAAGGTTATCCAGGCCAATATGAAATCGGTTTTGAAATTTCAGGACTCGAACTATTTAAAAACTCAACGGACGCGCAAATTTTTCACGCGGGGACAAAATTAAATGAAGCAGGGCGTGTGGTGACTGCCGGTGGGCGCGTACTCAATATTTGCGCGCTTGGCCCCTCACTTTCGGAAGCGCAACAAAAAGCTTATGAAGCCATACGGAAAGTCTCATTTAAAAATATGTCTTATCGTAACGATATCGCAAGGCGTGCTCTTTCGGGCAACCTAACCCTTCAGTATTAAGGAGATATATATTATGAGCCACAAAGTTTCTATTTTAATGGGAAGCGATTCAGATCTTGATGTGATGCGCGAAGCAGCAAATATTTTGACGCAATTCGGTGTTTCATTTGATATGAAGGTTTTATCCGCCCACAGATCTCCCGAGCTTGTTTCTGAGTATGTGAAAAGCGCCCCAAAGAACGGAACGAAAATTTTTATCGCAGGCGCGGGCGGCGCGGCACATTTGGCAGGCGTCATTGCAGCAAATACTACGCTTCCGGTGATTGGAATCCCAATTCCAACACAAGTGATGGGCGGGCTTGATTCTCTTCTTTCTACGGTACAAATGCCGGGCGGAATTCCGGTGGCTACTGTAGCAGCCACAAAGGGTGGGGCGATGAACGCAGGAATTTTAGCCGTACAAATTCTTGCTTTGAGTGATCCTGTGCTTGAAAAAAAATTGAAAGAACATAAAGAATCATTGGTAAAAAGCGTCCAAGCGAAGAACGATAAACTATCTGAAGAATTTAAAAAAGGTTAATTCCTGATTTGCGCAAGTGTGAAAACCACAATCGTTAAACTCAATCCTTCTCGACCTGATCTGGAACAAATTCGCCAGGCCGCGCTTCTTGCTCTGGAGGGAAAGGTTGTCGCATTCCCGACAGAAACGGTATACGGCATCGGAACCTGCGCACACAAACCAAATGCTGCCGAACGTTTACATGAGCTCAAGAAAAGACCGCAGGAAAAATTATTTTCCTATCACATCAGTGATTTGGGAACGCTTGAGAAATTAAATGTCCGTGCAAGCAGCGTCTTCCGTTATTTCAAAAAGTTATTTTGGCCCGGACCGGTGACTTTTATTTTGTGGAACGATCGGGAAGAGAAAATCGGTATCCGGTTTCCGAAAAATGAAATTGCACGTCAATTAATTGCTCAATGCGGAGAACTTTTTATTGCGACAAGCGCTAATTTAAGCGGTGAGGCGTCACCCAAAAATGCAGACGCCGTGATCCAGGCTTTTAATGGGCAGGTGGACATGATTTTAGACGGCGGCCCGTGCGCTTACGCGGAAGATTCAACCGTTGTTGATCTAACCGTTTCGTTGCCCAAAATTTTAAGAAGGGGCGCTTTGATAAAAGAAGTTGAAACGGCGATTGAACAGGTTGCGCGCGAACAATACCCCAGAAAAAAGATTTTGGTCGTATGCACCGGCAATACATGCCGCTCACCTATGGGTGAGGCATGGTTGCGCTCAGAGCTTAATAAGCGCGGGCTTGGGACGCAGATTGAAGTGGCTTCTTGCGGGATTATGGCGCGAGACGGCGGATTTGCGAGTCCTGAATCAGAGCTCGTGCTCAGGAATGACGAAGTAGATCTTGGCGATTTCCGGACGCGCACATGCAGGCGTGAAGATGTCGCGGATTCGGATGTTATTTTGGCAATGACGGAACAGCATAAACAATTTATTCTTTCATTTTATCCGCCCGCTAAAAATAAAATTATTGTGCTGGATGTGAATGACCCCGTGGGGATGAGCGTTGATGCTTATCAGCGAAGTTATCAAACCATTAAAAAACGCGTTTCTGAAAAGTGGAATGAGATTACTAAATGAAACTAAAACGAGTAGCAATTGGTTCCGATCATCGAGGCGTCCCGCTTAAAAAAGAGTTAGCCGCTGAAATGAAAAAGCTGGGTTATGACGTGTTGGACGTGGGACCTAGCTCTGAGGATTCCTGCGATTATCCGGATTATGCTGCTAAAGTTGGATGCGCAGTCCAGAAGGGCGATTGTGAACGCGGGGTTGTTATTTGTCACAGCGGAATCGGAATGAGTATAGCCGCCAATAAAATTAAAGGCGTGCGCGCTTCGCTTTGTCACACTGTAGAATATGCCGAACTTGCGCGCAAACATAATGATGCGAATGTGCTTGCCATGGGTGCGGGATTTGTGACGCCTGAGCTTGCAAAAAAGATTATGAAGGCTTGGCTTTTAACTGAGTTTGAGGGCGGCAGGCACGAGGGGCGCGTACAAAAAATATCCGGATATGAAAATAAAAATTCTTGCCAATAATCTAATATCGATCAGTGCATTATGACGAAAGGGAATCGAATGAAAGCAGGAGAGCAAATGATGAGCCAGCTTCGGGAAAGTGATCCTCAAATTTTTGATGCCATCCGGAATGAATGGAAGCGCCAGAACGATAATATCGAGCTCATTGCCAGCGAAAATTTCACATCGCTCGCTGTTTTAGAAGCGCAAGGTTCTGTCTTGACCAACAAATATGCGGAAGGATATCCCGGAA
>ORMF012198854.1_pt1 | contig 10332 bp, 6 predicted proteins | sample 1779871 | NCBI WGS metagenome assembly ORMF01 (sample SAMEA104232316, study PRJEB22302) | groundwater metagenome | biome: forest; feature: aquifer; material: groundwater | place: USA | collected 2011-08-07 | depth 5.4 m | reverse complement strand
GGCCTCTAAAAATAATTTTGTTTTTTCATCTGATGGGAATATTGATGTAGTGACCCCAAGTTCAGCGCCCATATTTGTGACAGTAGCTCTTTCTGGAACGGTTAATGAAGATAAGCCATCACCAAAATATTCAACTATTCTGCCTACATTTCCTTTTGTGGTCAAGATACTTAATACCTTTAGTATTATATCTTTTGCCGAGACCCATGGAGAAAGAGTGCCTGACAATTCGATGCCGATAATTTCAGGATATGTAATTTTGAATGGTTTGCCAGTCATGGCTAAAGCTACATCAAGCCCACCAGCTCCTATCGCTAACATGCCAAGTCCACCATTTGTAGGAGTATGAGAATCTGAACCTAATAGAGTTTCTCCAGGTACTCCAAAACGCTCTAAGTGTACCTGATGGCATATTCCATTACCAGGTCTTGAAAAGAAAATTCCTTTAGCTGCAGCTATTGATTGAAGATAAAGGTGGTCGTTTCTATTTTCAGGCCCATTTTGTTGTGTGTTATGATCTACATATGAAACTGAAATTTTTGTTTTAACTCTTTCGATATTCATTGCTTCAAGTTCTAGGTAAGCCATTGTCCCTGTCGCATCTTGAGTTAGAGTTTGGTCTATTTTTATCTGAACAGTTTCGCCTTTTTTAGGAATTCCAGAGACTATATGTGAATCTATAATTTTTTGAGTAACAGTACCATTTGCCATTTTTGTTAAACTCCTTAATTTTAAGAGAAAATTTGTATGAAAACTGTATCCAATATATGATTAAAACGAAAAATATCATATTTTTTAGAAATATGATACTAAAATTCAAAAGGATTGTCTGTTGCAGTATCAAGGCGAATTGAAAATTTAATTTCTGATAATTGTAAACCAAATATACACAGCTAGCGCTATAGTAGGTGTGGTGCCTGCCACAATAGGCGGCAGATATCCGCTGTTGCCCAACACAACAAAAACCTGTTGAAGTATTTCGTAAAACACAACTACAACAATAGCACTCACAACTGCAATCATAACACCTTTTCGTTCGTTGCTTCCTGCTAGCGGAACAGCTAAAAATACAGCCATGAGACAAACCCATGGAAATGCCATTCTGTTGTAGAGTTCTGTTTCAAGTTGAGCTGCAGTTTTTGGGGCAAGATTTTGAGCCAATACAAGTTTTCTTTCTATGTCTGATGTGGTTAGTTGGTTTGTATTTTTTAATTCATTGAGAATATCGTTGGGTGTTTCTGTTATATCGCCAAATTCCTTAAAAATAGGATTTTTGTAGTCAATCACAGCATAATGTTTTGTAATAGGCATGGTTACCATTTTTATTTGTCCTGCATTTTCATTTGAGTAATCTTCAATAAGAGGTACTTCTTTGTAAGTTACAATGTCTGCATCATAAAACTGCCAGCCTGTTTGCGGTGAATAGTCAGAGTTCTTAGAATATAATTCCATGTCTAACTGTCCGTTTTTTGCATAGTGTTTAAGTTGTATGCCTTGCTGTTCATTTGGAGTTACGAACCACTTTACCAGCCAAGTCCTTCTGTTATCAGGACTTCTATACATAAGCATTCTTGAATTTAACTGAAAATATTCGGGATTTTGTGCAATCTTCAAAAGCATCATTGCTTCGTAATTTGTATTTGGTGCAAGACTGCGTTGAAACCAAAAACTTACGCCTGTTACTACTAATCCTACAAAATATATTGCCAATCCACATCTAATTAAAGATATTCCTGAAGCTCTTAACGCTGTAATTTCATTGTTCATTCCAAGTTTAGCCATGCAATACATTGTAGAAAGAAGCAGTGCCATAGGTAAAACAAACATGATATCCGTAGGTAAAAGCAAAAGAAAATAGTATGCAATTGTAAAACCATTTGCGTTGGTACTTAGAAAATCTCCAAGTTTGTTTATCATATTACTAGCGAAAAAAAGTAGGCAGAAGGCAAGTGTACAACAGATGAAAATAATTATAAATTCCTTGAATATGTATGTGTCAAGAGTAGGCATTCGTTTGAATTGCCTTTTAGTAATTTGCAAGGAGGTTTTTATTGTATCATTTTTATCATTCATAGTTAATGCTGTCTATTGTGTTGGTATTAAATTGTAACAGTAATAATTTGTTTAAGTGTAAGGTTAAAAAAGAAAATTTAAAATACCTTTTGCTCCAATATTTTTAAAATTGAACTGGTCTAAAGATGGCATCACCTTTAATAAAATCAATTCTGTCTAGTTTTGCATAAATAAAGTCTCCAGGCTTAAAGTGTTGACTTCCTCTATCGGCATTGAGACTTCCATGAGTTTTTTTAAAATGCCCTTTCATGTAAGTGAGAGGGATGCAGGCAGTCACACCTATATCTGTAACGTCTGCCAGGATTGTCGTTGAAGTAATATGACGAATTACAGCCTCATAAGTTTCGTCCTTACCTTCTTTCATCACTTTATTTAAATAGTGCAGTTTAAGCCTGTCGTTTGCTGCAAACCATGCATCATCTGTCGTTTTTTCCTGTTCTGTGCACCGATCTGCAATTTGACTCATTTCTGATTCATTTTTTAGTTTCTTGTCAACATCTTTACTCCATAGCTGTTGGTGAACTGCCAAATCTGTATATCTTCGTATCGGACTTGTGAAGTGAGAATATAATCCTTTTCCCAAACCAAAGTGAATCGAAGGTTTATTAGAGTAAACTGCTCTGGTTAATGCTCTTAAAAAAGCAGAAGTTACAATCTCTTCATAACTTTTACCATGTAATTTTTCCAAGAAATTTCTGCATGCCACACGTCCTGATGAAAGATTTCCTGTATTGAGATTAAATGTATACTTGGCAAATTCAGAAAATTCTTGAAGTTTTTCAGCGTCAGGTTCAGAATGTATTCTGAATATTCCTGCAGCTTGAGAGTTTACGAGTTCCGCTGCTACAGCTGAATTTGCCGCAAGCATGTATTCTTCTATAAGCTGATCGGCTTCGCCTTGTTTTTTCTTCTCTATTCCTAAAATCTCACCTGTTTTATCATCACGCATAACTCTTATTTCAGTAGTTGTTAAGTTTAAAAATTTTTCTTCCTCCTCTCGATTATTTCTCATGAGTTTATACATTCGGATAAGGTTGTCTAAGGCTTTAGTTAATTCGGTAGACCATGAATCCTGTATCTTGCCTCGTTTTATATAGTCTTCAACCTCAGTGAATGTTAATCTATATGCAATTTTTATTAAACTTCTTGTTCTCTTATAATTGATAATTTTACCGTTTTTTTTAGAAACTGTTAACAGAACAGAGTGTGCATTGTTTGTTTTATCTACAGTAAGACTCATTAGCTTTGTGAGAGACTTAGGCAGCATTGGCAATGTGTTCCCTGGTATGTAGGCTGTAAAGCCTCTTTGAGAAGCTTCATTATCAAGCCAGTTTTTAGGTTGAACCCATGCTGCTACATCGGCAATATGAATGCCTATCAGGCATTCGTTGGGGTTATTAGTCTCCGCATATGACACAGAGTCGTCAAAATCTTTTGCATCGTGAGGGTCAATTGTAACGCAGAATAAATTGGTGTGATCTTCTCTTTTTATCTCAAATGGTTGTGATTTAGAGGCTTCAATATCTTCCTGCTCTGTATATCTTGGCATTAAAGAATACTCTTGCATTATTGCCTGCATATCATTTTCGATATCGCCTACTTTTCCTATTTTATTAATAATTTCGCACGTTGCATCTCTGTTTTGTCGGTCAGTTCCATAGTTGATGTCAGCGTTAACCCAATCACCCTTTTTTGCGTCTTTAATGTCTCCAATTACAGGAATATCATCGGGGACTTTTCTGTTAAGAGGACGCACAGCGAACCCATTTTTGGATATAATTAGTTCGCCTATAACTCCAGTTCTTTTTCTTTTTGTTACAGTATTGACAACGCCAACTGGACCTTTTTCCAGTGAATTTGCATTTTTTTCTATTACCCTTACCTCTACTAAATCGCCATCGAAAGCTGAATTAATATGCTTGGCAGGAATGAAAATATCATGCTGATTTGTTTTTTCGATGTCTGATTCAATAGGGGTGACAAAACCGAATCCTTGTGCAGTTATTGAAATTCTGCCAGAGATAAGTTCATTTGATGAAACAGTTTGAAGTATATTTCGTTTACCTCTTACGATAAATCTGCTTTTTTCAAGCCTATCGATGATCTTACGAATTATTTTATGGTCTTTTTTGTGTTTCAAGTTTAAAGCTCGTACAATATCAGGTTGGTACATTGAGCCTGATTTTAGAAGCGATATTATCTTATCTTCGATTTCTTTATTTTCTTCTCTTATTTTTTTAGAAGGCATTTGATCTCCATATGTTTTGTTATTTTATAAGTAATTTTAAAAGTCTGTGACGAAGCTGGAAAAATGTATTCATAGTGAAATTATATCACTAATGGTGAAGTTTTATTAAGAATAATGCTTAATTAACAATTATTTTAGTGTCAAGTTTTACTTTTTTATAGTTACAAATGAAAATTAGAATATACAATTACAAATATCTTTTGTAATATTTTAAACGGTAGTGGTTCATTTAGGTTTTTTGCTATGGATATTTTTTTTATAATTTTGGAATTAATTTCAAGATATTATGCTCCTGTTTTGGAAATAGTAATTCTTGGAGTTGTTTTTTACTATATTCTTAACTTTCTTCGTGGAACACGCGGAGCATCTATACTGACAGGGATGGTTATAGTATTAATCGCGTTCACCCTTCTAGCTGATTTACTGAGTCTTGATGTATTGAGCTGGCTTTTAAATGGTATATGGACATTTTTTGCAATCGCTTTAATTGTGATTTTTCAACCTGAATTTAGACGAGCTTTAGCTATGATTGGATCTCAATCATTTGGCAAAAAAAATAAAAAAGATGAGATAATTAATGAGTTGATAACAGCTGTTATTAATATGGCTGATAAGCATCATGGAGCCTTGTTGATAATAGAACAAAATATCGGGTTAAGTGGTATTTCGGATAATCCTGTAATTCTTGATGCTAAGTTAAACCATAAACTCTTAGAGTCAATATTTTTCCCTAATTCACCTTTACATGATGGAGCAGTTATAATAAAAAATGGCAAAATTAAAGCGGCTGGTTGTGTCGTACCACTATCGACAAATAGGGAATTAACAAAAAATTTGGGTACAAGGCATAGAGCAGCCCTTGGAGTGACAGAAGAAACTGATGCCCTTGTAGTTGTTATTTCTGAAGAAACGGGTGGAATTTCTATAGCATATAAAGGGCATTTGAAACGAAATATCCGACCTGATAGACTAAAACGCTTCTTAGCTGTATTAGTTACTGAAGATAGACATATAGTTTTTACAGATTTATTAGAAGAAAATATAGCTAAGTAATTTTTTAAAAGTAGTATTTATGGAACTTATAAGATTTTTTAAACTGATTAATTCTTATGTGCCGAAGTTTATACGGAGAAATTTTGTCCGCAAGCTGATAGCGGTTATATTCGCATTTTTAGTTTATTTTAAGGTGAGCAGTCAGCTTGGCGAAGAGTGGTTGATTCAAAATGTTCCGATAACATTTATAAAAAACAGTAATATTGAAGTGCTAGCGTATAAACCTTCAACTGTAGATGTGATGGTTCGCGGTTCAAAGAATAGAGTTAGACTTTTAACTCAAAACGATGTAAAAATTATGTTACCTATCTCAACCAATATATTTAAAAATAGCGAATTTTCACCCGAGAAACCAGTACTTTTTAACATTAACAATGAAGATGTAAAACTTCCTTATGGTATAAAAGTTATAGGCGTTATGCCACAGGACATAACACTGCACATGGATAAAGAAATATCTAAGACGCTTCCTGTTATTCCTACTTTTATAGGAAATATGCCCCAGGATTATGAGAGAGGCACAATGAAAGTAATACCTGAAAGCGTAACAATTTCTGGACCCGAAAATTTAATTGAGGGTATGAAAAGTATTCCTACTAATCCCATATTTGTTGATAGAAGTACTGTAAGAAGCTTTCAAAGCGAGGTTAAATTTCAGAGCTTTGACAAAAATATATTGATTACACCTCAAAGTGTCCAAGTGGATGTAGAGGTTATTAAAGTAAACGAAACAATTGAATTTTCACAAATCCCAATAGAGATACTTAAATCGCAAAATAATAATAACTTAAAATATAATTTACAGGCAACATCTGCCGATGTAACTATATCAGGACTTGCAAGCACTCTTGAAATGTTGAATTCATCTGAACTACGACTTTTTATTGATTGTTCAAAAATTGACAAACCTGGAACTTATTCGCTAAAGTTGGAATGTTGGTTAAATGAACAAAATTTACGCGTTAAATTTATTTACCCTGAAAATGTGACTGTGGTTGTGGGAAATTAGTTTATTCTGTCAATAATTTACAAAAGCGAAAGGAAATTTTATGTCTGCTGTATTCTTTAAATTATCTTTTTGGAGATTCTCAACTAAAAAGTTCCAGCAGTTCAGATGATTATGAAGACAATAAAAAACAATGTCAGGTTTGGGTGGGCTGATGTATATGTTATTTCTTAACGAGAGTATAAAACAGAAGAAATATTTGAACAATGGAGCCAGCTGTCGGATTCGAACCGACGACCTGGTGATTACAAATCAACTGCTCTACCAACTGAGCTAAGCTGGCTTGACTCCGTTTTTTCGGAGTGTAAAGTTAGCTTTTATAAACAAAATATCAATCATTATTTATAATATTTTTAAAATTTATTTTTATTTACGAGCATTACATATTTAAGGAAGGTACTCAGTGCATAATAATGAAGTAATATTAAATTTGCTGTCTGAGAAAAAATTAATTACTAACGAACAGCTCAATGCAGGATATGGACATCTCGCCGAAAAAGATAGCAAATTGGATATTGTTTCAGCATTGATTAAACTGAAGTTTGTTAAGGAAGATGAAGTTTTAAAAATTCTAGCAGAAGAATACGGTGTTGATTTTGTATCTCTTGATGCTTTTGAAATATCTCCCGATTTAATTAAAGAGTTTCCTGCCGATGTAGCCAGAGAGTATCATGTAATTCCGCTTTACAGAAATGATGGGATATTAATAATTGCTGTTTCTGACCCTGGTGATTTTGATACTCTTGACTCACTTCGCTACATATTGAAATTTGATTTTGAATTTGCTGTAGCCTCAATAGAAAAAATAGATAGACTTATAGAGTATCATTACGGAACTCTGAAAGAAAATGTAGATTCATTTTTAAATACGATGGAAGGTGGTGAAAATCTTGAAACAGGTTTGGAAATTAACGAGAAGAAAGATGAGTCATCTGAGTCTGACGATGCAGATGCACCGATAATAAAACTCGTCTCACTAATAATAATTGAAGCTTTTAAACGGAAGGCAAGTGATATTCATCTTGAACCATTAGAAAAGAAATTCAGAGTAAGATACAGAATAGATGGAGTTCTTCTAGAAGTGGATGGTCCGCCAAAATATTTACAGTCTAATGTGATAAGTCGATTAAAAATAATGGCTAAAATGGATATATCAGAAAAACGTGTGCCTCAAGATGGTCGTATTCAATTAAAAACAAAAGATAAAAGTATAGATTTACGTGTGTCCAGTATACCATCTTCACACGGAGAAAGCATTGTTATGCGTATCTTGGACAAGTCAAGTATAATGATTGATATAACCTCGCTAGGTTTTTTTGAGGATGATAGAAGACACATAAATAATATTATAAACATGTCTGATGGAATATTCCTTGTTACAGGTCCAACAGGAAGCGGAAAAACTACCTCTCTCTACGCATTTCTTAATACAGTAAACAATCCAACAAAAAAAATTATTACAGCCGAAGATCCTGTCGAATATCAGCTTGAAGGTATAAATCAGGTACAGATTAATTCTTCGATTGGTATGACTTTTGCCACTGCTTTAAGGGCTATGATGCGTCAGGCTCCAAATATCATCATGGTTGGTGAAATTCGTGATATGGAGACCGCTGAAATAGCTATAAATGCTGCACTGACAGGACATTTGGTCTTTAGTACACTGCATACAAATGATGCTCCAAGTGCAGTCACAAGACTTGGAGATATTGGAGTAAAACCATTTTTAATTGCGTCTGCTTTGAGAGCTGTCATGGCGCAAAGACTAGTTCGTAAAATATGTTCAAAATGCTCTAAGCCCTATACCCCAACTGATTATGAACTTAAGATACTTAAAATATCAAGAGAAAACATTTCGAATTATACTTTAATGAAAGGTACTGGGTGCCCTGAATGTTTTAATTCAGGCTATAAAGGAAGAATTGGTTTATTTGAATTATTTATGCTGAATGATGAAATTCAAAATATGATTTTTAATAGAGCAACTTCATATAATCTTAGGCAGGCGGCTATTAGAAGTGGAATGACTTCTTTGAGACAAGATGGAATACGCAAAGTTTTGGCAGGTCGAACGACAATTGAAGAAGTGGTAAGAGTTTCCGTCGCAGATGAGGATTATTAATTCTTTTTAAAGAGGCATTTACCTAGGTTAATCTTTTGAGCAGACAATAGAAAAAGGTGTAAATATTAATGAATACAGAAGATGAAGTTTTAAAAAATATAATGATCAATAATGGATTGATGGAAGAGGAACAGTTTCAGGAGGTTGAAGATGAATATCTGAGAACAGGGAAATCTTTTGCTACGTTGCTGGTTGATTTTGGAATACTAGAAAATGATTCGCTTTTAGAGATTATTGCCGTTCACTTAGATTCTTATGTTGTTAATATTTCTGAGTTAGAGTTAGAAAAAGAACTTGTTAACCTTTTGTCTGCAGAACAGGCTCGTGCATATGGTGTTATACCAATAAAATTAACAGATGACGGCACCATTTTTTTAGCTGCATCCAACCCTTTGAATTATCAAATTAGCGAAGATCTCAATTTTGTATTGGGGAAAAATGTAAAACTTGCAGTAGCAACTGAAAAACAGATAGAAATAGGTCTTGAAAAATATTACCCTTCAAAATCTTTAAATGACATTCTTTCTGACCTTGAGGTTGATGTTACTGAAAACGCTGAATTCGAGAATGATGTAACTGAAATAAGTGAAATGGCAAGTCATGCTCCAATTATCCGATTTGTTGACGTTATTCTTTATCAGGCGATAGTCGATAAGGCAAGTGATATCCATTTTGAACCTTTTGAAAATTCATTTAGAATTAGATATAGAGTAGATGGTGTTTTGTATGAAATGGCACCCCCGCCTTTAAATCTTGCAATTCCAGTTATAAGCAGATTGAAAATTATAAGCGGATTGAATATCGCAGAGAGAAGAATGCCGCAAGATGGAAGAATACAAATAAAAATCAAAGGGAAAAATGTCGATTTGCGTGTATCTACTATACCTACGCAGTACGGAGAATCTGTGGTATTAAGAATACTGGATAAAAGCGTTGTTAATCTTGATCTTGAATCACTGGGGATTAATAGTTCTGTACTTGAACAGGTAAGAAAGCTTATACATTTACCTAATGGAATTTTTATTGTTACTGGACCTACAGGTTCAGGCAAAACTACAACATTATATTCATGCCTTAAAGAAATTAATAAAATTACAGAAAAAATATTAACTGCAGAAGACCCTGTTGAATATGATTTAGAAGGCGTGATACAACTGCCTATAAATGCTTCAATTGATATGACTTTTGCACGAGCTCTCCGTGCATTTCTGCGTCAGGATCCTGATATAATAATGATAGGAGAAATTAGAGATATAGAAACTGCCCAAATGGCAGTTCAGGCATCTCTTACGGGACATTTTGTATTTTCTACACTTCATACAAAAGAAGCCGTTGATGCAATAACAAGGTTGATAGACATGGGCGTTGAGCCGTATCTTGTAACTTCAGCACTTGTGGGAATTATAGCTCAGCGATTAGTTAGAAAAATATGTACATCATGTAAAACAGAGTACGCACCAAAAGAAGACGAACTTCAATCCTTAGGATTACGAAAAGAGGATCTTGAAGGAAAATTTTTTTATTATGGAAAAGGTTGTACCTACTGTAATAACACTGGTTATAAAGGTCGAAAAGCAATTGTAGAGCTCATAAAAATTACGCCTGGTATCTGTGAATTAATAAATCAGTGTTCTCCTTCAAATGTTTTGAGAAAAAAAGCCATAGAAGAAGGAATGGTGACCATAAGAAATGACGGAATAATGAGTGTTTTAAATGGAGAAACTACAGCAGAGGAAATTTTTAAGTATACATGATTTAAAATAACCTGATATAATTCCATTTAAGTATATGTTTATAATAGATTTGTTTTTAAAGACGTTATATAAAACT
>ORMF010704968.1_pt1 | contig 10335 bp, 8 predicted proteins | sample 1779871 | NCBI WGS metagenome assembly ORMF01 (sample SAMEA104232316, study PRJEB22302) | groundwater metagenome | biome: forest; feature: aquifer; material: groundwater | place: USA | collected 2011-08-07 | depth 5.4 m | reverse complement strand
TTTGTATTACACTGATGACGACATGATCGCAGACAGGAAATTATTATCTGAGATTATCAGACCTTTTCTTGTTGACCCCTTAGTTGGTGCGGCAACCGGTAAAGTGCTACCCAAATGGGAAGTAACCCCGCCTGAATGGGTTCCGAAATATTTTAATAACGGATGGTTGTCCTTAAACGATCTTGGCGAGGAACTCAAGATAACGGATTATGATCTCGGAGTATATAGCTGTCATCAGGCTATGAGAAGAGATGTATTTTTCAGGAGCGGAGGATTTAATCCCGAGAATACGGCAGGGGACTGGGTTGGGGATGGTGAAACAGGCTTAAATTTAAAGATCAGGGAATTGGGATATAGGTTTGCATATAATGGGAAGTCATTGATATATCACATGATCCCGCAGTTTAGAATGACGCAGCAATACATAAATAAAAGATTGGCTAATCAGGGGAATGCCGACAGTTATACCCGATACAGAAAATATAACTATGATAACGTCTGGCTTTATATTAATATGTTGTCGTATATGGTATGGATACTTTTTTTTGCATTAAAGGTTTTAATCAAGAAAGTTTTGTTTAAAGGTAGTTGGAGAATAGACAGGGCATATATTTCTTATTATATAGCCCGGATTAAATATGATCATAGATTGATAAAAGACGAAAAATGGCGCGAGATGGTTTTGAAGACTGATTGGCTGAATGAGTGACAGCAGGATTGATGAAAGCTTATAAAAAAATATTATTGTTAAGGAAGCTGCCTTCTATTGTTCTGCAGAAGGTTTCCGAACTAAAGCACCCTTCCAATATTCGCAGAAATTACAGCAGGTTTCTGGAGTCAGGGAATACAGCAATAACCGGTGATCTCCCTTATAATTCGGATGTAGTTAGCCAACAATTTATCGAGGCCGGTTATCCTCCGGATGATTATTATGTGGATATCAAAGGTTTTAATGAATATTGTTTAAGGCATGAGAAAGCATATCAGGATTACAAAGAGGGCTTAAAAGAATTATTTATTGAAAAGGCTTTGGAACATTATGTGTCTCTTTCTTTTTGTCCATTGACGCCTGACGGCAAAGTGATTGATATTGCAAATGCCGGTTCTCCTTTCCCTGAGATTGTTCATGCTGATTACGGATGCAATGTGTGGAGCAATGACCTTGCTTTCCCAAAAGGTATACATCAAAGGAAATGGCATACAAAGATTGGCGGAGATGCCTGCGAGTTGCCGGTCAATGATAATTTTTTTGATCTTGCAGTTCTCCATTGCGCCTTTGAAATGTTTGAAGGTGAGGCGGATATAAATTTAATCCGTAAAGCGGAAAGGATGCTGAAACCAGGAGGCAGATTGGTTGTTATTCCTCTATATATGAATGAGACCTATCACATCCTCAGGGACCCCAGGACATACAGGAATCCATTGCCTGAGATTGACGAGGGGGCGGAATTGGTTTACAGGGAGAATTTTTATGGGGCGGCTTTTGCCAGGTTTTACAGTGTCGGGGCATTGATGAAAAGGCTGGTGAATAGTGCTGAAAATCTCGACTTCAAGATTTATCGTGTTCGAAATCTGCCCGAGTTGAATGCCTTCTGCTATATGAACTGGGTTGGAGTTTTTGAAAAAAAGCCTGAAAATAAGATGGTCGATCGGATTTATAATAACGACAATCTCCTCGCCATAATTGTGCGGTCGCAATATTACAAAGACGGCATCGAGTTCTTCACGCCGGATGATTTTGCGCAGCAGCTTGCATATATGAGTCATCCGGCGGGTTACATCATAGCTCCTCATGTTCACAATAAAGTTCATAGAGAAGTTTTTACTACGCAGGAAGTTCTATTTATAAAAAAGGGCAGGGTAAAGGTTAATTTTTATGACGGGGAACAAAGCAATATAGATTCAAGAATACTTAAGACAGGGGATGTAATTTTTCTTGCTTCAGGGGGGCACGGATTTGAAATGATCGAACCTACCGAAATGATAGAAGCGAAGCAGGGTCCGTATGCCGGAGCGACCGACAAAGAGAGGTTCAAGCCTTGAAGGTGCTGCTGGTTGGCATCTATGACACTAACAGCGTCTCTCTTGCGCCGCAGATACTGAAGGCTTATGCCAAACAGTTCCCGGTCGCTTCTTACTTTGATATTGTTGCCAGAGAGTTTTCTATATTCCGCGATTCAGTCTCATTTATGATCTCTGAAATTGAAAAGGAAAGGCCTGATGTTGTGGGTTTTAGCGCTTATATCTGGAATATAAATATAATTTTGGAAATCATACCCCATCTCCATAGCCAAATACTGATTGGAGGCCCGCAGGTTACAGGGATTGAAGAAGAACTGCTCGCTGAGAACCCTTCAATAGATATAATCGTAACCGGTGAGGCAGAGGTTGTTTTTAAGGAGCTCTTGGAGTGCTTTCATGGAGAAAAGGTACTTGAATCCATACGTGGAATTACGACAAGAAATTTTAAATCCACTCCTTCTACTGAGCCATTAGAATTGAGTTCAATACCATTTTTTTATGACGGAATTTTTAAAGGCAATCCCGGGCTTACATGGATTGCTTTTGAGACCTCACGGGGTTGTCCCATGGGCTGCCGATACTGCACGTGGGGATATTCCAAAAAGATGCGTTATTTCCCATTGGAAAGGGTATTAAGGGAACTGGACATTATTTTGGGGCAGGAATCTATAAAGTGGATATATTTATGCGATTCGAGCATCCTTTTGGACAAGAAAAGGGCTAAGGCGATATTACAGCATATCATTAATAATGGATCGGATAAGACAATAAGGTTTGAGTTCAAACCGGAGCAGTTCGACGATGAGATCATCGACCTTATGGCACAGCTTCCGAATATGGAGTTTAATCTCGGCATCCAGTCTACAAATCCGAATGCCCTGCACAGCATCGGCAGGACATTTAACCGCGTTCGCTTTGAAGAGAACTTTCGAAAAATCGCGGAGCGCTTTGGAGAAGCATCGCTGACTATTGATTTGATTTACGGGCTACCGGGAGATACTTATGAAGGTTATAAGGCATCAATGGAATATGCACTTTCACTCGGGCGCACGAAAAGGATTCTTACTAATCCTTTGATCATTCTACCGGGTTCGGAATTTTACCGTAATTTGGATAAATATGGCATTAAGATTCGAGACAAGAAGAGTTATATCGTTCATGAGACGGCAAGTTTCTCGATGAGCGATATGGAACTTTCCCGGAAACTTTCTTTTTATGTTTTTGCGGCTACTCTCAATTATAAACTGCGGGATGTTTTTAGATTGATGGCCGAAAGGGATAAGATAAGTTATACGGATATTATTTGGAATTTTTTTGAAGCTTTGCCCCTTGTTTTAACGGACGATGGTTATCCTGATATGATCCCCTCAGTTAAAGAGGACTTTGACAGGCGAAATGTCATTTTTAAAAGGGTAATAGATCGTTTTGAGGATATAGTTAAGCACTTCAGAGAATTCTCTAAGCACGCCTTTGATAAGGAACTTGAGAGTTATCATGACGCTTACTCGGAGCAGTATTATAAGATGATGAGTTTCATTTCAAAAGGCAATGCTTAACAACGTAAAAAGCAGGATAACTGTACTTACCTGGTTAATCTGCCTGGGTATGGTTGGGCTGAGTATTTCTGTCAAAATATATCATGGTTTCAATTTATCCAAGACTATGCCGGCTTCATTGTTTTTCCTGATAAATCCCTTTTTATGGCTTGTTTTTCTTTCCTTTTTTTCCATTGTCTACTCAAAGACCGTATCGTATTTTGCCGATAGGGATTTCATGGACGTCTGGAAGGCCGATCTTGTGAGTTATTCCCCGTTCCTATTTGCAGGGATGACATTTTCAAATATTTTTGCCTTCAAATATCTTGCTCTTGCGGCTATAGCGCTTAAGTTGTATTACCTGTACAAATTCGGAATAATTAAGAAAATAATTTCAGCAATTATTCCGGAAAGCGTGGAAGATGTTATAGCGATTGTTGCTATTCTTTTAATGACAGTATTGATTTCTAATAATTTGATTGCTATCGGAATATCTGATGAAGATACCGGCACTATTCAGCGCATTGGCGAGAGAATTGCAAATTCCGAGGTTCCATCGCTTGAGTGGGACATCGGAGCGCCGGGTCAGCCTGTTACGTACAGATGGGATTTGGCAATGCCGTTCACTTATACATTGGTGGCAGTTGTCCATAATCTTTACCCGACCCATGAAACCATTTTTATTTTAAATATTATTTTCTTTGTTCTTTTTGCTATTGTCCTTTACAAGGGGTTAGGGCATTTTTTTGATAAACGGATAGCTCTGGTTACATTGGTTCTGTTCATTTTCAACCCGCAGGTGCCGTGGGTTGTCAGAGTGGGTTTACCCTATATGATATCTTGGTTTTTTATTCTCCTTGCTTGTATCTCCTATTTTTATGCTCATGAAAAACAGGAGAAATCGTTTTTTGTCTTGTCGGGTATTTGCACAGCCTTGTCTATTCTTGCTGTTCCTTTTTTTTCTTTTGTTCTTATCTTTCCTGTTTTGTTGGAAGTATTTTTTTTGTTCCAAAAACGCGATATGCAAAAAATGAAAAATCTGCTTAGAAATATAATGTTGACGGCAATTGGCGGAATAATGGTTTACTTGTTTTTCAGTATTTATTTTTACCATTATACAAATGGAATACCCTTTGGGGAATCTCTTATAAAATTCTATAGGCGACTTATGGAGGCAAGAGCAGTAAATGTGCTTTATGCCCCTAATGCTGTTTTATGGCCTGTTCCATTGAATCTTGTATTGCCGCTGCTGGCAAGTATTCAGGTTATCCTCGCTGAGCGTCCAGCGCAATCTTTAATGCAGCTTGTGTTTTTAAGCTGTATTTCCTTGATGATGATTTTATTCATTTATATGGTTTTAAACACAGCTATTAAGAAGCTCAGAAAGAAAGGGTCGCATTATGATCTGTATTACACTGATATTTTTGTAGCAAGCCTGTTTGTTATTTATTTAATTGTATTTTCACTGTTAATCAGGGTATTTGTTGAAAGATGGGTGCTTGGTTATTTGCTGTTGATCTATATTATGATATCAAGGATTTTATTTGGAAATAACCTCAATGTAAATATCCTGAAAAAATATAGTATATACTTTATGATGGTTGTATATTCTTTTGCGGCATTTTCAATCCAGTATCCAAAATATTCAGGAGAAGCCGTTAGTCCTTATAAGCAGGCTGCATTGTACATCGAACAATTATCCGATAAATCAGGCGGCAATGTTTTGTGCCTGACAAAGGACGGCACATATCTGGCTGGTACTGTATATCTTAAGAATTATAAATATCTGAATGATAACTATATAAAAGACCTGGTAGTCTTTTCGGATTTTATCTCTAAAAATAATATTTCTTTTATTTTCTATAATAAAAAAATAATTCCTCAATATTATGAGAAGTTCTGGAGAAGGAGCAACAGAGAACTTTCTTTGGTGGAATCATTTATTCAGGGCAATAACTTGCAAAATAAAATAATAAATATCGGCAATTTTAGCCTGGTAAACCTGAAATGAGGAAATAGTCAATGAAAGTAACTTTAGTTCTTGCAACCTTTAATGAAATAGATGGCATGAGAGCGATTATGCCGAGGATAAAAAAGGAGTGGTACGATCAGCTCATAATTATTGACGGTGGCTCCACTGACGGCACTCAGGAATATGCCAGGGAAAACGGTTATTTTTTGAAAGTGCAGGAGGGCAGGGGGATCAGGACCGCCCTGGACCAGGCATTCTCTCTGGCTGAAGGTGATATTGTGATTACATTTACTCCTGATGGGAATTCGATTCCTGAGTTGATACCCCCTGTAGTTAAAAAGATGAGCGAGGGTTATGATCTGGTGATTGTTTCAAGATATCTGAAAGGGGCTAAAAGTTATGATGACAGTCTGTTGTCAGGACTTGGGAACAGGGCTTTTACTTTCCTGATTAATAAACTATTTAAGGCAAATTATACCGATTCCTTGATAGGATTTCGTGCGTTCAGGAGAGAGACGATAAAAAAAATAGGCCTGGTAAGGCCGGCATTCTGGTTTGAAAAAATGTTCTATGAGCATACAAGCTGGGATTTCCTATCGTCGGTGAGATGCGCCAAGCAAAAGTTGAAGGTTGCCGAGATACCGGGTGACGAGCCTGCAAGGATTGGCGGTGTGGAAAAGGTCAGGAAGTTTAAAGTCGGTTTTGTGCTGCTTGTCCAGCTTATAGCTGAGCTTTTTCTTAATCCCCGAGAATCGTAATGAATAAAAAAGATTTGATTGAAAGGATAGTGAAAATGTCGGCCAAGGCAAACGAGGGACATATTCCGAGTGCCTTATCTATTATTGATATATTGTGGGTGCTTTATGAAAAGGTTCTTAAAATTGACCCTGCAAATCCGGATGACCCGGGAAGAGACAGATTTATACTTAGCAAAGGGCATGCTTCTCTTGGTTTATACATTATTCTTGCTGAAAAAGGTTTCTTCCCGGTTTCCGAACTGGAAAATTTCGGCAAGTTCAATAGTCTTCTCGGCGGGCACCCGGACAGGAATAAAATCCCGGGCGTTGAGGCTTCAACGGGTTCGCTCGGACACGGTTTGCCCGTGAGTGTAGGTGTCGCACTGGGCATTAAAATTAAGAATTTGAATGCAAGGGTTTTTACTATAGTAGGGGACGGAGAGGCAAATGAAGGCACTATATGGGAATCGGCATTTTTAGCGGCACATCATAAGCTGTCTAATCTTTGCTGCATAGTGGACTATAACCATTCAACTGACCGCGCACTGAACGTCGGTGACCTGGTTGCAAAGTTTGATGCCTTTGGGTGGGATAGTTATCAGATAGACGGACACAATCATGAAGAGATATACAGGGCATTAAGCCGCTCTAATGATACAAAGCCTATGGCAATTATAGCAGATACTATGAAGGGGTGCGGCTGCAGAATAATGGAAAATAATCCGGAGTGGCACCACAAGTCTCCTTCCCGGCAGGAACTTGAAAATATTCTGAAGGACCTGCAATAAGTATGAGAAAACAATTTGTCAAAACAGTTGAATCTCTTCTGGAAAAGGATAAAAGGCTCGTGTTATTGCTTGGTGATATCGGAGTTTTTGGTTTTAGAAAAGCGTTCGGGCGATATCCTGACCGGGTTTATAATATTGGGATTCTGGAACAGTCAACCGTGAGTCTTGCCTCTGGCCTGGCCATGGAGGGGCTTATACCGGTAGTGCATACTATTGCCCCCTTTTTGATAGAGAGGAGCCTTGAACAATTAAAAATTGATTTTTGCTATCAGAATCTTGGAGGAAACTTTATAAGTGTTGGCGCTTCCTATGATTACGCGGCTTTAGGCTGCACCCATCACTGTCCGGGGGATGTAGGAATATTAAGAAATCTTCCCGGCATGGAAATTATACTGCCGGGTACTGCGGGAGAGTTTGATCTTCTCTTCAGGCAGACGTATTCAAATGGGAACCCGACATATTTTCGGTTAAGCGAAAGAGAGAACAAAAACAGCTATGATGTAAAGGCAGGTAAGGCAGTTGTGATCCAAAAGGGCAAGCTTGCTACAGTTGTAGCAGTCGGGCCTGTATTAAAACCGGTTCTGGAAGCCGCGAGTAGCCTGGATATAACAATTTTATATTATACCGCCGTAGTTCCTTTTGACGCTGATTCTCTCAGAGAAAATAGTGTTTCATCGAAAATCATGCTTTGCGAGCCGTATTATCAAGGTGTGCTTTCAAAAGATATATTAAGTGCATTATGGCCAAAACCTGTTCTTATCGATTACCTCGGCGTACCTCATAGTTTCCTGACAAATTATGGCCGTGCAGAAGAACATGATGACTGTATTGGGTTAACCGCAGAAAACATCAGGGAGCGCATTAAAAGGCTTATAAATGAACAGGCTTGCTGAAATAATAGCCGCAGATGCAGAGCAAATATGTAAAAAGGTTGACTTGACCGAAATAAGTGAAAAGGTCGTTATTGTTACAGGAGCTTCGGGCCTTGTTGGAGGGTACTTCTTAGCGTGCCTTAAGCATCTTTCTCATAGTATGCATATGAAGTTCAGGGCTGCGGCTGTTATGCAAAGTGAACCCCATCCATATTTAATCGAATTTCTGGATTACAACGGCGCAGAAGTTTTAAGAGGTGATCTTACAGATTATGATTTTTGCAGGAGCTTGCCTCAGGCAGACTACATAATTCATGCTGCGGGATACGGGCAGCCAGGACGTTTTATGGAGAATCCTGTCAAGACGATACAGCTTAATACATCGGCAACCTGTGCATTGTTTGAAAAGCTGCGCGAGAAAGGCAAATTTCTTTTTATCAGCACCAGCGAGGTATACAGCGGATTGACGAACCCTCCTCATAAGGAATCTGAAATCGGTACAACAAATACAACCCATCCCCGCGCCTGTTATATTGAAGCTAAACGATGCGGGGAAGCTATTTGCAATGCTTACCGTTTAAAAAATGTGCAGGCCAAATCTGCACGTTTGGCGCTTGCTTACGGGCCAGGGACAAGGCCTGGCGACATGCGTGTTATCAACTCATTTATTCAGAAGGCGTTGCAGGGGAGAATTACTTTGCTTGATCAGGGAAAGGCGAAACGTACGTATTGTTATGTCTCCGATGCCGTGGAAATTATGTGGAATATTTTGCTGAAAGGCAGGGAGTCTGTTTATAATGTTGGAGGTTTTTCCAAGACTACAGTCGGCGATTTAGCAAGGAAGATAGGTGAATATCTTAATGTTCCTGTAATTTTCCCTGATGGGTCCGAGAGCATAATTGCCGGGGCGCCTGATGATGTTTTTCTTGATATGGCAAAAGCGCAGAATGAGTTCGGCAAGACGGAGTATGTTATTTTTGATGATGGGCTCGAACGCACCATAGAATGGCAAAAAATATTGTATGATAATGAATCCCTTAGAGGCTGATTTAATAGGATAAAAAAATGGAAAGAACATTGGTTACTGGTGCAGGTGGCTTGGTCGGGCATGCGATAAAAAAGCTGAATCCCCCGGATACGGTATATATTACGAGGAGTGATGCTGACCTTACGGATTTTGATAAAACAAAGGCATTGTTTGAAAGCATTAAACCTGTGCGTATTATTCATCTGGCTGCATTAGTCGGGGGCATCGGCGGCAACATGATACATTCAGGTGAATATTTCAGAAACAATATTATGATTAATACAAATGTCCTTGAAAGCGTCAGGATATGCGGCGCCAAGAAGCTTATTTCATTTATGTCCACATGCGTTTTCCCCGATAAATGTAATTATCCTCTAAACGAAAAAGATCTCCACAATGGTCCGCCTCATCCTTCCAATTTTGGCTATGCGTATGCAAAGCGGATGCTGGAGGTGCAAAGCAGTGCCTATCGCAAGGAATGGAAGTGCGATTACATAGTTGCGATACCGACAAATATTTACGGTCCGAATGATAATTTCAGTCTGGAAGAGGGACATGTATTACCATCGCTCATACACAAGTGTTTTATGGCAAAACAAAATAAGACCGATCTCGTGGTCTGGGGTAGTGGAAAACCACTGCGGGAATTCGTATTGTCTGATGATATTGCCAGGCTTTCGTTTTGGGCGCTCGATAATTATAGTGAAGATACCCCTATAATTTTTTCCTCGGGAATAGAAACCAGCATTAAAGAGGTGGTTGAGCTTATTGTGAAGAAAATGAAATTTGAAGGCAGGGTTGTTTTTGATATAAACAAGCCTGATGGCCAGTTCCGTAAGCCATCTGACACTTCGAAACTTAAAAAATATTATCCCGAATTCAGGTTTACCCCCATTGAAAAAGGGATAGGAGAAACCATTGACTGGTTTTTAGAGAATCATCCAGATTTAAGAATGTAAGCTTATGAAAAAAAAGTGCTTGTCCAATGAAGGGAATGTTGTTAAATTAACGCCGTCTGATTTTGAAGCTATTTTCTGTGATAGGCTGAGTGATTATGTCAGGGACAGGATTCTGGAGTATAACTTCTCTTACAGGGAGGTCACTGATTCTGAGCGTGATGCATGCATAAAAAAAATAGCAGGTACGCTTCTTGACCAAAACATTGTAAGAGCCGGGGAACACAGGCTGGGGCAATGGGAAGATGGTTGGAATGAAAATCTTGAGAAGCTGACCAGGCGCAAAAAGCCTGAATCTGTCATCCCGCATTATTTTGGGAAATATAATATTGCAAGGTTTAGACAGAAATTTATCAGGCCGCTATCGAAAGATTTTGAATATAATATGCTTGGCGTGGTACTTGATTGGATTTTCGATAAATATTT
>ORMF012503190.1_pt1 | contig 10341 bp, 9 predicted proteins | sample 1779871 | NCBI WGS metagenome assembly ORMF01 (sample SAMEA104232316, study PRJEB22302) | groundwater metagenome | biome: forest; feature: aquifer; material: groundwater | place: USA | collected 2011-08-07 | depth 5.4 m | reverse complement strand
GGCACCAAGTACATGGAGCAGTTCTGGGATTACAAGGGTGTGGTGTTGCGCCAGAAAGCCGTCGAAGCGCAGGGCGAGGCGCGCGACTTCACCTGGATCACCGGCGAACTGGCCAAGCGCACCGGCCTCACCGAACCGTACTTCGGTGCGATCAACAAGGGTATTTCCGGGGTCTCGCCGCTCAAGGGCAAGGACTACGATTTCAGCCTGGATCCGGCCAGCGATCCGGCGCCCGAGCAGATCTGGGACGCGGTCTGCCGTGCCGCCACACTCACGCTTTCGGAAGGCCGCGAGGAGCACGATCTGGAATGGTTCCGCAAGCATGGCTTCTACGCGGTGCCGATGTCGCGCCTGGAGTGGTACCTGACGCCGACCATGGAAAAGCAGGGCTTGCGTTACGAACTGCCTTACCAGGAACGCCTGCTGCGCACCGGTCGCGAACTCGGCCGCCGCCTGCACGAGCAGAAGATGAACTGGTGGGACGAGCAGCTTTCCGAATACACCGCGCTGCCGGAATGGCACGACGTGCCGGGGCGCTGGATCCGCAACCTGGAAAACACCGGCGCCAGGATCGAGGACTTCCCGTTCTGGCTGCTGACCACCAAGAGCATGCAGTACCACGCCGGCGGCAATGCCGCGATCGAGGTGATGCACGAGGTGGCGCAGAACCTGCGCGGCCACGCCGGGGTGATCATGAACACCAAGACCGCAGCCGGCCTCGGCATCGCCGAGGGCGATCGCGTCGAGGTGCGCAGCCACATCGGCGCCACCTACGGCAAGGCCTCGCTGATGCAGGGCATCCGGCCGGATACCCTGGTCATCATGGGCCAGTTCGACCATTGGGCGACACCGTTTGCCAAGACCCTGGAGGCACCGAGTCTGAATACCATCGCGCCGATGTCGCTCGACCTGACGGATGCGACCGGTTCCGGTGCCGACATCGTGCGGGTCGGCGTACGCCGCGTGGAGGCAACAGCATGACGCGCTATGTGATGAGCATCGATCTGCGCCGCTGCGTCGGCTGCCAGACCTGTACCGCCGCCTGCAAGGGCGCCAATGCGACGCCGCCAGGCATCCAGTGGCGGCGCGTGCTCGACATCGAGACCGGCGAGTTCCCCGACGTGCGCCGCACCTTCCTGCCGGTCGCCTGCATGCACTGCGCCAACCCGCCCTGCGAGGCGGTATGTCCGACGCGGGCCACGACCAAGCGTGCCGACGGCCTGGTGGCGATCGACTACGACCTGTGCATCGGCTGTGCCAACTGCGTCATGGCCTGTCCCTACGATGCGCGCTCGATTGTTCATGAGGCGCACTACGCCTATGGCGATGCGCCGATGGCCTCCGAGTCCAAGCGTTTCGATCCTGACCGGATCGGGGTGTCGATGAAATGCACATTCTGCGTGGATCGCATCGACCTCGCCGCGCGTACCGGGCAGATACCCGGCGTCGATCACGAAGTGACGCCGGCCTGCGTCAATTCCTGCATTTCGGGTGCCATGCAGTTCGGCGACATCGAGGATGCGGACAGCAGCGTCAGCCGTCTGCTCAAGGAGACGCAGCACTACCGCATGCACGAGGAACTGGGCACCGAACCGGGCGTGTATTACATCTGGGATCAGTCATGAAAAAACCCTTCATTCGCGCCTCCGGCCTGGCATCCCCCAAGCAGCAGTACAACTGGGACTGGCGAGCGGCGAGCAATTTCATCGCCGGCGGTGCCGGTGGCGGCCTGCTGCTGTTGACCGCACTGGCCGGCCTCGACGCCTTCGCGACGCGCGCGGCGATCCTGCTCGGTCTGATCCTGATCGGCAGCGGGCTGACCTGCGTCTGGTTCGAGATCGGCCGGCCCTGGCGGGCGATGAACGTCTATCGGCATTTCTCCAGTTCCTGGATGACGCGCGAGGCGGTGGTGGCCCTGACCGTGTTCGCCGCGGGCGGGTTGGCCCTGCTCACCGGCGCGTTTGCACTATCGGTCCTCGCCGGCATCCTGGGTCTCGGCTTTCTCTACAGCCAGGCGCGGATTCTGGCCGCCAACAAGGGCATTCCGGCCTGGCGCCATCCCGCCAGCATTACCCTGATGGTGGCGACCGGTCTCGCCGAAGGCGCCGGCTTCCTGGCCTGCGTGGCGGCCTTTACCGCGACGGGACCCGGTTCGGCGGTTCTGCTCGGTCTGCTGGTGCTGATTGTCGCGCGAGCCTGGTTCTGGAAAAGCTACCTGAACGGATTGACAGCGGACGGCGCACCCGACGCCGCCTTGCGCGTCCTCGACGCACTGGGTCCGCGCCTGTTGCTGATCGGCCATCTGCTGCCCGCACTTGCTGTCGTGGCGGCCCTGGCGGGCATGCCGGGGCGGGGCGCGCTGGCGATGGCGGCCGGCATCCTGGCGGTTGCTGGCGGTTGGGTGCTGAAGTTCACCCTGGGGCGGCGCGCCGCATTTACTCAGGGTCTGTCATTGCAGCGCCTGCCGGTGCGCGGCCAGGGACCGTCCGGTCCCGCCGTGAAGCCCGGTTGGAAGATAATCGGGCAGGCGAACAAGGCTTAGGCTGTTCCTGGCAGTAACAAGAAGACGGAGCCTACGAGTCCCGTCGCACTGGAGGAGACGTGATGTACGAAGTACGCTTTCATGGCCGCGGCGGTCAAGGCGCCGTTACGGCAGCCGCGATGCTGGCGGCCGCGCTGCTGGAAGAAGGCAAGTACGCGGTGTCGATCCCGTCTTTCGGCTTCGAACGGCGCGGCGCTCCGGTGGTTTCCTTCCTGCGCTGCAGCGATCGCGAAATCCGCCAGCTGACCAACATCTACACGCCCGACTGCCTGATCTGCGTCGATCCGACGCTGGCCAGAACCGTCGATATCTTCGGCGGCCTCAAGCCCGGCGGCACGCTGGTGCAGGCGACCAACAAGCCCCTGGCGGAGCTGGCGCTGTCGCCCAACGTCGCCACGGTCGGCCTCTGCGATGCGATCGGCATTGCGCTGCAGATTTTCAGCAAGCCGATCACCAATACCCTGATGCTGGGCGCCTTCGCCAAGACCACCGGCGTGGTATCGCTGGATGCCTTGAAGCGTTCGCTCGAAGATTCGGATTTTCGCGACGCCGGGCTGAAGCAGAATCTTCTTGCCCTCGAGCGCGGCTACAACGAGACCACGGTGTACACCATCGAGCGGAGGGCCGCGGCATGAGACACAACAGCTATCCCTTGTTCGATCTGAAGGCGGCCAATGTCCCCGACGACCTTTGTCCGGTGGCGACCGAGGTCAGTCCGATGCTGCCCGGCGACTGGCGCAGCATGCGGCCGGTGGTGAATCGCGACAAGTGCGTCAAGTGCGCCGTGTGCTGGCTGTATTGCCCGGTGCAGTGCGTCGAGGAAAAGGCCGCCTGGTTCGATTTCAACCTGAAAACCTGCAAGGGGTGCGGCATCTGCGCCAATGAATGCCCGCAGCGTGCGATCACCATGATTCCGGAGGCGACATGAGCACTCCTTGCCGTATCGCCATCGCCGACTCTTGCGGCGACACCATTATTTCGGAGGCCGCATGACTACCGCCACTCTCGAAACGCCGGCGCAGGCCAAGCCGGTCAAACAGAAGGTCATGCTGGTCGAAGGCAACGAGGCCGCCGCGCTGGGCGTCGCCCTGGCGCGCCCCGACATGGTCGCCGTGTATCCGATCACGCCGCAGTCTTCGCTGGTCGAGCACGTTGCCAAGTTGATCGCCGACGGCAAGATGGACGCCGACATCGTCGATGCCGAGGGCGAGCATTCGGTGCTCTCCGTGCTGCAGGGCGGGGCACTGGCCGGCGCGCGGACCTATACCGCGACCTGCGGACCGGGCCTGGCTTTCATGTTCGAACCCTATTTCCGCACCTCGGGCATGCGCCTGCCGATCGTCATGTCCATCGTCACGCGCGACGGCATCACGCCGCAATCGGTCTGGGGCGGGCACCAGGATGCGATGACTGTGCGCGAGGTAGGCTGGGTGCAGGTGTATTGCGAGACGGTGCAGGAAGTGCTCGACACCACCATCATGGCCTTCAAGATCGCCGAACATCACGACGTGATGCTGCCGGTGAATGTCTGCCTTGACGGCAATTATCTTTCCTACGGCACCTCGCGCGTCGAGTTGCCGAACCAGGAAGACGTCGATGCCTTCATGGGCGTCAAGGACGTGAACTGGCACGTGGCGCTCGACCCGCTGCGGCCGATGGCGGTCGATCCGCTGACCGGCGGTTCCGGCGGCAAGGGGCCGGCCACCTTCGTTCGCTACCGCAAGGGCCAGTGCCGCGGCATGCAGAATTCGCTCTCCGTGATCGAGGAAGTGCATGCGGAATGGGCGCAGCGCTTCGGCCGCTCCTTCGCGCCGCTGGTCGAGGAGTATCGGCTGGAAGGTGCCGACTGCGCGATCATGACCCTGGGCAGCATGACCGGCGCGGCCAAAGACGCGATCGACGAGGCGCGCGACGCCGGAAAGAAGGTCGGCCTGATCAAGATCAAGACCTTCAGCCCTTTCCCGGTCGAGGCGCTGATGAAGTCGCTGGACAAGGTGCAGGCGGTCGGTGTGGTGGATCGCTCGGTCGGCTTCCGCTGGAACTGCGGCCCGATGTACCAGGAAACCATGGGCGTGCTGTACCGCCTCGGCCGCCACATTCCGTCGATGAGCTTCATCGGCGGCCTGGCCGGGGCCGACATCACGGTCGGGCATTTCCATCGCGTCATCGAAGCCATCGCAAAACTGCTGAGCAGCCCGGCGCCGATCGAGCCGGTCTGGCTCAACGAGAAGGATTGACCATGGAACAGACCAAATACCTGGTGGTCGGCAGCAGCCATGCCGCGCTCGAAGCGGTGACGGCAATCCGCATGCACGACTCGGATGGCAGCCTGACGCTGCTGACGCGCGATCCGCATCTGCCGTATTCGCCGACCGTGCTGCCCTATGTCGTCTCGGGCCGTTCCGCGCCCGATGGCATCTTCCTGCGCGACGAAAAATTCTTCGCCAGGCTCGGCGTGCAACTCAAGCGTGGCACGGCGCTGAAGGCGCTGCACCCGACACGCAATGCGGCCGAACTGGCCGACGGCAGCGAGATCGCTTACGAAAAGCTGCTGCTGGCGACCGGTGCCTCGCCGGCGATTCCGCCGATTCCGGGCATCGATCAGGTGAGCTATCACGTACTGCGCACGCTGGACGACGCGACGAAGTTGCACGCGGCGATCAAGCAGTCGAAACAGGCCGTGGTGCTGGGTGCCGGGCTGGTCGGCATGCATGCCGCGGAGAACCTGGTGAAAGTCGGCGCTGGCGTAACGGTGGTCGAAATGGCCAAGCAGCTGACCGACGGCTACTTCGATGCCACCGCCGCGGCGCTGATCGAAAAGGCTTTCACCGACAACGGTGCGACCATCCTCACCGGCAGCCGCGTGGTCAAGCTGGCGCCCTCGGCCATTGGCGTCACGCTGACGCTGGAAAATGGCAACACGCTGGAAGCCGACCTGCTGCTGGTGGCCACCGGCGTCAGGCCGAACATGGACTACCTGACCGGCAGCCAGGTCGAACACGATCGCGGGATTCTGGTCAGCGACACCATGCAGACCAGCGTCGCCAATGTCTGGTCTGCCGGCGACTGCGCCCAGGCCAAGGGTTTCTTCACCGAAGACAAGGTGATGAATGCGATCCTGCCCGACGCCGCGGAGCAGGGGCGCATCGCCGGCATGGCGATGGCCGGCGATCCGGGCCTGAAGCACTATCCGGGCGGGGTGCCGCTGAATACCTACCATTTCTTCGGCCGCCACGCGATTTCGGTTGGCAGCAGCAAGGTTCCCGAAGGTGCCGAAGTCGTGACGCGCTTCGATGAAGCGAGCGGTCGTTACCTCAAGGCGATCTTCAAGGATGGCTGCCTGCTCGGCATCTACGGCGTCAATGAGTTCTTCGACGGCGGCGTGATGTGCCAGTTGATCCTGCGCCGGATCGATCTGTCGCAGGTGAAGGAACGCTTCCTCGCCGAACCGATGAAGGTCGGACGCGAAATCATGTCGAAGACGTGGAGATAAGCATGGCAATGTTTGGAGGGGCCTACAACACCATCGCCTTCGATGCCGACAAGTGCGACGGCTGCGGCGACTGCATGACCGCGTGTGCAACCGCCAAGACGGGCACTATTGATCAGTCGCGCTCGCGCATCCAGATCGTCGGCAGGACCGATGACGGCTTCGAACTGGCGCTGTGCCGCCAGTGCGGCGATCCGAAGTGCGTCACGGTCTGTCCGGCGGGAGCGCTGACCAAGGATTTCGCCAGCGGCGTCATCGACTGGAACGGCGACAAGTGCGTCGATTGCCTGTTGTGCACCGTCGGCTGCGCCTACGCCGGCATCGCGCTTGACGCCGGCACCGGGCATGTCGCCAAGTGCGACACCTGCGATGGCGCGCCCGCCTGCGTGCCGGCCTGCCCGCACGATGCGCTGACCTACGTCACCACCTCGCGCATCTACAACGAGGTCGGCGACTGGGAAGACCTCTTTGCCCCTGGGCTGGCCGGCTGCCAGGGCTGCAATACCGAACTGCTGATGCGCCATACCTTGCGCCGGGTCGGGCCGGATACCGTGCTGGCGACACCGCCGGGTTGCGTGCCGGGCATGGGTTCGGTCGGCTTCAATGGCACCACGGGCACCAAGATTCCGGTCTTCCATCCGCTGCTGACCAATACCGCGGCCATGCTGGCCGGCATCAAGCGCCAGTACAAGCGCGTGGGGCGCGAGGTGCTGGCGCTGGCCATCGCCGGCGACGGCGGCGCTTCGGACGTGGGCTTCCAGTCCCTGTCGGGTGCGGCCGAGCGTAACGAGCAGATCCTGTTCATGGTGGTCGACAACGAGGGCTACATGAATACCGGCATGCAGCGTTCGAGCTGCACTCCCTACGGCGCCTGGACCTCGACCACGCCGATCGGCAAGGGTTCGGGCGGCATGCCCTCGCAGGGCAAGACCCAGGACGCCAAGAACCTGCCGCTGATCATGGTCAACCACCGCTGCGAGTACGTCGCCACGGCCTCCACGGCCTACATGGAGGATCTCTACGACAAGCTCGACAAGGCGATCCAGGCCTCCAAGCGCGGTTTCGCCTACCTGCACGTGTATTCGCCCTGCACCACGGGCTGGCGTTTCCCGACCGATCAGAACATGGAAGTCGCGCGCAAGGCCGTGGAGACCAACTTCGTCATGCTCTGGGAGTACAACCCGCAGGATGGCCTGCATTTCACCCGGCCGGTAGACCAGCCGATGCCGGTCACCGAGTATCTGAAGGCCATGGGGCGTTTCCGCCACCTGAGTCCCGATCAGATTTCACACATTCAGGCCAAGGTCGTGGAAAATCTGGCCTTCGTCAATCAGATGGCTCATCGAGAAGCCGTATAGGGAGGAAATACATGAGCAAGCAGAATGTTTCGGCCAGCGATCTGGAGCCGATCGAGAAAGCCAGCATTGACGAGCTGCGGGCATTGCAGCTCCAGCGCATGAAATGGTCGCTCAAGCACGCCTACGATAACGTGCCGCACTACCGCAAGAAATACGATGCCGCCGGTGTGCATCCGGATGATCTCAAGCAATTGTCCGACCTGGCGAAGTTTCCCTTCACTACCAAGCTCGACCTGCGCGATACTTATCCCTATGGCATGTTCGCGACATCGATGCGCGACATAGTCAGGCTTCATGCCTCGTCGGGCACTACGGGCAAGCCGACAGTCGTTGCCTATACCAAGAACGACATCGCGATGTGGGCGAACCTCATGGCGCGTTCCTTGCGCGCTGCGGGTTGCTCGGCCGACGACATCATCCTCAACTCCTATGGCTATGGCCTGTTTACCGGCGGTCTCGGGGCCCACTATGGCGGTGAATGCCTGGGCGCGACCGTGATCCCGATGTCCGGCGGCCAGACCGAAAAGCAGGTGCAGCTGATCCAGGATTTCAAGCCGACGGTGATCATGTCTACACCGTCCTACGTGCTGACCATCGCTGACGAAATGATCAAGCAAGGCATCAATCCCAGGGAAACCAGCCTGCGCATCGGTGTTTTCGGCGCCGAGCCCTGGACCAACGAGATGCGGCGCGAGATCGAGGAGCGCCTCGCGATCGATGCCATCGACATCTACGGACTGTCGGAGGTCATGGGGCCGGGAGTGTCATGCGAATGCATAGCGACCAAGGATGGCCCGCACATCTGGGAAGACCATTTCTACCCCGAGATCATCAATCCGGAAACCGGTGAAGTGCTGCCCGATGGCGAGATCGGCGAACTGGTATTTACCTCCCTGTCGAAGGAAGCCTTGCCCATCCTGCGCTACCGTACGCGCGACCTGACCCGTTTGTTGCCAGGAACCGAGCGCCCGATGCGGCGCATGGAAAAGATCACCGGCCGCAGCGACGACATGCTGATCATCCGCGGCGTGAATGTGTTCCCGACCCAGATCGAGGAAATCCTGCTGAAGAATCCCAATCTGTGCGCCCAGTATCAGCTGCAAGTATCGCGTGAAGGCCACCTTGACCAGCTGGACGTTTATGTCGAGGTACGCGCCGACCTTTCTGACTCGATCGGCGAAGCCAGGCGCCGTGAAATCGGTGCCGAAGTGAAGCACCATATCAAGGCGCTGGTCGGCGTTACGGCCGACGTTCATGTGGTCGAGACCGACAAGGTCGAGCGCACCCTGGTGGGCAAGGCCAGACGGGTGATCGATCGGCGGCCAAAATAGGCGCTAAAGGATTGATCAAGCAAGCCACAACTAATGTATTATTCTTCCGCTATCCATTATGGGGATAATGAACTATAGTGCCTATATCTAATATATTGATGAAGTGATTTGATTTGAGAATGTGTTCACAATTGCCGATTCGTGAGAATTGGGCGCTCTTGGCACAAAGCTGATTTGTTTCAATGTCGTACCCATGCAATTTCAATAAGGCGCTCTAAACGCCAACTAAAGAGGAGATGCAGATGAAGAAGCTACTGGCAAAAACCCTGGTCGCCGCATCGATTGCCGGAACCGCTCTGGCAGTTCAGGCCCAGGAAGTCACATTGAAGGTGCATCACTTTCTTTCGCCTACGACATTCATCCAGGTAGGCGTGTTCGAGCCCTGGTGCGCAAAGTTGGGCAAGGAATCCAACAACCGGATCAAGTGCCAGATCTATCCGGCGATGCAACTGGGCGGCACGCCGCCGCAGCTCTTCGACCAGGCCAAGGATGGCGTTGCCGACGTGGTGTGGACCGTGCTTGGCTACTCGGCCAACCGCTTCCCGATGTCGGAAGTCTTCGAACTGCCCTTCATGATGACCAATGCCGAGGCGACCAGCCGCGCCGCATGGGACTTTTCTCAGGCTTACTCGAAGCACGAATTCAAGGACGTGCACCTGCTCGCCATGCATGTTCATGGTCCCGGCTACCTGTTCACCACCAAGAAGCAGATGAACACGATGGCCGATTTCAAGGGCATGAAGTTCCGTGCGCCGACCCGCCTGACCAACAAGATGCTCGCCATGCTGGGTGCGACTCCGGTCGGCATGCCGGTTCCGGCCGTGCCCGAGGCGCTGTCCAAGGGCGTGATCGAAGGTGCCGTGATCCCTTATCAGGTGGTGCCCAGCATCAAGGTCAATGAACTGGTCAAGTACGCCGCCGAGACCGATCCCAAGTACAACGCCTTGTACACCACGGTGTTCGCCATCGCCATGAACAAGGCCAAGTACGACTCGCTGCCGGCCGATCTGAAGAAGGTCATCGACAACAATTCGGGTCAGGAGTTTTCGGCCATGGCCGGTCGGGTGCAGGAAGCCGACGACGGTCCGGGACGCGAGAAGGTCAAGGCTTCCGGCGTAACCATCAATGTGATTCCGGCGGCGGAACTCGACAAGTGGAAGAAGGCCACCGACAGCCTCGATGACGAGTGGGCGGCCAACATCACCAAGCTCGGCAATGACGGTCCGAAGACCCTCAAGGCCGCGCGCGACCTGATCAAGAAATACACCAAGTAAGTCTGGCGTCACCATGCCGGGTACCGATTCGAGTCGGTACCCGGTTTTTCTGCCCGGCTGCGGCTGATGCAGGATGGATTGTTCCATTTCAGGAGTTCTTGATGGCAGATGCACTCTTTGTCGACACCGAGGCGCGCCCCGACGCCCTCATTGGTCGGGTGCTGAACAAGGTCAGCCGCTTTTTCGCAGTGTGTGCCGGCATCATGTTGATAATGATGTCGCTGATGTCGCTGGCCAGCATCGTCGGCCGATCGCTGTTCGACAAACCCGTTCTCGGTGATTACGAACTGGTGCAGATGATGTCGGCCATCGCCGTCACCATGTCGCTGCCTTTCTGCCAGATGAT
>ORMF010520235.1_pt1 | contig 10342 bp, 2 predicted proteins | sample 1779871 | NCBI WGS metagenome assembly ORMF01 (sample SAMEA104232316, study PRJEB22302) | groundwater metagenome | biome: forest; feature: aquifer; material: groundwater | place: USA | collected 2011-08-07 | depth 5.4 m | reverse complement strand
GGTTGTGGTAGCCGTCCTGCTGATACGTGTCGAGCTGCGGGTAGAGGCGCGAGCCACCGTTGTCCGGGCCGGCCAAATCCCACTCGTCGGCGGTCATCTCGTGGCCACGAAAGAACTCGAACCAGGCTTTGAGATAAACCTGGAACGGCGACCAGTCTCCCACGTGGCGCTCGATGACCTGGAGCAGCTCGGGTGTCACTTCTTTGGCCTCGGCCCAGTAATGGTCGAACCACTGCTGCAGTTGCTCAACTTCGCGGCGGACCTGGATGTTGAGTTCGATGTTCTCGGTCAGGCCCGGGTAACTGAAGTTGCTGGAGCCGACCAGCGCGGCAGAGCCGACGACTTCGAGCTTGGCGTGGGTGATGTAGGCTTTGGCGTGGAACTTGGCCTTGTCGTAAACACGACATTCGATCTGGCGGCGGACGAGGGCGTTCACGATCGCCGGCACGCCCCGGAGAAACTCATTCTTCTGCTTCTCCTGTTCGAGGCTTTCATCGAGCTTGTGCTGGAGTCGCTGGAGAAACTCAAGGAACGCTTTCTGGGTGCGGATGGAAACCTGATCGCCCATGAGGATGCGAATCTTCTCAAGGCGTTGCCAGTCTCCGTCAAGGGCGAGCAAGCCGCCGATTTCAAAGTGCCCCGTGGCGATGTCGAACGACTTGGCGATCTGCGTCCACTCCTTGAGGTAGCGAAGGACCTTCCACTCGGACTCCGTGTTGTCCACGATGAACAACTCGCCGCCTTTAGTGGATTCACTCATCTCTCAATGGAAGTGCTCAATCCTGGCAGGGCCGAGTGTCCGTGCTGTCCAGACTCGTCGGCGCAAGGGTCTCCCTGAAGAGTCTGTTAGGCCGAGGGGTCGCTTTCTTCGCCATGTCGCGGACTCTAGCCGGACAGAGACCTCTCGACAAGCGCAGGGTGCCGAGTGAACAAAAACCGGCGCGGCGGGAAGAAGCTACCTCGCCGCCGTGCCGGCGAGTGGACGCACGTTCTTGAAATCCTCCGGCGTGGGACTGCCGGCCGGCACGAGCCGCACTTCGCGCAGGTCAATGATCGCGCCATTCAAGGGTGGCACGCCGCGGAGGACCAAACGCTGCGGTCCCGCGCTCAGTCCCACGCGGCCGAAGCTGGTCTGTCGATAGTTGTCCCACGAGCCGGTGAACGGGATGACGCCCTCCAGCCGCGCGCCGCCGCCCTCGAAGCGAAAATGGTTCGGCGCTCCCCGGCCCAGCACCGCCCAATCCAGCCACACCTCATACACGCCATCGGCGGGCACTTCGATGGACCAGACGGCGCGGTCGTTCTCGCTCTGCCAAAAGCCGAGGTTCTGGTGCTGCTCCTCGAAAACGAGCGAGTCGCCAAAAATCTCCGCCTTCGTCGCCAGGAGCCGCAGCGCGCCGTTGGCCTCGGCCTTCACGACTTGAGGCCGGTTTCCCGCGAAGTTCTTCGGCGGCGCGCCGCTGGCGGTGACGTGGGCGATCAGGTCCGCCATCGCTTGCGCATCGATGTTGCTCTCGAAGCCCTCCGGCATGAGCGAGAGCCGCGAACTGGTCAGCTCCGTCAAGTCCGCCCGCAGCAACACTTCCTCCGTGCCACTGGCCGTGCGCAGCGTGATGCTCCCCGCCGTCTCCGACGTGATGATGCCGCTGACTTCGCGATCGGACTTCGTCACCGCGGTGTAGCTGATGAACTTGTCTTCGACGTTGCGGTTCGGGTCCAGGATCGCGACGAGCATCGCCGCGACCGATCGGTCGGTGAGCGCGGCCAGGTCCGCGCCGATGGCGTTGCCTTGGGCTTGCACGCGATGGCACACGGCGCAGTGCTGCTGAAACAACTCGGCCCCGTGCGCGGCGTTGCCGTTCAAGCGACTCACAGACTCGTAAGCCACCACGACTGCCTGGCGATCCGACTGAGCCGCCGCAAAAAGTCGTTTGGCCCGATCTCGCACGGCAGCGTCGGTGTGCAGCAACAGCCGTTGGCGATACGTCACGCCCACGTCCCGCGCGGAAAGTTGATCGGCCTCGATCGCCGCGAGCAATTTCTGCATCCACTCAGGGCGCGAGAAAAGCACATCGAGAATCGCCTCGCGCAGCGACGGGCTGTGGCTGCGCCAGCCGTTCAAGAGAATCTCGGCGATGCGCGCTCCACGGCCCCGCTTTAATCCGGTCAGAGCCGCTTGCTGAATCGCGACGGGTTGCTGCGGCGGGAGCAAGCTGCCCAAACGATCAAAGTCCTCGTCATGTGCGCCGACACCGCGCCCCAACACGCGCACCGCGGCCAAGCGCTCGGCGTTCTCGGTCTTGGGGTCCGCGGCCAGTTGACGAGCGAGGGCGAAGACTTTGTCCGACTGACGGATGGTCTGTTTCAATTCCTCGCTGCCGTCAGTGAGAAACTGCGCCAGCGAAAGGTTCTGGCGATCCAACGTGTCCAGCAGGCCAGCCAGCGCGGTGAATTGCAGGCCAGTGTGACGGGGCTCATCCAGTTTGAGAGCAGCGCCGAGGCCGCGCGCCAACGCTTGGTTGTCCTTCAACGCCGCGGCCAGGCCGAGCAATTGTTCCAGCAGTCTCGCCGGAGGCGGCTGATCGCCGCGTGTCTCGAACAGGGCGCGCAGCATCTCGCCGACGTGCGGCGTGGCGGAACTCATCACGGCGGTCTGGATAATCTGATCGTCGGCCTGTCTGACGGCGAGGTCGATCAAGGCGCGGCCGGCACGCGGGTTCTTCCACTCGCCGAGGCTGAAGGCGAGCTGGAAGCGCACGCGCACGTCGGGATCGTCAACTAACTTGAGCAGCGCGTCAGCCAACTCCTTGTAGCCTTTCGGGAGTGTTCGGTAGGTCTTGCGGAAAACCTCTTCGCTCAACCGCACCGCCTGTTCGCGGACCGCGGGATGCGCATCGGCCAGCGCCGGCTTCAGAACCGCCGGCGTCACCGCATCTAATCCATCGAGCGTGCACAGTGCCTGCAACCGCGTCTTGGCGCTTTCCGATTTAACGATTAAACGATTCAACGATTTGACAGCGCGCTTGTCGCCTCGCTCCACCAACAGCCGCTGCACTGTGTCGCGCTGCCAACCGTTCGGGCTGTCGAGCGCCGCCACGAGATCAGCCGTATTCAGTCGGTCGAGTCGCGGCACCTTGCGCAACGTCGCGCCGGTCGGATACACGCGATAGACGCGCCCCTTGTCCTCTCCCGCCCGCAGATTGAAATGCTTTTGCGTGTCGGGGGGAATCCACTCGGGATGCTCGATCACCAGCCGATACATGTCGGCGACGTAGAGCGCGCCGTCGGGACCGGTCTTGGCGAAGACCGGGCGGAACCAGTTGTCGGTGGACGCGAGGAACTCCTGGTTTTCTTCGCCAGACGCGCGACGGCTGCTGAAGCTCACGCCGTCCGGTTCGAGGAGTTCGCAATGGATTAGATTGTGCACCGGCTCGCTGACAAACGCGGCGCGCGCGAACTCCGGGCCGAACAGCTCGTCGCGATTCAGCCCGGTGCCGCACGCCGAGGTCACGTGCCCAGCCATGCCGATGTCGTTGAAGCGTTGCATCAGCCGGCTGATTGGAAAGACGCGCGTGGAATCGGGATAGTTCGCCAGGTTGCGCCGCGTGGTCTTGATCGCCAGGTGCGGGTTGCGCTGGAGGTAATGTTCCGGCAGGAAGAAATGCCAGAGCCAAAACGAATTGTTGTTGCCAAACCAGTTGCCCCAGTCGTCGCGCCGCCGCCCAAACTGGGTCTGACCGGCCGTCGGCTCGAACGCGCCGTCGTCGGGCCGGAAGCGCAGGTCGCGTCCGCTGATGCTCGCCTTCTTGCCCGTGAGCACGGAGAGGATTTCGCCGCCGCTGTCGCCGTTGGCGGCGTAAATCCAGTTGTCCAGGCCGTACTCGAAGCCGTTGACGCGATGCTGTTGGTTGCCTTCGACGAAGCCTTGGAACAGCGTCTTGCGCACGTCGGCTTTGCCATCGCCGTCGCTGTCTTCCGCGTAGAAGAACTCCGGCGCCGCGCTGACGAGCACGCCCTTGCGCCAAGGCATCACGCCGTTCGGAAAGTTCACGCCGTCGAGGAACACGGTCGATTTGTCGTAGCGCCCGTCGCCATCGGTGTCCTCGAGGAAGCGGATCACTCCGCAGGGTTTGCCGTGGCCGTCCACGCCGTTGGGATAGTCGCCCATCTCCGCGACCCAGAGTTTGCCGTCCGCGCCCCAGTCGAAGCACACCGGGTCTTTGACGAGCGGCTCGGCGGTGACGAGTTCGACCGTGAAGCCCGGATGCACGCGCATCGTCGCGAGCGCGGCCTCTGGCGAGAGGGCGGGCGGTTGCATCCCGCCGACCAATTCCGCGAACGAGCGGCGGTCCACCACGTCGCGCAGCTTGGCGGTGTCCTCGTTCTGCGCCCAGAGGTGGCCGTTCTTGAACCAGACGCCGTTGTCCGCGAACTCACCGCCGCGCACGATCATCGGGATCGCGAAGGCGTCGCCAGGCTTGCCCGCGAGCACTTCGCGCGTCCAGCCGGCTTGAAAACCCAGATACAACGTCGGCACGTAGAGGTCCACCGAGTAGCCGCGCTCATTCGAGAAGATCACGTCCGCGAAGCCGTCGTCGTTGATATCCACAAAGCGCAGGCCGTTGTCGCGGCCTTCGCTGTCAACGAGGCTCGTGCCCGGCGGCAGCGCATAAGGAAGCTTCTTCCACGTCTTGTCGTCGCTGGACCAGCGGAGGATCGCGTTCTGGTTTTCGTTGGCGACGATCAACTCACATCGCCCGTCGTTGTTCACGTCGCGCAAGCGCACGCCGCGGTCGCGGTTTTTCAAGCTGGTGTAGAGGGGCTGCCCGTCGATCTCCAAGCCATTGAGCAGCGAACGGTCCTCCACCCACTGCTGGCCGTCGAAGTGCCACGCGCCGCTGAACGACTCGTTCCGGACGAGGACGGTCGTGAACTTTCCCAGTTCAGTGACGCCAAATCTCAGGCCCGACTCGTGGTGATTGCCGTCATGGTCCGTGAGCACCGCGGGCATCGGAAAACTCGTCTCCAACCAAGTCTTCGTTTCCGGCTGCCACACGCGCGTGGTGCGGCCAGCCACGCCTCGGAGCACCACATCAAGGTAGCCGTCGTTGTTCACGTCCGCCAGCCGCACGCCGTTGTCCTGACCGTTCGCGGCGCGCAGCGGCTGACCGAGCAAGAGGTTTTTGTCGAGCCGTTCCTGGGCTTCGCGGAAGTTGAGGAACTTCACTTTCTTCCCGTGCTTGCTGACCGCGTAGTCGATCAGTTCGACGAGTTGGTCGCTGCCACTCCAACCGTGCGGATGGAAGATCAAGGTGAAGGCACCTTGCTTGAGCACGGTCATGTCGAGCGCGGCCTTCCAGTCGGCCAGGGTCACCGCGTTGGTGATGCCGTGAAGATTCTGCGCCTCCCAATCGCTCGGCAACACGCACGGGAACTCCCAGCACAACCGGCCGATGACGTAGGGATACGGGTAGTCTTCGACCGTCGTGACAAACGAGCCCATCGTGACGCGCGTCGTCGCGTTCGTTTGCGCCGGCAGATACTTGCGAAACTTTTCCCGACCGTCGCCATCGACGACCCACTCGCGTGGCAGTGAAGTATCCTTCGGCGTCGGGATGTTCATCACCGAGGAGTCGATGGTGAGGAATTGGCCGAGCCTGTTGGTGCGATTGAAAATCTCCGCGTAGAAGCGCGGGCTGGGGCTGTTCATCGAGTCGCAACACGGCATGCGAAAGGCGACCGGCTTGTTGCCCGGCACATGGTTCAACAGGTCCACCCCGCCGTGATACGTCTGCGCTGCCGCGACGAAGTTGCTCTTCGCCAGGCACGGGCACGGATGGGAGAGCGTGTGCACCTCCAACGACAGTCCTTCCTTGAGCCACGTTTGCAGTTGCGGATTCTGCGGATCGACCGCGTTGGCCATGATGCTCACCGGCGCGCGCCCGTCGATTTGTTTCAAGCGTTCCAGGATGGGCCGCAGGAACTTCTCGTACTTCTCCGTCGCGCTCATGTCGTCGATGGCGAGGACCACGACCGCCTCGACATTCTCTTCGCCGACCCACTGCGGCGTGGTGAGCTTCGGGAAATGCAGGCCGGGATAGAACGGATCGCTCTCGTCGAGGTAGGTGAGGCGGTTCGCGTCGGACTTCTCCGCGCGCGCGATGGGCGGCGCAGGGTTTTGCGCGAAGGCAGCGAGGCAGGAAAGCAGCAGCACCACGGCAAGGTTTTTGGGCAGACGGATCACGGCCGATCTCTTAGCACTGCGAGTCGGGCAATGGAACAAAGATTTTCGGGCGCACGCCACTCGGTGGGCGAGCTGTCGCAAATCGCCCAACTCGTATTCGACCAGCGGGACTTGTGGCTTCCTTGTTGGCCTACTCTGGTCGGTGCGCCGGCGGCTGGCTCCGCGAGAAGCTGTGAGCGCCGGCCGAAACGGCGACGCGCTCAGCGGCGCCGCCGGGCCATCGAATCTCCACCGCGATAGGTTCCTCACGTGTGCCGAGAACGACATCGCTGGCGTCCTGTGACCAATAGCCGCCGCCAGCACGAATCTCATGGGCAGGACCGAATCGCTCACCACGGAAAACCAACCGCACCACCGCCCCAATGGCGTGATGATTTTCCGCCTGTCCTTGGAGGTGGATTCGCAAACCCGGCTCCCCGCGCGTGTTCCGATAGAGCTTCGTCGCGCCGCGGTTTTGACCGACTACGAGGTCGAGCCGGCCATCGTGATCGAAGTCGCCCAGGGCAGCCCCGCGTCCCTCGCCGTACAGCGCAAGACCGCTTTCCTGCGGCGGCACGGCGCTGAAGTTCCCGTGTCCGTCACCGCGCAACCAGAGGCCGCAGCCGGCGTCGTGGCGGCTCTCCACGGGCGCGACGCCAAAGAAGTTTTGCGCGAGAAAAAGGTCTTCGTGGCCATCGCCGTCCAAGTCGCCGACGGCAATCCCGAACACCGGGGCGAGTTGCGCTTCGAGCGGCAACGGCCGCGCCTCGAAGTGATCACCACGGTTGAGCAGCAACATCGAGTCGAGCGTTGCGGCGGTGACTTCCTGCATCGGTGGCAGGCCCGCGGCGAGCACCTCGGCGACACTGGCGGTGCTGAACGAGGTGAAGCCTGGGAAACGCTCTCGAAGCATGGGGAAGACGGCGCTCAAGGCTCCCCAATCGCGCGCGGGCACGAGCTTGTCCAGGTCGGAATCATGGTGCGCTTCGAGCAAGGCCAAACCGCCCGGCGCCTCGCCAAAGTAGAGGCGCAGCGGTTTGCGCAGGAAGCGCTGCCGCGGCGTATTGCGCCCCCAGTTGCCCGCGACCACATCGAGTCGTCCATCGCCGTCGAAATCACCGGCCCCAACGCTGTTCCACCAGCCGGTAAGCAAGCTCAGAGGTGAGAGGCGGGGCGCGAGAGGCGAGAGGTCCGTCCACCTGAGCGGAGGATCCCACGGCTGCAACTTGCCGCGGTCGTTCTCGAACAAGCGCAGCGCTCCCCACTCGCAGGCGAGGACGAGTTCCGGCCAGCCGTCGCCATCGAGGTCGGTAAAAACCGCGCCGCTCACGAGACCAATTCGGGCGAAGGCACGGCTGACGACGGGGTCGAGTTCCAGCCGACCGCCCTCGCTGCGGAGCAGGACCGACGAAGCCGCTTCGGGATAACGCTCCGGGATGACCCGCCCACCGACGAACAGATCGAGATCCCCGTCGCCATCGAAATCGGCCAGCGCCAGTGGGCCGGTGCAGGCGATCGAACTGAGCAGGCTCGGGTCCTCCGCTCCGGTCACGAGCGAAATCTGTCGCACTGACGGCGCGAAGGCGGTGCTGCTTTCGTAATTCTGGAGACCGATGAGGAGCGCCGCGTTGGTGGGATTGGCCCGCCAGCCCAGGACCGTCGCCAGATCACGATCCGCCGGCCCCTCGAACAGCTTGGCCCGTTGCGGCACGAAGCCGCCTTGGCCATCGTTCCGAAACACGCCGAGCCGGCCGCCGCGTCCCGCCCCGATAAACAGGTCCTCCCACCCGTCCCCGTTGAAGTCGAACCAGCTCACGCCGGGACCGAGTTGACTGAGTGCATGCGGGAGGAGGGGCTGGCGGGCGAAATCGTCGAACGGCGCGTCGAGGTGCGGATGCTTGAGCAGATGGCTGACGTCCTCGAAGAACGGCGCCGCCGATTGAGGCTGGTGGCTGGCGGCTGGAGCCGGGGCCCGTGTTGCGTGTTCCGTGGTCCGTGGTCCGGCAGGAGGCGCTGACCCCTTGGCGTTCGCCCCTTGACTCTCGACCAGTTCGGGCACCCGACTCTCGACCGGCAGGGCGGCGGATTCGTCGATTTCGAAGACGTGGTTGGCCGGCGCGTTCGTGACGAGGCTTCGGCGTCCACTGCGCCACGTGACTTCGATGGCGAGGCGATTGGAGGTATTCACAGCCGCAAACGTCCGGACGAAGTCATCACTCGAAAGATACCGTCCGCCGCAGATGATTTCCTGGCTCTGCGGCGGCAAGCCGGGCGCGCGCACGCGGATCTTCGCTCCGACACCCCGCGTGTTTGGGGGAACTCCGCGGAGGCGGACCGCGACGCGCGGGCGCGGACTCTCGTTGCGGCAGAGCAGCGGCGCGTCGTTGAGGCAATTGATGATGACGTCGAGATCGCCGTCGTTATCCAGATCGGCCAGCGTCATGCCCTGAGCGATGCGGCGCGAGTCGAAGCCCCACGCCGCGCCGCTTTCCTCGAAAGTGAGGTCGCCGCGGTTGCGAAAGGCGACGTTCGGCGTGTCGAGACGCGGAAAGCGCCGACGCAGACGGAGTTGTTCGACCGGCGACATGGGACGCTGCTTCTTCGCCTCCTCGATTTCGCGGGCGATGTCGGCGTGTTGCGCATCCCGCCAATGGCCAGTCGTGATGAGCAGGTCTTCGTAGCCGTCGAGATCGACATCGAGGAAGACCGGACACCACGACCAATCCGACGCGTCGAGCCCGCTGAGCTGGGCGACCTCGGCGTAGGTGCCGTTGCCGCGGTTGCGGAACAGCGTGTTGCGGGAGAACTGCGGGCGGTCGGCCGCTAGATTGCGGAATTGCGCGAAGGCCATCGCGTCCATCACCTGAACCTGGCGTCGCGAGTGCTCGCGGCTGAGCATGTCCGCCACGAAGATGTCATCCAGGCCATCGCGGTCGATGTCGGCGAAGTCCGCGCACATCGAAAAGAGACTGGTCTGCCGGAGGCCGTCGCGGGCGAGCGAGCGGAACCGGCCGTGTCCATCGTTCATCCAGATGCGGTCGGGCGATTGAAAGTCGTTGCAGACGTAAAGATCGGGGGCGCCATCACCGTTCAGATCGCGGAACATGGCCGAGAGCCCCCAGTCGTAAGGGGTTTCGATCGGCTTGCCGGCCTCATCAAGGAACGTGCCGTTTGTCCAGCTCACGCTTGAGAAGCGTCCGTTGCCGGTGTTGCGGAACAGGACGTCCGCCTCGCCATTCTCCAGCACGCCAGAGGCCCTGTCGAAGGTGAACCGCCCAACCAGATCAGGCGCTGAGGCGGGCCGGCCGTTGACGGAGAGCAGATGATAAACGCCATTGGTGACACCGACCTGCAACTGAATGTCCGGCATGTCACGCATCGTGTCGTTACGGTAATTGACCACATAGAGATCGAGCAGACCGTCGCCGTCGATGTCGGCCAGGGCCAGGGTCGTGCTGCCAGCCGGGTTGCGCAGGCCCGCTTCGTCGGTCGTTTCGCGGAACTTCCCCGTGCTGTCATTGAGGAACAGCCGGGTGCCGCGGGCGATCCCGTTCACCAACAGATCGAGGTCGCCGTCGCCGTCCACGTCGGCAAACGCCGCACCCGTGGACGCTTGCTCGGCGCAGCCAACGCCCGCTCCCGCGGTGATGTCTGCGAACTGCCAGTTGCCCAGGTTGCGATACAGCGCGTTCGGCGAGTCCAGACCGCAAAAGTAGAGATCGCAACGACCATCCCCATCCACGTCTCCGGCGGCGGCGCCTGAACCGTTCAGGAAAATCTGGTTAGTGAGAGACCGTTCTTCGCCCAGACGATTGGTGAAGGTCACCCCGCTAGCGGTTGGGGAAATCTCTGTGAAGCCAGTCCTTCCGCCTGCGACCACGGCGAGGGACGCGCGGCGATGGCCCTCCTGCTCCGCCCATTCCAGCGCGGCGGCTGGGAGCGCGGCCAGCGCAATGAGCGCGACGGTGCAGTACAGCGGTCGATCGTCCCGGGACACGAAACGTGATCCTAGCCAGCCGCCCCGCGGACCGCCAAGAAAAACCCAACACTGCGTGGGTTCGTTGTCGGACCAAAAAACCAGCAGGGCTTTTGTTTTCTCTCACGGGAACGAGCGTTTGG
>ORMF010006075.1_pt1 | contig 10343 bp, 5 predicted proteins | sample 1779871 | NCBI WGS metagenome assembly ORMF01 (sample SAMEA104232316, study PRJEB22302) | groundwater metagenome | biome: forest; feature: aquifer; material: groundwater | place: USA | collected 2011-08-07 | depth 5.4 m | reverse complement strand
TCGTCCAGGTCTTCACCGGCTTCATGACCTCCTGCGGGATCTTCAGCGTGCGGTAGATCTCGCGATGGACCGCGTCGGGCGTCGACCCCTTCCGGATGCGCAACGTCTGGCCGTTTGTCGCCGGCAGCACCACCGTGACGACCTGGTGGGTGGAGAGCTGCTCGCGCAGCGTGGCCCACGACGTGTGCACGCCCTGGTCCAGGAAGCGCTTTTCGATGGCGACGAGCAGGTGGTAGGCGAGCACGCAGAGGAAGATGTGGGTCTGGACCCGATGCTCCAGGTGATGGAAGATCGGCCGCTCCATGAGCGGACTCTTCATGTCGCGGAAGGCGTCCTCGACGCGGGTGAGGAGCACATACAGGCGCCAGATCTCCTCGTCACCGAGATCCTGGCGATCGGTCTTGAGCAGATACCCACCGTCGAGCTGCTCGGCCTTCGTTTTCTTGTCCGCGTGCGGGGTCCACGTCACCGCCGCGCCCGCGGCGTCGAAGGTGACGTCGTAGTACCGCGCGACGCGCGGATACCGCTCTTTGAGCCGCCCGATCGCTTCATGCACCTTGGCCGCGACGTGCAGACGCCCCGTGCGGACCCGCGCCTGGAGCTTCTGGAGGTCCGCGAGGAACCGCTGCTCGTGCTTCTCCCGGATCGCCCGATCTTTTTCCGTGCGCCCTTCACTGCGGCACAGGATGTGGACCGCCCCGTCGACGAGCTGGCGCTTGATCTCGACCCGCGATTTCTTCTGCCCCGGATTGCGCGGCGAGGGCTGGCGGATCACCTCCGCCCAGCCGGTGTCGTCCTCGAAGGCGTCCAGGTGGGGCGTGCGCTCGGCTTGGAGGCCGGCCACGAGATAGTGATAGCCCCGGTCCGTGATCTCTTGGAGATTGTCCGCATAGGCCATCCCGCGATCGACCACCACGGTGGTGCCGCCCCGGCGGCCCGTGCGCTGTTCCAGCGTCGTCAGCATGTCCGCCACGGTCGTGCGATCGACGCGATTGCCGTCAAAGACCTCGTGGGCTTTCGGAAAGCCGTCGCGATCCAGGACCAAGCCCACGACGACCTGCTTGCAGTCCGGGCGATGGTCGCGCGAATACCCGCGTGTGGCCTGCGGATTGAGCCGGCACTGCCCTTCGAAGTACGTCGAGGTCAAGTCGTAGAGGTAGAGGGTGTCGTCCAGGTTGAAGAGCGTACGCTCGCGCGCGGCCAGAGCCCGCTCGATCGGCGCGCGCTGCGGATGCAGCCGGTCCAGATTGCGATAGAGCGCCTCGTCGCTGAGCGTGCTGAAGTCGGCGCCGAGGATGTCGGCCAGGGCCGTGCGCCGGATCCAGTCGGGCATGGCGTGCTCCGAGGCCGGGTGCACCAGGCGGTTCAGCGTCATGAGCTCCGTGAGCACCTGCGCCCGGGCCGAGAGGCCGGCCTCCGCCAAGATCCGGTCCAGCTCGAGGGCGCGCCACATCTGATGCCCCACGTGGACCGGACCGGCCTCCCGGAGGTCTTCGGTCTCGACCTGCTCGGTGTGCACGGCCACCACGTCGGCGCCGACGGCCGCGGTGGGACGCGGGCGGCCGCGCGGCGGGTGCGCCCGCGCGGCGACCGCCGCGACGGCGGGATCGGGCAGGAAGGTCGTCTGGCCGCCCAACGCGGACGAGAGCTTCTGCGCGAGGCCGCGCCACTGGGCTTCGGGGGCGGGGGCCAGCGAGCCGAGCGAACAGATTGTGCGGTGGCGCGGGCCCTGGGGGGTGGCGACCGACTCGACGAGGAGATGATTGACGTAGGTCTTGCCGCCCACCTGCCGGCTCGTACGCTTGATGAACACGCCGAGTCTATTTAGTTACTCTCACCTGCCTCCTGTCAAGAACAATCGAGTCGGACATTCCGGCGGCTGACGGGGCGAGGTGCCCTCGTGGGTGCCGCCGCACTCCCCGGGGGCCCGTGGCCCATAGCGCCGGCAGCCAGGCCCCTTCTGATTCGTGACTACTTTGGAGATTCCCGGAGTCACCCCACGACATTTCAGGGGGTTGCGCGGCGCGCGCGCCCGAAAAACAGCGTTGACGCGGCGCGCGGTGTGGAAGTTGGGCTAGATGCCGGGCAACGTGGCGGCGGGCGCGGGTGGGGCGAGGGCGGCGGAGCGGGCAAGGTGGGCGAGGACGGCCTGCACGGCGAGGGGGATCCTGGACGATGGCGATGACCCGCAGCCGGCTGCCACAGAGGGGCAGGCGAGGACATCGAAGTCGACAGGATCGGCAAGAGCCGTCTCCGCCAAACCCTCGCCCATGAGGTCCGCCGCCTGGGCTTCGACGTCGTGTTCATCGACACCGAGAAGATCCCGACCCACCTCGCCGTGGGCCGGGCCGACGGCACCCACGATCCTATCGGAGGCAGACCTGCAGAAGGTGACGCGGCGCCTGACCGCCACAAGAAAGCCACAGTCGAGGGTCGCGGCGCAGCCACCACCATCATGAGTGTGCGACAATCAAGGCACGGGCGGATAGCTCAGCTGGAAGAGCACGGCCCTTACAAGGCCGGGGTCGCAGGTTCGAGCCCTGCTCCGCCCACCATTTATTAGCCCCCTTCGGCGACGGTCGCCCCGTCCATGGCCCCAATCACCGACGGCACGGTCGGCTCGCTACGCGCGAGCGGGCCCCCCACCGCCCCGCCGGCATCATGGCAGCGCAGAGACCGCGTTGCCCTTCTGGATCAGGGTGCGCAGGGCCACCCGGTCGGCCGCGATCAGCTCGGCGATCCGCGGGGCATTGACCGTCGCCACGATGATCTGCCCGATCTCGGTGTGGACCTCGCTGAAGATGCCCAGCGCCTTCAGCTTCTGGGTCTGGCGCTGGTTGTCCTCGGTCGGGGTCACGTAGTGCATCGACCCCGTCTTGTAGCGATGGATCAAGAACAGGTGCGCCAGCGTCATGAGCCGCCGGTTCCGCAGCGACGGATCGAAGGTGTTCTGGTCGCGCACGGACAGGATCCGGTGCCCGCGGCGGTCGTGGATGTCGGCAAAGACGACGTTGGCCACCTTCTCCGCCGCCGAGTTCAACACCCGCAGCTCCAGCAGCTCGGAGCCGGCCGTCATCGGCCGCAGTTCGACCCGCAGGGCGCCCGGCAGCGCATTCGTCTCGGTCCAGATCTTCAGCCAGTCGTCGAGCAGCCGGATCGGCACCTCGGTCTGCACGAGGTGCTGATGCTGCGTCGACCCCGCCCCCATCGCCTTGGTGGTCGCGGTCCGGCCCGACGAGGCCATCAGGGCCGCGTCGAGCCGCGGGCCGCCGACGAGGGTCTGCGGGGTACGGTACGGGGATTCGATCAGCCGGATCTTCCGCTGCAGCCGCGCCAGCGCCAGCATCCCGTCCTGCTTCAGAGCGGTGGCGAACTCCTCCGCCGCCACGCCGTCGATCTGGTGCCCACCGTAGGTGATGAAGGTGAAGACGAAGCCGGCCTGCCCCAGCTCATCGGCAAAGCGCTTCATGGCCTCGTCGGTCATGCCGGTGGTGTCCCAGTTGAAGGACGGTGAGAGGTTGTAGGCCAGCATCTTGTCGGGGAACTCGGTGTGGATCGCCTCCGCGAAGGCCCGCGCCTCCCGGAGGTCGGCTGTGGCCGTCTCCATCCACAGCACGTCGCTGAAGGGCGCGGCGGCCAGCGACTTGACGATGGCGTAGTCGAGACCGCACCGGATCTGGTAGTAGCCGTCCGGCGTCTTCGCGTGCTCGCAATCCCAGAGGATGTTCACGCCCATCGACTCGGCCCTGGCGCGGGCGGTCTCCCACGACGCCCGCTTGGCGAAGGCCTGCCACTCCTCGACGCTCATGTCGAGCGGCTCGCCCTCGCCGGCGCGGGACTCGAGTGCCTCCGCGACGGCCTCCCCGTACGTCATGAGGCCGGCATCGGCCTGCCACTCCTTGAGGAAGCGGTCCAGGACCGTGTCGAGCAGGGCGTCGATGCTCGCGGTCTCGTGCTCGCGCCAGGCCCGCGCCTGCTCCTGCACGAGAGCCATCACCCCGGTCCGCTCCAGCCAGCCGCACGCCTGCTCGTACTCCGAGTCGGCCACGGCGAACATCAGGTGCCCCCGGATCTCGGTGACGCCGACCTCGTTGAGCCGCTTCAGGATCGCCAGGTGGGCCACGCGGTAGCTCGGCGCGCTGAGGTCGGTCGCGCCCATGATAAAGGGTTGATCGCGTTCGTCGTCGCGCCCGTCGATCAGGCTCGCCGCCTCGGCATCCGTGCGCGCCACCAGGATGCCGGGCACGCCCATCACGTCCAGCTGGAAGCGGGCGGCATTCAGACGCTGGATCTGCTCGCGCTCGGCCACGAGGACCTTGCCACCCTGGTGGCCGCATTTCTTCACGCCCGGCTTCTGGTCCTCGATGTGGTAGCCGGGGACCCCGACCTCGACGAACCGGCGGATGAGGTTCCGGACGTGCGCGTCGCCGCCATGCCCGGTGTCGGCGTCGGCGATGATGAACGGCTGGTAGTCGACCTCCGGCGTGGCGGCGCGCTGCTCCGGCGTCATCCGGAGTCGCGCGAAGTACTGGTTCCGGTCGGCCACCAGCAGCGCCCGCACGATGGCCGCTGCCTCGTCGGGCACTTGGTTGAGCGGATAGCTCGCCAGGTCGGCCCCCGGATCCTCGGACATCCCACCCTTGGCCGAGGTCGCCCAGCCTCCGAGGTAGATGCCCTCGATCCCCAGCCGTTTGATCACCAGCGCCTGGCCGGGCGAATAGGGCCCGAAGGTCGTGATCTGTCGCCGCTCGGCGAAGAGCTGCCGCAGGCGCGCGTAGAAGGCCCCGGCGGCCTGCCGCGCCACCGAATGGTCCACCGGCACGGTGCCCTGCTGCTCGACCACCTGGCGGGGCGTGTACAGGCGGACGATCCCCTCGAAGCGCGGGCTCGCGAAGTAGTCGCGGACAGCGGCGACGCGCTCCTCGAGCGACGACGCGTCGGCGGTCCGGCTGCGCGCGGCCGGGGTTTCGGTCGTGGAAGTCGCAGTCGGCGTCGTGTCGGATCCGATCATGGCGAAGCCCCTCCGTCGGCTCGGGTGACGTGTGGCGGGCCCGCGGCCCGCGACTGACTCTCCCCGGTGGCATCGGCCACCCTGGGTGTGCGGGCAGGATGTCGGACCGGCGTCGATCACGCAAACGGATTGTCTCTATCGAGAAGATAAAATATATTGATCAAATGGAGATGGGACAGCTCGAGGCTTTCCTGGCCGTGGGCACCTACGGCGGCTTTCGCCGGGCCGCCGCCGCGCTCAACCTCACCCAGCCGGCGGTGAGCGCCCGCATCAAGGCCCTGGAGGGCTCGCTGGCGGTACTCCTCTTCGATCGCGGGCGGGGCGCCCTCACCCTCTCTCCGGCCGGCCGGGCCTTCCGATCGCACGCCGAGCAGGTGCTGCGGGCGGCGGCCCTCGCCCGCCAGGCCGTGCACGACCTGCGGCCGGCCAGCGCGGGCGCGCTGCAGATCGCCGCCGCCCTGTCCATCTGCACCTACCTGCTGCCGGACGTCCTCAAGCGCTTCCAGGCGGCGCACCCCAAGGTGATGATCACCGTACGCTCGGGACACTCCAAGGAAGTGCTCGACATGGTGCTGCGCGGCGAGGCCGAGATCGGGCTCGCCCGCTCCCTCCACCATCCCGCGGTGGAGACGCTGAGCCTGCGCGAGGACCCGCTGGTCCTGGTGGGCCGGGCCGCGGGCACGCCCCCGGGGCGGCGGCGTGTGCGGCTGGAGGAGGTGGCGGAGCAGCCGCTCGTCTTCTTCGACCGCGGCTCGAGCGACTGGACGCTCACCCAAGGCCTGTTCCGGCGCGCCGGGCTGGTGCCCAACGTGGCCATGGAGGTGGAGGCCATCGAGACAGCCAAGCGGATGGTCGAGCGCGGCATCGGGCTCGCCTTCCTGCCCCATCTCGCGGTGGCCCGGGATATCCGCGGGCGGCGGCTGGCCGCGATCGAGATCGTCGACGCCGAGCCACTGTCGCGGAGCCTCGACGTGATCCATCCCCGCCAGCGCCCGCTGAGCGCCGAGGCGCGCGCGCTGCTGGCCGCCCTGCGGGCGGCGGTGCGCGAGGTGGTAAGCGCCGACGCGCCGCCCTCCCGTGGACCGGCGTCGGAGCGGTCTGGGAGAGGACGCCGAGCCCGCAGCCGGAGGTAGGGGGGTGCGCGGGCCGAGTTTCCGTAGAAAACTTGACCCCGCGGTGTCGGCTCCGGCACCTTGGTGCCAAGCTGAGCAAGCGACCACACCCTCCGAGCGCGCCGCCCGCGACAGGAGCAACGTGCTTCTCTAGAATCCCCTCGTGACGATGACGATGAGACCCCAGTCGACCTCCTTGGCGCTCGTCACGGGCAGGTGGACCCCAGCCCGGAGATTCCAGCCCTCGGCCGGTTCCACGCTCACGCCCGGGGTGAGATAGAGCTGCACCCGCTCGCTCAGAGGGTCGCCCCGGTGGAGCAGCGTCACGCTGTTCAGCTCCAGGAGCAGCGCCAGCCACTTCAGGGGGGAATACGTCGCCGTCAGGTTGGCAGTGACCCCGTGCTCCTTGTGAGGCCTCACGGCCTCTTCCCCCTCCTCCTCCGGCTCGACCGGCCGGGGCCGGTTGAGCTGCCAGCGATAGGCTACGTCGGCCTGGAGGCTGAACTGACCGAACCCCTTGCCGGCTGCCAGAAACGGTGCCACGGCGAACTGCCCGCCCAGCTCGCGCCGCTCGCTCCCGGTGGGGAAGGTCAGCGTGACACCCCCAGAAAGGGCGAACTGGCGGGCGGGGAGCAGCAGAGGGGCGTACTTCGCCATCAAGCTGACGTCGCCGATCCCGCCCACGGTGGGCTTGGAGTCACTCGGGTCGCGGACCGCGAATGGGATCGCCAGCTTGATGCCGAACGAGGGCACCGGAGCGTATTGGACGCTGCTCAGGCCAAACCCGTACCCCCTCTCTGTCTTTGATTTCGAGGTTGTGAACGTCCCTTCCACCTCGGTCGCGGGCGTGGCCCCCTCGGTGATGAGGGTCGGGGGAAGGCTCACTTCCTCCTCGGCGCTCTTCCCACCTTCTGCGGCAAGGGCGGAGGATGAGCCAACGGAGACCAGCAGAAGAAGGCCAACGGCGAACACCCCTATTCCCGCGTTCACTTGCTGGCCACCTTCGCGCGGCCTACTTCTCCGGCATCGTCTGCGTATAGGCCAGCACGTCAACGGCCTGCTCGATTCTCCAGCCTAGGGCGAGCGCCGAGGGCATGGGCGGTTGGCTGCCTGGATGGCCCACCCAGGTCTTGTGGAGGAACTCCTGCGGGTTCTCCTTCGCCACCGTCCCAACGTATTCGGGCTTGCTGGCATCGCCGAAGTTCAGTTTCTTGCCGTCAGCGCCATGACAAGCCGCGCAAGCCCTGTCGTAGGACGACTTGCCGCGGGCGGCGTCTGTCCCGATGGGCTTCTTGGTGGCGAGGTCCACGTACTTCGCCATGTCCACCACCCCGTACTTCAGAAAGCTCGCCAGGTCAGCGATGTCGGCGGGGCGGAGGCCGGTGAAGGCGTTGTGCTTGCCGTTGGCGGGGTCCCCCAGGAAGGCGGCGAGCTCCGCGACGGTCTTTTTCTGCGCCGCGTCCCAGACCCCGGGGAAGCCCGTGTAGCGGCGTCCCTTGCCGTACGCGCCGTCCTTGCCCCTGTAATCCCACCCGTGGCACTCCTTGCAGCGCCATGTCGCGCTCCCGGTGGACTTGTTGGTGCTCTGGGACGCCCAGAGAGGATGCTCCCCCTTGGGCTCGCTCGCCCCTGGGGCGACCTTCCACCACCGGTCGTAGAGCAGCCCCCCCCGAGCGACGCTGGCCAAGTCGACTTTGGCTGAGGCGGTGGCAGCGGGCGGGACCTGGGTCGGCAGTGAGCACGCTGCTCCGGTGATGATCAGCGCGAACATCAAGAATATCCCAAGGCGTCCCGTCGGACTTTTCATCGAGCACCTCCTTCGAGTCGGGTTCCCAGCACAGGTTGCCCTTGGGCTCAGAGCGCAACATTAGCACGCTCCGGCTGCGGCCGCCCCGTCCGCGAGCCCCCCCATGACATAATCGCCAAGACTTGAACGGTGCGGCGCAAGATGACGTTCCTGCGCTATCCGCAGGCCCGCGTGGCGTGAAGGTGGGCGGTTATCCGATTGGCTGACCGGCGGGCAGCGCGTTACCGAAAGGCTTGAGGTTCCTCGCACCCGCTCCACCAGAACTGCCGGACTGAACTCTGGATGAAAACTACCAACATGCCCTCAGCCCCGCAACAGTACCCCTCCATCGAGACGGGCCTGCCGGCGATCGAACGTCGCCGTCGTCGCTCCGAGGGCGCGATGGCGGGCGACGATCAAGTGGTCGACGACGCCCGCATGTCCTCTCGCCCCCCGCCCCAAGGCTTCCGCGGCCCCGACCGGATCCACCTGCACGACGCCGGCTCTGAAGAACTCGTGAAGCCGGCTCAGCGCCATCGCGTGCGGAACCTCGTAGTGATGTCGGAGGGCATGGAACGTCTCGGCAACCACGAGATCAGTCACGATCACCTTCTCGCCGACGATCAGCGCGCGTTCGATCCTGCGACGGGCGACTTCCGCCTGCGCGCGTGGCTCGCCGATGAGCAGGCGAAGCACGACCGAGGTGTCAAGCCCGGCGGCCACTCGCCCATCCCGTGGCAATGCTCCGACGGATGTCGCTCAACCGATGCGACTTTCCCTTAGCGTACCGGTGAAGGGAACCCACCCAGGACCAGTCAGGCCCTGGACCCTTCAGAACCCACACGGTCTGCTTCCCGACGAGCAGGCGCTCCACAGCGACCTTCGCCCCGGGAGCGAGGCCGAGTTCCTTGCAGAGCGCGGCCGGGAGGGTGGCCTGGCGCTTGGCGGTGATGGTGACGACGTGCACGCCACAGAGGGTATCGCGGATCGCCTTACCCGGCAATGTATCCGGTAAGGCACTGTATCTTGTCTCACTCAGGAGCTGGTGAAGTGATCACCGCCTCGCCTGAGAGTCGCTCAGAGCTGGCCGGAGTCGCCCCAGTTTTCGAGGAGTTTCTGGTAGGCGGGGTCGTCGTAGCGGTCGAGGCGGAAGGCCGGAGCGTAGCGGGGCAGGGGGCGCTCGGCGATGTAGTCGGCGAGCAGATCGGCCGCGCCGTTGGACGCCATCATGCCGTAGCCTGAGAGCGCGGCGATGATATACCCGCCTTCGACAGGCAGGGGGCCCGCGAGGAAGCGGTTCTCCCGGGTCTTGGTGTAGTAGCCGCCGTCCACGAAGCATCGCGGCATGCGGGCCAGGTAGGGCGCCATCGCGGGGATCATGCGCGCCAGCCCGCGCAGGACCACTTCCTGGTACGCGGGATCGAAGGCCGGCGGAAAGACCGGCTCTACCGGCTCGACGTCGTACGTCCAGATGCCGAGGACGGAGGTGCTCTCGCCCGCGCCTTCGGGCCGGCCGTGCGCCCCCGGCGGCAGTTCCTCGACGAGGCGTCGGTGCTCGGAAGATCTCGCCAGCTCGGCGCGCTCGTCCGCGGACCACGGAACCGTCATGGGATCGGCCCAGAGGGTCATCGGGGCGCCGCGGGGCATAGCGCCCAGCGGGTCGTTGAAGGCGATCTTCGCGTGGAGCTCGCAGAAGACCGGCAGGTCGAGGCCGAGCATCCGCCCCGCCTCCTTTAAGTAAGGCCCGGCGGCCAGGATGACGCGTGACGTCCCGATGGTCCGCGCGCCGCCCGCCCCTCGCACCTCGACGCCGCCCACGCGGCCTCCCGCGGTGTCTATCCGCTCGACGCGCCCCTCGACGAGCCGGACTCCGTGCGCGCGCGCGCGCTCGAGCAGGTACATGCCGAGCTGCTGGCCGCTGAACCACCCGCAGCGGCGGGCATGGAGCAGCGCCACCGTGTCGGGGGCGAGCCATGGATAGTAGCGTTTGATAAGCGACGGCTCCGTGATGACGTCCGTGCCGCTGAGCGTCGAATCGAACCCGTCGGCCGCCGCCGGCCGGTAGTCGCTCACCGCCCTCGCGTGCAGGCGCAGGGGACCCGCGCCGAGCGCGGCGGCTTCCCCCGCCGCCCGCTCGAACTGCGCGACGCGTCCGGCCTCGGCGGTGGCGAAGAGGTAGCCGCGGCGGTTGAGCCGGAAGACGTTGCCGCTCTCGCGGGCCAGCTCCTCGAGGAGGTCGATGCTGCGATTCATGAGGGCGACCATCTCGTCGCCGGGTCCGGGCCACCAGTTCCTGTAGCACTCGGTGGACTTGTCGCTCGTCAGCGTGAGCGGCGGCCGCTCGTCGACGAGGACCACGCCGCGGACTCCGCGCCGCACCGCCAAGTGATAGGCGGCGGCGACGCCGGCAATCCCCCCGCCGCCGCCGAGCTTT
>ORMF010250952.1_pt1 | contig 10349 bp, 5 predicted proteins | sample 1779871 | NCBI WGS metagenome assembly ORMF01 (sample SAMEA104232316, study PRJEB22302) | groundwater metagenome | biome: forest; feature: aquifer; material: groundwater | place: USA | collected 2011-08-07 | depth 5.4 m | reverse complement strand
CGTTTGCAAACGATTGCCGCTCTGAACACCCTGCGCGGCCAGATCCGCATCAATGTTATTGCCTTGGAAACGGGGACTTTGGATATCCCACCACCCGCTGCCGTGGAACTGGTTTCCCCCGCTTTTGACCACGGTATTGATGTACACGCCGCGCGTCGGGACCTCGGCCCCGCTACCAATGGTCTGAATCTGCGCTTCTTCAAACGCGGTGTAGTCCCAGAAGATGCCTTGATTGGAGGATTTCGGTGACACAGTCACGATACCGTCGAGCAGCTGCCAATCTTCGTAATTTTGGCCGAACGCACGAAAGGTCGGGCTCGAGTTGGCGGAGCTCCCGCCTACGTCGAGGTTGGGCCGCACGCCTGGCGCCTGGGCCATTAAACTGATGATCGAATTCCGGCTTGTCGGGATGACGTCCAGTGTCTCGCGAGTTAATCGCGTGCTGCTCGACGCCGATGTAACGTCCACGACAGGTGCGGCGCCTGTTACGGTGATCGTCTCCTCGACGGCGCCAATGGACATCACAATATCGACTCGGGCCGTGAAGTTGACTCCCAGTCGCAAGCCTTCGCGCCGAACTGGTTTGAACCCCGTCAGCGAGTAATCTACTTGGTAGGTCCCGATTGGCAGGGTCGTGAGACGGTATTCGCCTTGTTCATTCGTCACCGTCTCTACCCGCGGGACTTGGAGCGCAGGGCTCGTCGCGGTCACAGTGACACCCGGCAACACCAGGCCACCCTCGTCAACGATCTGGCCGATGATCCCCGCTTCTTGCTGCGCCCCCGCGGTCCCAACCGCGTACAAGAACGCACATGCCATCAGGCCGAGCAGTTTTGCGACGGGTTGTGGAGTAGCAATGAAACGCGCCATTCACTCTCTCCTTGTAAAGAGGCCACCCCAATATTGCGGCCTCCAATTAACCGCATTCCAGATGCCTTGCCGCTACGTTTCCGCAAGGCAGGCCATTACCGTGAACAAGTAGACTAACCGGGCTCGATCAAAATCTATTGCGCTCGTCGCATCTGAAATGGCGTGCTCTTCACGATCCCGAGAATGAGCGCCGACCAGCGATAGCCACTCGGCGCTGCCTCTCGCATCACCTGTCGCACCGACGGCATATCGTAGTACTCGACCCCGCGGCCCAGCGCGTACGTCAGCAGCTTTTCGGTGACTGTGGTCACAAATTCATTGCCACGTGAGCGCAACAGCGTGCGAAGCTCCGCCGGTCCCGTAAACTTGGTGCCATCCGGCAAGACGCCCGAAGCATCGATCATCGCGTCAGCATCTTCGGTTCGCCAACGACCGAGACCGTCGTAGTTCTCGAGCGCCAAGCCCAGCGGGTCCATCCGCGCGTGGCAACTGGCACACACGGGATTTCTCCGGTGCTGCTCCAATCGCTCGCGCACCGAAGTGGGAGGGGAACCACCCTCGCCGTTCTCCTTCAGCGCTGGCACATTGGGAGGCGGCGGGGGCGGCGGTGCCCCGATAATATTTTCAAGCACCCACTTTCCGCGCTGAGTTGGTGAGGTGCGCGTCGGATACGCCGTCACCGTGAGGATGCTGGCGTGGCCCAGTAGTCCACCCCGACGATCATCCGGCAACTTCACCCGACGGAAATGACTGCCATGGACGTGAGGGATTCCGTAATGACTCGCCAGCCGTTCGTTGAGAAAGGAGTAGTCGGCGGTTAGCAAATCCAGGACGGAACGATCCGCGCGAAGCTGACTCTCCAGAAACAGTTCAGTTTCCCGCTGCATCGCTTCCCGCAGGTTGTCGTCGAACTCGGGGAACTCTGTCACTTCTGGCACCACGGCCCGCAGGTTGCGGAGATGAAGCCACTGGCCGCCAAAATTCGTTACTAGCGCCCGCGAGCGAGCATCGCTCAGCATTCGCCGGACTTGCTGCTCTAACACGCGCGGATCTCTCAGCCGGCCGCGCAGAGCGACGTCGAGCAAGTGATCATCCGGAATACTGCTCCACAAAAAAAAGGACAACCGCGAGGCCAGCTCGACATCGCTGAGGCGATACGCGGCCTCTCGCGGGACGTCTGTGGGATCGCCTTCGATGCGGAATAAAAAGTCCAGCGAACACAAAATCTTTTCAAGTGCCCACGTGATGCCCGTCTCAAACGTGCCCTCGCTGCGACCCGCACGGTAGAGGCGGACCAATGGCTGGATGTCGTGGTCCTTCACGGGCCGACGATATGCGCGCCGAGCGAGCCGAGACAAGATACGTGTCGCGCACGATTCTTCTTCGCTGCGCTGAACGGGGCGGCACACGAAAATCTCGCGCCGGCTCGGGGTATCTGTCGTCCCGGTCACGTTGTACGGCCCATCGATTTCGATACGGTCGATACTCATGCCGGGCGCTCGAAACGTATAGCCCCTCACCGGCATGTACAGGGGATCGACACCCCCAAGCGACTCGCTTCTGGTTTTCGGGAACGTCGCCCCAACCAGGTGCGTCCCTGCCTTGACTGATACCCGAACGTCAGGTTCGCTCATCGGCGCCACTTCCTGATATTCGGCGTCTGTCGCGCGCGGCCGGCCCCCAAGAGGGAATACCTTCAGGCGGGTGTTATCAAACCGAACGTCGATGGTTTCCTGCTGGTTGAGACCCACGATCTCGCCCGCTGGACTCCGCTGCAGACGGACTTTCAAAACGTATTCGCCGTCGACCGGGAAATAGTGTCGAATTGCGAGACCACCGCGCGAACCGAATGGGAGATCCTCGCTCATGAGATCTTCCTGTATCAGGATGTCGGTGGTGGCGTAGATCTCGGTCGTTGGGTGCCATCTCGTCGAATCGCCAACGGCGAGACGGCTGATCCTACGCGCGGCCCTTATATATCGTTCGAGGAGGCCGGGCGACACCGAAAGAACGTCTGCGATATTGTCGAACCCATAGCTTGAATCATCCGCTGGCAGTAGGGCTCGGCCGTCGACTTCCAGGGCGAGCAAGTCGCGGATCGCGTTTGTATATTCGGCGCGATTGAGACGGTGAATTGCTTTGCGGCCTGGATTCAGTGCACGCATTGCGGCGCGATCGAGCTGTGCTTCAAGCCAAGAAGCCACGGTGCTGTACGTCGCCTTGTCGGGCCGAGGCATATTCGCCGGCGGCATCGTCTCAGTCCGCAGTTTACGCACAACTTTTTCCCACGTCGCAGCACCGGCCGGCACATCCTCGAGTCGCAAAGTGTCGAGCGCCAGATTGGCCGCCCGCGGCTTGTTTTTCTCGTTGTGACAGCTCACACAATATCGATCGAACACTGCGCGCGGAGTCGGCACATCCGAAGCGGCAGTCTGAGCCTCAGACCGGATCAAGGCCGGACGTGACCACAAATGCACGGCTCCCTGCAGCGGCACGACAGCGAAACAAGCGACGCCCATTCCTACTGCTACAAACGCGACGGATGTGAAAGTCCGTGTGTGCATCGTGGTGCTCAAATGAACTGGGGCCGAAAACTGTTAGTTCGTGCGCCGTTGCTGCAACCTCGCCCGGCGCTTGGCTTGGAGTGCACCATTGATGCGGTTTTTCTCCTCGGGCGAGAGAGGGTTGGGATCCTCCAATGCTCCCAGACTTCGCAGCAGTTGCGCAGTCTCGGGATAAGACAGATTCGAGCCCGAGCGCCGCGCCCCCTGTCCCGATGCGATTGACAAAGGGGTGTCCCCGGCAAAATGTTTCACATTGAGATCCGCCCCTTTGCTCGCCAGGAACTCGATGACCCCGTTGTATCCGTGGACGGCAGCACCATGCACGGCGGTCTCGCCGAATTCATTGATAGCATTCAGGTCGGCATCGCCGAGATCCCAGAGGAATTTAACAAGTTCCAACGCCTTGGCATCGGAAACAAATACCTCGCCGACGACGCGGCCGTTTCCGGCTGCCTCCATCAAGGGCGTAAAATCGTCGATGGTGGGGATGCGCGGGTCTGCACCCGCGGCCAGGAGAAGCCGCATGGCGTCGAGGTCACCGGCCATTGCCGCAATCAGGAATGGAGTCGCGCCAAGAAGCTCGTAGTAAACGGGATCCATGTTGCCCGCAGTTCTGCCGAAGCGGGGAGGCGTTCGAACGGTGCGGGCGTTCGGATTCGCGCCGTGCACCAGTAATAGCTTGATCAACTTGAGCTTGGCCGCACCTTTCAACCCCGTCAATCTGCCCCACTCGCTGCGCCACGCATTGGTACCGAAAGTAAACTCGGCTTCCCAAGTGCCGGCTGCCCAATGTAACGGCGCGTATCCTGGGCCTGCAGCATTCGAATCAACCCCTTGCTCTAACAGATACGTAACGAGCTCAATGTGACCTCGAATGACCGCCGTCAGCAAGACCGGAATGTCATCCTGACCAGCCTCATTTACGTCCGCACCAGCCGCCAACAACACCTTCACTGTGTCGAGGTGACCCCCACGCGCGGCGTATAACAGGGGCGTGAAACCCTCTTTCGATCGCGCGTGGAGATCCGCTCCTGCCTCGATCAGCACGCGCGAAACGTCGGCATGGCCTTCCGCAGCCGCCCTGATCAGCGCGGTCTGCTTCCCCTCTGTACTCCGTGCGGCGAGATCCGCCCCGTGCGCCAGCAGCGCTCGGACAGCAGCGACGCGGCCGGTGCGCGCAGCAGCCATCAAGGCAGTTTCACCGGTCGGGAGTGCGGTGTTTACGTTCGCCCCGGCCTTTAACAGGGTTTCGATGAGGGCGGCACTCCCGTTCGTACAGGCCAACATGATCGGCGTGACGCCATATGCGTTCGTGGCGTCGACCCTCGCGCCGCCGCGTATCAATGTCTTCGCGATATCCACATCATCGCGCAGAGCGGCCCAGTGCAGCGCTGTGGCGCCGTCAGGCTGAGACGTGTTGACGTCGACTCGCTGCTGTAGCAGGGCGCGCACGGCAACGACATCCTGGACCTTAACCGCCTCGATAAGGCGGAGGTCTTGAGCCGCGGTGACATTTGCTGCAGCAACAAAGATTCCGCAACCGATCAAGCGGCGCACATGCATCAAGTCCCCTGACGTAAACCACGTCTGGCAATGAACCGCCCGGTTGGTTGAGTGCCAATCACCACGGGCATCCGAGCACGAATCGCCGGTCGCTACGTCGGAGCGATCGATCCCGATTCAGGGACGATACACCTACTAAACGTCAGACAGTTCCTTAAACCGCCCAGTACTGTCCCCGATCTGCTCGACGGGAACCCCCATTTTGTCCAGGAGCGTCAGATGGAGATTCATCAGCGGCGTGTCTTTGGTAAACGTGACGTGACGGCCTCCTTTAAGCTGACCCGCTCCACCACCAAGCAGCAGTATTGGCAAGTCATTGTGGCTGTGCGCGTCACTGTCGCTGATCCCCGCACCGTAGCAGATCATCGAGTGATCCAGCAGCGAGCCATCGCCGTCCTGTGTCGAACGGAGCCTCTGGAGGAGGTACGCAAGCATAACTGTGTGGTAGGTGTTGATTCGGGCCAGCTTTGATAGCTTTTCGGGTACGTACATGTGATGAGAGACTGCGTGGTGCCCGTCTGTGACCCCGCACTCAGGATACGCTGCGCCGCTTTGCTCCTTGCCGATCATGAATGTGAAAATCCGGGTGAGATCAGCTTCGTAGGCCAGCGTCAGCAGGTCGCACATGAGCTTGAAATGGTCTGCAAAGCTCACAGGTACACCGGACGGTCGCTCAACGATCGGAAGCTCCTTGGATTGTTCCTCCGTCTTTTGCAGGCGTTGCTCGATGTCTCTCACAGCTTCGAGATACTGATTTACCTTCGCGCGATCGGATGGACTAATCCGCGACTGCAACCGCGCAGCATCCTCGGTCATCGCGTCGAGGACACTCCGACGCTGTCGTATGTCGGCGAGCCGCGCTTGCGGCTCAAGCGTCGCCGCGTCGCCCAAGAGGCGCTCAAAAACGGCACGTGGATCCCGCTCCATCGGAAGCGGCGTGGTCGGCGAACTCCAAGAGATCGTCGCGCTATATGCACATGAATAGTTGTAATCGCACGATCCAACAAACTCTACGGATTCCAGGGCCATCTCGAGGGAAGCTAACTCCGTTTCTCGCCGGAGCGCTTTGGCAGCGATTTGATCCATCGAGATTCCAGACCGGATGTCGCTTTGCGTCTGCTTGATGTGTACTCCGGTTAAGAAGGAGCCCGGACCACGGGAATGATCGCCGGCGCCTTCCCCGGGAATCGCGTTTGCTGGCTTGTTGGTGAGTCCGCTAAGGACAAGCAATTGATCCCGAAACGGTGCCAGCGGCAGGAGGATCTGGCTGAGCTCGAAATCGGCGCCCGCAGTTTTCGGCGTCCAGTAACCCATGCTCATCCCGTTGGGATAGTAGATGATCCCCAGTCGACGAACTGGCTTCGCCGCTGTCTTCGCAAGCGCGGTCGCCGCGGGAATCATGCCATCCAACAACGGCAAACCAAGCGTTGCGCCGAGACCGCGCAACACGGTACGGCGGGGTAGGCATTTCTTCGTGATGATCATCGTGTGTCTCCTACCACCCGACAAGTAGATGCGAGGAGCACCTGACTCGGTAGATTTTCCATCTCGATTCCCCGCCACTCTCGCTCGTCGTGCCACGTGCGGCAGACACCAGCAGAGACTGCCGGCGTGAAACGAGAGCACAGCAGTGGATTCCCAGTAACCTACGGCAACGCCAGCGCCACGAATTCGCCAGGATGGGAGGGACCACCCACGCCAACGACAATGTATTGTTTACCGCCGACCATATAGGTCATCGGCGCCGATGTCTGATTCGCTGGAAGCTTGAACTCAGACACAATCTCGCCAGTGCCTTTATCATGTGCGCGGAACATATGGCCACCTGAATGCGGCGGCACCGCGAAGCCTCCATATCCCTCTCCCGCGAACAGCAGAGTCTTGATGACGAGAAGAGCTCCTCGGTCGCGTCGGCCGGTCTTGGGCACCGTGACATCCTTCAATGCGGGATGATTCGTGACGAAATCTGGTGTCTCGGCGTTGGGAACCATCCACACGTGATCGCCAGAGTTCAAGTTGATCGCTGTGATACGACCCCATGGGGGTTTGACGAGCGGAAGGCCCTGCACCGTCGGACCGCCATAGGGTCGAGCGCCGCCGACGCAGTATTTCATTCCGGGACTGTTGTTCTCGGAAAGGTTGTTCCGTTCTCCTGACGCACATTCGATCAGTGCAAAGACGGCCGGGATCGTCGCCGAAGGCACGTACAGTACGCCAGTTTCGGGATCCGCTGCGGCACCTTGCCAATTTGCGGCCCCAGGATTACCAGGAACGGTGATGGTACCTTTTGTGCCTTTTGGATCGACGAGAGATGGCGGCGAGTAGAGCGGACCAATGCGATATTCCGACAGAACTTTCAGCGCCTCTGCCTTCAGTTCGGGCGTGAAGTCGATGAGGTCGTCCGCGGTGATACCTTGCAGGTCGAAGGCCAGCGGTTTCGTGGGGAACGGCTGCGTCGCCGACGACCGTTCGGTGGGAACATCGGACTGCGGAACCGGGCGTTCTTCGATAGGCCATACGGGCTGTCCCGTGCGGCGGTCGAATACGTACGTGAATCCTTGCTTCGTGACCTGAGCGACTGCCTGAATCTTTCGGCCATTGACGGTGACATCGACAAGGACCGGCTGCGCCGGAATGTCAAAATCCCAGAGAGGATGGTGGACGAGTTGATAATGCCAAATCCGTTTTCCCGTCTTCGCATCCAGGCAGACGAGGCTTTCAGCAAACAGGTTGTCCCCAGGTCTGTGGCCCCCATAATAGTCGGCGCCCGGTGTCTCGATGGGCAGATAAACATACCCAAGTTTCGGGTCCGCCGCCGGCGACGCCCACATGCCAACATTGGAGGCGTACTCAAGAGACCCGTCCGCCCAGGTCTCCGAGCCGAATTCTCCGCGCCGGGGGATTGTATTAAAGGTCCACAGCCGCTTGCCGGTGCGCACGTCGTAACCGCGCACCGCCGCCGGCACCACCGTATCACTCGGTCGCTGTCCCGCGCGTAGGGCTGCACCAATGACGACCACATCGCCAACGACCATCGGCGGGGAATTCCATCCGATTACACCGTCACTGGAAACGGCTCGAGGAAGTCCGTCATACAAATCGACTGTCCCGTTGCGGCCAAACGTGACGACCGGCCGGCCCGTCTTGGTATCCAGCGCTACGAGACGGTAGCCGAGCGTGACGTGGATGATGCGTTCATCCTTACCGTCTGTCCAGTACGCGATCCCGCGACCCGTTGCCGACCGCACGGGGGCCTTTGCTCCGCGCTCTCCTTCTTCGGCACGGTACATCCAGAGAGTTTCACCAGTGGCGCCGTCGATAGCGACGACGTTTCGCCGCGTCCCCGCCACGGTGTACAACACGCCACCAATGGCGAGGGGCGTAGACTGCAGGTAGGGATTGGGATTGGAACCGAAGTTATCGCTCTTCCACCGCCAAGCGATCCGGAGGTCTCTGACGTTGTCCCGATTAATCTGGTCGAGCGGGGAGTATTTAGTCCCGCCAGAATCGCCGGCGTAGTAGCGCCAATCACCGCCCTGAGCGCCCTGTTGAGCCAGAGCCGGCCACCCCGCGCAGGTCACCGCGGCGATGAAGACTGAGACCCACAACCCAGGTAAGGTTCGGGACATACACAAAACCTTCGCTCCACTGGGACCTACTCGTCCCAAGGCATAAACATCCTCGGGCACACGATCACTGCCCCGTCAGATGTAATCAGATGCCGGCCTTATTGGAAAGGTTAGTGCACGCCCTCTGCCAAGTCAAAGGCAACCCGTGCAAAATTACCGACCTGGATGAAGGGAATGACGCGGTAGTTATGCGTTCCAGCGAACGGTGACCCTGTTTGTGGAGATCGGCGGTTAATTGTCGGCCGTACCAGGACGCGGCCGGTCCGATCTCGTCCTCGCTCAGCTATAGCCCCACCAGCCAGCTGGTAGGTTCATGGGCTCATAAACCTCAGTCAGGGGTCACATGATCCCCTAGCGGCTCGGGTCGAATCGACCTTCATACTGAGCCGGGGCCACGGTCTCAGATGCATCCGCAAACCCCAAGCCTTTGAAGAGGAATCGTTGCACTCTCTTCCCCTCCAGACTTTCAGTCACGTAGATGTGGCCGTTCCGGTCGACGGCGAGGCTGTGGGCAATGGTAAACGCCCCGCCATAGTGACCAGGACGCCCAAACGAGCCGAGGATCGTTCCGTCAGCCCGCCGGAGGATCCATACCTTTTCGTGGATGAAGTCCGTGACGTACATGAAACGCTGCTCCGCATCGGCCGAAAAGCCCAAGTCCGCCGTCACTCGCGGAAAGATGAGGAACTCCTTCACAAACGTACCGTCCTTGCGAAATACCTGTACGCGGCCATTGGTGCGATCGCACACGTAGACCAATCCATCCTTCGAGACCTTTGCGCAGTGAACCGGGGTGTGAAATTGCGTCGGAAGCGGTCCGGAGGCCGTTAGCTTTCTGAGATATCGGCCCCCGAAGTCGTAGGTGTCATCTGGCTTGTTGCCGTAGGCCCCCCAGTGTCGCTTGTACGCTCCGGTTGTCGCGTCGAACACGATGACGCGACGGTTCCGGTATCCGTCCGCAACATACACTTCGTTGGCTGCGTCGTCGACGTCAATGCCAGCCGGAGCGCCCAGATTCTGCGTATCGTTGCTCCCTTTGCTCTGACCAGCACGGCCAATCTGCAGCAAGAATTTCCCATCGGGAGCGAATTTGAGAATGTGATGGTCACGCGCTCCCGAGCCATTCACCCAGATGCTCCCCTTACCGTCGACATACACGCCGTGTTCGGTTGTGATCCACTCATACCCCGCGCCTGGACCTCCCATCGTTCGGAGCAGCGTGCCATCCTGAGCGAATTGCAGTAGGGACGGCGCTGGCTTGCCGAAGTTCCGGAGGGTATCGCCCGCCGTCGCTTCACCGCCCGCCTTCCCAAGGGTTCCGGGTCGATGAGCGATCCAAATGCGATTCTGCGAATCAACTGCAACTCCTCCCACCGCCCCCGTCACCATGTTGTCTGGCAAGGGCTTGGGCCAACTCGGATCCCATTCGAATCGCGGCACGCCCGCCGTTCCTTTTCTCGGGGCTTCCGCCTGTGACTGCGCAGGGCGAGACGCCGACTGCGCAGCGGCTTGGGCTCCGGCGTACACCTCAGTGCCTGGCCGCGCGAGCCATCCCGCTAGCAGCAAGGCGCTTACGCACGTTCCTAACGCGATGTGTCTTCGGGCGCGGTGGAGAAAAAGTGGCGGCATGATCAATCCCGTATTTTCAGCCGACGATCTTATAACCCTCGGCAACCCTCTTCTTGGAATTACGTTCGACGGTGTCTATCACGGCACAGACTTT
>ORMF011624870.1_pt1 | contig 10351 bp, 7 predicted proteins | sample 1779871 | NCBI WGS metagenome assembly ORMF01 (sample SAMEA104232316, study PRJEB22302) | groundwater metagenome | biome: forest; feature: aquifer; material: groundwater | place: USA | collected 2011-08-07 | depth 5.4 m | reverse complement strand
GCATTCTCGCTAGAAGGATGGGGTTCCGCTCGGGGGGGGCTTGTCGAACCACCAAACCTGGGTGGAGAGCGCGCGCTGTGTCCTGCCGGTGGTCTAGTCCTATCCTTCGACTAGCTCAGGATGAGCGGTTGTCGATGAAGGGCGAGAGAATGCGATAGCCCTGGTCGAGCACCCGCTGCGTCTACACCGGTAAGACTTGGTCGATCCCTTCGGCGCATTCGGCGGCGGGCCTCCGTTCATGGATCGGAGAACAGTGCTGTTGGTCACTCCCGTTGCGGTCACGGACGCTGAATCCTATAATCCAGCGAACCGACGCAATCGGTTGAGCTATCATGCAACCCGCCGCGCGGTTGATACTGCCGGCATTTAGCGGCGGTTGTGGTGCAGGGTCAGCGCCGAATCGGGTTTCCGCGGACGGTTCGCCCGTGGAGCGAGGAGCTGGTTCGACCGGTAGGCCTGCGAGATGGCCACGGTTCTAGTGAAGGAAGGGAACAAGCATGACCGGTGCGATGACGAGAACGTTCGCCCTGCAGATGCTGATGGCGCTTGGGCTTCTAGCGGGGTGCGCCAGCCAACAACCGCGACCTGCCGCGGAGGCGCCGCCCGATGGCCCGGTGCAGCCAAAGGTGCAGCGCGTTATCGTCGCGCTCGAAAGTGTGCCCGGCGAGAGCAACGACATGCGCATGATCGCCGGGCCGAACTCGTTTCTCATGCAGCCCATGTACGAGGCCGCCGTCGACATGGACCCCAAGACGGCGAAGTACATCCCCTGGCTGGCCTCCGACTGGCAATTGGACGAGAAGGAGAACACCTACAGCTTTCACCTGCGCAAGGGGGTGCGGTTCCATCGCGGGTGGGGCGAGATGACCGCGAAGGACATCATTACCAACATACGGGAGCGAATGACCAAAGAGGATAGCGCCGGGACCGTGCCGGCCTACTGGCGCAACAACCTCAAGGAGCAGCTCGCGCCCGACGACTACACCTGGCTGGTCAAGCTCAAGCAACCGGAATCGAACCTGTTTGACCAACTCTCCCGCTACAACCTCGGCGCGGTCGCCATCAGCAGCAAGGAGCTTGAACAAAAGGGCCCCCCCACCATGCAGGACATGGCTCAGGCCGGCACCGGGCCGTACGAGTTTGGATCCCGGCAGGAAGGGGCCTACCTCCGCATGAAACGGGTCGACTATAAACACTGGCGGATGACTCCTGACTTCCCCGAACTCGAGGTCAGGTTCATGAAGGAGGCGTCCACCCGCCTGGCGGCCCTGCTTACCAAGGAAGTCCACCTGACGCCGCTGCCGGAAGACCTCCTGCGGCAGGCGCAGCTCAAGGGCTTCAAGGTCATCAAAGGCCCGGTTCCGGCGTTCCGGCTGGAGTTGAGTTGGACCTGCTGCCTGTATAAGGACGTTAGTCGCCCCGAGTTGGGGTATGTAAACCCCGATACGCCGCTGGCCGACATTCGGGTGCGCAAATTGCTCAGCAAGGCCGTCAATCGTGACGAGTTGAACAAGGCGCTGTTCGGGGGCAAGGGCGAGATCATGGTCAACAACCCGATGCACCCAACCCGCCTTGGTTGGAGCCCCGATTGGGAGAAGCGCTTCCCCGAGGAGTACGGCTACGACGCCGCGAAGGCCAGGGCCCTGCTGGCCGAGGCCGGCTACACGGCCGCGGCACCCCTCAAGGTGAACCTGGTGGTGACGGCCGCCAACGGGGTCACCGCGCCCGGCGACATCATCGAGGCTGTCGGCAACTACTGGCGGGCCATTGGCATCCAGGTCGACCTCGTCACCCCGCCCAACCCCGACGTGCTCCGGCGCTATGACAACCACATCCGCATGTGGGGCACCAGCTCGCTGCTTTGGAGTGGGTCCAACACCCAGGGCAGCGCGATCGTGGAGCAGAGCCGGGTGTCCAACATCAACATCTACGAAGCGGACGAGATCCTTAAGGAGATCAGCAGGACGTTCGACGAGAAGAAGCTGGATGAGTTGTGGCGCAAGGAGGGCAACATCTTCTTCGACCAGCATAAATTCCTGCCGCTCTTCTGGCTGCCGGTGGAGATCGTCGCCAATGGCGAGATCGTGAGTGACTACATCTTTCCCGGTTCAGCGACCGGCAACTGGACCCACCTGGAAAACATAAAGGCGGCACGATGAGCCAGATCGTCTTCATCCACGGCCCGGGCGCCGGACAGTGCTCCGACGCCTGGCTCAAGCAGCTTGAGCACTTCCCCGGCAGCATCGCTCCCGACCTTCCCGGGCGCCGGCACGGGGCCAATTGCCCCGACATACCCCGCTACACCGACTGGGTGCGCGGCTGGCTGTGGGCGCAGGGTTTCACCCACGACCTGGTGCTGGTTGGCTATACCATGGGGTCGGCCATCGCACTGCAGTACGGACTCGACTACCCCGACGAGGTGCGGGCCCTGGTGCTGACCACCGCCGGATTCAAGGCCAACCTGCCACCGCCGGGGCGCCTGGAGTTGCGGCTGAAGGCCGCGGCGGGTGATCAGGACGCGTACAAGGAATGGTTCGACTTCAACCAAGGCGCCATGAAGTGGGTCGAGCCGGGGTTCCGCGACCTCCTGATGCAGCGGCATCGCGAGGTGGGCCCCATGTCCCAGCACAACGACCTCAAGACGCTGTTCGCTTGGGGCGTCGAAGACCGGGTGGGCACGCTTAAGCCTAAGCTGCTGCTGGTGCGCGGCACCGACGACTTCAACACCAATCCAAATACTGCGCCCGACCGTGACGACGAGTTTCAGAAGGCCGTTCCGGGTTCACAACTGGTGTTCATGGAGCGCGCCGGCCACTTCCCGGCCACGGAAAACCCTGCAGCGTTCAACAAGCTGCTCGAAGAGTTTCTGGCAGGCTTATAGGCCTTCGAGGTGCACCGCGAGCAACCTCGTAGGGGCGATTCACGAATCGCCTGGGCGTGGCACGGTGTACCGCTTACGGTAACATCGGCGCGGTGGCCGGAAGGCGATTCGTGAATCGCCCCTACGCCGCCACATCCGGCTGGACCGCATCGACGCTCCCTGTGCGTCACGTTATAGCCGCCTGTTCATGAGAGGAGCCGCAGGCGGCGTGGCAACCTCTAGTTCGACCTGACATCGGCGGAAAGCCGCTAAGGGCCGTGGCGCACACGAGCAGAGATTGCCACGCCGTCGGACGGCTCGCAATGACGAGATTTGGGGGCGGTCCTTGCGAATGGCGCAGAGGCCCAGGGCCTAGAGGTCCTGGTTTTCATGCCCCTGGCGCCACTCGAAGCCGCCCTAGGCTGTTGGGATAGGCGTGCCCACCTAGGGCCGAGCTTAGCTGCGCTTTGCGGATCCAGCCGCTACCTGGGACGGCAGGTGCTTGCGCACTGACCGGCACAGGTCGCGTGTCCCCTCGCCCGGTATGCCCGTCCCGTCTTCGTCCGGCCGGAACGCCACCTCGCAGGGTGGCTGCATCTCCCCGCTAGGAGACACCGGCCTTCGAGCGGTCCGCAAACGCCTTCCGCAGCTCCGCCGTCTCCGTCACCCAGTCAGCGCCCTTGGGGAGGAAGATTTCGCCCGAGCGCACCCGGTAGTACTCCGGGTTGTGCGCGCCCGGCGGCGGCATGCCACTCTCGGCCAGCGCACGGGCGGCCTGAATGAGGCGGCGCCGCGTGCGGATGAGCTGCATGTCCGTCTGGCCCAGGTGCTCGATGGTGCGGTTGGCGATGCGCCCCATGCTGCTGGTGATGGCGCGGTCCTGGTTGCGGCCGCCCGGCAGGCCGGTGTAGCCGTTGCGGCCTTTGTTGGCCTTCTGCACGGCGCGGTTTATCAGGTAGTCATTCGCGGTAGTGGCAGTCGCCCGGAACCGGCCGTACCAGTCGGTGGCGTTCGGCACCAGGTCGTAGGTCTCGCCCGTGGTGCGCTCGGAGATGAAGTGCACGTACAGCGTGTGCTCGTCGTCCATGGGCACCGCGGCAGTCAGGCTCGACGGTACCCCGCCGAACCCGCCCCCGGTGGGCGACATGCCGAAGATCGGCATCATGAACTGCGCGATCCGCCAATACTCCATACCGGGGGCCGCGTCCCGGTGCGCCCCGTAGCAGACGCCGGCAGGGGTGTCGATGACCTCGAAGCGCGCCGTCCGGGTGAGCTGGTGGTAGTACGCGAAGCTCCCCTCGCTATAGTCGGTATGCGGAATCGAACCACTGTGCAGATAGGGGGCATGAATGGTGTCGATCGTGCCTTCGAGCACCTGCAGCCAGTTGTGGTCGTGCTCGATGGCTAACGTGTGATGCCCCGCCGTCATGTTCGCTTCAATGTCGGGGAGTGGCGGCGGCGGGTTCTCCGCCCCCATGTACGTCCACACGGCGCCGTTGCGCTCCACACAGGGGTACGCCGTGGCATGAATCTTATGCTTGAAGTTGCTCTCGGCTGGCTCGTTCGGCATGTCGATGCAGGCGCCCGTCGCGTCGAACTTCCAGCCGTGGTACACGCAGCGCAGCCCCGCCTCCTCGTTCCGGCCAAAGAACAGGCTCGCGCCCCGGTGCGGGCAGGCATCCTGCACCATGCCCACCTTGCCGTCGCTGTCGCGGAAGGCGATCAGTCGCTCCCCCAGCAGCAGCACCCGTACCGGCTCGCCGTCCGGATGGGGCAGCTCGCTGCTGAGCATGCCCGGCATCCAGTACTGCCGCATCAGATTGCCCATCGGCGTCCCTGGGCCAACCCGGCAAATCAGCTCATTCTCTTGGGTTGTCAGCATAGTGTCCTCTCTGTCTGATACTCGGGCCGGTCGCCGGTGCATCACCAGCGACTTTGGCGAGACGGTGACAACCCTGTGGGCTAGCCGATGGCCGGCCACGCACCTGTTGCTTGAGCCCTGATATAAGTCTCGGCGTCCTCAATGTCAAGTTTCAATCAGCCGAGGCGCACATTCGGGATGGTCCTCACTGGCCGGCGCGTTTCCGCCGCCGAGCCTTGGCCTTTTGGGGCTAGCTCTTCATCGCTTTCATCCAGCGGCCAATCGACTCCAGGTGCGCATCGACGCCCCGGAACGTCGCACCGCGGTTGTCCACCGTGTAGTGCGTGGCGCCGCGGGCCTGCTGCTTATCGCGGGCTTTTACCCAGTCCTCTTCGCCCGCTCGGTGCGAGGTCGTCCGCACTTCGTAGGGGAAGGTTGCGGGGTCTCTGCCCGCCTCCACCAGATAGGTCTTCAGGCGTCCCCAGGTCTCGTCCTCGGCCTCAGGCGCCGCTGGCAGCGGACACCAGCCGTCGGCGATGCGGGCCACGCGCCGCAACACCGGGTCGACGATGCCGCCTAGGCCGATGCCGCCACCCATCCAGATGGGGATCGGCCGCTGCACGGGTAGCGGCCGGATGCCCGCCCGCCCCGAGTGAAACGTCCCTTGCAAGTCCACGCTCTCCTCGGTCCAAAGCCGCCGCAGTAGCGAGATCTGCTCCTCGATCCGCCGCCCGCGGGTGGTGAAGTCCTGGCCCAGCGCCTCGTACTCCGCCGCGATCCGCCCCACGCCCACCCCCAAGCGGAGGCGCCCTTCGCTGAGCAGGTCGAGCTCGGCGCACTGCTTGGCCACGAGGGCCGTCGGCCGCTGCGGCAACAGCAGCACCGAGGTCGCGATGCCGAGCTGTCGGGTCCAGGCGGCGATGAAACTGAGCACCACCACCGGCTCGCGGTACAGCTCGTCGTCCCGCGGCCGGCCGCGGCCGGAAGCCTCCCAGGTCGAGGGGTCGGCCGCCAGCACGTGGTCGGCGATGGCAATGTATTCGAACCCCAGGTCCTCCACTCCCTGGACGTACGCCTTGACTGCGCCGGGGTCCATGCCGATGTGCGCTTGCGGGAAGATGTGGCCAAAGTGCATATGAGACTCCACGTAAAGATCGCCCCGCGCCTACGCCATGGCCGGTCCTAGCGGCGAAGCCAGGACTCGAGGCGTGGGCTGCTGGTGTCCCACAATACTTCAGTGCTCCAGCTTTTCCAAGCCGTCACACGGAATACGAACGGCAGTCAATGTCGAGGCACCGTTAGCTGAACGCACGAACAGCCCGAGGCCTTTCCAATTGCCCTCTCCGGCGCTCCATGCGTACCATACCCGCATCCTCGGAACATGCGGGGGCGCACCCTTGCGCCCGGAAGGCGGTCACGATGTCGGTCCAAACGAACAAAGAGACGGTCCTACGGTTCTTCCGCGAAGTGCTGGACGGCCAGAATGCCGCGGTGCAGGACGAGCTTTTTCTCGACGGAGCGCACCGCCACTTCCCCGGGCGGGAGGTCGTGATGCACCCGATGGGGGCGGCGGCGCCACCGCCGAACTACACGCACTTCCACACCGACATCCACCACATGTTCGGCGAGGGCGATATGGTGGCGGTGCGGCTCACCCATCAGGTCACCTTTGCCGCCAACGCCCGCTTTATGAGCCAACTCGGCGCGTTTGAGGCGGGCGGCAAGAGCGTCAAGTGGGATGCGACCGCCGTATTCCGGGTGGAGAACGGCCGGATCGCTGAGGAGTGGGTGAATCGCGACGAACTCGCCATTCTCAACCAACTGGGCGTGCTGGCTGTCGGCAAGCAGTAGGCACCCTCGGACATCGTCATTGCGAGGCGTCCGACGCCGTGGCAACCGCTCCTCGTGTGCACCGGCGGCATGGTCGCGGCTCCCCGGCGCTGGCCGGGCTAGGGCAGGGGTTGCCACGTCGCCTTCGGCTCCTCGCGACCACGAATTCACTGGGGTTCCCTCCGTAGGCGCCTTATCGCAACTAAATGCAAGTGGTATGGCTGGCATTTTATGTCAAGCCCTTCACCGCAAGTGGCGCTTCGCCCTATAATCCGCTTAATGTTCAATGGCTCCGCATCCGCGGCCTAGAAGGTCCCACTTATCCCTATGGCAGACTCCACGTCTGAGCGGCCCGCCGGCATTCCCGAGGGCGCAACCCCCGGCCTGCTCACGCTGGTCGGCGCCGGCGAACTCATGCCCGCCATGAGCAGCATCCACCGCGCGGCGCTCAAGCTGGTGCGCGGCGCGCCCCGCCCCGTGTTCATCGACACCACCGCCGGCTACGAGAGCAATGTCGACGCCATCACGGCGAAGGCGGTGGAGTACTACAGCCTGCGGTTACAGACCGAACTCAGGGTGGCTTCGTTCCGTCACGCGGGCCGGGCCACCCCTGCCGAGACCGCCAAGGCCGTCGCCGAAATCCGGGGCGCCAACTTCGTGTTCGCCGGGCCCGGCAGCCCCACCTACGCCCTCAAGAACTGGAAGGGCTCGCCGCTGTGGGAAGCGATCATCGATGCCTACTTGAAGGGCACGGACCTGCTCTTCGCCAGCGCCGCCACCATCACGCTTGGCCACTATTCCCTGCCGGTCTACGAAATCTTCAAGGCCGGCAACGACCCGCACTGGGTGGAGGGCCTGGACCTGCTGGGCATGTACGGCCTGAACGTAGCTGTCGTGCCGCACTACAACGACAACTCCGGCGGCGAGCACTACGACAGCCGCTTTTGCTACATGGGCGCCGTCCGCTACGAGCGCCTGCAGGAGCAATTGCCACCCGACGTCACCATCTTCGGCATCGACGAGTACACCGCCGTCCGCTTCGACCCGGCCGCCCGCACCGCCAGCGTGAGCGGACAGGGTGGGCTGACGGTGCTGGCGAACGGCGCCGCCACGGTGCACCCGGCCGGTACGGTGCTCAGCTTCGACGACCTGCACAGCAGCACGCGCGGCGTGGTGCGCTTGCAGGGCGACGAGCCCCGGGTCTACGGCTACGAATACGCCGAGCCGGCCGCCAATGAGGCTACCGCCGCCGATTTCCAGGAGTACGTGGGGCAACTGGAGGACCTGGACGCCGGGACGCGCATCGAACTGCTGGCCCGCTTCGAAACGGCGCTGCAGGTCCTCGCCCCCAAGGAGGCTTCCAACGAAGCCCCGCTCATGAAGCTGATCCTCGACATGCGGCGAGAACTGCGGGCCGCTAAGCAGTGGGCGCTGGCCGACACGTTACGGGACGGACTCACGGAACTGGGGTACGAGGTGCAGGACTCGAAGGACGGCTCGACGTGGCAACGGCGGTGAGCCTGCCCGCCGACCGGCTGGCGCCCATTCGCGGGCAGCGCATCCATCTGCGGGAATGGCCCGGCGAGAAGCGCCCGTTCCTGCTGGTGCACGGCCTCGCGTCCAACTGCATGACCTGGGAAGCGACCGCCCGCCGCCTCCACCAGGCCGGCCACCGGGTGGTCAGCATCGACCAGCGCGGCCACGGCCTCTCTTCGAAACCTGACACCGGCTACACCTTCGCCGACGTGACCGCCGACCTGCGCGACCTCACCGGCCACCTCCAGATGCGATCGCCGATCGTGGCCGGGCAGTCCTGGGGCGGCAACGTGGTGCTGGAGTACGCGGCCCGTTTCCCCTCCGGCCCCGGCGGCGTGGTGCTGGTGGACGGCGGGTTCATCGACCTGCAGGGCAGCGGCAACGGCGGGTGGGAGGAGACTGCCGAGCGCCTGAAACCGCCGGCGCTGGCCGGCACCCCCTACGCGGCCATGTTGCAGCGTATGCGGCAGTACCACCCTGACTGGAGCGACGAGGGCATCGAGCACAGCCTGGCCAACTTCGAGACGCTGCCCAACGGCGCCATCCGCTCCTGGCTCACCCTCGACCGGCACATGCAGATCCTGCGGTCGCTCTGGGAGCAGCGGCCGCACGAGCTGTACCCGCGGGTACAGGCGCCGACCCTGGTGCTGCCCGCCGAAAACGGGCCGGACGAGCGCTGGGCCCGTAAACGCGACGAGGTGGCCGCCGCCGAGCAAGGCCTCCCGAATGCCCGAGTCCGCTGGTTCGAGAAGACCGACCACGATATTCACGTGCAGCGCCCCGCCGAACTGGCCGGCGTGCTGCTCGACGCCGTCCACGACGGCTTCTTCCCCGCCTGAGGACCCCACCTTGCCGGAGCCCAAGCCCGTCCTCTTCCTCGCCACACGACCCAACCAGGAGCGGGCCCCCTCGTTGGAGGCGGTGCTCCTGCCTGGCGAGCACCTGCACATTCGGATCCAGACCGCGCCCGGCGGCGTCACCCCGGACCTCGCGGACTATCGTGCTGTCGTGGTGGACGGCGAGACCGGCGTGCAGCCGGGCGCGGTCGCTCTGCTGCAGGCCTTCGCCGAGGCCGGCGGCTCCGTGCTGGTCATCGGGCTGACGGAGGGGGGCGCATCACCGGCGCTGACGGCGCTCCTCGGCGCCACGCCGGAGACCTCTCGCCCGCGGGGCGAGATCTTCGCCAAGCGGGCCGCCTCCCCCAGCGACCTGCTGCTGCGGCTGGACGCCGAGTTCCCCATCGTCGACCGGCTGACACCGCTGCGGATTGCCAACGGGGCCGCCGTGAGCGTGCTGCTCCACGTGAACTGGGCGCTGAAGGACTACCCGGTGGCGGTCGAACGGCGAATGGGGCGCGGCCGCATCGTTACCACCAGCCTGGGCCAGACCACCCAGGCCCTGCAGGCGCCGGCGTTCGGCGCACTGCTGCGACGGGCGCTGCGGCCGCCGCTGACCGAACCCGCCACCCGGCCGGTGCGGGCCGCCATCGTCGGCTACGGCGAGGGCATGGGCTACGCGCACGGCGCCGGCGTGCTGGCCACCGAGGGCATGGAGTTGGTGGCTGTCTGCGACCGGGTGCCCGAGCGGCTCGATCTGGCGAAGGCGGCCTTCCCGGGCGTGGCCCTGCTGGCCGATAGCGCCGTGCTCGCCCGCGACCCGGACATCCACCTGGTGTTCGTCGCCACCCCGCCGGTCACCCACGCCGGCATCACCAGGCAACTGCTGGAGGCCGGCAAGCACGTGGCCTGCGAGAAGCCGCTGTGCCTCACCACCGCTGAGGCCGACGCGCTCATCGCCATCGCTCGCCGCAACGGCGTGATGCTGACCGTCAACCAGAACCGGCGCTGGGACGGCGACTACCGGGCGGTGCAACGGGCGGTGCGGGCCGGCCTACTGGGCGATCTGTTCAACATCGAAACCTTCGTCGGCGGGTTCGAGCACCCCTGCCGCTACTGGCACTCCGACGCCACCGTCTCCGGCGGGGCGGCCTTCGACTGGGGCTCGCACTACATCGACTGGACGCTGCAGCTCATGCCCGGCCTGCCCTCCTCGGTGTCGGCCGTGGCGCACAAGCGGGTGTGGTACGACGTGACCAACGCCGACCAGGTGCGGATACGCATGGTGTGGGACGACGGGCGTGAGGCGGAGTTCGTCGCCAGCGATGTGGCGGCGCTGCGCAAACCCAAGTTCTACATCCAGGGCACCGCCGGCACGCTGGAGGGCCGCTACCGCCCGCTCAGCTTCGAGCGCATCGACGACGCAAT
>ORMF012461787.1_pt1 | contig 10353 bp, 12 predicted proteins | sample 1779871 | NCBI WGS metagenome assembly ORMF01 (sample SAMEA104232316, study PRJEB22302) | groundwater metagenome | biome: forest; feature: aquifer; material: groundwater | place: USA | collected 2011-08-07 | depth 5.4 m | reverse complement strand
GTGCGCAAGACGATAGACACGGTGATTGCCACGCGCTGCATCGAGAGCGGCGTGGCGCTTCTGTACAGCGACAGGGACTTCGATCCGTTCGTCGAGCACCTTGGCCTGCGTTCAGCGCTGCCCGGAACCTAAATCCGGGCACGGTAGAATCCCCGCATGCACGACAAGCTCATCGCGGTCGAAGCCGACATCACCACCCTGGAGGTGGATGCCATCGTCAACGCCGCCAACAACTCGCTCCTGGGAGGCGGCGGCGTAGACGGCGCGATCCATCGCGCCGCCGGACCCGAACTGCTCGCCGAGTGCCGCACGTTGAATGGGTGCGCCACCGGGCAAGCCAAGATCACGCGCGGCTACCGCCTGCCGGCGAAATACGTCATTCACACCGTCGGACCGGTGTGGCAGGGCGGCTCGCATGGCGAGCCCGAACTGCTCGCCTCCTGCTACCGCGAGAGCCTGGCGCTGGCGCTCGCGCACGGCGCGAGCCGCATCGCTTTCCCCGCGATCAGCTGCGGCGTCTACGGCTACCCGTTGCAGCAAGCTACATGCATCGCGGTGCACGAGTGCGCGCGGGTCGCCGCGGCCGAGCCGCAAATCGCGCAGATCGTGTTCGCCTGCTTCAGCGCCGCGATGCTGGCGCTGTACCGGGCGGAACTTGCAAAGCTGTAACATGGCGGTCACCGTGACCGTCATCGATCCCAAACCCTCGCCGCTCGCGCGTTACCTGCTGCTCGCTTATGTGCTGCTGGTCATGTACGCCAGCCTGCACCCCTTCTCCGGCTGGCGCGATAAGGGCGCGGGCGCATTCGCGTTTCTCGCCGGCGCCTTGCCGCGCTACATCACCGCCTTCGATCTGGTAACCAATTTCGCCGCCTATCTGCCCTTGGGCTTTTTCGCGCTGCTGGCGCTGCATCCGCGCGTGCGCGGCGCGCTCGCGTTCACCGCGGCCGGGCTGGCCGGCTGCTTCTTGAGCCTCGCGCTGGAGGCGCTGCAAACCTACCTGCCCAGCCGCATCCCGTCCAACCTCGATCTCGCGACCAATGGCCTGGGCGCCTTCGCCGGCGCCGGCGTGGCGCTGCGCTTCGGCGTCGGCCTGCTCGGCAGCGGCAGGATCTACACGCTGCGGCATCGCTGGTTTCTCGCGGGCGCGCAGTACGACCTCGGGCTGGTGTTGCTCGCGCTGTGGCTGTTCACCCAGCTCAACCCGGAGACCCTGCTGTTCGGCAACGGTGATCTGCGCGAGCTCATCGAGCCTCTGCCGGCGGCCCTGCATCCGGCTGAAGTGTTCATCCAGATGGAGGCCGCGGTCGCCGCCTGCAACCTGATCGCCGTCGGCCTGTTCCTGTCCGGCCTGACGCAAAACGATCAGCCGCTGCGGCGCCTGTTGCTGGCGCTGCTCGCGGGGGCGCTGGCGCTGAAGACACTCGCGGTAGGCGTATTGCTTAAGGCGCAGAACGTGTTCGCCTGGCTCACGCCGGGCGCGCTCGTCGGCCTGGCTTGCGGCGCGGGGGTCCTGATGCTGGCGGTAGCGCTGCCACGCGCCGCGCGGCTGGCGCTGGCGGGGCTGCTGCTGATGGCCGCAACCGTGCTGGTCAACCTGGCGCCGGAGAATCCTTATCTCGTCGATGCCCTGCAGCTATGGCCGCAAGGCTACTTTCTCAACTTTAACGGGGTGACGCATCTGGTGTCGCTCGCGTGGCCGTTCGCCGCGCTGTTTTATCTGATGCTGCTCGCGCCGCGCCGGGCCGAGAAAAATCCCGGCAGCCGCGACCAGCTATAATTCAGTTTTCGTTGGAGCAGGCATGCCGGCAGGAGGCAGGCCGCTCAACGATGCTTCTTTCGATCGAACCCTGCATGAGTTATTACACCCACCACGTTTTCTTCTGTTGCAACCAGCGCGATGGCGGCCGGGTCTGCTGCAACGACAAGGGCGCGAGCAGGCTGCGCGACTATGCCAAGCAGCGCGTGCAGGAACTCGAGCTCGCCGGGAAAGGCATGGTGCGCATCAACCAAGCGGGCTGCCTCGACCGCTGCGAGGAAGGCCCCTGTATCGTGGTGTACCCGGAGGAAACCTGGTACACCTATGTCGACGAGCACGACATCGACGAGATCATCGAGGAGCACCTGCAGCACGGGCGCGTGGTCGAGCGCCTGAAAATATGACGCGCGCCTCGAAAGAGCAACTGCTGCTCGACGGTGCGACGGGCAAGATCGAATGCGTGATCGACCTGCCCGCGGGCGGCGAGCATCGCGGCGTGGCGCTGATTGCGCACCCGCATCCGCTGTTCGGCGGCAGCCTCGACAACAAGGTGGTGCAGACCCTGGCGAAGACCTTCGCCGAGCTCGGTTACGTCGCGCTGCGGCCCAATTTTCGCGGCGTCGGGGCGAGTGCGGGCGAGCATGACGAAGGGCGCGGCGAGGCCGACGACCTGCTGGCGATCCTGGATTACGCGCGCACGCGCTTTGGCGCGGAGCCGCCGGTGCTCGCAGGATTTTCCTTCGGCGCTTACGTGCAAACCCTGGTGGCGCGCCGCGCCGCGCCGCGGCGCATGGCGCTGGTGGGCGTCGCCGCGGGTTTCGTCAGCGGCGGACGCAGCTACACGGCGGAACCGGTGCCCGCGGACAGCATCATCATCCACGGCGAACTGGATGTGACCGTGCCGCTCGCCAATGTACTCGCCTGGGCGCGGCCGCAGGATCTGCCGATAATCGTGGTGCCCGGTGCGGATCATTTTTTTCACCGGCGGCTGCATCTCATCAAGAGCATCATCAAGGGCGCATGGCAGCGCTGAGCCTCTAATCACCATGCCCGTTACCGCACACTCCATCCGTGCTGCCGCCGGCGTGCTCGCGAACCAGGTGATCGATACGCCCTGCCTGTACTCGCGCACGCTGTCCGAGATCACCGGCGCCGAGGTATATCTCAAATTCGAGAACCTGCAGTTCACTGCCTCCTTCAAGGAACGCGGCGCGCTGGTCAAGCTGCTTTCGCTTTCGCCGCAGGAGCGCGCGGCGGGCGTGCTCGCGGTATCCGCGGGCAACCACGCGCAGGCCGTGGCCTATCACGCGAAGCGCCTGGGCATCCGCGCCGTCATCGTCATGCCGCGCCACACGCCGCATGTGAAAGTGGAGCATACCCGCGCCTTCGGCGCCGAAGTGATCCTTGCCGGCGACAGCTTCGACGAGGCCAAGGCACAGGGTCTCGCGCTCGCCGCCCTGCGCAAGTTGAGTCTCATCCATCCTTATGACGACGAGCGGGTGATCAGCGGCCAGGGCACGGTGGCGCTGGAAATGCTCGCGCGCGAGCCGCAGCTGGAGGTACTGGTCGTGCCCGTGGGCGGGGGCGGCTTGATCGCCGGCATGGCGGTCGCGGCCAAGGCGGTCAAGCCCGGCATCGAGCTCTACGGCGTCGAGACCGAGAACTTTCCGTCGATGTATTGCGCGCTGCGCGGCGAGACGCCCAACTTCGCCGCCAACACCATTGCCGAGGGCATCGCCGTCAAAGAGCCGGGCGCGCTCACGCTGCCGATCGTGCGCGAACTCACGCGCGGCATCCTGCTCGTGGGCGAGGGCGAGATCGAGCACGCCATCGTGCTGCTGCTGGAAATCGAGAAGACGGTGGTCGAGGGCGCGGGCGCGGCCGGCCTGGCCGCCCTGCTCGCCCATCCGGAGCGCTTTCGCGGCAGACGCGTGGGGATCGTGCTCTCCGGCGGCAACATCGATCCGCTGATGCTGTCGGTCATCATCGAGCGCGGCATGGTGCGCGCCGGCCGCCTCGCCCGGCTTACGGTCGAGCTGCGCGACCTGCCCGGAGCGCTCGCCACGGTCACCGCCTGCCTCGCCGACGCCAATGCGAATATCGAGGAAGTGCACCATCAGCGCGCCTTCACCAACCTGCCGCTGCAGACCGCCGAAGTCGATTTCGTGCTGCAGACCCGCGGCCGCGAGCACGTTGAGGAGATCATCCGGGCGCTGCGCGCCGCCGGCTTTGCCGTCCGCATCCATGGTGCATGAGCGCGCGGTTAGATCTTTCGTTACCACTTTGCGCAACTTATCATTGATCCGGGTGTGGTAACCGCGGCCTTGCGCCGGTGCACCGATGCCCCATTTGCCCGTAAGATGGTCGCCCATGTCGCACGACCGCATGCATTGGCCATCGCTTCTTTCCCACCACCGCCTGGGCGGCACGCCCGCGGCCGTCGCCGGCCCGCGCTCGGAATTCCAGCGCGACTTCGACCGGATCGTCTTTTCGTCGGCGTTCCGCCGCCTTCAGGACAAGACGCAGGTGTTCCCGCTGGCGAAAAACGACTATGTGCGCACGCGCCTGACGCACAGCCTGGAGGTGGCCTCGGTCGGCCGTTCGCTCGGTGTTCTTGCCGGCGATCACGTTCTTCGAACGCACCCGGAGTTGTCCAACACCGGGTACACGGCCGGCGATTTCGGCGCCGTCGTTGCGGCGGCGTGCCTCGCCCACGACATCGGCAACCCCCCGTTCGGGCATGCCGGGGAGTCGGCCATTCAGTCCTGGTTCAACACCTCCAAATTGGGTCGTTCTGTCCTCATGCGCCTCGCCCCGGAGGAGCGAGGCGACTTCGAGCGCTTCGAGGGCAACGCCCAGACCTTCAGGATCCTCGCGCGCCTGGGCATGCCCGACAACGCGGGCGGGATGCAGCTGACTTGCGCAACGCTCGGCGCCGTGGCGAAGTACCCGCGCTCGGCGCACCTTTCTTTTCCCGTGCCGGCCGGCATCTCCGGAAAAAAGCACAACTTCTTTCACGCCGACCGCGAGCGCTTCGATGCGGTAGCGCAGGCGACCGGACTTCTCCGACGCCGTGCGCGCGCGACTTGCTGGTGCCGGCATCCGCTCGCTTTCCTGGTGGAAGCGGCGGACGACATCAGCTACTGCGTAATCGATGTCGAGGACGCCTTCCGCGCGGGAGAGGTGACCTACCCCGAAATCGAACCGCTCTATCGCGGCATCGTGACCGACCCGGCTGCGTGGCAAAAGGCAGGGGCGATTTCGACGGACGAGAAGCGCGTGGAGTACCTGCGCGCGCGCAGCATAGACGCGCTTGCGATGGAGGCAGCCGACGCTTTCGCCGCACGCGAGGAGGCGATGCTCGCCGGCGCATTTGATGAGGAGCTCATCGTCCTGATCGCGCACGCCCGGGCGCTCGAGGCGTTTCGCGCGCTGGCGCGCGATCGCGTCTACCAGTCGGCGGTGGTGTTGAATTTACAGAGCCCGGGCGCGGCGATCCTGGGGGAGCTGCTGGATGCGTTTGTCGGTGCAGTCGAGGCTGCCGTAGCCGGCTCGTCCCCGCCTGGCGCCAGCGCAATATTGGGTTTTCTCCCGGGACAGTTCCTCTGCGCCGATGGCAGGCCAGCGGCTGATCTCTACGCGCGCGTGCTCGCGATCACCGATTTCGTCTCCGGCATGACGGACTCGTACGCGGTTGCCGTTGCCACGAAGGTGAGGGCGTTGGAGGGAGGGCCGTGAGCGATAGAACGGGCCCGTTTCGCGAATGGATGTATCCCTTGAAAGCAAGCGGCAATGTGCGGGGTCGTACAGACACCTTGGCAAGGTTAGCCTATATTGAGGCATGAACTTAGAACTTGAAAGAGCCGTACGTCAATTGCAGGACGTGCCACAGTGGGCGAAAGGCGAGATCCCAGAGGGTCAGCAACCGCCCTGGGATCCCTACAGAGCAATACCTTTTGAAGACCGATGCTGCCCAGTCTGCGGACGCTTTGGATGCGGAGGCTGCTGATGCGGCTGTTGCTGCGCCTCTGAAAAAGGACGCGCCTGCTCAGGAGGTCGATGGTGGCGGGACCCTCGCCCTTGTGCGGTACCCGCACCATGTCGAGCTTGGCGAAGGTCGCGAGTTGCGCCGCCGCCATGGCGCTGCTCGTGGCCATGAACCGGGTGTAGCCGTCGGGCGGCGATAGGTGTGACGTTCATTGCCCGGGATCCTCACTTATGCGCGATGGGTTTTTTGGTGAACAAGCAGTCTTTGAGCTCGTTGGAGAACTTTGGATCCTTGCGCCGAATCCACTCCAGCACCATGGATGCGTGCTCCTTTTCCTCGTCCCGATTGTGCTCAAGGATTGCCTTGAGTTCCGTGTCCTTGCATCGCCTTCCGGCTGATTCAATCCGGATGCCACGGCACCCTTTCATGAGCGACTGCCCCGGACCGTGGAAGACCAGGATGCAAATCCTTTCTCAATTGGGCGCCGACAAAATTGCTGATCCTGGCAGCAAGGCCGGGGGTTTCGAGAAGGAGCTTCGCTGTCCTCAGGTCTTCAATGTCCGCGGATGAAAGTGTCATGCACGATTCCTGGATTGAGGCCGCTAAGGTCGCGCTTGAGGGACCGGCGCCGAGGTATGGCCATGGCGGCAACTCAGAGCTTTGGGAACCGTATGCGACTGACCATGAGTGAGCCGGAAAGCGCGAAGAGCAGCACCAGCGGATGAAGCGTGAAGCCGGCAAACACGACCTGTCCGAACCAAAGGGACTCGCCCAATGCGCCCTGTGAGGCAGCCGCGAACATCAACACGACCAGCAGCAGCGACGACGGGATGGGCGTTCCGTCGAAGTACTTCACTTTGCCTCCGCCCTCAGACAGCGCCTCGGCCGTAATGTTGTAGCGCGCCAAACGAGACACTCCGCATGCAACAAAATAGGCCAGGACAATACGGTCGTACAAGCCCTGCATGCCGCAACCGTACCCAATCACGGCTGGGGCTACGCCGAAGGAGATGACATCAGCGAGAGAGTCGAGCTCACGACCCATTGCAGAAGTCTGCTGTCGCCACCGGGCAATCCGACCATCCAGAACATCGAAGACTAAAGCGGCAACGACCATCCCGCACGCAAAGTAGACATGCCTGACGTCGGTCGTTTGCAGGTAGGTCAGCATGGAAAACAATGCCCCGGTGCCGCAGATCGCGTTTGCCAGTGTGAACCAGTCGGCAAGATGGAACTCGCGAATCATGGAGAAGGGCTTATGCAGTTCAGGTATCGTCATGGCGGACAGAATATCCCACTGTGTCAGGAAGTGATAACGCGGAACGCGCTACGCGGGAAATCCCGCGGTTATGTATGCTGGCGCACAGATCGCCGCCGGATTCGGGCACATGCTGCGGCAATGCTGGCAAACCGTACGGGAGAGTAAACCATGAAACGCAGTGCATTTCGCAGCCGCAAATCACCCGAACTTCCGATCGCCTGGCGTGAGGCCGAATACGCCGCGCTGCAGGCCAACGCCGCAGACACATTTGACGATCGCGTCAGCGAGAATATTTTCGACGTCGAGGACGAGCGCGCGGAAGTCGACATCATCGTCCACGGGATGATTCACGGCGCGAACTGAGTACTGCGTTCCGCGTGCGGCCGAACGTTCAGCGGCGTTCGTTGCGATCTGTATCGTGCGTGCTCGCCGAACCGGGCAGGGGGATGGGCACGATTACCCCGACGCATGCGCTCAATACGAACACTGCCAATGCTGCCGCAATCAGTTTCAGATGTTTCATGATAATTTCTCGCCTCTGGTTGGCGCCGCCCGAACCGGATACGGCGTGAATTCAACGTACTAATCCTGCATACCGGCGCGCACGTTCCGGCGATCTATCTTCCGCGCTTGTCTGCTACGCTGGCTGCGAGTCGTGCCTCAGCATCGACAGGAGATTCAGGCAGATCAGATGCGCGATCCGCTTTTTGTCCGGGCGCGCCCGTTTGTGTCGGAGCTGACGGCAGAGCACGCGGACCGTCGTCAGCTCGGGCGCGAACCTGGGTTTGATCAACCGATCCCACCCGGGGATGGGTGTGTCGCCGAACAAATCGCCGGATTCCCCGATAGCGCCTATAAAATTTACCATATCGCACCCCGCGTACTCGTAACGGCCTGTTCGCCATCCCTCGTAGCGGTTAGTTTCCACTTTGCCGCCCGGGCGCTCTATGCGTTAGCGCACATAGGGCAAGAGATTCTTGCTGTAGCTTCATCTCGTCTTGCCGGCGCGGCATCCAGGCTGCTCGCGCGGGGGACGTTCGCGCAGGCCTTCCCGAGCAAGCCGTTTCGTCGCGTGATGCCGTATACCCCGGGAGGCAGCGCTAGGTCATTCCTCACATAGTCCGTTCGCTCAAAACCGGTAAATCCCCAGATTAGTGGCAGCCTCGGTTTCAGTTTTCAGAGTACCGCCAAGCCCTTGACTGCTCAACAGCGTCAACCGGGGTAGACAGCATTACGATCATTTTGCATAGGCACCGCCGGTGGATGTCATGCGGTCGCCGCGCTTGCTCGGAGCAGGCGTTACTTTGACTTCCTCATCCCGAAAGACCAGATCCTCCGGGCGAGGACGGAAGCCGGACACAACTTCAAGCTTTCCGACGGGCTCGTTTGTGGATTTGATTTTCGCGCTCATGGATTTGCTTTGCATTCGCCAATTCCACGTCATCAGAAGACGCCGAGCACCAGGCCTGCTGCCATCGCGGCGCCGATTTCCCTGCATGCCTGCAAGCCTTCGGAGCCTATCTGCTTCGGGCGCAGAATCTCCTCCGGTGATTGGGCGTGGGTGCACAGGATCAAGGGAGGGGCGACGGGTTTCAACCGCCATCCGGTGGCGATGCGCTCGATTTGCCGGGCGGCGTTCTGGCCGTCGCTCCCGGCGCAGATCAGGGTGGCATAGGGGCGACCGTTGAGCCGCTCCAGGACCGCGTAATACGTCCGGTCGAAAAAATCCTTCAGCAGGCCGGAGATCGCCGCCAGGTTTTCCGGCGTCGCAAAGATGTAGCCGTCCGCGCTCATCAGGTCACTCGCGCCTGCATCGGGGGCGCGCAGGAGTCTGACCTGCAACGATGTTTCCATCGACGCGCCGTCAGCTGCCGCCTGCGCCATCTGCAGCGTGCCGCCGGTCATCGAGTGATAAACGATAAGCAGCGTCTTCATTGTGGTCGGTGCGAACCTCCGCGCTCGGCGCGCCGATTGTTGAAGTGATCCCGGGTGAGCATGGGGCTCCTAAGGTTACGTTGACTTGAACCACCTGGACCAATAGCGCATCAGCCACGATCCGGTTGACCGCGGGCGTTTGACCAGGGTGCGCAGGCCGAGGATACTTCCACCCGCGCGCCAGCGTTTTCCGTCCTTGACTCCGACATAGCACCCATGGCCCTTCCTTCCTCGATCGACGACCGCGAATCTCCACCGCTTCCGTCGAGCGCCTACGTCGCGCTCGAGAACGGCGCCTGCGCCTCGACCGATCTCACGCGCGGCCCGTGGCATCCGGACCACCAGCACGGCGGCCCCCCGATTGCGCTGGTCGCGCGCAGTATCGAGCGCGCCGCGGCCGCGCTCGAGCTCACGCACATTGCGCGGCTGACGGCCAACCTGCTGCGCCCGGTCCCGATCGCCGAGCTCGCGGTCGAGGTTCAGACCGAGTACGCAGGGCGCAACGTCGCGCATTTTTCCGCGCGGCTGACTGCCGGCGGCAAGGAGGTGGTTCGCTGCACCGCGGTCGCGCAGCGCGAAACCGCGCTGGACGTTCCCCCCGGTCTTCCGGGGGATCCGCTGCCGCAGGCGCCGCGTTCATTCGAGCAGTCGCCGGCGGAACGGTTTCCCTTTTCGACTACGATAACCGGCTATCAGGACCTGGTCGAGAGCCGGATTGCCGAAGGCGTTTTTTTTCGCGGCCCGTGCGCCGTCTGGTTCCGCATGCGCTATCCGCTTGTCGCCGGCGAGGAACCGAGCGCGCTGCAACGCGTTGCGGTCGCCGCAGACTCGGGCAACGGCATCAGCGCGGTCCTCGACTTCCACCGCTACATCTTCGTCAACTCGGACCTCACCATCAACCTGCTGCGCAAGGCGGATGGCGAATGGATCTGCATCGACGCGCGCACGCTGTTGGGACCGAACGGAGGCGGCCTGGCCGAGGCGCGGATCTTCGATGCATTCGGGCTGGTCGGCAGATCGACGCAAAGCCTCGCGGTTCGCCGGCGCGAATGACCGCCTTGGCCGCCGGCCCACCCTCACCCCAGTCCTCTCACGCCCAGGACAGGAAGCGGTCGCCGCGCGCAACGCGTGGGCGCCGCCGGGCGCCTGAGGGGTGCCGCCACAGTGCCGCGAGGGGCGGGAAACCGGCTACCGGCTAGGCCGCGAAGGTCTCGATCCCCCCTTGAGGGGAAAGCACCCCCCCGAGGACGCATTTCGCCGCTTTCCCACCCTCTGCAAGAAAGCTAATCATTACCCACAATTTTTGAGTGTTTGGATTTGCGTGATTTGTCGGGGTTCATAATTCTATACATGTCGGTCAAGGCGATCAGTTCGTGAAATCCGTTCCAGATAGTTTGGACACCGGGCTCG
>ORMF010741076.1_pt1 | contig 10354 bp, 6 predicted proteins | sample 1779871 | NCBI WGS metagenome assembly ORMF01 (sample SAMEA104232316, study PRJEB22302) | groundwater metagenome | biome: forest; feature: aquifer; material: groundwater | place: USA | collected 2011-08-07 | depth 5.4 m | reverse complement strand
CTAACCCCAGCGGCATGGAGAGGTGTCATGAAGAGGAGTCCGCCATTTCCCGGAATCCGCGTGACCGCCAACGGGAATCAACTGGTTTCTTACCACACGGAAACGCGTATCGCCGACGCGGGCGTCTTCTATCCCATTACACCATCAACTGAAGGCGGCGAGCTGTACCAACAGGCGTTTGCCGAGGGCAAACTCAACGTCTTTGGCGGTAACACGATCGCGGTGGAGACGGAAGGGGAGCACGCGGCCCAGGGTGGCGCGATCGCGCACTCTGTTTGCGGGAAGCGCGTCGTCAATTACACCTCTGGCCAGGGGGTCGTCTACGGCCTTGAGCAGTATTATCACGCCCCTGGCAAATGCTCCACGATGGTCCTGGAGGTTGCCGCGCGGGCTCTGACCAAGCACGCCTTGAACGTGCACTGCGGGCACGACGACGTCTACGGCGCGCTCGACACCGGGTGGATCATCGCCTTCGGCAAGGACGCCCAGCAGGCGGCCGACCAGGCGCTGATCCTGAGGCGCGTGACCGAGCTGAGCCTGACCCCCGGGATGAACGTCATGGACGGCTTCCTCACGTCGCATCTCGAACGGACGTTCTACAAGCACGAGTCGGAGCTGATTCGCCAATTCCTCGGCGCGCCGGGAGACATCATCGACTGCCCGACGGAAAGTCAGCGCGTACTCTTTGGTCCCAAGCGGCGCCGCGTGCCCAAGATGATCGATCTGGCGAATCCCGTGCTCCTCGGTCCGGTCCAGAACCAGGAGCACTACATGCAGGGGGTCGTCGCCCGGCGAGACAACTTCACGGAGCCGATTCTCAAGTTCCTCGAAGCCGCGTACGAAGATTTTGCCAAGCTGACAGGCCGCGACTACGGTCTCATCAGCCAGTACAAGACTGGCGACGCCGACACCGTCTTCGTGTCGCTCGGATCGGCCGCGGAGAACATCGAAGCGGGTGTCGACTACCTGCGCGAGCACCGCAACGCAAAGGTCGGGTCGATCCACGTGAACGTGTTTCGCCCGTTCCCGGACGCGGCCATCGTCGAAGCGCTCGCCGGCAAGAAGCGTGTCATCATCCTCGAGCGCACCGACGAGCCGATGGCGGGCGACAACCCCATGGGGCGTGACATCCGCACCGCGCTCCACAAGGCCCTGCAGCGCGAAGCGGGCCTCCCGGCGATCACGGCCGACCGGATGCCGCGTCTGTTCGCCGGCGTCTACGGCCTGGGCTCCCGCGACTTCAGGCCGGAGCACACGATCGGCGCCTATGAGTACGCCACCGGCACCCGCGCGCGCAAAGACGGCAAACGCGCCTCGGACGGCGCGTCGTTCATCGTCCTCGGCGTGGACCACCCTTACGACGTGAAGTCCGACGAGACGCCGTCGCTTCTACCCGAAGGGGCAATCGCGGTCCGCTTCCACTCGATCGGCGGCTGGGGCGCCATCACGACGGGCAAGAACCTCGGCGCCATCATCGGCGACTTCAATGATTTCCTCTACGAGCGAGACAAGGTCGTCGACGAGTTCGGCAATCCCAAGGAGATCATCCACGTCAGCGCCAACCCGAAGTACGGGTCTGAAAAGAAAGGGGCGCCGACCTCGTACTTCATGGTCGCGGCCCCGGAGCGGATCCGCGTCAACTGCGATCTGCGCCACGTCACGGTGGTGCTCTGCTGCGATCCCAAGGCGTTCACCCACACCAACCCGCTCGACGGCATGGCGGAGGGCGGCTGCCTCGTGTGGGAGTCGGAGGAAGAAGGCGAGCAGGCGTGGGAGCGGCTCCCGATGTGGGCGCGCAAGCAGATCCTCGATAAGAAGATCCGCGTGTTCACGCTGCCCGGGTTCCAGATCGCGCGCAAGGCGACCGATCGCGGCGACCTCCAGCTGCGCATGCAGGGCAACGCCTTCCTCGGCGCGTTCTTCGCCGTCTCCCCGCTCCTGCAGGAATTCCGCATCAGCCAGGAGCAGTTCCGCGAGGTCGTCCACAAGCAGTACGTCAAGAAGTTCGGCCGGCTGGGTGAAGGGGTCGTGAAGTCCAACATGGAAGTCATGACCCAGGGGTTCGATCTCGTCCGCGAGATCCGGATCGGGGAGCTCAACGCGGCCGATCGGTCGACCCTCCGAGGCCAGGCGCTCCTGCCGGTCGTTCACGGGAACGGAGACGGGTGTGGATCAGGATGCCGATCGCACCCGGTGCCCGAGGGGCAGAGCGAGCGGACGCCGCTGACACAGCTCGCGTCGTTCGACGCGCTGTTCCGCGCGGGCCTCGGGTACAACCAGCCCGCCTCGCCGCTGGCGTCGGTCGGTGTGATGGCCGCCGGCAGCGGGGACACTGCGTCCAAGTACGTCGCCCGGCGCGAAACGCCGCTCTACATTGCGGAGAATTGCACGCAGTGCATGGAGTGCATCGCGGTCTGTCCGGACACGGCTCTCCCCAACTGCTCGCAGGACCTCGAGACGATCCTGCGGACGGCGGTTACCCACTATGTGACCGACCCCGGCGAACGACAGAAAATGCTCCGGCTCATGCCGGAGATCGAAAAGCGCACCCGCGACATGATGCGCGCGGGCCTCGCGAAAGACCCGCCGCCGCTCCAGCGGATCATCCAGAAGGTGACCAACGAGGTCAACGGCTTCTCGCCCGAGGCCAAGCGCCAGTTCTTCGACGTCATCGACAAGGTGCCGATGGCGTATGAGAAGGCGAACGCCATTTTCGCGACGCCTGAGAAGAAGACGCCCGGCGGGGGCGGCGTCTTCTCGATCTTCGTATCGGACCTCTGCAAAGGCTGCGCGGCCTGCGTCACGGCCTGCGGCGACCACCAGGCGCTGAAGATGGTGCAGGAGACCGAGGACGTGAACGCGGAGCACGAAACCGGCACCGCGTTCCTGGACCTGCTGCCCGATACGCCGCAGAAGTACCTGGGCCTCTACAACGACGCGCGACCTCAGGACTCGAAGACCGCCACGCTGCGCAACATGCTGATGGTGCGCAGGAACTACGACGCGCTAGTGTCTGGCGACGGCGCGTGCGCAGGCTGCGGCGAGAAGAGTATTCTACGGGCCATCGCGGCGGTCACCGAAGCGTACATGCGTCCGCTCTACCACGCGAAGTCCGACCGCCTGCGGGCGAAGGCCGAACAGTTGGAAGAGGTCGGCGTGCTGAAGCTGGCCTGCCTGAGGGAGCGGAGCCAGGAGGAGTACGACCTGCTCCGCCAGGCGGTCGCTCATCTGCTGATGGGGCTCGGCGGCGAAGATGAGAAAGACACCAAGGCGCGGATCGCGGCCCACGGGTCGATCTCCGATCACGATCTGGTCAACGCGCTGACGACCGTGATGCGGCAGGAGGCTTTCAACCACAAGAATCTCCAGCCGGTCGACGGCCGCCTCGCCAATGGCATGTCGGTCATGGCCATGGCGGCGCACACCGGCTGCAACACCGTCTACGGGTCCACGCCGCCCAACAATCCGCACCCGTATCCGTGGATGAACTCGCTGTTCCAGGACGGAATCACGGTGGGCTGGCTCCTTGGCGAGAGCTTCATCGTCGATCACGGCCGCCGGTCCGTGGTCCCCGAGCGGCTCGCCGATGCCCTGTTGAGCCGCGACGCCGACGTCATCACCCCGCGCGAGTACTATGAGTATGTCCACTTCAGCGATGCCGTCATGACCGACCAGGAAATCCTCGAGCTGCCAAAAGCGTGGGTCGTCGGCGGCGACGGCGGCATGGGCGACATCGGTTACCAGAACACCTCGAAGGGGGTCCTCCAGAATCGTCCCAACGTCAAGGCGCTGATGCTGGACACGCAGGTCTACTCCAACACGGGCGGCCAGAACTCCGACTCGACGCCGATGCTGGGCGGCAACGACATGAACGTGTTCGGCGCCGCCACGCAAGGCAAAAACACCGAGAAGAAGACCGTCGCCGAGACGTTCCTCGCCGGTCACGGGTCGCCATTCGTGGCGCAGGTTTCGATTGCCAATGCACCGAAGCTCTACCGCGCGATCCTCGACGGCCTGGAGTACCGCGGCACGATGTTCATGCAGTGCTTCACCACGTGCCAGCCCGAGCACGGCGTGGCCGACGACGTGGCGCTCGACCAGGCCCAGCGGGTGCGGGACTCGCGCGGGGCACCCGAATTCGTCTTCAACCCCAGGCTGGGCGAAACCTATCAGGAAGCGCTCGACATCAAGGGCAATCCGTCGATCGACATGGATTGGTACGAGACGAAGTTCAAGGGCACCAACGAGCCGTATCGGTACACGGTGGCCCACTGGTGCGCGACCGAAGCCCGGTTCCGGAATCACCTGAAGAAGATCAAACAGGACGAAGCGGCCAAGCTCATCCCGCTCGAAAACATGCTCGTCCGCATCACGCAACAGGATGTGGTGTACCGGCGTTACCTGGTGCCCAGCCACCGCTCCTACGTGCCGGACTTCGGCGTGTACATCCGGGTGCAGGGGACCAACGGCGTCAGCGAGTACCGCTCGCTCTCGCGCCAGCTCGTGCTCTTCTGCGTCGAGCGCCGCAAAGCGTGGCGGATGCTGCAGAGCAAGGCCGGCATCGAGAACAGGGAATACAAGGCCCAGCGCTCGATCCTTGCCGACGTCGACGCCGGCAGGATCTCCAGAGAGGAGCTATTCGCGCGCGCCGAGGAACTGATCAGAGAGCGGGTGAAGGGCGGGACGAGCTCCCCGGCATCGGCCGGTCACGGGCCCCGTCCCGCCACGACGGCATCCGGGGCCGCCGCGGGGGTGCACCCCACGGGCCAGTCGGCCAGCCAGCCAACTTCGTGAAGGTTGAGAGGAGCGTCATACGATATGAAGCGAAGCGCGAGTGCAGTGTGGAGTGGTGGACTGAAGGATGGGACGGGCACGGTGTCGAGCGAAAGCGGCGCCCTGTCTAACGTGCCCTATAACTTCAAGAAGCGGTTCGAGAATGAGAAGGGCACGAACCCGGAAGAGCTCGTCGCCGCGGCGCACGCAGCGTGCTTTTCCATGGCGCTCTCGATGATCCTGGGCGACGCCGGAATGACGGCAGAGAGCATCACCACGAAGGCGACGGTTTCATTGGATCAGACGGCGACTGGCTTCGCGGTCACCTCGAGCCACCTGCAGACGACGGTGAAGATTCCGAACGCCGACAGAGCGGCCTTTCAGAAGGCCGTCGAGGCAGCCAAGAGCGGATGCCCCATTTCCAAGCTGCTCAACGCCACGATTACGATGGACGCCAAGCTCGCCTAGTGTGTCCAGTGTCGAGCAAAGATGGCCGATACGGTCAGCTCGATTCTGCTGTACAAGCTCAATAGAGCACGACCGCGCGGGCCCCACCAAAGGATACGACTGGACGCGCGACGATCGTGGACAATAGAGGCATGCGTAGCCAACTCGTTATCCTGATGACGCTCGCCGTCTGTGCGGCAGAAGTGACCGCCCGCGGCCAGGAGTCGACGCCGGACTATTCACAATGGCGTGGGCGTCAGCGTGACGGGTCGGCAGGTGCGTTCACGCCCCCGAAACCCTGGCCCGAGAAACTCACGCAACGCTGGAGAGTCGCGGTCGGTGAGGGCTACGCGACGCCGCTCCTCGTCAACAATAGGGTCTTCACGCTGACACGACGTGATGGCAACGAGGTCGTCTCCGCGCTCGAGGCCGGAACCGGCAAGGTGATGTGGCAGACGAGCTACCCGGCCCCGCACCGGATGGCGACTGGTGCGGCCGCGCATGGCCAGGGACCGAAATCGACGCCGTTACTCTACGCCGGCAGGCTCTTCACGCTCGGCATCACGGGCATTGTGTCAACGTTCAACGCCGCTGATGGAAAGCTGCTCTGGCAGAAACCTGCGCCCGCGGTGGAAACGCTGTACAACAACTCCGCCATGTCGCCCCTTGCCGATGGCAGCACGGTGGTCTTTCACGTCGGTGGTCACAACGACGGCGCGCTGACGGCATTCGACGCGGAGACCGGCAACGTGAAGTGGAACTGGCGCGGCGACGGTCCGGCGTACGCGTCTCCCGTCATCGCGACATTCAACGGAACGAGACAGGTGATTACGGTCACTCAGCAGTACATCGTCGGAGTCGCTGCGGACACCGGGGCGCTTCTGTGGCAACGCCCTTTCGCGAATCGATTTTCGAACAACGCGATCACCCCGGTCGTCTTCGAGGACACGATTCTCGTCTCGGCCTACGAACAGGGGGTCCTGGCTCTTGCGCCCGTGCGCCGGAATGGCACGTGGGAGGTGGACACGCGTTGGCACACGCCGGACGTCTCGCTCTTTATGAGCAATCCGGTGGTCATCGGAGAGACGCTGTATGGATTGTCTCAGCGTGCGAGTGGCCAGTTCTTCGCGCTGGATGCACGGACCGGCAAAGTGCTCTGGCTCGGCACGCCTCGCGAGGCCACGAACACGGCGGTCGTCAGGTCTGGCGATCTGCTGTTTCTCCTCAATGACAGCGCGGAACTGATCGTCGCGAACGCGAATCGCGACAAATTCGATCCACTGAAGCGCTACACCGTCGCGGACAGCGCGACCTGGGCCCAGCCCGTCATTTCGGGCAATCGGATCTTCGTCAAGGACGCGAACTTCCTGACATTGTGGACCGTGGACTGACGATGACCCATTATGGGCCCCGTTGTCCGGCTTATTTCTCGTCGGGCATCGATGGGCTCGCTTGCGCCTCGAGCCATCCAACGACTTCATCAAGAGAGAGGCTGCAGGCGGGCGATGGCTGGAGGGCGGCGAGTCGGGCCTTGTAGGAATTGGCGTCGGCGAAACACTCGAAGCGTGGGCGTCTATCCGCACCCCTCACGATGAGAACGTAGGGAGTGGACTGAGAGTCGACTCGGTAGTCGCGCCGCGATTGAGAACGACGAGCCATTACCCGCTGTATCGGCGGGAATCGACTGGACACGCGGCCTATCGGGGCTCCTTGTCAGGGCGGCACACATCTTCACAGTGCGGCGCGAGCTTGAGCCTGAATAGCTCACTCCAGCAGCCACCCTTTCGTTACTACGGACTCTCGAACGGATCCGGCTCCGGGCGATCGCCTCCCCCGCCGCCCGCCGTCGCATTGTCTTTGGTGGCCGGGTCCGGTCCACGGCCCGCGGCAAACGCTCGCTCCTCGGCCCTCGAGTTCGCGAACATGCCCGCCAGCCCGTAGTTCCCCTCATGGCACCGCGGCTCGTAGTAGATGCGGTTGGCGCGCTCGTCCTGCTTCTGCAGTTCCTGCTTGACGGTCCATGGCCTGGCCCAGGTCGCCGGATCGTCGATCGTCACGGTGTACTCGATCGTCTGAGAATCGACGCGCGTCCATCGCTCGACCAGATGCAAGCCGTCTCGCGATCCGCGATAGTCGACCTTCGGAGTGAAATTCGTCAGGTCGACCGCCAGCGTCTGGCCTTCCCAGCGACCACGCGAATCACCCCACCACTGGCGGATGTGTGCGGCGAGATGCGGACGGTCGGTTACCCAGAACACTCGCTGCCACCCCTGGCCCTGACCCGTGTCGTACGCAATGGCCACCGATCGGGGCGACTGGACAATGCGGCGAAACCCGACGAAGTCGGGCAGACCGCCTGGCAGACATCGTTCCGCGAGGCTGCGGTCCTCCGGGCCGTTCGTGCGATTCAGGCGATCCGTGTTGTACATCGGTGCGACCTCGGCGCGTCTGGGCGATGGCGGCCCGTACTTCCCACCGCGGCAGGCGGCCTCCTGGTCCTTGCACGTCACCGTGGCCTGAAGCAGCGCGAGCTGAAACGCACGGTTGGTCGCCGCTCGCTTGTGCGCCTCTGGCGTGAGCGGAGGGATTCGGCCGTCTGGCGGGTCGACGATCAGGGAGGTGCGCCGGCCCGTCGGCCTCATGGACTCGAACACGGCGTTGTACGCGCCGGCAACGTCACGCTCGCTCCTTGGCTGCGCGCGGCGGTCGCGACCGCGCTGCGCCCCGCGCCGCTCGTCGAGATCGGCCCGCTCGGCCTCGGTGAGAAACTCTCTGTCGGCGAACCGAGTGGGCCGCTCGAGGGGTGTCTGGTACGGATCGGTCCAGATGCCCTGAAGGTCTGGCTCGCCCCAAGACGTCATGAACGTAGTGGTGCCCTGACCGCGGACGAAGGTTGGCGCGAACTCGAGCAGGAGCAGGACCGCTCCCACGGCGATGAGCGCTGTCAGAAGGTGCCGATTCATAAGGATGCTCATCGTTTCATTCTGTGCGCGTCTGGTGCATGCGCGTTAGGCCGAGTTCGAGTTGAGGCATTTCGTTCAGGCATCGCACAACCTTGGTCACGCGCCCGATTCACGGCAAGGTACCCACTCCAGGGTGGACCGGTTACTCCAGTCCGCTCGAAGAGTGACACGGTTTGCTGCCCCACAGCACGAATAAGGTCCGGCTCAGCCCCGAGCACTAGGTGTCCCTCAGTTCGACAGGTGAATCTCGTTATCTTCGCACCACTTCTTCAGGGCTCGCTCGGGCACCGGCGGGGCGAAGATGGGAACGTGGGCCGCCATGAATTCACAGCCGCTGAGCACCATCGATCCTGCCCAAGTCGCGGTCAAAGGTGCCGAGCGGGGTGTGCCCCGCTTTCCGAGCGACCTCCACCATGAGGCAATCGGAGAATCCGACCTTCGGCTGTTGCCGAAACAGCGCGACGGCGGCGGCGACCGCCTCAGTGTCTTGGACTGTCAGGTGTTCGTGGCTCAACAGCATCTCGACGGCAGTCGCGATTGCCTTGGGATTACGATCGTAGACGGAGCCAAGCACCCAGGTTGCTTCAGCGATTGCCAGGTGCGGCACCCATGCGCCATTGGCAACGAAGGCTTCAGCGACGGCAACCTGCTTGACGTCATCTCGCGTCATGAGCCGGACCAGCACGTTGGTGTCAACGGCCCGCATGGCGCTTCTTGATGTACCGGCGGATTCCGTTCTTCATCTCTTCGACGGTTCGCCGTCTTGGGGTCTTCGAGAACAGCACCCGATGAATGTCTTCGGACGAATAGCGGCCTGCCTTGCGGACGACCACCCGGTCGCCATCCTCATCCCACTCGAGTACCGAGCCCGGACCGACGCCCAGCCTTTGACGCACCTTGGCGGGAACCGAGACCTGACCTTGCGCCGTGACCTTCGAATGTGCAAGCGCCATGGAGGCTATATTACCACGGTAATGGAGCGGTCATGCCCGACCCGGCCAAGATCAGAATCGTCGTGTAGCTGCGAGCTGTGAGGGTGCTTCGGAATTGTGTCGGCCCAACGTCCGGCTTGAGCCGCGCGCCGCGGCGATATGATCGCACGCGCCAATGGGCGCAACGGCTCCAAGCCGATGTTGGGCCGCCCCGGTTGACTACTGTCCGCGCATTTCGTTGACTGCTACATAGTAGCCGTCGGGATCACGAACGACGAACGCCCGCATCAAGGTCCCATTGTCGGTATGGGGAGCCTCCTCGACCAGTGCCCTTATCGCCTGAGCGCGTTTCCATGCCGCATCGAAGTCGTCCACCACGAACCAGAGAAGAAGTCCTTTTCCAACATTTCCTTGATCGGGATTCGAGAGGGAAGGATGGTGGCTGACCCGCAAAGGACGCCGGGAAGGGCTGGATATCGATTGTCTGCCTTGTGTTATTCGCGCTGCTCGCGAGACTCGGCCGGCACAAATGGTACGATGTTTTGACATTTGCTGTGAATTGCAGGATACATAGCGGCGCGTGCTCGTCGTGTGGGTCGACGCGTCACTAGCGAATCTGATGCATGAAGAACCGGCTCCGCGGTTGGACGATGGTTTCGACAGCCCTGCTGGCGGCCGGTGCGGCAGAACGAAGGTAAGGGATCTATGACAACGCAAACGGTGATGACAGCGCTCGGTCGGCCTCTGGCGGTGTTCGCCGCCGATGGCGGTATTGGTGACGATTGTGACGGTCCCGACAAGGGCCCAGCGGCCCGCGTCCCCTCAACGTTCGACGAATTCTGGTCAGGTGCCGCGGACGCCCTCCGGCCAACCCGACATACAAGGCGTGTGGAGTTTCTCGTCGATAACTCCCCTCGAGCGTCCGAACGAACTGGCGGGCAAAGAAGTGCTGACCGAGAAGGAAGCGATCCAATACCAGGACGCGCTCAAGCGCGCGCTCGATCATGACACCCAAGAGGGCGCGGAGCGTGTCTGCAAGGGCACAGGAAACTACAACGAATTCTGGTACGAGCGCGGCGCGCTCAGCAAGACGAGGCGCACGTCGCTCGTCGTGGATCCGCCAGACGGCAAGATTCCAGTGTTGACCGCGGAGGGACAGAAGAGAAAACAGCTCCGAGAGGCGGCGCGGCGCGCACGTGGCCCCGCGGACTCGTGGGAAGATCGAGGTCTCGGCGAGCG